>Ga0116230_10006650_pt1 | contig 11398 bp, 7 predicted proteins | sample S1TSphfallax_3_FD_88678 | JGI IMG/M metagenome (GOLD analysis project Ga0116230, IMG submission 88678) | Host-associated microbial communities from peat moss isolated from Minnesota, USA - S1T2_Fd - Sphagnum fallax MG | ecosystem: Host-associated > Plants > Peat moss > Unclassified | place: USA...
AGGCATCGAGATCGTGCCGCTCTACGCTCGTCTTTCGGCAGCCGAACAGCACCGGGTCTTCCGTCCGCACTCCACGAGGCGGGTCGTGCTCGCCACCAATGTTGCCGAGACGTCGCTCACCGTGCCAGGGATTCGCTCGGTCGTCGACACGGGCCTTGCCCGAATCTCCCGTTTCAGTCACCGCACGAAGGTCCAGCGCCTGCCGATCGAACGGGTCTCGAAGGCCTCCGCCGACCAACGTGCCGGCCGCTGCGGTCGTGTCGCCCCCGGCACCTGCATCCGCCTCTACTCGCAGGACGACTACGAGGCCCGTCCCGACTTCACCGATCCCGAGATTCTCCGCACCAATCTCGCCTCGGTGATCTTGCAGATGGCCGCTGTTGGGCTTGGCGAGATCGAGCACTTCCCCTTCTTGGAGCCGCCTGACCGCAGGAGCATCGCCGATGGTCGAGCCCTGCTGGAGGAGCTGGGCGCACTCGAGGCGACCTCGACTCACACGCCCGCATCGCCTGGAGATCGATTTCGCATCACTCCACTCGGCCGACGGATCGCCGAGCTGCCACTCGACCCGCGCCTCGGACGCATGGTCGTCGAAGCTGAGCGCCTCGGCTGCCTACGGGAGGTGACCATCATCGCTGCAGCGCTCGCCGTGGCCGACCCGCGAGAACGCCCGAGCGACAAAGCCCAAGCCGCCGACGAGCTCCACCGGCGCTTCCTCGTGCCGGAGTCGGACTTTCTCGGTTTCGTTGCCCTGTGGGATTACCTCGTAGAGATCCAACGAGAGCTCTCGGGTAACCAGTTCCGCCGAAGATGTCGTGCGGAATACCTCAGCGTGTTGCGCGTCCGGGAGTGGCAGGACGTCGCCAGCCAGATCCGAAGGACGACTCGCTCGGCGGGACTGCATGCGAACACCGAACCGGCTCCGGCTGACCACGTCCACCGAGCCCTGCTTACAGGCCTGCTCTCACAGATCGGCATGCGAGACAAGGTGCGCAGCGACTACCAAGGAGCCCGGGGGACGCGCTTTGTCATCGGCCGCGGCTCGGCGCTTGCTCGCCGGACACCGGCATGGGTCATGGCCGGTGAGCTCGTCGAGACCGAGCGGACCTACGCACGAGTCCTGGCGAGAATCGAGCCAGCATGGGCCGAGCGCGCCGCAGCTCACCTCGTCCGCCGCAGCCACGGTGAGCCCTGGTGGGACGCCTCGCGAGGTGAGGCGATGGTCGACGAGCGCGTCACCCTCTATGGCCTTCCCGTCGTGGCACGCCGACCCATCAGCCTGGCCCGGATCGACCCCGGGATCGCTCGGGAGCTTTTCATCCTGCACGCCCTGGTCGAACAGGACTGGCCGGTTCACACCGAGCCGATCAAGCGGCATGCAGCACGAGTCGAGCGCATCAGGGCGATCGAACAACGAGTGCGGCGCGCCAACCTTCTCGTCGCTGACGAGGTCATCGCCGAGCTTTACGACGATCGCTTACCGCAAGACATCACCAACGGCAAACGCTTTCTTCGCTGGTGGAAGGAGGTCGGCACGTCACAACCCGACATACTCGATCTTCCCTACTCCTCACTGCTCGACACACGTGATGGTCCCGTCGACCTTGCGGGTTACCCAATTCGCTGGGTGGTGGGGCGGGAGACAAGCGCAGTGGTGGGGCGGGAGACAAGCGCAGTGGTGGGGCGGGAGACAAGCGCAGTGGTGGGGCGGGATTATCTCGAGTTCCCGCTCTCCTATCGCTGGGAGCCCGGCGCCGAGGACGATGGGATCACTGCTGTTATCCCGCTTGTCGCTTTGAACCAGGTGAGCGACCATGAGTTCGACTGGCTCGTACCGGGCTTTCGTCCCGAGCTCGTCACGGCGCTCGTCCGAACCCTACCCAAGTCCACACGCCGGAACCTCTCGCCGATTGCAGAGTCCGTGCAGACAATTCTTGCGACGACCGGGCCCATCGACGGCCCACTTCTCCCAGCCCTCGCACGACGTATCACCGCCATGACGGGCGATGCGGTCCGCTTCGACCCCTGGGATCTCGAAGCCCTACCGTCCCACCTGCGCGTGCGCCTGCACGTGGTCGACGACCATGGCAAGGTACTTGCGATCGGCCGCGACCTCGCGCAGCTGCGTGCGGCGCTGATCGACGAGCTACGCGAGGCCCTGGCACGCGCTGCTCCAGATCTCGAACGCCACGCCATGCAACATTGGGATTGCGGCGATCTACCCCAAAAGGTGGAGCGCGCCGGGGCATTTGGCTACCCGGCTCTTGTCGACGAAGGATCCGGTGTCGGGGTTGCGGTACTCGACTCCCCCGAGGCACAGCACGCCTCGATGTGGGCCGGGACTCAGCGCCTGTTGCACATCAGCGCGGCACCTGCAAAGGCTCACGTCGAGCGGCGACTGACGCGAGATACCAAGCTCGTGCTTGCGAGAATCGCCGAGCCTTTGGCAGCGCTCCTTGATGACTGCACTACAGCTGCCATCAACGAGATCATCGACCGATATGGCGGTCCAACCTACAGCGCAGCAGGATTCGCCGTCTTGGCCGAAGATGCGCGAACCACACTCGGCAATCGCGTCGCTCATCTGGCAAACGTCGCCGCCGCTCTCCTCGCTACGGTCACCCATCTGCGTCTTCGCCTCGACGGGCTCGAATCCTCGACGCGTGCCAGCGATGCCGTGGCCCGCGCAGTGGCGGACATGAGAAGCCAACTCGATGCGCTCGTCCCGGGTGGATTCGTCGCTCGACACGGCGCGGCGCGCCTTGCCGAGATGCCCCGATACCTCGAAGCTGTCGACCGAAGGATCAGCGCACTGCCTGCAGACGCCCGTCGAGACGCCGAACGACTGGAAACGGTCACTCGTGTGTGCGAGCGCTATGAGCGCGTGGCGGGCGTTCTGTCCCGAGCAGCCGCTCCCTCGCGAGCACACGGCCAGACAGACGACGACGTGATCGCCCTCGGACCCACCGTGATGGATCCGGCACCAGGAGAAAGTGTCCGCTGGATGATCGAAGAGCTGCGTGTCTCGCTGTGGGCACAGTCACTCGGCACGCCCGCACCGATCAGCGAAGCGCGCATCGTTCGCACTATCGAGTCGATTCTGACAGCGGTCTCAGTGAACATGTAATTCCCATCGAACTACTAGTATTATGGGGGTATGGCGCACGCGATCGACCACTGCGACGGGACCGTGGCGATCGTCGGGGGCGGTGCCGCAGGGCTCTTGAGTGCGACGCACCTGCTCCGAAATGCGCACGGACCGATGGACATCGTGCTCATCGAGGCTGACGAGCCGCTACGCGGCGGGGTGGCCTACTCCACGGACAATCTCCACCATCTCTTGAACGCCCCAGCCGGCGAGATGAGTGCACACAGCGACCGACCAATGGATCTCGTCGACTGGGCACGGGCTCGGGGCATGAACGCCCAGTGCGCCGACTTTCTCCCGCGTGCGATCTACCGTGAGTATCTGGTCGACACGTTTACGGCAGCTCGTCGAGGTGCGGGAGCACTACGCAGCGTCTCCTGGATTCACGACGAAGCGGTCGCCGTGCGCGCCCAGCCGCGACCTCGCCACCGGACCCGAACAGCGAGGTCCATCGAAGCGACAGACCGTGCTGGATATGTCGTCGGCCTTGCCAGCGGCGGTCACATCGATGCCGGCCATGTGGTGCTCGCGATCGGAGCGCCTAAGGCACGGGCACCGTGGCGAAGCGACGGCGGCCTGACGGGTCGCACGGGCCTGCATGGCTCCATTGACGCCTGCGCCCAGGCCCTTGTGGCTGGGCATCCTGGCTTGATCGATGACCCGTGGGCTGCAGGAGCGCTCGATGCGATTCCGCCCGGCGCTTGCGTATTGCTGGTTGGCACTGGACTGACGATGGTCGATGTCGCCCTCAGCCTTGGCGACGAGGCGCACGGGCGCAGATTGATCGCACGTTCGCGGCGCGGACTCCTTCCGCTCGCCCACCAGGTTCCTGCAGCCCCTCGCTGGGAAGGCCGCATCGAGCCACGAGCTACGGCGCGTCAGCTCATGCGCGCCGTTCGACGCACGACCGAGGACATCGCATACACCGGCGGTGACTGGCGAAGCGTGGTTGCGTCGGTGCGTCAGCAAGTACCCGAGCTGTGGGGTGCGCTCTCCGAGAGCGAACAGGCGCGCTTTCGCCGGTTGGCGCATCGTCACTGGGAGGTGCACCGCCACCGCATGGCACCCGACGTCGCCACACAACTCACCGCACTTCGCGCTAGTGGTCGTCTCGACATTGGACCCGGCCGACTTTTCGACATCGAGGTGCACGACAGCAATCTTCGCGTCCGCATCGCCACCTCCACACAGGCCACACCGCAGGCTCTGGAGGTCTCTGCCATCGTGAACTGCACGGGGGTCCCCGGCGACTACGCACGCGACTCGTCGCTCGTGCGCTCCATGGTCCGCTCAGGTCTTGCACAGCCCGACCGCATCGGGCTCGGCCTCGAGGTGGACCAGCGGGGCCATCTCGTGAGCAGCGACGGTGCCGCTCAGCTGGGTTTGCATACCATCGGTTGGGCACGACGTGGCGCAACACTGGAAACCACGGCAATTCCCGAGATTCGTCGCCAGGCCGAACAGATCGCCTGTGAGATCACGCTCGATATCGAGCGACGCAGGTCCGTAGGAAGCGCCGCGACAGATGCCAGGTTAGAGACCGTGGGAAGCACAGGATGACGCGTGCCACAGGTCGGCAAGATCAGGCCGAGCGCAGCTACAGCGCCGACGTGGTGGTGGTAGGGGGTGGGCCTGCCGGTGCATGGACGGCCATCGCTGCGGCCCGTTCGGGAGCGGAGGTCATCCTTGTCGACAAGGGCTACCTGGGCTCGAGTGGGGTAACCGCCACGGCGGGCACGAATCTGTGGCTGATCCCGCCGGACGACGAGCTCCGAGACGAGGCCATGGACCGACGAGAGCGTATCGGCGGGGGGCTCGTCGACCGAGGATGGATGCGTCGGCTCATCGAGCAGACCTGGGAGACCTTGCCGCAGTTGCGGGGCGTCTACGCCTTTCCGAGCGACGACGACGGCGTCGAGCGGCGGCATTCGCTGCGTGGACCTGAGTACGGTCGGGCCTTTCGTCGACTGGTCGTACGGGCGGGCGTGCGGGTGCTGGACCACTCCCCCGCACTTGAGCTGCTCGCTCACAGCGATGGTTCGATCGCCGGAATTGCCGGTGTACACCGGCAGCCCATTACGGGGTTCCCCGATGCCACCTCCCCCGGCATGAGTTATTCCATTCACACTGGTGCCGTTGTCCTTGCGACGGGCGGGTGTGCGTTCAAGTCGCATCTCCTCGGGTGCCACACCGATACCGGAGATGGTCATCTCATGGCACACGAGGCCGGCGCAGAGCTATCCGGCATGGAGCTCTCCTGCTATTACACACTTGCGCCGGCGCGTTCGACGATGACGCGTTCGATGTCCTACTTGTTCGGCACCTTTTTTGACAGTGACGGCAACGAGCTTCAGCTGTCCCCGGACCCGGCAGTGCGCAACGAGCAGATCGCTCGAGCGGTCGTCGCTGGTCCGCTCTACACCCGGCTCGACAAGATGCCTCACGAGGTGCGAGACCGGATGCGCAGCGTCCAACCGAACTTCATGCTCCCGTTCGACCGCGCCGGAATCAATCCCTACAGTGATCTGTTCGAGGTCACCCTCCGACCGGAAGGCACGATCCGTGGGGTCGGAGGATTGCGCATTGCGACAGACGAGTGCATGACGTCGATTCCTGGCCTGTTTGTCGCCGGGGACGTCGCCTCCCGTGAGCTGGTCGCCGGGGCCGTATCGGGTGGTGGCTCGGTGAACTCCGCCTGGGCGATGTCGTCGGGCACGTGGGCAGGACGGGGCGCGGCTCGCTACGCCCGCTCCGCGGGTAGGTCGGGAAAGCGCAGCACCGCCCCCGGGGATACCCGACCGCTCGGCCAGGCTGGCCTTCGTCCGTCGGACTCGGTAGAACACGTCGACCTTCGTTCCCTCGTGCGTGCCGTTCAAGCTGAGGTCCATCCACTCGAGAAGAACTACTTTCGAACCGAGACCACGATGCGTCGTGCACTCGCTGAGCTCGATGATCTGTGGGCAATGGTCTCGAGACATGTGCGGGGGTCGGGGCTCGACCTCGTCCGGGGCCGCGAAGCTGCAGCGATGGTCGCCCATGGTCGCTGGACCTATACGGCCGCTTGTGCTCGCGTCGAGAGCAGGGGCATGCACCGGCGGGTGGACGCACCGACGAGTGATCCCGCCTATGCCCGCCGGCTCGCAGCCGGAGGGCTCGACAAGCCGTGGGCGGCATTTCAGGACGTCCCGACGCCGTTAGCTCCCTTGCGAGTCATAGATGGCCTGACCCCGGATTCACCGGCCGACATGCCGGTGCTCGAGGGGCAATCGTCATGATCGAAGTCGTGCTGTCGGATCGCTGTACCGGATGCAACCGCTGCGTCGAGGTCTGTCCGACGAATGTGTTTGACGGCGCGCGAAATGTCATCCCGGTCATCGCTCGCCACGACGACTGTCAGACCTGTTTCATGTGCGAGCTTTACTGCCCGACTGACGCGCTCTACGTCGCCCCTCACTGTGATGGCACCACTGAGGTCGACGTCGAAGCGCTCGTGAAATCGCCCGACCTCGGGCGGTACCGGCGCGATTCTGGCTGGGGGCGCTGGCGTCACGAGGATGACCATGACAACGAGTCATGGCGCATGACGGAGATCTTCGCTGTGGCACGCGAGATGCTCGGAGCCCCCGAGCCTTTCTGAGTCCCCCAGTTGCCGTGCATCGCTATGCCGGAGCACCCATCCGCCGCAGTGCCGGAGCATGGCATCCGCCGCGGTGGATCCGCAAGGCGCTGACTCACGACATCGAGCTGATGAACCAAGCTGTGGTCTGCGAAGGCAGGCGCCCGTCACTGGCCAGAGGTCCACTGCCGAGAAGGAGCGACCCTTCGACCGGACATTGGAGTGCGTCGGGACCGAAATTCACGACACAGGCGAATTCTCTGCCGGCTTGGAGCTTGCGCGTGAAGCAGAGGGTCGTGTCTGACACTTCAACCCATGCAAGCTCCTCGATGCAGTTCGTGTTTTGACTGACGCCAAATGTCGCTCGTCGAATACGAAGTGCATGGCGCACCAGCTCGAGCATGGAGCCCGGGTCACCGGTCTGTGCCTCAACCGAGAAATCCGCCCATTCCTTTGGCATCGGGAGCCATGGCGGAGCCGAGGCCGTGGACGGACTGAAGCCAAACGGCGACGTGCTGCCCGACCACGGGATCGGCACCCTGCAACCATCTCGCCCGCGACGTGTACCCCCGGACTGCGCGAAGATCGGATCGCGAAGTGCTGACTCCGGTAGGTCCTCCACTTCGGCGAGACCGAGCTCTGCACCTTGATAGATGTACGCCGATCCAGGCAACGCCAGCATCAGCATCGTCGCCGCTCGAGCTCGACGGCGGCCGAGCTCGATGTCCACTGCAGAGTCGCCAAATTCCTCGATGTCGCGCGCTGCTCGGTCCTGGCGGGAACGCGCGTAGCGAGACACCTCACGAACGACGTCGTGGTTCGACAGCACCCACGTCGGTGGCGCCCCAACTTCGCTGTGTGAACGGAGCGTCTCGTCAATTGTTCGCCGAAGCCACGGTGGCGACCACGGTGCCGTGAGGTAATCGAAGTTGAATGCCGTGTGCAGCTCGTCACTTCGGACATATCGAGCGAGGCGATCGACCGAAGCTACCCACGCCTCGGCCACAAATACTCGACGGTCCGAGTAGTCGTCCGCAATTGCACGCCACTGTCGGTAGATGTCGTGAACCTCGTCGCGGTCCCAGTGCGGATGGTCTGGACCGGGTTCAACTCCATCGAGGAGATCCGGGTAGCCCGGGGCTTTCATCAAGCCATGCGCGACATCAATACGAAACCCAGCGACCCCTCGGTCGAACCAGAACCGCAGCGTCTGAGCGAAATCCTCTCGGACATCGAGATGATGCCAATTGAGGTCGGGCTGTTCGGGAGCGAAGAGATGGAGGTACCACTCGCCGGGTTGGCCGTCAGCGTCCTCGACTCGCGTCCATGCCGATCCCCCGAAGACACTCTCCCAATTGTTCGGTGGCTGTGCACCATCGGGCCCCCGTCCTGGAACAAAGTGATAGCGCTCTCGAGCCTTGGTTCCAGGTCTCGATCGAAGTGCCTCTTGAAACCAAGGATGCTGGTCCGAGGTGTGGTTCGGGACGATATCAATGATGACTCGAATTCCGAGCACGCTTGCTTCGGCTAGAAGTGCCTCCGCTTCTTCCACGCTACCGAAGATCTCAGCCACGCCTCGGTAGTCCGCGACGTCGTAGCCGGCGTCTTTCATCGGCGACGGATACCACGGCGACAACCACAGCGCATCGACACCGAGCTCGGCGAGATGGTGCAGATGCGCACGTATCCCCGCAAGATCACCTATGCCGTCGCCGTTCCCGTCGGCGAAGCTGCGGGGATAGATCTGATAGATGACAGCGGTGCGCCACCATTGGTCGTCGTTCTTGTCGTTCGTAAGGGTCTCCTCAGGCACCACTGCTCCAGGCACCACTGCTCCAGACACCACGGCCCCCTCTGATGAACAGGACACCGTGCTAAAGCTAGGCGCCGTGCTCACCCCGGGCGCCGTGCTTACCCCGGGCGCCGGGGCCCGGGGCATCGCCTCGTTGCCTACCCGAGCGCCCGCACTGCGTCGATCACCGTGGCAGCCTCTGTGCGGACCATCCAGTCCGGGTGGATATCGGCAAAGCGCACCACGGAGCTCTGGTCGATCACCACAACGGTCGGGTACGGCAGCTCCCAACGACCGGTGCCGAGCGTCGCGCCAAGATCGTTGCCGGCTTCACGCTGGCGAGCGCGATCCTCCTCGTCAGGTGAGAACCCAATGCCAAATCGTCCGATCACGATGCCCTCGGGGTCGGATGCCACCGGGAAGGTGAATCCATGGCGATGCTTGATCTCACCCAGTGCCTCCGGTGCCTGTGGACTGATCGCCACCAGGTGCGCGCCGAGCTCCGCGAGAGCCGGTGCAAGTGTCGCGTTGTAGGCCGGCATCGCCGCATTGCACGCCGGGCACCCGGCAAAACGGAAGAAGATCAGGACGACGGGACCGGTCTGGGTCAGCTCTTCCAGCACGACCTTGCCGCCGTCGACCTCTTCAAGGGTGAACGGCGCGACGACATCGCCGGCCTTGACGAACCCGGCCCGATCAGCGGCCAATTCGATGCTCCGGCGAAGAGCAGCATTTGCTTGAAGTCGCTCGATCGGCCACTCTGCATCACGCTCGGCCTGGAGTGCATCGAGCGCTCCTTGCACCGTGACGACACCATCTCCGGCGGTGTGGCTATCGATCTCACTCATGCTCATCGTGCTCCTTGTAGGTCATTCGTTATCACTGCTCGCCCGGTTCGACCCATGCCAATGAGTCGAGGTTGACGACGATCGCCTCCTGGGAGCTCCGGGCCAGGACGACAACAGCCTCTTCGTCGGGGGTGGGGTTCTCTTCGCGATGGGGCACAAACGGTGGAACGTAGATGTAGTCGCCCGCCGAAGTCTCGACACGCACCTCTTCGTCCCCTTCGAGGAAGACAAAGACCGGGTTTCCCGAGACGACGTAGATGCCGGTCTCGGACTCACCGTGATGATGGTTCGCCGACTTTGCGCCACCTTTGACGTGGTTCTCCCCCATCCAGATGTTCTTTGAGCCCGTCTGTGCGCCAGAGATGGCCGCATAGCGCACCATCCCGGCTGACTGCGCTGTCTCGGCGCTCAGCTCGCCCGAGCGCGTCCGGTGGAGCTTGCGATGCCACGCAGCGGTGCCGTCGTCTTCGGATACGTCGCTGGAGTCACTCATCGTGCCTTCATTCATAGTTCACTCATCGGGCTACTGCGCCGCACGAGACACGGCGCTAGGCGCATCATCCGTCTCCGCCGGTTGTCAGGAACCCGAGCACCTTGCAAAATCTGACCACTCACATCAATATAACTGAATTAGTAGGTACACTTAGTCACTTGGCTCCATCACCCGATTCCATCATTCGACAGGGAGAACCCCCTTGGCCGTCACCCCCGTATCTGACCAGATCGCCCTCGATCTCGAGCGCACCGGAGGTGCGGTACACGTCGACGGTCTCTGGAAGTCCTTCGGCGAGCGAGCTGTGCTGCGCAACCTCGATCTCGACATCGCAGCCGGTGAGTTCGTGGCGCTGCTTGGACGCTCCGGCGGGGGCAAGACGACGTTGCTGCGCACGCTCGGCGGCCTCGACACCGTCCAGGAGGGCCTCGTCATCGTCCCCGAGGAGCGCGCCATCGTCTTTCAAGAGCACCGTCTGCTCCCTTGGCGCTCGGTCTGGCGAAACGTCGCCTTTGGCCTGAAGGGCGACGACACCCGCTCCCGGGCGCTGGCAGCACTGTCGGAAGTCGGCCTGGCCGAACGTGCTGATGCTTGGCCGCTGACGCTCTCCGGTGGTGAGGCACAGCGTGCGTCACTTGCTCGAGCGCTCGTGAGAGAGCCGAAGCTGCTCCTGCTCGACGAACCGTTTGGCGCGCTCGACGCGTTGACGCGCATCCAGATGCACAAGCTCGTGCTGCAACTGTGGCGCCGTCACCGCCCGGCGGTGTTGCTCATCACCCACGACGTCGACGAGGCGCTGCAGCTCGCCGAGCGCGTCCTCGTGCTCGTCGACGGACAGATCACCTCCGTAGACCTGCCGTGCAAGGACCTGCCGCGCCGGCGCGGTGCGCCCGGTTTCGCTGCGTCGCGTGAGCTGCTCCTCGAGCGTCTCGGTGTCAGCGCCGCACTGGATCCGGAAGAGGCAGAGCCCTTCGACTTGGTTCGGATCGGCTGATTGGCGGCCTAGCGGCGAGAGCCCAGGTGTTGTGCAGCAGGGTGTCGTGCAGCACCGTCTGTTGCAGTCTCAGCGACCACATCAGACGGTGCTGCAAGCTGGGTCAGGGAAGTGCCACCGGGAACAGCGACTTGTACTTCGCCTCGTAGGTCGCGATGTCCTTTGTCACCAGCGTGTTCAGCGCCGTGGTCCATAGTGGGCCGACGTTGACCCGACCCGGCAGCAGGCCTGCTGCAGCAAGGGTGTTGGCCGCACGCTGCTCGCCGGCGATCGAGGCACGAGACACCGGCAGGAAGTGCGTCGGGACCGCCTTCTCGCCTGCAGTGAAGAGGTGGAACTCCTCGCTGTAGGTCGTGGTGCCCTGTGTTGCGAGCGAGACGATGTTCGACCAGGCACCGGCGTGATTGCGTGCCCAGGCTGCGGCAACGTTCAAGCGGGCGATGTAGTCGGCAATTGCTGCTTCCTTCGACGGATTCGACAGGTCAGATGTCGCAACGGCAACTTCGG
>Ga0116230_10006652_pt1 | contig 11395 bp, 6 predicted proteins | sample S1TSphfallax_3_FD_88678 | JGI IMG/M metagenome (GOLD analysis project Ga0116230, IMG submission 88678) | Host-associated microbial communities from peat moss isolated from Minnesota, USA - S1T2_Fd - Sphagnum fallax MG | ecosystem: Host-associated > Plants > Peat moss > Unclassified | place: USA...
GCGTCCCTGCGCCTGACGGTGCATCCCGGCAGCGAAGAGACGCTGCCGAGCGGCCTGCAAGTGATTCTGCGCAGCACCAACAACAACCAGCCGGCGGGCAATGCGCCGCTCGACGACAAGGCGTCGGCCACGTTGGCCAGCGTGGCTTCGGGCGACTACCGGTTGCAACTGAACGGCGGCGGGCGCCCCGTGAACGTCGTCTCCCTCAGCGTCAACGGCAAACCCCAGCCCGACCGGGTGCTGCACGTGAACGGCAGCGGCAGTCTCTCCGTCGACCTGACGGTCTCAACCTTCGCCGCGACGATCGACGGCTTCGTCCTCGGGGGCGGTCAAGCCGGCGGCCAACCCGACGCGGGATCGATGCTGGTCCTGGTCCCTGCTGGCGCCGACACCAGCGCATCGCTCTTCCGCCGCGATCAGAGCGATCTCGACGGCAGCTTCACCTTCGCCAACGTCGTTCCCGGCAAATACCTCATCGTGGCCATCGACGACGGCTGGCCGCTGCGCTGGTCCGACCCCGCGGCACTCGCGCCGTACCTGCTGCACGCCACGCCCATCGCCGTCTCTGCCACCGGCCCGAAGAAGATCACGCTGGCCGCCCCCGTCACCCCGCAGCCTCGCTAAATTCCGTGCCCCACCCTCGCGAAGCCAGGGTGGGTTCCGTCCCCGAAGCTTACCCCGGCTTCCCCCACGTTCAACTTAGCCCCAACAGCTGAAACTCCCCTTCATACCCTTCCATCTCCTCTTCAACCTCAGCCGGTTTCCGGTTTAACCGGCTCAGGCCCGCGTGCAGCATCGCCACGCCCAGCGCCAGCGGCAGAAGACGAAGAGGATGCATCTCCATCAGTCTCTCGAACGCAATCGAGCCATAGACATAAGGCGTCAGCACGCCGACGTAAAGCGTCAGGATGAGAGGAAAGTTGGTTCGGCCCGGCAGGCGCGGTTCATTGAACGGAACACGCCTGACAAAGAGAAAGAAACCATCCGTCAGCAGCACGCTGAGGCAGCTTCCGACGATCACTTGCACCAGCAATCGCCGGACATCCCAACCCACGACCCGCAGCAGAGCCGTCACGCAACCCACCACCGCGAACGCTGCCCCGAGGACCCAACGCCGCGCTCCCGCCGCGCAATCGCGCTTATCGACCCCGGTGACGCGAAAGACCCACCCCGCGGCGAGCGTCAGCGGAAAGTCGAACGCGTTCCGCAGGCCGGCTACGACCCAGAACAGCAGCAATGGCAGCATCGCGTGCAACCCTTCATCCGAGAGGGCAAGGCCCATGCGCGGCCCACGCATCTCCAGAGACAGGGCGCACGCCGCCATCAGCGCCAGCCCTGTACCGCTATAGAGAGCCAGATAAACCTGATAGCGGCTGTTGCGTGCCATGGTCTGCCCGATGAAGTGGAAGACGGCGCGTTCTCCGGGGCGCCGGATGATCGAGTTGACCAACCGCGTTCGGATCCGCGAAGGTTTGCGCCGCCTCCCCGCTGAACCTTCGACCGCCATCCGGCGCATCCGCGCCCATGCCAGGGGATAAGTCAACCCAACCACAGCTGCCGCAATCCAGGTGGCGCGGTACGCCGTATGCGCCATCACGCTGGCGAAAGCCGGCGCGGCATCGCCGCGTAGCAACTGCTCGTAGACCCCAAGAAACCAGATCGGCGGTAGCCATCGCATGATACTCAGTTGCGCGGTCAGCTGTGTCTCAATCGAATCGCCGTACTTCGCGTAATGCACCAGCAACAGCAGCAGGATCGCAACGGAAACCATCTGCACGAACGGGGACGCCAGACGAAACTGCGACGCGCTCAGAACGCAAAGCAGCAACCCGCCCAACGCTAAGAAGAGCAGCGCCGCGAAGAGTCCCGCCAGCAGGACAGCGGCCGAGTGAGCATACAACTGCCGGTAGAAATTTCCTTTGCTTACGGCGGGCAGCACACACGCGCCAAAGACATTGCCGCTGACCAGAAAGAGTCCCAGGAAGCCCGCGAGGGCTGTCGCCTTGGCCGCCAGCATCTGTAGCGGTTTCAGCGAGAGCGGCGTGAGCACCAGAAAATCCAGCTTGTCGGGAAACAACATTTCCCACTCGAAGATCGCAACCCCGCCCATCGCCACGAACGAGAACAGAACGAAGAAATAGTGGTCCTCGATCGCCCCCCAGAGCGGCCGCTGCGGATACTGGTTCTGCAGGAAAAACGCGCCCATCAACCCCGGCACTGCGACAATGGCGATCGCACGCACGACCGTCGTTACGGTGTCGCCGTCCACCTGGGTGGTGTCGTTGTCGAAGAAGCGGCGGAAGAAGTGGCGGATCAGAATGAGCGTCTCACGCATGTCGCACCTTCATGGCGTCGACCATCGCGCGCGCTACCTGCCGGGTATCGGTCTGCTGCACCAGCTGCGCGAAGACGCTTTCGAGCGTCGGCAGCTGCATCAACCGTGTCAGTTCGCCGGGCGCGGCGTCTGCGACCACGCGGCCCTTCGCCAACACGATCACGCGGTCGCAGACCCGCTCCACGACCTCCATCACATGCGAGATGTAGAGGATCGCCTTGCCTTCAGCCGCCAGCAGTACCAGCAGGTCCTTGAACAAACGCGCCGACACTGCGTCCAGCCCCGACAGCGGTTCATCGAAGACGATCAGCTTGGGATCGTGCAGCAGCGCCGCAGCGAGGAGCACTCGCTGCTTCATGCCCTTCGAGTAATCCGTCAACGCCGAATACTGCGCCGCCTCGAGCGGCAGCAGATGCAGCAGCTCCCGCGCCTTGCGGTCGATCAAGTCCTCGGGCATGCCTCGCAGGCGGCCGATCAACTGCAGATATTCGAGCCCTGAGAGGTGCGTATACACCTGCGCTTCCTCGGGCACATACCCAAGCTGCGCGCGGAATCCCGCCAGGTCGTCGTGAATGTTGCGCCCCGCGAAGAAGACCTTTCCCTTCGTCGGCTGGATCATCCCGATGACCATCTTCACCGTGGTGGACTTGCCCGACCCGTTCGGCCCCAGGTATCCCAGTACCTCGCCCGCGCGCAGCACGAAGCTGACATCCTGCACCGCGGGAATACTGCGGTAGCTCTTCGAGACATTCTTCAGTTCCAGCATCGTTTCCCCCTTGAAAGGTGCAATCCCTTGTGAGCCCACCCTCGCGAAGCTAGGGTGGGCTTCCTCCGCTAACAAATTCCCATCCACCTCTTCCATTCCTCAGCGAAGCGAAGGAGTCTACTTCCCGGATCGCTGCTTGAGGAAACCGGCCTTGGCACGGCTGAAGCCGTGCCCTTCCACAATCGCCTCACGGTGGACCCTATGTAGCACGCTACTTTGTGATAGCATACTACATAGTGCATGGCAACCCGTCTCTCCCATAGCGCGGCTCTCATCCTCAAGGCCCTGAGCCTCGGCTACTGCTTTGGCTTCGATGTCATGGAGGTGACGGGCCTGCCCAGCGGCACCGTCTACCCCGCGCTGCGCCGGCTGGAGCGCGACGCGCTCGTCGAGTCCAAATGGGAGGCCGAAGAAGAAGCCGCCAAGCACCAGCGTCCGGCGCGCCGGTACTATGAGGTCACCAGCGAAGGCAAGGCCGCCGCCCTCGCCGCCACCGAACGTTATCCGCTGCTCGCCCATCTCGCTCCGGAGAGAAACGCTTGAGCCACCGGCTTCCCACCCCACTGCCGCCGTTCGACCGCGCTCTGCTGCGTGCAGTCGTTTCCGTGGTTCCCGCCGGCGAACGCGCCGAATGGACGCGCGCCTGGGAGTCCGAGCTTTGGCACGACCACCGCCGACGAGGTGCGAAACGCGGCAGCCTCACCGCCGGCGTGGTTTGCGACACGCTTTGGCTGCGCGGTGACTCCTGGCGGCGCAGATTCGAAGGAACCGCCATCCTCTGCATCGGCTCGCTCGCCGGACTCTGCCTGCTGAGCGCCGTTGTCACCTTTGCGCTCACCGGCAGCTGGACCGAGTGCGCAAACTACCTCTCGACGCTGTTTGCCCGGTTCCTGATCGCCGCGCCGCTGGTGGTCTTCGTCACCACCGCGACCACCTTCCGCCGTCCGCTCGAGACCGGCGTCAGCTCAAGCCCTTCCTCATGGTTCGGCCGGCAGCTCTTCTTCGGATTCAAGCTCGCATTGATTCTGCTGCTGACGTTTCTGCTCAGCGCCAACCTCTGCCAGCCGCTCGCGACCACGTTCCCGAATCTGGCCGACGTGCTGCAGCTGTTTTCCTTTGTGGTCCTGGCGCTGCTCGGCCTGCGCTGGGGGTTCACCGATCAAGAGCAGCGCTGCAAGCAGTGCCTCCGCTCGCTCGCCGCGCCGTGCCGCGTCGGCCGCCCATCGCACAATCTTCTGGAATGGAACGGCACCGAACTGCTCTGCAAACAAGGCCACGGTCTGCTCAGCATCCCCGAGATCGAAACCAGCTGGCACCAGTCCAGCGAGTGGATCGGCCAACAACCGGCCTGGGACGAAGCCGCAAGCGCCTGACCCGGCGAACGAAGCAATGCGCAACGCGGATGAGACGGATGGGCACGGATCAAGCGGATGAGCAATCTGTTCCTATCCAGCTCTTATCGTTGAATCGGTGTTACGCTTTTTTCCGCCCGGACTACTCCACCCGGCACACCAGGCATTTCAGATAGCTCGTCTCCGCCAGCGTCGCAATCGCTGGATGATCGGGCGCGGCGCCGCGTACTTCGAGCACCTGTACCCTGCGTCCGGCGTCGGCGGAGGCGCTTGCCAGCATCGCCTGGAAATCCGCCAGCGAAACGTGCTGGGAACACGAACACGTGACCAGCGTTCCGCCGGGCGAGAGCATCTTCAACGCGCGCAGGTTCATCTCCTTATAGCCGCGCATCGCGCCTTCGAGAGCGCGCCTGGACTTGGCGAACGCCGGAGGGTCGAGCACGATGGTGTCGTAGCTCCGGCCCGCGGCCTCGTACTCGCGCAGCACGTCGAAGGCATCCGCCTCCAGCCAGTCGACGCGCGCAGAGAGAGCGCCCGCATTCAACTCCAGGTTGGCGTCCGCGACCTCCAGCGCCGCGCGGCTGGCGTCCACGCCGGTGACGCGCTCGCAGGTGCGCGCGAGGTGCAGTGCGAACCCGCCCTGGTAGGTGCAGACGTCGAGCGCCCTGCCGCGCGCCCGCGCCGCGGCCGCCTGGTAGTTCAGCCGCTGATCGAGGAAGGCGCCGGTCTTCTGGCCGGCGGTCGCATCGTAGGCAAAGCGCAGCCCGTTGATGGTGAAGACCGTCTGCAGCCTGGGCGGCTCGACGCTCGAAAACAGCGGCTCCGCGGGGGATGCGCCCAGCTCCTCGATGCGCTGAATGCGCGGGTCGGGACGCTCGACGATCGTCTGTAAATCGGGAAGTCGCGCGGTGAGCACCCGCGTCAGCAACTGACGCACATCGTCCTGCGCGGTTCCCTGGGTCAGCATCTGGAGAATCACGAGGTCGTTGTACCGATCGGCGACGATGCCGGGCAGGCGGTCCGCCTCCGAGAAGATCAGGCGGCAGGCGTTGTCGCTGTCGCTCGCGGGAGCCAGCTCCGCGCGCAGTGCGATGGCGGCTTCCACACTCTGTGCCAGCTCTTCCAGGTACGTGACTCTTGTGATCCCCGCTGCGGCGGAGACCATGCGCAGCGTGATCTGCGAGGCGGCGCTGAAGAGCGCCGAACCAAGTGCGATCCCGCGGGCATCCAGCACCGAGACCACGGCACCCGGTTCGACGGCGGCAACCCCCGGAGCGGGAAGGACCTGCTCCACTTCGCTGCGGTAGACCCACACGGAGCCCTCGCGCAGCCGGTCGGCCGCCCGCCGGGTCACCACCGCTGCCGGGCCTTGCGGATGCGCCGCGCCCACGCGCAGCGGCTTCAATTCCTGTTCGTTCGCCATCTCTCCATGGTAAGGCTCTGTGTGCTGCGTTGGGCCTCCCGTTGGTCGGCACGGGTGCCCGTGGCGGCCAACGGGAGCACCGCGCGAAGCTCTAAAAGCGCGTGCGAACGCCCGCCCGCCGCCCGCGCAGGACGCATTTTCGGTAGCTTTGTAGAGGTGCGAAGTTACGACGTGATCGTTCTCGGTGCGGGCGCCGCCGGCCTGATGGCGGCTGTCGAAGCCGGTAAGCGCGGCAGGCGGACGCTGGTGCTCGACCACGCCGACCGTCCCGGCAAGAAGATTCTCATCTCGGGCGGTGGGCGTTGCAACTTCACCAATCTTCACGCCGGGCCGGAGAACTTTCTCTCCGAGAACCCGCACTTCGCACGCTCCGCGCTCGCCCGCTACACGCCGCAGGACTTCCTCGCGCTGGTGGAGAAGCATGGCATTCCGTATCACGAGAAGACGCTGGGCCAGCTGTTCTGCGACCGCACCGCGCGAGACATCGTGGACCTGTTGCTGCGCGAGTGCGCCGCCGCGCGGGTAGTCATTGAGCTTGAAACCCGCATCCTGGGCGTCGCTCGCGATGGAAATCGCTTCACGCTGGAAACAACCGCGGAAAGGTTCGAGGCCCAGTCTCTGATCGTGGCGACGGGCGGACTTTCTATTCCGAAGATGGGCGCCACGGGTTTGGGTTATGAGCTTGCACGGCAGTTTGGGCTGAAGGTGGTCGAGCCACGGCCGGCACTGGTGCCGTTTGCCTTCACTCCCGCGGACCGCGAGCGTTGGTGCGATCTCTCCGGGGTATCGGCGGAGGTGGTCGCGTCCGCGGAAGCAGCAGGCAAGCGCAAGCAGCCGAGCTTTCGCGAGAAGCTGCTGATCACGCATCGCGGGCTCAGCGGACCGGCAATTCTGCAGATTTCGTCGTACTGGCAGTCCGGGAAGTCCATCGCGCTCGACCTTGCTCCAGGCAGAGAGGTGTTCGCGCCGTTGCTCGCGCCCCGCGCGCGACGCACGCCCACGGAAGCCGCGGCGGCGGTGCGCGCGGTGTTGCCGGCCCGATGGGCCGAACGCTGGCTGGCGGTGCATCCGCCAACAGCCGCACGAGATCTCTCGAACGCACAGATCGCGGCGCTGGAAGCGCAGTTGCACGGTTGGACGGTAGCGCCCGCCGGAACGGAAGGCTACACGAAGGCCGAGGTGACCGCCGGCGGGGTATCGACCGAGGAGCTGGACCCGAGAACGCTTGAGGCACGCAGGGTTCGCGGCTTGTTCTTCATCGGCGAGGTGGTGGATGTGACGGGATGGCTGGGCGGGTACAACTTCCAGTGGGCCTGGGCTTCTGGCTTCTGCGCGGGACAGTCGGCGTAGGAGAAGCGGACTCTCCCGCTGCGCGAGGGGTGACAAGGGACTGGCGTCGACGGAATGCCTATTGCACCACCACGGTCAGGTTGACGGATCGCACCAGGCCGTCGCTCGTCGCCGAGACGACGAGCGGATAGGTTCCGCTTGGCGTGGTGATCACCGGGCCGGTGCCTCCACCGCTGCCTCCGGTGTCCGGGATGGTTCGGGCGACCGTGCCGCAGGCAATCAGGCTGAGACAGAGGCTCGCCAACAGTAGTCTCGAGCCCCGTCGCCGGCTCCGCAGGTAAAGTCCGGCAGGGAGCAACATGGCGAGCCAGACGAGAGCGCGGTTCGAGCGGCCGGGTCTCGTTCGCAGCGAAGCGGATGCCTGCGCGGTGGCAAGAGTCACTGTCAACACGCTGCCATTGGCGTTTCCCAGTGAGGTCGATGAAGGATTCACCATGCATGTCGCCTGCGCAGGAGCACCGGTACAGGTCATGGATGCGCTGCCTGGGACGCCAGCGATTGAAGTAAGCAGCAGGAGGTAGTTGGCGGTTTGGCCGCTTGCAATGGTTTGCGAGGTGGGGCCGTCGGCTGCCAGGGTGAAATCCACGCCGATCCCGCTGAGCGGAAGCGTCTGCGGCGAACTGCCGGCGTTATCGTCGAAGGTGACCTTGCCGGTTCGCGTGCCGGCGGCAGTAGGCACATAGTCAATCTCCACCACGCAGGTTCCTCCAACCGCGACGGTCTGGCCACAGGTGCTGCTGCCGACGATGAAGTCGCTTGTAGCCGAGACGCCGTTGATGGTGAGCGGAAAGCCTCCATTGTTGGTAAGAGTGATGGTCTGAGCGGGGGCTTGCTGACCTACCGGAGTGGCCGCGAAGGTGAGCCCATTGGTTGGGGAGAGCGAAAGACCGGGTGGGGCCACGCCGGTGCCGCTGAGCATGACGGTCTGGCTGCGCGTTACATCGGAGACGGTAAGTAACCCGGACTCGGCACCAAGGCTCGTGGGCACATAGGAGACCTGGAGGGTGCAGCTCGACCCTCCTGAGAGTGAAGCGCCGCAGCCGTTCACAACAGTGAAATCGCCCGTCGCATTCGCGTTAATCAAGGTAAGCGCTGCGCCGCCCGTGTTGGTGAGCGTGACTTGCTGGGGGACGCTTGCCGTGCCAAGCTCCTGTGGCGCGAAGCTGAGGGCCGACGGTGCCAGGTTGTCCGTGGCCTGGCTGATTCCGATTCCCGCGAGCGTGGAGACCTGGGTGCCGACATCATCGACGACGGTGAGGATGCCGGTTCGCGCACCCGCCGTCGACGGGGCAAATTGGATGGAGACCGTACACCCGGTCTGCGAGGCAAGCGACGCGTTGCACGAGTTCGCCGACAGGGTGAAATCACCCGTGACGGTGATCGATTGCAGGTTGGAGGAGTTACCGCCGGTGTTGGAAATGGTGACATTCTGCGCCAAAGTGGTCGATCCAACCAAGGTGGAGGCAAAGTTGACCGTAATGGGTGTGAGCACAATGCTGGCCGGTGCCGTGCCAACACCGGTGAGAGCGACCGTCGCCTGGCCACCTGCGACGTTGCCGTAGATGGTGAGAACGCCGTTGCGCGTGCCGGTGCCGGTTGGCACAAACTGTACGGAGAGGGCGCAGGTTGCCGACGCTGCGACCGGCGTGCCGACACAGTCGTCGGACTCGCTGAAATCGCCAGTCGTGATCACGCTTGTAACGGTGAGTGTCGCATTTCCACTATTTGTAACCGTAACTGTTGCAGGTGGGCTCTGGGTGCCGACTTGTTGGCTGACAAACGTAACAGCCGGTGAACTTACCGTAATCGCAGGCATGCTTGGCTCCGTCGCCGTGAGGAGGGGAATCTGCCAGATTCCGCGTCCGTACGTGCTGGCGCGCAATTCTCCGGTGCGGCCGTCGCCGGTCGCCATCCCAGGCGCGGCAGCAAGCTGAGTCACGGGCGCGTTGGGCAGGTCAATCCCGTAGACGTTCCAACAATCAGCGCTGGCGCAGTTCGTGATCGACGTTGTGGCATAGACGCCGGTGTCGAGTGCCACGTAGACGGTATTGGCGTCATTTGGGTCGACGAGCAGACTGTTGGCCGGGGCATTGGGCAGGTTCGAGGAGATGTCGGTCCAGCGTGCTCCGCCGTTCGTCGACCGGTAAACATGCGCCGCATCAACGCCGTTTCCGGCGAAGCCCATGACGGTAGCGTAGAGCGTTGCTCCGGTGGCGTCATGCACGTCGGCGACGACCGACGAGACATCGAACTGGCCCGGGTTGAATCCGACGCCTTCCGATTGGGTGTTGGTGACAGTCGAGAGCGCAAGGTCCGTCCACGCGGTGGCTCCCGACGCCGTGTTGGCCTCCGTGGTGGCAAAGAGGTGACCGGAGAAGCTGAGCCCGAAGGGAAAGTCGCCCGCCATTCCGGCGTAAACAACCGTGGAGCCGAGACTGGGCGCGGTCCCCGTTGCGTTGGCTCCGCCTCCGGTAGAAAGCGAACGGACTACGGCGTCGGAAGGGTCGCAGGCGGTTGCGCTCGGGGCCGCAAACGGGGGGCTGAGCAGGTCGGTGTCGAGCCAGGCGGTTCCACCGGATGCTGGTCCGCGCCAGACGCGGCAGGTCCCCACCAGCATCTCGCTGGTCGCCTGCGCATCCAGCAGCCAGGGCGCGTGCACCCCGGCTTCGTCGCCGTCAACCTGCGATGCGCCGATGGCGATCTTGGCAAAGTCGCTCATCCTGCACTGGGTGCCGAAGCTGCATTTTGAGATATTCACCCCGGGTCCGTCGGAGAGATACCAGTTGAGCGGCTGCGCCGGGTCGATCGCCACAGTGCCGCCTTCGCCGATGGCCATCTGTCCCCAGGGAGACACCCCGGAGCCAGTTCCAGCGGTGCCCAGAGCGCCCAATCCCGCAAGGAGCGCGACGGGGCTCACCGGATCCTGCGCAAAGCTCACCACTTCGGCAAGCGAACCGATGCCGGCGTTGAGATTGTCGAAGTGCGAGGCATCGCTACTGGAACAGACGCCGCCCGTCTCCGCGACGCCGTCGGTGGAGCGCCAGACGCCGCCATCGTTGCCCAGGTAGACGAGTGGACCAGAGGTCGTGAGAACGGCTGCGGCGACAGCATGTTGCGCGCCGGCGACCCCGGCCGGGGTCTGGCAGCCATTCTCGACGTTGGTGGTGTTGCGCAGAGTGCATCCGGCCGCAAGGCCGCAGCGGTAGAGATCGACCGTGCCGACATAGAGCAGGGTGTCGGTGCCCGATGGCGCGGCGGCGAGAGCAAGGTCGTAGTCCGCTTGCAGAATCTCGGTGCTGCCAGTTCCCACTTCCAATGGCACGGAGTTGAGCTGGGTGCCGAACATCACGGTGGCATTGGTGCAGCTTCCCTGCGCGTCGAGCGCGCAGACGTCCTGAAACAGACCTTGATCGTTGTTGGACGCGTCCACGGTGAGCGCGAACATGTCGCCCGTTGCCGGCTGCACGGCGAGCGCACCACGGAAAACCGGGCAGGAGGTGCTCGTGGTCAGGGTTGGACAATTGGCCTGGGTGATGCTGGAGCCGGGCTGATTGGTCAGCTTGGTCCAGTTCATGCCGTCCGATGAACTGAAGTAGCCGTGGTTCTGAACCGCGGCGAAGAACATCTGACGGGCGGGGTTCCACACCACGGATGTCGCGGCTGCCTGCACCTGGCCATATTCGTCCGAGAGGGAGGCCATGGCCCAGGTCAAACCCGCGTCCTGCGAGACGTAGAGGCCGGGGATTGAGTCGGTCAGGCTTCCGGCGTTGACCGCCGCACCTTCGGCCGAGGAGCTGAATGCTGCGACAACCAACTCAGAATTCACGGAGGAAAACGCCAGTCCCGCGACACTCAGGCCGACGAAACTGTGGTTGCCGTAGACACCATCATTCGAACCTTGGGTGAGCGTCCAGGTGAGGCCGCCATCGGCCGAGCGCAGGACTCCTCCGCCATAGTAAGAATCGGTGGCATCGTTGGGATCGCCGGTGCCGGCGAGCACGACGCCACCGGCGACAGCGAGGGCGCCGATACTGAGCGATGGGATAGCGCTGCTGCCCGCGCTGAGATCGAAGACGGGCAGCGTGTCGGTAAGCGGAGAGAACGTGACCGCCGAGGCCGGTCCGGCTGCGTTCGTGGACTTCCAGACGCCGCCGCCGGTGGTTCCCACA
>Ga0116230_10006653_pt1 | contig 11393 bp, 9 predicted proteins | sample S1TSphfallax_3_FD_88678 | JGI IMG/M metagenome (GOLD analysis project Ga0116230, IMG submission 88678) | Host-associated microbial communities from peat moss isolated from Minnesota, USA - S1T2_Fd - Sphagnum fallax MG | ecosystem: Host-associated > Plants > Peat moss > Unclassified | place: USA...
ATCACTTGATTTGGAAATCTGTCCCAGTGAAAAAGAATGCCATTTAGAACTTGCCCTAATTTTCACATGAATGTAAGAATTCATTGCAAAACACTCAGCTGCAAAAAATGTTTGTAATCTGAATAATTGCAAACTAGGACAAGCCAACAGAAGCAATTTTATTGAATTGGGCAGAAAAACATTTTCTGCTGATACAAACAATCAATCGATGCTGAATTAATTGAACTAATCCGTATAATCTTCTTCAGATTGAATTGAAAAAATAGCAAAAAAAATTACATCGTTTTAAAAACAACAACTTTGAAGGCAAATAAAGTTCAGAGAGTTCCAATCCCACAAAAATTCATGCAACTTTTGAAGCTTTTTTTCTTCTCCCTCCTTCTTCTTCTTTTTCATTGGATTTCAAGAAGGAAAATCTCAGAACCCTAAACCCTAAACCTTACCCACAAATAGGAATGTCCAGAGCTTCTGAGCACACCCATCTTCAGCACATAATCAATCTCATCCTGCTGGCTGGCTGGCAATGTCTGAACAGCAGCAAACCAAAAAAAAATCTGTAATTTAAGAATACCCAAATGACAACAAAAGAAGCTTCATTTCTAGAAAACACCCAATCACCCTAAACACAAAAAAATTGTGAAAAACAACAGGCTTTATATGACAACAAGAAGATTGCCAAAGTGATTTGTTTAGCAATATCCATATCATCCGGACTAGAAACCCAAAGAGCATCAAACAGGAAACAGCAACAGAAAAAAGCCTGGTAAAGGTTTCATCCCTTTTGTTGGCTCTTTCTGTCAACAAAAAGATGGACAGAGACTTTGAAGTTTTCGAAATACCCAGAACTGGTGTTAAATGGGTCATTGATTGTTTAATATTAAGCGAATGTTAAACTTAACATAAAACCTTCATGGTAAAGAGGCTTAGGCCCTAAATGACTAGCTAGCTTGGTGTTAGGGGACTTAATACTAGAGTCCTTAACACCAAGTGTGAATGCACCTTTAGGTTGTTAAAAACCCTAATCTCAACCTGAAATAAATGTATTTATTGTATTAATTATTCTCAAATTCCAATGTGAACTCCTTGTGTTTGGAGACCCTTGGATCTGGCTCCTCCATCCCCAGCCATCTATGGTTTGAGGTGGGTTTTGCCGTTTTGGGATGAACCCAAATCAATTAACCTAAACCAAACCAAATGTTGAGGTGGGTTTTTTTGTTTTTCCTTTTCTTCTTTTTCTCTTTTGTTCTTTCTTTGCTCTTCTTCTCTTCCACCATGGTTTTCTTCTTTTCCATTCTTGTTGTAATTTTTTCTTCATCAATATTTTTCTTATATATATTTTTTCAATTTTTTAATTTTTTCAATTTTTCCTTTTCTTTTGTTCTTGTTTTAAATTTTTTGTCTTATCATGTTTTTCTTTTTGTTTTCTTTTTCATTTTTTTATTCTATTGTTGCAACATTTTTTTCTTCTTTATCATCTTGTTCTTTTTAGATTTTATTTTTCTTCAAGCATTTTCCTTCTTTTTCATCACATCTTTGTGTTTGCTACAATTGCTTGTTGCATCATCATTTAATTATGCACTAGGTATGCCTTCTATTTTTTTCCTGGTTTTTTTTTTTGTTTGTTATTTTGGGTCCATGAAATAAGAGCAAGAGCAAAAAAAAAGAAGTAAAAAAGAAGAGAAGAAGATAGAAGAATAAAAGAGAAGGAAATGAAAATAGACAAAATAAAAAAGATGGAAAGAAAAAAAATTGGAAGAAGACAGAAACTGTTTTTTTTTCCTTTTTTTAGTTTTTTCTATTTTTAAACTCCAAAAGAAGAAGTTTTTTTTTTTTGCCCTTGGGCAGAAAGAAATTCCCTAGTTTTTGTTTCCTTTTTATTGCTTTGTTTTCCCTTTCTCTGGTTTTTAAAGAATAAGAAAAAAAATTGAGTTTTTTTGCTTTTTTTTAATTCTGTTTTTTTTAATGCTATAAGAATTATTATTTTTGTTTTTTCTCTTATGTTTATGTGTCTCATGTGTTTGATACAAACTTTGAATAACTATGAAATACCAATTTGTAACGAATGTCATTCAACTCCAATTGTATAACTATAAATTTTACACTCATCAACATGCTACTAATTAAGGTGATTACAACACTAAAAACTTATTGAACACATGGCATGGTGGCTAATGAAAATAGTTTTACAAAGCAATCTCTTGAAGTTAAAAAGTAGCATGTACATATATTATGTGGGTTTCTCCGGCATAAACAATGACATGGAATTCACGTTTTCCATTTTTTGGACAATTTTTAGAGTTTTGATAGATCTAATATTTGCATCAACACATACAAGTTTTGTCTTATTGCAATTGTAACCTCACAATTGTATTATGTTTGCATGCCTTGAAACTGAGCATTGCATTAATACTTTGTTGAAAATTTCCCTTAAAATATGAGTTTGAAACATATTGTAATGTTGCATTATTGCATTAAAAGCACTTCAAAAACATAAAGTTCAATGTGAATTACTTACACAAGGATCACAAAATAAACATTAATTTAATTATATTGATTTTGCAATACCCACATTTGAAACATAAAATGTCAACTAGTTTTTTTGGATGGTTTGTTAATACCTAAATGTTGGGCATAAAGTATGCATGCTCAATGAAGAAAATGATGATGATAAAAATATTTAAATTAAAAGAAAAAAAATTATGATAAATTATAGAAAAAACTAAAATTTAGAAGGAGAAAAAGTAAAAGAAATTTAAAAACATATAAAAATAATTTTCAAAAGCAATAGGAATTCAAAAGGAAAAACAGATGTTTGTAGTTTGGTCACAAAATATGTAATAATTATTGATGTGTATTGTATTTGAAAATGACATTGTTTTCATATGTGGGTATTACATTTTGCGATTGGATCTTCAACTATTTTAACTTCTAACAATAATTGTGAAAATATGCAATACTTACGTGTGGGTCACAAGAGTTGATCGAATGTGCAATACTTACATTCAAGGTTATTGTTTATTGACATGAAAGGGTCAAATATGATTAAAATGGTTGTTAGTTCATTTAGTGCAATACCTTCATATTTTGTATATCACACATTGCTAGACATTAACATCATGTTATTGATAAGTAGGTAGGTGAATAAGTGTAGGATGGGTAGGTAGGAAAGTAAATAAATATAGGTGAGTGGGTGGCTAAGTAAGTAAGCATGTATGTAGGTAGGTTGGTGGCTAGGCAAGTAGGTATGTACACAAATAAAAAGCAAGTTAAGTCAATAATATAATTAGGTCAATAAAATAACTAGGTCAACAAGGTAGCCAAAAAAATTTGTTAAAAGATTTTGTTGAAAGAGTAGTCTTTAAATTAATTCAAATATATATAAAAAAGTTGTCAAAAGTTGGAAGTTTTTCAATAGGTATAAGTTTAACCATGTAGAAATGAAGTTTTCCAACAGATAAAAATTTAGCCAATAAAAAAAAGGTTTTGCCAATAGGTAGAAGTTTAACCATGAATAGATGGAAGTTTTGCCAAGAAATATAGGTTTAGCCAAGAAGATTTTTTTTTAATTACAAGGGGTAGAGGCTTAACCAAAAGGAGATAAAGGTTTTATCAAAAGGTAAAATTTTAACCATAATAAATAAAAGTTTTGCCAAAAGATAAAGGCTCAACAAGGAAGAATTAAAAGTTTTTCCAAGTGGTGGAAGTTTAAATAAGAAAAATAAAGGTTTCATTGAAAGATAAAAATTTAGCTAAGAAGAATTAAAGGTTTTTATTAATAATAGCTATAACTTTTGCTAACATGTAATGATTTAGTCATGAAACATTGTTACAAAATGTGGGTGCAATTCTTTAATCCTTGTTCACTAGACCAATGAATTCACTCACAATCTAGTGAAATCACTTGGCGTATTGGGACACCTTTTGTTGTAATGAAGAGATCTAGGTTTTGTCAAGAAATAAAAGTTTGGCTGAGAAAAGTTGAAACTTTTGACAAGAGGTAGAAGTTTAACAAAAAAAAAAGGTTTTGTTGAAAGGTAAAGGTTTCACCATGAATTTAGATAAAAATTTGCAAAGAGACTCTGGTACAATGTTGGGTTAACATAAAATAAAAAATTGAATGATGAAACATAGCCCATCTTATGGACAAAATAACCAACCGGTGCACTAGTGGTTGTTGGTTCACTATGGCCTACTAATTGTGATGTTATTTGTGGTAGGTAAAAACTCGAGTTTGGGGCATTACCAAAAAATAGACTTATGACAAGAATCAAGGGTGATCTTGAATTTTGGTAATGCCTTGATCCATTAAAATTTTAATCAAATGTGTTGAATTAACTTGAATTTCAATAATATTCTTAAAGAATATCATTCTTACATTATTGATATTTTTTAAAAACTTGCAATTAATCATTATAGTCATTAAGGTGTCATTAATTTTAATCATCCTTTCGGATCTTATTTTCTTTTCTTAAAGAGTTGAATTTTCTAGATATTAAAATTGGGAGTAAATGGCAAGATCCAATTTTATACCAAGTTCTTCAACATGTTGGAGAACAAAGGGCAATTATTGGGACCCATTAAATTTTTATAAAAATTATTATTTAGATTTGTTGAAAAGGTGGTAGGTGATTAGGATTAGGAATGTGAAAACATTATAAATATATATCCTCGTAAACAACTTAAATGCAAGATAAAACATTCATAGAAAGTATAATCTTTACCAATGATATTGATTATAACAAGTAAATGGATTGTTCGAATAATAGATGCGTAGACAAAAATCATGTGTTATTATAGAATGTCATAAGAGAAACGAAACAAAACAATTTTGTTTCCTAAACCTTGATGTAAGAGGTGTTCATATTAACAAGAATTCAAGGGTGTAACAAAAAGTGCAAGCACAATATTTGGCCTTATGATCAAATGGTAGTTGATTAATAAGACCACACAATCAACAATAATGACCAATTTTAGGATTTAGGGATTGCATCAAATTAACAATTTCATACATAATTGCCAACTAGGAATTAACTAAAAAGGATGTTCATTTTTACTAAAAGCATGAAGCATGGAAAACACATGGTTCTTTTGTTTAGTGACTTTGACTAGGGTGACCTTTTTTACCAAGTGTCATGTTGTACATCTAATCAAAAGGGACAAATAAAAGAAGGTTTATCAAAATGACCATGGTTTAGTCAAATAAACCATGTTGAATATCAAAGGATTAGTGAAATCAATCATATTGATTTGGTTAATTAGCATAGTCATTACGCTTAAACTATATACCTAAAATCTAGGCTATTATAGCCTATTGTAAATTTGTTAATGGGTGAATTAACTTGAAGTTAGTAGATAATATCATAGTATTTTTTTATTACATGTGGTAGGTGATGGTCATTTACCACTCCTTAATTACCTAGGTAGTGAAACTACTATATTTAGTGATTCAAAAAGGTGGGGAAATGATTATTTTACCACCTCACTTAAGTTAATTTAAGAAAAGATTAGGATGGAGGCAAGAAAGTAGGGAAGGATGTGGTTTGGTGGAAATCCCTTGAAGGGGATCCCCTTATCTCACTATCTGATGTATAGTTTAGAAGAGAAGTTGGAAAAGGAGATAAATGAATTTTTAAAAGAGGTTGTAACTTGTGAGAAACCTTTTAATGTATGTGTGGTTTTGGAAAAAAACACTTGAATGGTTATGTGGAAAATGTTATATGATGTTTGTATTTTTTTTTTTCATGAAATATAGTGGAAAATAACTTTGTTTATTGTCTAGAATTAAGGCTATAGGAGGGTAACTAACCGCTATTGGACTAGAACCAAGGTTACAACAAGGTAAATGACCGTCTATAGCATGGGAACAATATTGCAACATTACAGAGCAACAAGTGGTAATCGATAAGCAATAGATAAAACAACAATAACAACATCATTTGCAACAATGGTTTGGATGATTTTATATTATGACATGTGGCTTACTATAAATATGTCAAATGGCATTTTAAAATGAATTTCATACAAAATATTAATATTAGGTTGGTAAGTACTTAAGTAAGTACGTAAGCGGGATGCCCACAAATCTAGGCTAAATACCTACCTACCTACCTACCTACTCATATAGGTAGGTACATAGGTCGACCTAGGTAGGTAAGTCAAACTAAGTACCTACCTAGGTAGGTAGATAAGCAGGTTGAAAAGGTAGTAAATTTAAAATTGTGCATAATTTTAATTTTGTTTTAGGTTAAACCTTTTGATTGGCTTATCCCGTGTGCACAATTTTTTTAATGATATATATGGATTGCATGGAAATGTCATAAACTTTCCAACAAATCTAAATGTTGTGTAATTTGTATTGCCACAAATGCCATATGATGATTGTGTAATTTCTTTTTATTTTATAAAAATGCTATAATATAAATCTACATGCATGTTAAATTATGTTTGACCAAACATAATGATAAAGGTGTTACATGACCTTTGTAGAACTCCTAGCTTGTAGATTAATGCAAATGTATCAATACAACAAAATTAGCAAAATTTAATTAACCTTGCAAATTCAAGCAAATGTAATAAATGGGAACATGATTCAATTGATTTATTTCCTATTGAAAATTCTATTTATGAATTTGAACAAATATTGGAAAAAGACCTTACACATATTATATTAATGCAAAACATTTTCAATCTTGAACAAATTATTGATGACAATAATCAATCTATAAAAATTATTCTAGGTTGAAAGGGATTTCAACCATTAGGACTATTTCATGACATGCATTTTGAATAATACAATTTTCCAACATTGATTTTTGGGTACACAAGACCATCATTAACATGGTATCAAAAGATAATATAAACATAATTAGCTAGATTTTTTTTAATTGCATATAATATTACATATATATATATTTTAATAAAATTTTAATTCATTTTTCATTATCATTTGCATGGATTTATATATAAAAAGAAAATCTATTAGGTCATACACTTATAGCTAATGATGTTCCAAATAATGTAAATTTTAATAAGAATTAAAATTTTGACATAAACTATAAAGGGTTAGGATGAATTAAAACATTTCTAAACTATTTATACTATTTACATAAATATTTTTTTGCAATGGTTGGACAATTGGACCTCCAACATTCATTATTACATTGATTACAAGTACTAACAATTGGCCAATACTTAGTAATACGCTTTAAAAATATATGAAAAATGTGTTACTAAAAATAGAACAAATAATAATGTTAACTATACATTAAACATTAGAGAACTTGTTAAAAATTATCATGTTACATATACTCATTGGGTGAAAGCATGTTCAAGTAGACAAAAAAAAGTAATCCACCCAAAATGTAATTTTAAAATTATAGAATTTTTGATATAAAAAAATGAAATTATATTAAAAAAATTTGAAAGTAAAAATATACAAAAACATAGCCTTCCATTAGTTTATGGTAAGTTGAATACAAAATTTGAAATTTTTTTGGTATCATAAATTAGGTGACGTCAAATTGAACTTGATAGGGTCAATTTGGCGTTCAAACCAACTTTTACACTATAAGTTTTATATATTATGAATATAACATGCATAATTTGATATTACACATGTATTTTTTAAGGCCCCATTAATTTGAAAATAGAAAAATTCAATATTTCATCTACTTGCAATTGCAACTTGTTTTATAAGTTTGGACACTTTCCTACAAGTAAATGCAATTTTGTAAAATCCACTTAAACCTACATGAAGATCTTCATGTTTCAAGATTATAATATTAAAGTGAAAGATTATTTTCATATTAATCGCTTGTGGAATAAAATAATATTTCTATTTACAATGCATCAAAAATCTTTTGTATATACTTGAAATTTTTTGTGACAAGGTATTTTTCTTGTCTACTTGACCATGATTTCACCCCATTACTATGAACATAGAATGATAGGTTTTCCTAAACTTTTGAAAGCAACAAACACATTGTTTGGTAAAATAAATGATTTTTTTTCCATTAAATTTCAAATAGGTGGATTGCCCCATGATCATGGATTGTTATGGATAGAAAATGCTCCACATTTTGGTGTTTTTAAAATGAAGTTCTTAAAATTTTTGTAGATAAATAATTAACAATTGATGAAAAATTTCCTAATAAATAATATTTGTAAAATACAAATTCATCAACATAGACAAGCATCTAGAAAAAAAGTCAACCTATTTGTCAATTTCATTATTCGAAACCTCCAATGGGATATACAAAAATATTGTTAACCTTTTTCTTAAAATTGAAAGGTAACTTTTCATCAAACAATCATGCAAATTTCAAAAAAAAAACTAATAAACATAGGATTGAGTGAAAGCATAATTTTGATCAAATTTTGACAAATCTATAATTAGATGAAAATACATATATTTTTGCATTCCGATATAAATTGCAAAGACCTACATTATTTTTAAAAATAATCCAAATGACATGTGAACAAATGTATTTATAATACATGTAGGATCCCTATGGGAAGCAAAACACTAATGTGTAGTTTATTTTAAATGTATTGTATCTTACTATACTTCCTATTTAATAAAAATAAACAAAATTATTAACTAAAAAATGCAAACATGAAAAAATTGAAACATCTAAAGATTTTTTAAAACGTTAATGCATTATTAAATGCACAACAAATGTCTAGTCAACAAGTAATACATATAGCATTATCCATATTGTTTTATCATTTAACATATCACAAACTTACCCTTTCATGATTTGATAATGAAAATTGTGAAAAATTAGTTATTTCATGAATTCATGTTTTTTGCACACATATTTCGTGCCTTTAAAACACGTATGATGCATGTATAAACATAATGGAATATTTTCATGTGGAGTTTTCAACTCAATCATCCCCATCATATAACAAGAATTTTTACATGGCATTACTCAATAGACTATGACTGCCACAACATCACATAAAGCAACATAGGTGCCTATAGAAATAAAAGGCTAAGCTTATATTAGAATTCCCATCATTACGACATAATTCCTAACAAGTAGTTTTAAATTTTTTGCATAACAAAGTAAATGAAAAAAGAATTTGAAAACCACCAAAAAAAACATCCTTTTCATTCAAACATCTTATATGATTTTTCTATGTCCTTGCATGAAAAAATCCACCTACATATCTAACACTTGAGCCCAATTCAACATTCAAAACATTCCTTAACAAGTATAGAAACATAATATGCAAACGACATTTTATTGCACTCAAGCTTCACATAACCGCAAAAACATCATCTCCAAATCCAAGTAACAAACAAAAGTTTAAACTTATCCCCTGTATTTTGTTCATCGTAATTGAAAGTCATCGCACATTACTACCCAATTCCTCTTTGGAATGATAAAAGATGAGAAGGTGGTAAACTTCATCAGCATAGCTAATATGGACATTCCACACACAATCAAAAGCACCTCAACCCTAAATTCATGTCATGATCTAACATCTCCCATATTATAATTTTGACTAAGTGCTTCAGTTTTCACAATTCATGGTGTAGTATGGAACAACTACATGTTTCTTCTAGGCCTATCCCAAAGTTGTTCTTCCTTGCCTTTCACCACATTCATTTCACTTCTTTCATCTTGATCCATGTAGCCATTTTCATTAAGGTACTCTACAAAGATAAAAGGTCCCTCCCAATTGGATGCTAAAAACTTTTTCTTACTTGGTTTCTTCATTTTCAGATAAGTTTTTTTAAAAAAAAACCCAAGAAACATCTACTTTCCCTTTCAAGACACATAGGCCTTTTTTTTACTTAATTTGGGCTTGATTGATGTTTTCTACCACCTTTTTGTGCATATTAGCAATGAGCTAGAGTTTATTGATCTTTTATGTAACCATAGCTATTGGTTCTCCATCATCTTCAAAAGCTTGAACTAGTGGACTTAAAAAATTGTCAACCTTCAATGGAGGAGGTTGACCAGTCATCAACATATGTGGGGAAAATTTTGTAATAACATACATCCTACACATATATCCAAATAAAATAATGGGAAACTGCTTATCCTAATCTTGAGCATGTTCTAGTATGGTAAATAAAATAATAATTCCATGTTTTAGTGTCTTTACCAATCGTTCAACCATTTTGTTGCACCTAGCCATTGAGGTGTAGTACTAATATACAATGCCATAATCTTTGCACAATTGATCAAATTATGTTGCCCACTCAAAACCACTATCTATCAAGATGCATTTTCATAGACCAAACCTACATATGACCTAGTCTTCCAAAAACTTTGCAATAGTCTCTACATCATGATCAACCATTGCCTTGGCCTCCCACCATTTTGAATAATGGTTAATGGTCATGAAAATATACTTGTTGCCATTGTAAGTTTCAAATAGAAGTCCAATTGTATCAAAAGCCACTTAATAGAATTGATCCCAAATAGGAATGCTTCTAAGCTCCTCAAACTTTAATATGCTAGAACATGCACACTTAACAAGCTAACATTGCTTCCATGATCGCTCCATGTTCTTCATCTCCTTAATGCAATTATGTCATAAATAATGATTAATACTTCTACCAATGTCTTTCAGTTTCCAAAATGGCTAATCTCATTACACAACTCAATAATCATTTGTCAATGTTCATTAAGTCTTGGAACTACATGCCGATTGAACATCAAATTTTCATTGGTTTAATAATGTGTTTGCCAACTTTGGACCTTTTTTCTTCTTCACATTCTATTGAAAATTGATTCCCATTCAACACTAACATGTTCATCTCATCTTCCCATATTTCCATAATCTTTGAGTCTTCCTTGTAGTTATCCTTAAATCATATTCATCATGATCACTTTCATCATCAACAATTGTTTGAGCTTCCTAAATAAACTTCCAATGAGTTTTGACATCCACAATTCATGTCTTATCCTTTTCAAAGTACTATAGGTTAGGAAGCTCCACATCAAAAACAATAATTTTATTGGTCTAATCCATACCTCAGGGTAGTGTGGAGTGGTTAAGGCCCAGGAATGGGGTAGTTCCTGCCATTAAGGGCCTGTCCAACCATGTTCTTTGTTGTTGGGCCTTACCTGGTGGTGTGACAATTTTAATGTCGCCAGGATAGTTGTATAAGGTCTCATGCAAGGTCATGTGGATGGTATAAGGCCCTAGGAGGGGATAGGTCTGGAAATTAAGGGCCTATCCAGCCACACTCCCCATTGGGGGGCCTTACATGGTAATAGTTCCTTGAATTAAGGGCCCATTGCAGGCACATCGCCCATTGTTGGGCCTTACATAGTGTTAAAGGACTTTGTTTCTTTAAAAAAGGAATTGGGAAATAAGGGGAAGAATCTTTCCACCTATTGAATTTTTCTTGAACAAATGGAATGAGAAAT
>Ga0116230_10006655_pt1 | contig 11392 bp, 7 predicted proteins | sample S1TSphfallax_3_FD_88678 | JGI IMG/M metagenome (GOLD analysis project Ga0116230, IMG submission 88678) | Host-associated microbial communities from peat moss isolated from Minnesota, USA - S1T2_Fd - Sphagnum fallax MG | ecosystem: Host-associated > Plants > Peat moss > Unclassified | place: USA...
TGTGGCATAAAATAATTTAATGAAAATATCAATATTAGGTTGGTAGGTACAAGTAGGTACATAAATATGTGCATACAAACCTGGGCTACATACCAACCTACTTACTTAAGTTTTAAAAAAAATAGGTAGGTTCTACCTTCCTAAGTTAAATACCTACCCATATAAGTAGGTATTTAGGTAGGTAGGTACATAGGTCGACCTAGGTGGGTAGGTCAAATTAGGTACCTACTTAATTAGGTAAACAAGTAGGTTGCGAAGGTAAGTACTTTAGAAATGTGCATAATTTGTTTTTTTGTTCTGGGTTGAGCCTTTTGATTAACTCATCCCATGTGCACAAACTTCTTACTCTAAAATTGGATGACCACACCCCCTTGTTTATATAGTGTTCAAAATAGGAATGAAGAACAAAAAATATGGGATAAGTTTTAAAGTTGCAACTTCCTCACAAACTAAGTTGTAATTCCAAAACTTTCTTCATGCCTTACTTTCTTAGTTTTTAGATTTATAAATAATTCAAGTACTATATAATTAAATAATCATTTAATTAATAATGATTAAATTTACATATATTTAAATTATAAATTATACACTAGAAATATTCATTACGAATTATGAATTATTTAAATAAGTAATAACTTTTAAATATTTAACAAACTAGCCTATTTAGTTACTCACAAATTATTAATACATAATTCATAAATAATTAACTAACTAAAATATTTTCAAATATGTTATTACTTTTTAGAATCTGATCAAATTATATATAATTTAATTAATGTAAAAATAATTTAATGATTATAATTTTAAAATTAACTATTTTAAATATTTATGCTAAAATTATAAATAATGAATTAACAATTACTATTAGAAAGTAAAATTTTACACGAATTTTTCAAAACATATTATTCAACTAATTACATTATTTATTGTATAATTACATTTATTTCTTTAAAAATTATTATAGGTCAAATATTTTTGTATTTTTGGTAATTTTTAATTATAAATACAATAATTTGTTAAATGTAACATTAATTTTCATAATCATTGTAAAATTATTATAAAATATTTATCATGGATGATTAATCACATACTTTTTAATAATAATAAAATAATAATTTTAATTACACTATAATTTTTCCAAAATTTTAATTCATGTTTGAAGTTGTAAATTACAAAGTGTGAATAATTATGTTCAATTAGAAAATAAATATGCACGTACTAATTAATTCTTATTTGAGGTAATTGTAATGATTTTAAAGTAATGTCACATTAATTACATTCATTAATTTCTTCTAATATAAAAATATATTTCTCGAGCAGGGTGTATTGATGTTTTTTTTTTTTTTTACAAAGGTCCCAAATATTTATATTAATATGCATAACAACCAAACCTTTGTGTGAAGAATGTCAAAGGTACATCAAGTTTTTAACTTGCACATTGAAAGTATAATTTACATATAATGTATGAACTAGGTATATACTTTAAATAGTTGATGTTGCCAATTATGGATATACTTTAAAGTCTTACCTTACAATCATACCTTGTAACTCGTACACACATATATGTTATTTGATGAAATTGAATTAACCATTAAAAGCTCATGGCATACAATTTTTGAACAACTTGTTGGTATCCCAGTTTGTTCTAGATGTTTGCATAATTTGTTTATAACTACTTGTTGTTGTCCCTTTCTTCTCGCTACTTATAGAGCATAAATGAACATGATGTTTGCATTATTTTTTTTCATGGAATAACCTTATTATATTGCAAATGTTTTGATTACTTGTTCACGGAGCAATTGTAGATTAAAATAATCCATTATACACAAATTCCAAAAACTATGAAATAAACATTGGTATCATATAATTAGGTTCTTTATTACTATGGCATAGAGATTTTCTAACCTCCAATAAATTAATAAGTATTTATCTTATTATAAAATGGAGGTCAAATGTATTAAATATGTGTTTTCACATGTAGACTACCTTTTTCTTACAATTTTAAGCAACCCACCCTAAGTGCAAAGTCAAATAATGCGCATTCCATAAATTGAAGCCATATTATATTCATTGAATTCATTTGAAAAATAATCTCCCCTTCCATCGAACCTTAGGCATTTGATGTTCATGCCTTTAACTCCATATGCATTCGAATGGTGCATGTTTGATTAATAAATCGTTTTTCCTTCATCGCATGTTCAACTTGAAATTTAATAGTTTCAAGTTCCATCGATGTGAGTTGCAGCAATTGAGACACCTCACCCACCAATCTCAAATTCCATTCCTTCGAAATTGATGGTCATTCAACTGCACGCAATGTTTCAGTTATCTCAAACTTGATTGCTTTTACTGTAGATTCACCTTCAAGGTGCAATTCCCACTTCCCATGCATTGTTTTTAGTGATTTCAACTCCATCTTTTCCAACCATTTGAAGAACTTGGAGTGTTGGCTGGTGTTAGTTTCCTTAGCAAATCTCACCCAATTGATGAGTGTCTCGAACTTCTTTGCGACACTGCCAATAGCAAACTCTTTTTTTATGAGCTTTGTGTAGGGCATCTTTGTCTTTCCATAACACAAGGGCCATATCTTTTCAACTTTTTCTTTGATCTCAAGGTCACAACACTTGATGTATCAAAAGCCTAATCGAAAAATGTCCTTACTGAATACCTCCACAAGTTTTTCTTATGTAATGTCTCTTCCTACCTTCAATCTAAGGGGATTAATACTAGTTCCACTCAAGCCTACCCTTATGAAATGAGAAAAATTTATCTAAAGAGGAGTTTTTTTTTAACCTCTCCACTTTTTGATCTAGCTCCAACAAAGGGTCCATCTTACTTTTTGCATTATTAAACCTATCAGGCTTTGTGTCCAGGGTACTGTCATTACTCTCAAAACCTTCCTTTTCTTCAAAATAATTCTCAATGCATTTCAATTTCATTTTTTCACACCTCACCACTTTCAGAAGCAAAGAAATGAACTCAAGTACTATGAACTATTAACATCACAAAAAACCCAAAAAATTGTTAACTTGGATGTGTGAGTAGTTGTTGTGAATCGTTGTTATAACGCTATAACATGCATGTTACACAATAGATAAACATAATACGACAAACCAAGAAAAGCCTAGGGGACAAGTTGGGTTGAAAGAAATGACCATATTTCGATGGGCCTAGGAAACAAATTTGATGAAATTTAGTGTGTTGACACATGTCCACATAGGTTGAGCAAGAAACCATTTTGAGTTTAGACTTCACATTTCTTGTTTCACGATGGGTTCCTAAAATAATACATGCCAAAATCAACTTGGCACATTTATGAGTTAGGTGTCATTTATTTTTGTCATGTTTAATAATGTGACCAACTAGATTTGAGTAAATAAAACTTTCATTTAAAACACTATTAGCTCAACCAAGGCCATAGATTTACATCATGGACCAAATAATTTTTAGCAAAAAAGGCCATGTGTGTACACTATTATAAAAGTTGTGTACTTTTAATATCGACCCTTTTGACTCCATTTGTCTACATTGTATCTTGCAAACACCCAAAAGGCTATTTAGCTATCACTTATAGTTTTAATGCTTACGAAAAATGGAAACTGAAATTTGTGTGGACTTTAGAAAGTTTAATGCTACTACTAAAAAAGATCCATACCTATTACCTTTTATTAATGAAGTTATTAACACTATAGTCGGACATGAAGTTTATACATTTTTAGATGGTTTTTCTAAATACCATCAAATCTCCATAGTGCCAAAAAAACCAGTACAAATTTACTTTTGATACTAATTGGGGGGTTTTTGTATGGGTAATTGTAATGCCTTTTGGGGTCAAAATTGGACCACCCAACTATCAAAGGGTAGTCACCAAAGCTTTTCATGAATAGACTGATGTATACATGAAGATCTTTTTAGATGATTTCATTGTTTTCAATGACATGTCCACCCACTTAGAAAAACTCAAAAAATGTTTTCTAAAATGTAAAGAGTACATGGCATTAGTTTGAATCTAAAAAAGATGAATTTATGGTATGTTTTAAAACTATTTTACAATTCATAATCTCTAAAGAGGGGAAGACACATAATCCTAAGAAAATAAAGGCTTTAGTCAAAGTGCTAGTACCTACTTCAAGAAATTCAAATGTTCAATGGAATAGCATAGTTCTACATATGTTTTATTTAAAAAATTGCCTTTATCACGGCACCAATTACCAAGTTATTCAGGAAAACAAAAGTATTCAAGTGGATTGTTGAATACCAAACCATTTGGGAAGACATAAAAAACCAATACATTCAAGCTCCCATACTCATTATTGCTAATTGGGAATTAGAATTTCATGTCCATACTTATGCATTTCAACTAACAATAAAGGCAATACTAACATTAAACCCAACAAATAAAATAGATCAACATGTTATGTATTCATCAAGATTACTCAATTCTATTGAAAGAAACTACACTAACTATATAAAGAGGCTTTAGTTATGGTCTATGCCTTACACAAGTTCAGGCATTACTTGTTAGGCAATAGGTTCACATTTTATGTAAACCATATGGTTTTAATATATTTAGTTAATAAACCATAGGTTTATGGCATGTTAATTAAACGGTTCTTATTATTTTTGGAGTATGATTTCAAGATTATTTATAAACCTAGTAGATCCCATTTAATGGTAGATGCATTGAATAGATTACCCAATCAGACTAAACCTATTGGAATACCTAATCAAACATGTGATGCTCACATGTTCATATTACAATCTAAGTGGTTACATAATGTTTATGAATACATGTTAAAGGGAGTGATGCTAAAGGGGTTTACTACATCACAAAGATAATATTTAGCCCATAGAGTTAAACCATGTGTGCTTCAAGGAGTATTATACAAGTTTGGACAAGATAACAAGTTTCATCAAGTTTTGTAATTGGAATAAGTACCCACAATTTTGCAAGAATTGCATGGAGGAGTTGCAAGAGGACATTTCTCTTTTGACATTATTGTGAAAAAGATATTGGATGTCAATTATTAATGGCCAACAATGAATCAAAATGTTCATGAATACTATCAAACCTATGATCAATGTCAAAAAATAGGTAACCTATTAACATAAAACATGGTCAAATTGGTTATTACTTTACTTAAATAATCATTTCAAAAATGGGGGTTAGATTTTATTGGACATGTTAAATATGTAAGTAGAATGTCAAGCAATTGGTATATTTTTAGTGGCCACTGACTATGCAACAAAGTGGGTGGAATCATGAGCACTTTACACCAACACTATTGTAATAACTACCAAGTTTTGCATGAACATATTCTTACAAGATTTAGATGTCCATTAACAATCGTGATTGATTAAGGTACCCATTTTATCAATGACACAATCAAATATCTTGATGACCATTTTATCCTTAAACATACCAATTCCATTATTTGATATCAACAAGGAAATGGACAAGCTGAGTCAACAAACAAGGTTTTTGGAACTTAATTAACCAAATTGGTTCACGAGAACAAAAATGACTAGGACAAACACTTGTCCACATGTTTATTTTCATGTCAAATTGCTTATAGAATACATGTTACCATCCAAACTTGGTGAAAATAGAGATCCACAACTTGTTAAAGTCTTAACTAGTTGACTATCTAAGTTAGAGAAGTTAAAGGAGAACATGTTGATTGTACGAGATTTAGTTGCTTCTAACTAGTGGAATAGGTCATTATGGTCACATAACTAGTTCATTGAAACTAAGTTTCAATTTGGAAACTATGTGTTATGGTTCCCAAAGGCTATTTCCAAACATGTTCCAAAATTTTAGAGACAATGGTATAGGCCATATTGAATCCAATATTGTTTTATTTGTCACCATTGATAAGTTTGATTCTAATCCAATCCTTGTCAACATTAACAAGTTGAAGCCATACAAGTTCATTGAAGATAAAACTCTACTTTAATTAAACTTAATGACCTAGTTACTGATGAACCTATTCAAATAAAGGAACTTGAACCACTACATGTTGAACATGAAGATCTTCAACTTATAGGGTTTGAAATGATTAATAATTATTTGATACATGGTAATATTATAAGAGCAGTTGTACATGTTCATTATTATCATGATGTACCTATTGAGTTCAATCATGTACTTATTCACAATGATCAAAACAATGTATTTAGCGAAAAACTTATTGACGTTTACATCCTAGAAGTCTATAACACTAAAGGTCACGTATATCCATAGCCACAATGTTGTTATTAAGTGAACCAATATAAAAAACCATCGCATCTTTTTATTCTTCCTTTCCATTCTTGTTTATTTCTTCATACTATTAGAAGCTAAAATTGAGAACACCTTAAAGAAGTTAAAACGAGAAGCAAGGGAAAGAAAACTTGAAAGGAAAGCTCATTAAAGGAAAAAGGCCAATATGTGACCAATGCATTTACAACTACTTATGACTCTTTGGTTTTGCCAACTAAATTTTTGTCGTCTTCAACTAGTGTGACATCATGCTAACATTAACCGAATCACCTCTTTTAAACTTGCAATTAATCTGCAACCAAATTAGTTTACATCTATATATGGGTTAAATTTATCATCCAAAAGTAACCATTTAAAGTCCCATTAGTCGCAAGCGAACTAATGTTTAGTTACAATCAACATATGTTTATATACATCCATTATAATAATAATTTGATTTATGATTCAACTTAATATTCATAATTTTTTATTATAATTAATATAATAATTATTTTAAAAATAAAAAAAATATTTATACATTAATGATAATAAACACATAGCGTATAATTTAGCTTAATTTTTCATATTTATATTTTTTAACATATTGCAATTATAATCTAATGAATTATTTTATTTTTATAATTTTAAGAATTACATTCTAGTATACTAGATTATTTAATTATTTATTTACAATATATAATATTTATTACTTCACAAAATTTTAAAACAATTTTATTGCAAAATTTTAATAATAATAATAATAACCGATTTTAGTTATTATTTATTAGATATAAAAAATGAATAAATAATATTACAACATAAATTTTCACATTATTAAAAATTATAGTCCTTAATCATAAAAAAATAACTATTGTATTTACATCACTTATGTTTTAGTAATAATAATAATAATAATTGCATCATAATTGAAAAGTTATGTCCTATAGTTAAGATTTTTATTTCAGAAATTTATAATAATCTTAAAATAATGAGCAAGGTTACTATAATTACCGTATTTAAAAACAAAGATACACTAATATAATTGTATGTATTATTCATTATTTACTTATTTACAGTAAATTGTTAATATAAAACCATAATTATAATTATGATTATAATTCTAGAATGACATAAAATTATTATAATTACTTAATTTATTTAAATTGCAATTAAGATATTTGAATAAATAATTTATAATTATAAACTATAAATTTAATTATTATTTAAATTTCTAAAATAATCATAATTTTATTAAAATAATTAATGTCATGACCATAACTACATGGATTTTTAATGTAATATAATATAATATTTATCTTTTCTATATTTTTCATAATATATTAATTTTATAAATAATTATAAATGACTTTATTAATTAATTATTTCCATTTTACTAATTTCATCCTGATGCAAATTATTTCACTATAATATCATTATGTAAACATCATGTTTCATTACTATTTAACATAATTCACTATTATAATTTATTATAGTAAATAGGTTTCTTTTTATGTTTTTTAAAATTATTTTATCCATGCTACTTTATGGTTACCTTATATTATTTTAAGTTATTTTATTATTCTAATTTATATTTTATGTTCTTATAGGCTATTATAAATTAGTATACACTAAATTATTATATCTTATTTAACCTTAAGGTATATTAATTAATTTATTATAAGCTTTTAAGTTATTATAAACTAAATTATTCAACTACCTTTAGGTTATTTTATTTAAATTAATATATGTTATTTTAAGTTATATTTTAAGTTATTATAAATTATTATTATATCTTAAATATAATATAATGACCTAAGGTAAAAATAGTTTACAATAGAAAATAATAACATGCGAAAAAAATATTTAAATACCCTACAATATAATAACTACCAATAGGCTATGATATTAGAATATAAAATATCCAACAATAATTTATAATACAATAATCACCAATACTTGTAATATAACATATAATAACCAATAATAATTACAATACAATAATCATTAATAACTATTAATAAATAAACCATCAATAAACACCAATGGCTTACAACGGAATAACCACCAATAACCATTAATAACCACTAATATTCACAATAAAATATTCATCAATAATCATTAATATGATAAGCACTAATATAATAACCATTAATAAATAGTAATATATCCACCAATAAAATATCCATCAATAGCCATTAAAAGAATAGCCACTAATAATCGTTAATAGAATAACCACCAATAATCATTTATAGAATGACAACCAATAACCATTAATAGAATAGTAATCAATAACCATTAATAGAATAACGATCAATAATCATTAATAAATAGCAACCAATAGCCATCAATAGAATAATAACTAATAACCATTAATACAATTACGACTAATAGCCATCAATAGAATAACGACCAATAGCCATTAATAGAATAACCACAATAGCCATTAATAGAATAAACACCAATAGCCATTAATGATACTGCCACCCATAGTCATTAATATAATAGCCACCGATAGCCATTAATAGAATAACCACCAATAGCCATGAATATAATAACCATCGATAGCCATTAATAGAATAGCCACCGATAACCATTAATAGAATAGCCATCGATAACCATTAATAGAATAACCATTGATAGCCATTAATAAAATAGCCACCAATAGCCATTAATAAAAAAACCACCAATAAAAAAACTACTAATGGCCATTAATATAATAACCACCAATAATTATTAATAATATAAGCATTAATAAACATTAATAGGCACTAATATAATATGTACCAATAACCATTAATAACCATTAATAACCATAATAAAAAATCAATAGCCATATATTAGAATTGTTTAAGATTGCCAAAAATAGTATAGGGTGAAATAATTTATGATAGAAAAAAGTAACCTAAGGTGAAATAACCTATAATAACCTAGAATTGTCAATAATAACATAAGGTGAAATAACTTTCAATAACTAAAAGTAACTTATAATAATTTAAGATAGTCTAAACTGAAATAATTTATAATAGCCAACAATAACATAGAATAGCAAAAAAAAACTTATAATAGTTGAAAATAACCTAAGGTGAAATAAGCTAAACTAACCAAAAGTAGCCTAAGGTGAAATAATTAAAAAAATCAAAAGTAATTGATAATAACCATAAATAGCCATAAGTAATGTAGGGTGAAATAATTTAAATTAATGAAAAATAATCATATAATAATTGAAAGTAGCTCAACATAGGTAATATTATTATATTAACAAAAACATTATCCATTTATTATTTATTTCAAAAGAATGGTCATTGAAATGTTATTCAATAATGATATTAAACTTTTTTTTTGTTCAAATAATTTTAAGCTTTCAAAAGTAAATAAATATAATTATGTATATTATTGAAATTTTTTAAAAGTAAACTTGAATCATTTCATTTGTATAAAATTTGAATAAGATACGAATTTTCAAAGTTTATGTTTTTGTAATGTTTAAAATGAAGTATTTGATATATAAAATGTAATGTAACATATGTGCACAACAAGTTGGGTGGCTTGATGGTAAGGGTGTTTGCCTCCAATTCAAAGGTCAAGGGATCAAACCTTATGAATGGTATTGTGTGTGGTCAACAATGGTATGTTGACTGAATATTCTTTCATTGAATTCCTATATTAGATGTTTGGGTTGCTTACATGGCCTACCTACCTAGGTTAGGTTTTTAACATAGCATAAGTAATGACACGTGTAAGAAAAAAGGCTTGAAAAATCATGAAATTATCAATAATATTATATATTAAAAAATTAAATTCTAATTGATTTCTATGCTGGTTAGTTAATTAACTAGCAAGTGAATGGTTTGGTAAATTTGTATTTCATTTGAGAATAACCTTGTTTTATTAGGTACTAATGAAACAATTCATTATTTTTAACAATTGATCTTCGTTCATTAAAGGGTTAAACAATTTCAATAGGTAAAAATGTCCAAATTCACTCAAAATCCAGTGAAACCCAAAGTGAATTAAGATGCATTTTGTAGTAGTGATAATTACATTTATTTCCTTTTGAAAGTGTAAAATCATTTGAACAAAAAAAATTGAATATCATTATTCAATAACATTTCAATGACCATTTTTTTTTTAAAAATGTTTATTAATTGGATAAGATTTTTACTAATATAATAATACTACTTATGCTAGGCTATTTTCAAATATTATAGGGTTACTTTTCATTAATTTGAATTATTTCATCCTACATTAACTATGGCTATTTTTTTACTATTATAGGTTATTTCATTTTATATTACTTGTAATTATTATAAACTATTTTTGGTTTTTTAAACTATTTCATTTTAAGCTATTTTTTACTATGTGAGGTTATTGTTGGTTACTTTTGGCTATCAAATGTTATTTCACCTTATGTTATTATTAACATTTCTAGGCTATTGTAAGTTATTTCACTTTAAGTTATTTTTGTTTATTATATAATACTCCACTTTATATTATTTTTGGAAGTTCAAAGCAATTCCAACATATGGTTATCGATGGCTATTATATTACTATTTTATTGGGGTTATTAATGGCTATTAGTGGTTATTCTATTGATGGTTATTAATGTTTATTAAGAGTCATTATATTGATGGTTATTACTAATTATTTTAGGTTAAATTATCATAGGTTATTAATGGCTATTGGTGACTATTCTATTATAGGCCATTGGTGGTTATTTTATTAGTGGCCATTAACAATTATTTTATTAGTAACTATTAATGGTTATTTTATTAATGGCTCTTGGTGATTATTCTATTAATGGTTATTTTATTAATGGTTATTGGTGATTATTCTATTAATGGTTATTTTATTAATGGCTCTTGGTGATTATTTTATTAATGGTTATTTTATTAATGACTCCTGGTGATTATTCTATTAATGGCTATTGATGGTTATTATATTAGTGGTTATTTTATTAATGGCTATTGGTGATTATTTTATGTTATATTATGACTATTGATAACAAATAGGAGATCTACTCAAGTACAAACATAAAACTTTATTGAAAGGAAACTATAACACAATGCTCACAACACAAAACATAACATCAAGAACTCCTCAAGGTTCTTGTCACATGAAATACACAAACTTGTGTAATGAAGAAAAAAGAAA
>Ga0116230_10006658_pt1 | contig 11389 bp, 13 predicted proteins | sample S1TSphfallax_3_FD_88678 | JGI IMG/M metagenome (GOLD analysis project Ga0116230, IMG submission 88678) | Host-associated microbial communities from peat moss isolated from Minnesota, USA - S1T2_Fd - Sphagnum fallax MG | ecosystem: Host-associated > Plants > Peat moss > Unclassified | place...
CATTTTTTAAATTTCTTTATATTTTACTTGTTTTATTTTTGTTCCTTTTTAATATCATTTTTTTCATTATTTTTTTCAAGTTGTGCTAAAACTATTTTTTTTATTCATAGTCGAACGAATAGGCATTCCATATGCATTTTAAACTATGGCTAAGGCCTACACATATGATCTGGGCATTACGCTTGCAATGCCGCAGGCCTCAGGCCCTTTGGGAGGTGAAAAATTTCTTCCAAGGGAAAGGGAAAGTTGAAGGAAAAATTGATTGAACCTCCCTCATTTGACATCTTCGTTGAGGTTCTTTTGAACCAGATTCTACAAATAATAAACAATGTGAGGAGAGAAAGAATGAATACTACCCCATTTGTTTTTCCCACCCCTCCTCCTAGTGGAATTTTGAGAACTCAATAGAAATCATTTTAGTTTTTTCCATCCCACCCAAGTCTAATTGTTGTTACCTCCAACAAGCCTTCTAGCTTTCACCACATGCTCCTCCCATACTCATGGCATTCCATTGTGGCAACCAAGATCTCATTTCGAACTTGGCCTTCAAATTATGAGACAATTTCCAAGTTCATTCACAAGGAATGCTTGCATCACATTATCTTTCCTTTTACAACATAGTTATAATAACCTATCTTGGATGCACTAACTTTTTTCTTCTTCTTGTGCAAATGAATCCTAGTGGCAAGGTTCAACTTATCTTTACAAACATTTTCAAAACCTCCTTGTTCCTCTTGTATTTAGGAATCCATATGATATTCTTGTGTGGAATAAGAAGGTTGATGAGTACAAATAGAGCTTAATGGATTGAGATGGAACCATGTCTTCAATTTTGCCCATATGTTTTTAGCCTCTAACGAGGCTATCTTGTTATTTCACCCAAATGACCTCAAAATTTTGAAGGAAATCAAGTCTTATTTGGAAAACTATGGTTTCCAAATATGGATGAAGTGGGCTATGGTGAACTCATTGCCACTTACAAGTAGCAAAGACCCATTTTTCAAGGTTCCATTTCAATCCATTAAGCTTTATTTGTATTTTTTTCTTCTCAACTTTATTTGAAATCTATTTTTGTAAATCTCCTCAGCCATGCAGCTTTTCTTACTAGGGTTTTTGATATGAACCTTAGGCATTGAGAGATTTGTTTCCTCCTCACCATCCAATGAGTTTGTGTGTAATTCTATTGGATGGATAGGCCTTCTATGATTATATCCAAGGATAGTAGACCCTTCAAGGTTGTAATGGAAATGCATCATGTTACTATTCAAGCCTTGATTCATGTTTACTCCAAGATAGGATCCTTTGTTGTGAATTTATCTACATCCATAGGCATGTGTTTTTCTTCAAAAAATTCATTTCACAATCTCTACATTATAAATTTTGTTTAACCATCTTTCACTTTGCAAGCAACATTGTTAGGGCTTGCCAAAGCCTTGGGCGTCACATCTTGGTTTTGGAGTTAGATATGGAGGTTTTTACGGAGGTGTTGGAACCTTTCGTCGAAGTGGCCATGCCCAAACTTGATGTTGAGCATGTTCACAACTTCAATATTGACTCTCTTGTCAAGAAACACTCCAAGAGGTTGTTTGATTGTGAATAAGTTATCCACTTGCATCAATATCATGCATTCCTTCAATTCTTTCTAATGTATGCTTCACATTTTCTTCTTTTTTTATTTGTAGAGTGTTGTCTCCACTAAGGAGCTTCTTTTCATTTAGGGAGGATGAAATGCTTTGGGATCCTACCATTTCTTTTCTACTACCATCATACGTTGAGGCTTACACCATGGCTTTGGAGTCCTTGGCTTCACCTCCTTCATGGATAGTATCCTAAGGTTATCATTTAGGAGTTAGAGCTTTCATTGGTGATGAAACATTAGAATATGTTTAGGATTTGTTTAGGTGGAGAGCTCCAATGATGTTTTTGTGTTTTGTCCGAAACTTTCCTTTTATGCTAGTTTTCATTCAAGTTCCTTTTAAATCATCTTCTTGGAACACTTGTAACATTTGTGTTGAAACTTGTACATACCACAATGTTGGAAAAACATTTGTCAAACAAGATTGATAGTATAATGTTATCTATTGGAATGCCCTCTCCAACTAAAATCCTAGTTTTGGGAATGCTCAATCAAACCATCCTTTTCATATGTGAAATTCTACAAAAGAATTGGGTTTTTTGTGGTTGGAATTCCATATTGGCTTGTACACATTATATGGATGCCAAATAAAATTTATATGTTAATTTTTTCATTTTTTTAATGTTGCATTTTTGTTTGAGAACATATTTATCTTGAGTTCCAATGTACATGTTTTTTGGAAACATATTTCAAATTATAGAATTGGAGATTTTTAGAAATAATTTATGCTAATGTCGTTTATATCAAAATGGTTATGTTGGTATTTGACCAATCCTTTCAATTTTATCACTTTAAGAACCTAACACAAAAATGTGTATAATTATTCATATTGTCAATATTTTTAACTATTATTGTGCCCTATAGTGGGAATTATACCTAACAATACTTAAACAACACCTAAACAATATATAACAATACATAACAATTTCCAATAAAATTTGTGGTTATTTGACAACAAATTTCGAATTTAAATAATGAATAACCACATTAGGAGATGGAATTTTATTTTATATATTTATTGTAATTGAAATCAATCTTCTGTGGAGTGTGTTTTCCAATTATGAATGTAATTTTCATTATATTTGAAGCCATTTCCAATTTATTATTTTTAAATGGCCAAACATATTTCATCTCTCCTTCTATAATTGACATTGCATTGGTCTTCAATATATCTTTGTGGAATTTGGTGTCAACTATTTTATCTAAAATATGTTTTGTATAATGAATAAAATTTCCATCCTAATTCAATTTAGATATAAATTTCCAAAATTGTAATGGGCAAAAAAAATTCAATTTTTAGTTGGATTTGTTAGTTCGTTTGATGGTCTTGTAGATTGTTTTCCTATGATTTTCTTTTGGTTGCAGTTCAAATAAACATAATTTTCATTTGTCAACTCATGAAACAAAATTTAAAATGCATTATTCATCAAGTGGCCATGATCAAAAAACCAAACACACATCCTTCACCAGTTTGTTTCTTTCATTTCAATAATCTTGGTTGATTTCAATGACGCACTCCCAAGACCTTGCTAGACTCAAAGATGAATCTAAGGTAGAAAACAACGGAAAGGTTAGGAGCTCGGGGCACGTTCCCTAGCTTTCAACACTTAAAGGGGTAGAGGGGCGTGCTAAAGCGTTGGGATGGAACTAGGAAGAATGACAAGCAATTTATTCACCCACACAAATTTGCATCCAACTAACCACAAGTTGGTTAATACAATGTTGGAACACCTTTTGGTGTTAGGACAAGCCACAGGCGACTTCGAACTCACAAGACTCACCACAACTTGGACTCAGGGGAAGCCACCACCTTCCCCCATATAGTATACTTTGCAACTCTTCGTGAGGCTTGCATCCAAATGGCTTTTTGTTTTGAGACTCCTAAAGGGAAGTCCTGAAACTGCCAAAGTTGGAACTTTCGCAAATTTGCGGGGCTAAAACTTTGTGTTCAAACCTCCGATCAGGATGAGGTCTAAAGCAAAGTTGCAGCTCTTGTTGAAAGCTTCCAACAGCGTATCGCACGCCACCTGCACGCAAAAAATTCGAGTCGATTCCCAACGTTTTGTGGTTGGGAGTCAAATTACCAGTTTTGACTCTCAACCTTTCTTTTTGCCATAACTTGTGTTATAGATGTCCAAATGGGTCATGCAAGCCCATTTTAGACATCTAAACTTCAATAGCTTTTCGATGATATAAAGAAATTTTCAATGCAAGGTGTTTTGACCTTTTTAATCGCTTTCTAAAGGTTCGGGAGTCCACTAGGACTCCAACTCCCAAAATGGGAGCTCACTTGGGAGTGTGAGTCTTCATGTTCACACTCTCTCATGTTCCTTTTGGCCCGTGCCCTCGTAAACCTTTGCCTTGGTCGTGAGCCCAAGGCTAGGGTTGTGACATTCAAGGTCTTGTAAATGACACTTTTATAATTTTTTAATATTTTTTATTGTTCTAAAGGTCATTGAGGTTATTGGCTTCATTTGTGGTAGTATTGTGGAGAACCTTTGACGTTTGGACTTAGTTCATCATCCACTCCCCTGGATGATTCTACCATAACTTCTGGCATTTTGGCATTGTTGTTGCTCCAAGATCCTTGCATTCTAGGTGGAGTCTAAAGGCTTGCTCTCACCAGTGACACCATTACATCTATCTCCCTGCAATAAAGAAATGTTGGTGATTTGTACTCATTTTCCTTTGGGTCATTTTGGTTTTATGGCCATTTTTTTATAAAACCATTATAGAAGCAACTCGATCGATGCTTCCTCACAAAAACATCAACTTGAAATATTGGGCAAAGGCCATCAATACATTAACACATTTGAGAACTAGATGCCTTCATAAAATAGTTGAAGGGATGACGCCAAAAGAGGCATGGAATGGTAAGAACCTAGAACAAATCAATTGAGGATTTTTGGTTGTGGAGCTTATGCTTTCATACCAAAAAAAATGAAGACAAAACTTGAGGCAAAGGTATAAAATGTATGTTTGTTGGATACAATGTTGATTCAAAAGCCTATTGGCTAATTGATTCCACAATGGGAAAATTCAAAGTGAGTCACAATGTGGCCTTTAACAAAGCAATCATTTCATGTTCAAAGTTGGATGTTACTTTAGCTCCAATTTCTAGATAAAAGTTGGGTAGGAGCAATGGAGCCATGGTTGATCATGAACTAAGTTAAGATAAAAAAGAACTTGAAAAAGTTGCAAAGTTCTAACATGGTGAAGTTGGTTCAAAAGATGTGGGGGATGTTGTAAAAGGGGGAGGTATTGTTGAAGAATTGGAGGCAACTAAATTAGAACCAATGACTATGGCTAGATGAACGTGTCAAAATCTCCAATTCTACTAGATTCCAAAACGCACTTGTACATTGTAGGGAATACTTTTTGTCATTTTTCTGTAAGTATATTAATTATATTAAAATAGAGTATCATGGCTAGGGTTTTGTCCTATCACATTATAGTAGATACCATGTAAATATAACAACTTGGACAACATCAATTTGTCATCACACCATGGGATGAGAGAAGAAACAAGTTTGTAGAATAATGAAGTTTTTATTATTCACCACCTCCAAAGTACACAAGAACGTGGGTTTCTATTAAAAGTCCTCACTTGTAAAAGCATAAACAACAACCCCCAAACATTGATGTTTTTTCCGTTTTATAATCTAACTAATAGTTCTAATCATCTTGACAATTCAATTTTTGTAAGTCATTTTGTACTACTCACTATGTCACTACATCACAATTTGTTTACACTCTTATTGTTTTATTAAGTTGCTTTACAATTTGTCAAGTTGATTTATAGTAATGCTTAATCTTGTCAAATCACTTTTTCTATTACATACTGATTTGCTAATTAAGAAACTTCCTTATCCTAAAATACACATTGCCATTAAATATAATTGTAACATTACATAAAACAATGAACCATAAACATTGTTAGAAGCATTAGAACAGGAGGACGCAAACTTGTGGAAGCAAGCCATCAATGAATAGTACTAGTATTCCATCAAGAATGGAACATGTGGGAGCTCACAAAACTTTCAAATGGTAGGAAACTTATGAATTGAAATTGGGTGTTTTGAGTGAAACACAATGTAGAAGGTAAAGTTAATTGGTACAAGGCCTAGTTGGTGGCAAAAGTGTTTTTGCAAGTTCATGGCATTGATTTTGACAAAATATATGCACCTATAACCAAGTTTGTGTCAATCAAAACAATGCTTGTGCTTGGAGCAATATTGGATTTGGAAATCCACTAAATGGATGTGAAGTGTGCATTTTTTAATGGAAAATAATCTGAAAAAATCTATATGATGCAGCCAAAAGGGTTCAAAGTTTTAGGAATGAAGTAGGTCCTAATGTGCAAGTTGAAGGCATTCATTTACAATGAAGCAATCACAAAGAGTCTAGAATAGAAGAATCGATGAATTTTTTAGAAGGAATGGATTCATCAAGTGCTAGTCTAATTATGGTATTTATGTAATGACAATAGGCATTGCAAATGCTATGTTTTTAGTTTTGTAAGTTGATGACTTACTAATCTTTAGTAAGAATGTAATAACATTGGACAATGTGAAAAGGAAACTTTTTGGAAAATTTGACATGAAAGAAATTTTGGGGGAAATGTCAAATAATTTTGGAATGCAAATTACGTAGAACAAGGAAGAGAAAACCATCAAACTTGGTGAAAAGAGGTACATTGAGTACATTTTTACTTGTTTTGGAATGGAAAGCTTTAAGCACACCCCTAGATAACAACACCAAACTCACCAAGGATGAGATGACAATAGATTAGTAGGAATTTGAGGAGATGAAACATGTGCCATACAGATAAGCTATGAGTTGTCTCATGTATGTGATGGTGAAAACATGACTAGACATTCTTATAGATGTGGGGATCGTAAGTCAATTTATGCAAGAACCCAAATTAAAACATGACTGGAGAACAATCAAACACATCTTAAGATACTTATAATGATCTAAGGAGTATTGCTTTCATTATTTAAGAGGACAATGTAAATCTAGCAACGAAACAATCATCAATGAATCTTGTGACTTGGATACCAATGATCAACAATTGGCTTTACGTTCCTCTTAATCAACATAATTATAAGTTGGTCAAGGAAAAGAAACCTAATGTTGCTCTATGAACAACAAAAGTAGAATACATGGTTGTTTCCGAAGTAACAAGTAAAGCCATATGGATCAAAAGATTTTTAGGAGAATTCGGATTCACTCAACCAATTGCAACGATGATATTAATTGATAATCAAGGAAGCATTGCTTTCATCAAAAATCGTGTCCACCATAATAAGACTAAACACATTGACATCCGGCATCATTATGTAAGAGAGATGGTAATTGCAAGCAAGATAGAATTTGAGTATTGTAACACTTTTGATATGTCTACATATCTATTCACAAAGCCACTATCAATAATCAAGCCCACACGTTGCATGCAGATGTTAGGATTGAAGAAATTCGATCAAGGGGAAGTGTTGTCCATATGATCAAATTGATTTAATCCATATGCTACAAATTAACCAATTAGATAAGCAAAACGTTGTTAGCGTTACCATCAGAGATATAAAACCATAGATAGAAGTAGATTAGTGAGAAAAATTAGCAAAACTACATGTAGTCGAATTTAATGTTTTTTGATGACCATGTTATTCTTAAAACAAGAATATAGCCTAGCAATTAAGATAATTCATTTATAAGTAGTGCTTTTGTTCCAATGCAAATCACTAGTTCTTAGTGCACTCTTCTTCCCTCTCACACTTCTGATCTTATATCTCTGTCTTCTATCTATTTGTACTTTAATTTTTGTCATTCCATTGTCATGGATGAATCATTAGCTAACCGCTCACAAATAGTGTTGTTCGACTTTGACTGTGTTCCAATACCATTAGACATGCTAAAAAAAAATGAACTTGATATAGTGATTGACAAGACAAGACTAATGGGATCACCCATAGTCCATGCAAGAACAAATGTCATCCTCAATGTAATAAAAGCAATTTGTATCCCTTACAATGCTTGCTCTCCCAACTTTAAAAAAAATGAACTTTGTGGAAGTGTGGCAATCTTCAAAAAGACCTGCAGATGTTTTCTTATTTGGAGAGGAGTACAAGGAGCTGGCTTGATGAGCCTTAATCCAATAGCCAATTTCTCACTCTGGTGACAAATGAAACACAATTTCTTCTTGTTCCACATCATGCAGAATAAATTCTGTATAAGGCACAACCCTGTATCACACATGATCACTGACAATCTCTGAAGTTCAGCACAGATTTCAATCATCTGCAGGTGGTCTTGATTCTCCACTACAAACATATGCTCCTAATTATTCACTTCAATCCAGGTGTGACCTGGTTGTTTCCTGGAAGAAACACAATTGTAGATGCAACCTATAACTGTATGCTGTAAGGCAGCTGAGAGGAGACAAAAGGGAAACAGAAAGACCCTCCAAAAAGTTTGTAGAGAGTTCAGACAGACTTTGCACAATGGTAAGAGCCTGTTGACAGGTCAGAGACACAACAAAACAGAGAGAGTTATGCATATGACAAAAGACCAAAGCTACAGAGGTTGATCAGACAGAAAAAATGCAAAACTACAAAAGTGTAGACAGTGTGTTCAATACTGGGCGCCTTCTAGGCCTTTTGTGATGCTAAGTACATCCACTTGACCTGGCCCTTGATCCCCAAGAGAAACTTTTCAAATATTCTAAGTTGACCACTCTGCAGACGTCAAAGTTCCAATATTTTTTGTTGTGGAGCTTGTCTGCCAGCCATGTTTTGGCAAATACTGTTCTGTCTATGTACCCCTGCATTACCACATACATCCACTTCAAAGGCATGTGTATCTATGGGACAGGCCCTACAATACACCTCAATTCAACACGTTCTGATTGGCTGTTCGCTCAAACATTAACATCTTCCCACCGAGCTCATGGAGCTCCTTCTCTTTATGTAAGTTTACCCTGCAACCTCCAGCAAATGTCACATAACACCTTTTAAGAAAGGCAACCAATGACGATATTAAAGAAATGCCATTCTTGACAATCACAGGGAGGAGTCATTTACCACATGACCATGGCATTGGAACATCTTACCTGTTTCCACTTGAAATGATGCTTAAGTGCCACTTCTTGAGGTCAATAGAACATGTCTAAGGCGACTTTAGACAAGGCTCCAAGGTGAGGTTTAGGGACCAATGAATTCAAGCAATCTTATTGGCCGAAAGCTTTAAATTGGTCCCAAGGCCTTTAGACGAGGGTCCAAGACCAAAAAGAGGCAAATTGAGGCAAACCTACATGGCACTTATTTTGGAGGGAAAATGAATTGGTTCCGACCAGAAAAAAACAGTGCTAAAAGCAGAGCTCCTGATTTGGAGAACCAAGAGTTAGGCTAGGGACCACGGTACAGTCCAACTCAAGGATTCAATTTGCTTCAAATCAGGCCAAATTGGACCCTGGACCCTTGTCTAAAGTGGGCCTAAGTCTCCTTTTTCACTGAAATCAAAAAAGGTAAGGAACAGGAAAGGGTAGACTAAGTCGTTGGCAATGCACTGGTAGATAACAGAAAACGTAAAGCTAGACTTCAAGGTCCAATATGCTTACCAGCCTTTTGGGTGGGGCTGTACACATTTTCATTGGGTTTCCAATTGTTCTTTAATTGACCTTTTGTATGGAGGAATTGAAGTCACTTTGTTGCCTATGAGCTAAGCATCAAATTCCTTGCTGATATTCACAGAGAAAAACCCAGGAGCGGAGGCATGGATAGCACTGCGCAAAGGAGGAAAAGAAGAAGAAGAAGAATTGAGGAAACTCAAATTGAACAGAGAACGTAGGGAGTTACACAGGGAGGCACCTAAGGGCTTATTTAGGTTATGGGATACCCAAGGGTTATGGTAAAGAGGATTACATAGAACTTATCTATGGGGCTAGTTAGGAATTTTTTAGTTTAGGAGATACTTAGGAATTATTTAGGGGACTATCTAAGCGACTTGTCATGCAAGAGGGGATTACATAGGACTTACATATTGGACCATCTAGGGGCTACATAATGGACTGGCTAACAGACTATTTAGGAGCTATCTAAAGGTTACCTAGAAGCTTACCTAAGAAGCTACCTAGGATTGATTCATAGCTCCCTATGTGGATCCTATGTAATCATTTAAGTAAACTTTAGATATCCCCTAACATAGGTAGGTTCTTAAATAACCCTTTGTAGTACCTTAAGTAGTCCCTATGTAACTTTCTACATAGACTTTTGATTATCCCTATCTTAGATAGCCACAAAATTAAAAAATTCTAGACTATCTAAGCCTAAGACTCTTTTTAATCTGATAAACTTATGCCCTAAGAAAATTAGATGGACCTCCATTTATCGATGTTATTTCCATGGTTGCCTAGATGCCAACTACCACCTTTTAAAAAAAAGTATTCATCCTTCCTAGCTTCCATTCATCTTATTTAGGCGTCATCTAGATAAGTTAGGGTTAGGTCATTCTAGGTGGTAGCCACCTCCATTCTATTAGGGTTAAGGTTTAAGGAGGGGTAACTTCATCTCTTTAGGGTTTTAAAAAATTGTTTCACAAAAAACCTTTGGCAATTTCTATGTCTCTTCTTGCAATCCAAGAACATCCTGAGTAGACCCAAATGTACTCTTTTGAATGTCAAACCCAATTGCAATCTTTTTCCCACTAGCACTTACACATTTCACTAGAATTGAAGATGACATTGAATGCAAGATGGGATTATGCCAATGGAGAATAATAGAAAAAAATCAAGTTTCTTCTTCAAACTCAAGATGATTTGGATTTCCTTTTATTTTCTATGTTTTGCTAATGTTTAATAATGAGGTCCTTACCTATTGTATAGGACACTTAAAAAGGACATAAGGAGATTACACAAAGCCTACCTTAGGGATTAACTAGGGATTTAAAAAAATGGTTACCCAACCTAGAGATTACTTGAAGGGCTACTTAAAATTATCATATTTGAAAATTCTTCATTTGATGGTGATTTATTTTAAAATTATTATCATGTACTTTTAAATTCCTAATTTTCATTTTATTTTTATCATAAATTATTATTATTATTATTTTAAAAATTAATTATGAATTTAATCTTTTCTTAAAATTCATCCATATTTTTAGTATCATTCACATTAAAATCTATTGCAACATGGATAATTTAAATTTTAATAATGTTAATATTAAATATGACTTTATATTTTAAATTCAAAAAAGTTGTGATTGTGACAATCCAAAAATCCTTTAACTATGTTTTCACCTTCTAGTTACTATCTAAGAAAACACATAATGGCCCACTTAGGTTTCAGGATACAGTAGTCTCCCATTTAAGTACGCAACTTGAACCTACCCAGTTTGTGTGTACTTAATTGGTAGGTGCGTACTTTAGATTTACCGTTCCTAAATTGCTTGCGTTTCGTTACAATATCAAAAAAATCAAACGAAAAACGTTTCAATGAGCATCAACACTGTGAAATCATCTCAAAGCTAAGCAAAACGAATGCTCCAAGTAAAAGGCCTCTAGCCTAAGAGTACAACATTAGTGAAGGTGCCATCTGAAAGGTGTGGGACAACAGGGAAGCAATCCTAGAACGGTCTGCCTTGTTGTCTGAAGAAGCTAAGGAGAGGACATTTCAAGCTTATGTTGGACAATTTACTGAGCTTGAAGACATGCTTAACTAATAAATCTTGAACCCTAATTTTTTTGCCAAAAAATGC
>Ga0116230_10006659_pt1 | contig 11388 bp, 9 predicted proteins | sample S1TSphfallax_3_FD_88678 | JGI IMG/M metagenome (GOLD analysis project Ga0116230, IMG submission 88678) | Host-associated microbial communities from peat moss isolated from Minnesota, USA - S1T2_Fd - Sphagnum fallax MG | ecosystem: Host-associated > Plants > Peat moss > Unclassified | place: USA...
CCGAGGCACAGGGGCTACTCGCGCACCGCTTATTCGACCTTCGCACGCCAGCATCTGCAACGTGAAGGCACCTTACGTCCCCAACTCCGCCCGGATCGCCTCTGCAATCGCGTCAGCGTGATGGCGCATCGCCTGCTCCGACTCCGCCTCGATCATCACCCGCGCCAGCGCCTCCGTGCCGGAGTAGCGGATGACCACGCGGCCGGAGTCCGCGAGCGCAGCCTCGGCCTCGGCGATGGCTGCCGCGACTGCGGGAATCTCTTCGAGCGGACGCTTCTCGCGCACCTTCACGTTGACGATGACCTGGGGGAAGGTCTTCAGGTCGGAGGTCAGCTCGGCCAGCGAGAGGCCCGAACGTTGCACGATATCGAGCAGCAGCAGGGAGGTCAGCAGACCGTCGCCGGTGGTCGAGCGGCCGGAGAAGATGATGTGGCCGGACTGCTCGCCCCCGAGGCTCGCGCCGGTGGCGAGCATCTGTTCGAGCACGTACTTGTCGCCGACCGGAGCTCGCAGCATCGCGATGCCGGAGCGCCTCAGAGCGGCTTCGAGGCCCATGTTGGACATCGTCGTCGCAACGATGGTCGCCCCGGCAAGTTCGCCGCGCCGGGCGAGATCGCGCGCGGCAAGCAGCAGGACGGCATCGCCGTTGACGACCTTGCCGGTGTGGTCCGCGAAGAGCGCGCGGTCGGCGTCGCCGTCGAAGGTGATGCCGAGGTCGGCCGCCTGCGCGACGACTTCCGCCGCGACCACCGCCGGATGGAGCGCGCCGCAGTGCTCGTTGATGTTGCGGCCGGTGGGGCTGGCGTGGGTGATGTGGACCTCGCCGCCGCCGCGTTCGATGATCCGGGCGAAGAGCTGCGGGGCGATGGAGCTGGCCGCGCCGTTCGCGCAGTCGATGACGATTTTCTTGCCGCCCAGCGTCAGTGACGGGACGGCGTGCAGGAGGAAGTCGATGTAGGCGAGACGGTCGGCTTCGTTTGTGGGAGGAGGTTCTGTGGTGGTCCGGTCCCAGGTCTCAGAATCGAGACCTGGGGCACCCGGATTACGTGACTTCGAAGCGAGACCTGGGGCACTCGGATTGTCAGTCGCCCTCTCAAGCTGCCGGAAGATCTCCGCCTCGATCGCCAGCTCTGTCGCGTCCGGCAGCTTGAAGCCATCCGGCCCGAAGAGCTTAATGCCGTTGTCCTGCCATGGATTGTGCGAGGCCGAGATCACCACGCCCGCCGCGAACCCGTGCGTGGCGGCAAGATATGCGACTCCCGGGGTGGTGATGACGCCGGCGGACTCGACCGTTGCCCCGCCGCTGGTCAGGCCGGCGGTGAGGGTCGCGGCGATCCAGGCGCTGGATTCGCGGGTGTCCATGCCGATGAGGATCTTCGGGCTGTCGCCGAGATGATGCGCCAGGGCGAGGCCGACAGCGTGGATCGTTCGGGTATCGAGCGGCGGGTGGCCCGCGACGGCGCGAATGCCGTCGGTGCCGAAGAGCTTCTTCATTCGCGGGTCTCCAAGACAGTTGCGGTGAGCGTGCCGGCGGCGAGGCGGGCGCTGATCTTGCGGCCGGGGGAGGCTTCTGCAGCGGCGCGCAGGAGCGTTCCATCCTCGCCATAGACGATGGCGTAGCCGCGGCGGAGCACCGCCAGCGGACTCAGTCCCTCAAGCCGGGTTGCCGCCCGTGCCAGGCGCGTCCGGCGGGCGATCAGCAGCCGGTCGCCGGTGCGCCGCAGCGCCTCATCGGCCTGGTCCAGCCGCCGTCGAGCCGCCGCCAGCCGTGCCACCGGAGCATGCTGGCGCAGCCGAATCTCCAGTGCCGCAAGCCGTGCGGCAGGTGTCCGGAGGCGCCGGTCCATCGCCGATTCCAGGCGGTCCTGGAGGTCGTCGAGCCGTTGCTCGCGGCGGTACATCGTGTCGCGAATCCGCGCGAGCACGGAGTCCGCCGCCAGGCGCGCATAGCGCTGCCGCGCCTGCACCATGCTGAACGCGATGCCGCGCCGCAGCCGCGCCTCCAGCGCCTCCACGCGCTCCTCCACGCGGTGCTGCGCCGCCGTAATCAGCTCCGCCGCAGCCGAGGGCGTCGGGGCGCGCAGGTCCGCGACAAAGTCGGCGATGGTGAAGTCCGTTTCGTGGCCGATGGCGGAGACGACCGGCAGGCCGCTCGCGGCGATCGCCCGCGCCAGCGCCTCATCGTTGAATGCGGCGAGATCTTCGAGCGATCCGCCGCCCCGCGCGATCAGAATCAAGTCAGCCTGGCCTGCATTCTCCGGCGCATTGAACCATGCGATGCCAGCAATTACCGAGTCAGGGCACGCCGCTCCCTGCATCAGCGCCGGGTAGATCAGCAGATTCAGCCGGGCGTGTCTCCGGCGGATCACGGTCACGATATCGCGAATCACCGCGCCGGTGGGTGAGGTTACGACGCCGATGCAGTGCGGAAATGGGGGAAGCGGCCGTTTGCGCGCGGCATCGAAGAGACCCTCCTCCGCCAGCCGCCGCTTGAGCTGTTCAAAGGCGATCTGGAGCGCGCCGGCTCCGCGCGGCTCCATCGTCTCGGCGATTAATTGGAGCTGCCCGCGGGACTCGTACACGGAGACGCGTCCGCGGACGAGCACGGCGAGGCCATCCTGCGGCCGGAAGCGCAGCAACTGCGCCTGGCGGCGGAAGAGGACGACGAGAAGCTGTGCGTCGCCATCTTTCAGAGTGAAGTAGATGTGGCCTGAGGCGGCAGGACGGCAGTTGGAGATCTCTCCCTCCACCCAGATCGCTGCGTACACGGATTCGGTGTACGCGCGGATGTCGGTGACCAGTTCGCGGACGCTCCAGACGCGGCGTTCTGGGACGCTTAGCGTTGGCTGCGGTGTCGGAGCCGGAGCGGCTGGCTTCCGAGCGGCCGCCTTCGCGGGCTCCGGAACGGCGAAGAGATCGGTCTGGATGGGGCGTCTGGGACGGGATCGGCGGCGCAGCGTGGCCAGGGTATCGGGAGGTTGCGACGGGTTATCTCCGGCGGCCATTCAGAGTGAAGGATAGCATCGCCGCTCCGGTGAAGGCGCTTCGGGAGGTATCACTCGGGGCGAGAGGCTGCGGCTTCCGGCTCGCGAAGGATGTAGTAGAGCGGAAAGAAGACCGAGTAGATTCCCGCCGCGACCAGCAGGCAGCCGATCGTCGCAATCTCCCATTTCAGATGTGCCGTCGAGCCGGGTACAGACCGCAATCCAAAGAAGAGGCAGGAAGCGCCCAGCAGTGTCCATATGCTGGCGACGATCTGGATCGCGCGGAAACAGCGCTGACGCAGCGTGGCGGGCGGGTGCGTGTTCGCTTGATCGAAGTAGTCCAATGCAGTTTGCATAAGAGTCTCCTTATTGAAAAATAGCACAGGTTCCCAGCGGCGTTCCTCGAGTGGACCGAGTGAGCATGGGATCCTGCCGTCGTGTCGCAGACCGGATCAGCCGTGCCGGGCCCAGAAATCCGCCGGTGTCATCACCGGATCTATGTGGGCCAGCGCCAGCAGGTCCTTATCGCCGGTGATCAGATAGTCCGCCCGCGAGGCCCGCAACGTCGCGAGAATGTGCTGGTCGCCCGGATCGCGCAGTTCCGCATCCTGACTGGCATCGGGTTCGACGACGTCCGCAAGAAGCGTGAAACTTTCAGCCAGATCGCGGATATCATCGCCATTCAGCTGAATTCTCGGAAGGCGTGGGACCACACGAACCATCTCGTCCAGGATGTAACGTGACAGCACGACATCGAGAGCGCCCTGTTTCCACAGATCGAGGATTTTTCCTGGAATGCTCCCTGGATACGCAGTCCCGGAGACCAGCACGTTTGTGTCCAGCACTACCCGCGGACCGGACAATCAGCCCGCCCGTTCCGTTGCGACGGCCGCGTCGATCTCCGCGAGGCCCTCGTCCATCGGGACCTCGGCATAAGCCTCGGCGATCCGTGCGCTCAAGGCATCGAACCGATCGCGCATCCGCCGGATCCGGGCAAAGGGTTCCGCATCCACAAGCGCCGCCACGGGCTTGCCGTCCTTGCTGATGATGATGCTGTCGTTGCGGTATTGCACCTGGTTCAGCATCTCGCCAAGGTTCTTGCGGAAGTTCACCGCGGTCACTTCAGTCACCATGAAATCCACCCCACATGATCTCTACGATCAGTATGACCATGGCAATCGGCGATGTCCAATCAAAGATTCCGCATGAACGTGAATCCGACCACGACGGCAACTCCCGCAGTGACAGCCCAACCAGGCATCCGCGGCCAGCGAAACTCCGCGTGGCGGAGTGCCCGCCAGGCTGAGATCGCGCCGTAGACGGCAGCTCCGGGCAGCACGAGCAGCACCGCCAGAGCGTTCAGGCGCAGGGCTTCCATGAAGCGGCCGTGCAGCAGAGCGGCGAGCGCCCGGGTCGTGCCGCAGCCGGGGCATTGCAGGTGGAGAAGGGCGTGAATCGGGCAGACTGGGTAGAAGTGGTAGAGCTCCGGCGGAAACCGCCACAGGATCAAGCTGCCCGCCACCGCCAGCAGCAGAGACGCCGCCAGCCCGAAGCGGGCGTGGCGGCGCGGTGCTGGCAGGGAGGTGACCATCGGAGCTAGCGGCCGAACTCGCGATACCGCAGGACCTGCTTCATCTCGTTGATGCGGTTGAGCTTCGACTGGATATAGAGGCCGCCGAAGAAGAAGACCGCGAAGCCGTTCAGTCGCACACCGAGGGGCTCGACCGTGTTGTAGTGCTCCTCGAGCGAGCTCTTCATGTTGAAGCGCGCGACCAGCTTCAGCACCCAGCCGGCGAAGGCCACCAGGTACATCGCCGCGCGATGGGCGGCGTGCGGCTGGAAGGCCATGTCATGGGCCATCACGTGGCGCACCTGCTCCATCATCATGGGGAAGTATCCGATGGAGTAGAGCAGCCCCAGCACATAGCCGCCGATGTAGAAGAACAGAGCCTTGCTGTTGGGCTGAACGCGCTTCATCCAGGCGGAGAAGATCAGGTTCCAGACCATCTGGAAGAGGCCGCAGGTGAGCGCATCGAAGAGGAGAACCAGACCCCAGTTCAGGTTCGGCGGATCGTCGAAGGCGCCCATCGGAGCGCCGGGCGTGGCGTAGCCGCCCGCATAGGCAGCGGCTGGAATCGGCGGAGCGGCATCGAAGGCCGGCGGCGGGCCGGCCGGGTTCAGAACCTGGGAGACCGGAACCCAATCCGGCATCTCCTCGCTTTTGACTTGGTCGGTGAGCAGGATGTGGCCCGAGGTGACGTAACGCTGGAGATCGGCAAGCGTGTAGGGCCCGTAGCTCTGGCCGCCACGGTTGATCTGGTAGTTCATGAACTCTCCTGATTGGCTTGAGGCGTCGAACTCGGCATCGCCTGACAACCCGATGAGAACACGCCGCCGCCCGGGAGCACAACCTGTTTCGGATGCCTCAGTACTTCGGCAACTGCGCGGTGGTCCATCCGCCGCCCAGGGCCTTGATGAGGAGGACGCTCGCGTCCATCTGCCGCCGCTCGATGGCGATCTCGTTGCGTTCGTTCTGGAGTGAGGTCGTCTGCGCGGTGACGACCTGCAGGTAGGTGTCGATGCCGCCGACGTAGCGGTTGTTAAAGATTTTTTCGGCCGCCTGCGCCGCCACGGTCGCGCGATGCTGCTGCTCGGCTTCGAGGGTTAGGGTATGCAGTACGGCGAGGTTGTCCTCCACCTGCTGGAAGGCGGTCAGCGTGGTTTGCCGGTAGTTGGCCGTCTGCTCGTCGTAGCTGGCGAGAGCCTGCTGCGAGACCGCGCCGCGCCGCCCGGCGTCGAAGAAGGTCTGCGAGAGCGTCGGCCCGGCGCCCCAGATGAAGTTCGACCCGCGCAGCAGTGTGGAGATCGCCGTGCTCTCAAAGCCGACGAAGGCCGAGAGGTTCAGGTCGGGAAAGTACGCGGCCCGGGCGATGCCGATGCGTTCATTCGCCTCGTTCACCCGGCGCTCCGCGGCGGCGATGTCGGGCCGGCGCTCCAGCAACTCGGAGGGCAAACCAACCGGGATCGCGGGCGGGCGGGTGTCGAGCGGCCGCTGGGCCAGCGTGAACGAGGCTGGCGGCTTGCCCAGCAGGACGGCGATGGCGTGCTCGTATTGCGCGCGCTGGATGTTCACGTCGCTCGCCTGCACCCGCGCGTCTTCAAGCTGGGTCTTTGCCTGGTCCACGTCGGACTCGCCCGAGACGCCGCCCTGGAAGCGGTTGTTGGTGATCCGGTAGGCCTCCTCGTAGCTCTTCACCGTGTCGAGCAGCAGCTTCTCCTCGGCGTCGTTGGCGCGGGCTTCGAAGTAGTCCACGGCAAGCTCCGCCTGCAGGCTCAGCAGCGCGGTCTGCAGGTCGGCTGCGGTCGCCTGCGCCTCTTCCTTCGAGACGTTGACGGTCCGACGCACGCGTCCCCACAGGTCGACCTCGTAGTTGAGATCGAGCGGCAACTGGAGGTCTGCCTCGCCGGTATTGCTGGTCGGCGGCGTGAAGTAGGGCCGCTGGTTCGAGTAGCGCTCGCCTACCGCCGAGGGCGATGCCCCGATGGTCGGATACAGAAAGGAGTGGTTGTAGCGGATCTGCGCCCGCGCTTCCACCAGCCGGGCAGCAGCGGCTTTCAAGGTCTGGTTCGAGACGGCAATCTGCGGCTCCAGCTCGTTCAGTTGGGGATCGTTGAAGATCGTCCACCAGTCGCCCTTGAGCGCGGTGTCGGCGGGCTGCGCCTGCTGCCAGTTGCCTTCCTTGTAGGCGTCGGGCCGGTTCTCCTTGTAGTCCGGAGCGAGCGGCACGGTCGGCTTGACGTACTTCGGACCGACCATGCAGCCGGAGAGCAACAGCGCCGCCCCGCCGAGCCACGCTGCTGGGGCCCAGCCGCGAACGCCAGATCGGGCCTTCAGCCCTCGGTCTGCGGAGGCACCGTAACCTTGGGCTGCGCCCAAGGCTGGTATCGGCCGGGCCTTCAGCCCGAAGGTACCTGCACCGCCCGGTCTCACTGTGCACCGTCCGTCTTGGCCGCCGCGATCTTGACCGGCTGGCCCTCCGCGATGGAGTCCGAGGGATCGACGATGACCTTGTCCGAAGGCTGCAATCCCGAGGCGATCTCGACTGTCGCCCCCATGTCGTTGCCGATCTTCACCGGCACCAGATGCACCTTGTTCGCGACCACCGTCGCCACCTGCAGGCCCTGGCTGCGGAAGATGAGCGTGTTCGAGGGCAGCGTGAGGCTGGTCACGTGTTCCGGCACCTTGAAGTGGACGAAGACATACGCGCCCGGCAGCAGCAGCCCCTTCGCGTTGTCGATATCCACCTCGACGTTGAGGGTGCGGGATGCGGGATCGATCTGGCTGGAGTTGCGCGCGACCTCGCCGACGAACTTCTGCCCGGGATACTCATCGAGCGTCAGGGTCGCCTCCGTGTCGTCCTTGATGGATGCCGAATAGGCCTCGGGCACGGCCACGAAGACGCGGATCTTGCCGATGGCCGCAAGATGAAAGAGCTCCTTCGCCGTGGAGTTCTCGCCCGCCTGAATGAGCGCGCCGACGTCCGTATTGCGCGCGGTGACGATGCCGTCGAACGGCGCATAGATGTTCTCGAAGGATTGCAACTGCGTCAGTCGGCGAACGTTCGCCTCGGAGGCATCGCGCGCCGCGCGCTTGGCGGCTTCATCGCCGACCGCGACGTCCGTCTCCTGCTTCGAGACGGAGTTCGTCTTGAGCAGATTGGTGTAGCGGGCGGCCGTCGTCACCGCCAGGTCGAGATTGGCCTGCGCGCTCTTCAGGTCCGCCTGCGCCACCTGCAACTGCTGGTCCAGCTCCGGCGTCTCGATCTGCGCCATCAACTGCCCTTTGCGGACATGCGCTCCGATATCGAAGTACCAGGCTTTCAGGTATCCGCTGGTCCGCGAGTAGATCGGCGTATCGATATAAGCCTGCGTGTTGCCGGGGAGCGCAATCTCATCCGAGACGGCCGACCCTGAGGGATGCACGATGTTCACATCCGCGACCGACGACTGCCTGTTTTCCGCTTCCAGCACACTCTGCTGCCGCGACCGCGAAGCGATCCCTAGCACGACAACCGCGCCGAGCACCACGGCAACAACGATCAGCCCCACCCAAGTCCCCCGCGTCAGCCCGCGCGCCGGGGGAGCGTCAATTGCCGCCCTTCCCACGGGAACTCCCGCCGGGCTGCTCATCTCCGTGTTCGTTCCATCCAGATTCGTCATCGCTTCCTCTTTCCAAACTCGGGTGCCAGAACCGCGAACGTCTCTAAGGGCCGAAGGCCCGATCTATCTCCGCCACGAATGATCGGTCGGGCTGTCAGCCCTCCAAATCGCTCTGCCTGCAGACCTGGGGCGCTGCCCAGGCTGGCATGGATCGGGCCTTCAGCCCTGAGGGTCCGCAAACGAGAGCGAACTGAATGCTCATTCGTCCGCATCTTGACTCTTCCTTCCGTCTTCGCTCATCCATGAGCTCCTACGCCTCAACCGTCAACGGCCGCTCCTGGGCCGACCTAGCCCCGCTCTGACTGCGCCGCCCGTGCAACAACGCAAAGACCGCCGGTACGAAGATCAGTGTTGCGATCGTCGCGAAGAACAAACCGCCAATCACCGCGCGGCCCAGCGGAGCGTTCTGTTCGCCGCCCTCGCCCGCGCCCAGCGCCATGGGGATCATGCCGATAATCATTGCGAGCGCCGTCATCATGACGGGACGGAACCGCGTTGCGCCGGCCTCGGTCGCGGCCAGAATGGCGTCGCCGTGGTTGTTCAGCCGGTCTTTCGCGAAAGATACCACCAGAATACTGTTCGCCGTGGCCACACCCATGCACATGATGGCACCCATCAGCGCCGGAACGCTCAGCGTCGTCCCTGTTGCGAAGAGGAAGATTACGATGCCCGCGAGCGCGGCCGGCAGGGCCGTGATGATGATGAACGGATCGAGCCACGATTGAAAGTTGACCACGATCAGCAGGTAGACCAGAACGATTGCGAAGGCCAGACCGGCGATCAAACCAAAGTAGGACGAGTTCATCGTCTCAATCTGACCGCGGATGCGCACGAAGCTCCCGCGCGGCAGGGCTTTTCTGTTCTGATCGACGATCTTCTGGATCTGCTTGCCCACCGAGCCAAGGTCGCGTCCCTGCACGTTGCCGTAGATATCGAGCGTCCGCCGCACGTTGTAGTGCGTGATCACCGGCATCTCCGCCTCACGCTTGATGGTCGCGACATCGGCCAGAATCTCCGGCCGCGCCGCCGTCGGCGAGGTGATGGGAATGTTCCGCAGGTCGTTCAGCGACTGGATGTCGTACTGCGGCGACTGCGCCACAATCGAGTAGTTCACGCCGTTCTTGTAGTTCAGAAAGAACTGCGGCGAGAGCTGCGTGCTTCCGCTGAGGATGTTCAGCAGGCTGCCGCCTACGTCCTTCTCGGTGAGACCGCCCTGCTGCGCCTTCGTGCGGTCGACGTCCACGGTCAGAACCGGGTAGTCGTCCGGCTGCTGGATGCGAAGGTCGACCAGCCCCGGAACCGTGCGGAGCTGCTCCAGGACCTTGTTCGCGACGACCCGGTTGTCGGCGATGTCCTGGCCCTCAAACTGCACGTCGATCGGCGCGGGCAGGCCGAAGTTCAGAATCTGTGTCACGATGTCCGACGGCAGAAAGTAGAAGGTATTTCCCGGAAACGCCGCCGGCAGGCTCTTGCGCAGCATCGCGATGTACTCCGCTGTGGGCCGGTGGTCTTCCTTCAGCGATACGGTAATGTCGGCGTCGCCCGAACCGATCAGCCCGGAGGTCGCGTGCTGGAAGTTCAGCGTACTGTAGGGCAACCCGATGTTGTCGATGATGTTGTCGATCTGGCCCGCGGGAATCTGCCGCCGTATGTCCTGTTCGATGAGGTCGCAGAGCCGGGCCGTCTCCTCGATGCGGATGCCGCTCTTCGCCCTTACGTGCAGAATGAAGGCGCCATTGTCGGTACTCGGAAAGAAGTTCTGCCCCAGCCACGGCACCAGCAGAAACGCGCAGAGACAACACAGCAGGAAGATGGGCACAAACACCAGCCGCATCGCGACCAGCCGGCCGAGAAGATCCTGATAGGCGCTCCGCACCTGCTCGAAGCGGCGCTCGAAGCCGCGCTGGAATCTGGCGAGGATGTTGTTCGAGGGCATGGCGTGGTGGTCGTGCTCCTTCAGCAGATACATGGCGAGCGTGGGCACCAGCGTCCGCGAGAGCACGTACGACGCCAGCATTGCGAAGACGACTGCTTCGGCGAGCGGCACAAACAGGTACCGCGCCACTCCGCTCAGAAAGAACATCGGAAGGAACACGATGCAGATGCACAGCGTCGAGACCAGCGCCGGGACGGAGATCTGCGCCGCGCCTTCGAGAATCGATTCATTCAGCGGGTTGCCCTCTTCGAGGTAGCGCTCAATGTTCTCGATGGTCACCGTCGCGTCGTCGACCAGGATGCCGACGGCCAGCGCGAGGCCGCCGAGCGTCATAATGTTGATCGTCTGGCCAAGAAGGCCGAGAACGATCACCGACGTCAGGATCGACAGCGGGATCGAGACCGCGATAATGACCGTGCTGCGCCAGCTTCCCAGGAAGAGCAGGATCATCAGCCCGGTCAGCACGGCCGCGATCACCGCCTCGCGGATCACCCCGACCACCGAGCCGCGCACAAAGACCGACTGGTCGCCGATGGGCGTCATCACCAGCGCCGGGGGAAGCGTCAGCGCGATGCGCGGCAGCAGCGCCCGCACCTGGCTCACCACGGTCAGCGTCGACGCCGTGCCCGACTTCAGGACCGTCACCAGAACGCCGCGCCGCCCATCCTGCCGCACGATGTTCGTCTGCGGAATGCTGCCGTCCGAGACCGAGCCGATGTCACGCAGGTAGATCATGGAGCCATTGACCTGCTTGATGGGAAGCGCGCTCAGTCCGGCGAGCGTCACCGGCGAGGAGTTGATGTGGATGTCGTACTCGTCCTCGCCTATCTTTGCCGTGCCGCCGGGCTGCGTGACGTTCTGCTGCGCCAGCGCGTTCAGCACGTCGCTGGGAGCCAGACCCTTCGCCTGCAGCAGCTTCGGGTCCATGTTGATGACGATGGTCCGCTGCTTGCCGCCGTAGACGTTCGGGATGACGGCGCCGGGCACGGTCACGAGCTGGGTCCGCACGAAGTTCAGCCCGAAGTCGTTCAACTGCTGCTCGGTCAGCCCCTTGCCGGAGAGACCAATCTGCAGGATCGGGACGCTCGACGCGGAAAAGTTGATGATCTGCGGCGGCAGCGTTCCCGGCGGGAGGCTCCGCAGAATGAACTCCGACGCGCTCGATACCTGCGAGTTCGCGGTATCGAGACTGGCGCCCTGCTGCAGGTAGACCTTCACGATCACCTGCCCCGCAACTGTCGTCGATTC
>Ga0116230_10006660_pt1 | contig 11388 bp, 10 predicted proteins | sample S1TSphfallax_3_FD_88678 | JGI IMG/M metagenome (GOLD analysis project Ga0116230, IMG submission 88678) | Host-associated microbial communities from peat moss isolated from Minnesota, USA - S1T2_Fd - Sphagnum fallax MG | ecosystem: Host-associated > Plants > Peat moss > Unclassified | place...
GATTTTTATTTTTTTCGTGGAGGGGGGGAGGGGGTGGGGGTGGGGTTCTAGGGGTCTTAATAGGTGGAAGTGAACCGGAGTGGGAAATGCGAAGGACCGTGTGGGGGGGATCGACGGGGTGCATTATGCACCGGGTTCACACTAGTCTAAATCAATTTGTGAAAATCTAACCAATATGTTTCTATTACACCATATTTACATTCATTTCCAAGGACATTTGCCCATATATGGTCTAATTGAAATCAAGCTTTTGTAGTGCTTTCACTAAATTGTGATTTTAATTCGAATTTATCCATGAAATATAATAGTTCTTTTTTTTTGGTTGGTTATTATTTTTTTAAATGTCAACATTAAAATCTCCCATAATGATGATTGGACAATGTTTAGGAGATTGTTGAATTATAGTTTAAAGATTGTTTAGGAATGTAGATTTTGAACAAGAATGAGCTCTATACACACATACAATATTTTTTTTTTTCGTGTATTAATATTAAAAGTTGTTATATATCTTGAACCATCATTAGTTATTGTATTGAAGGAATCTAAGTGCATGTGTATGTCATATTTCATCATTAACCCATGACCATCATGGATTGAAATATATGAATACTTCGATGAATTTATAAATTTGTACAAATTTGTTGGTGCATGGTGTATTCTTGTTTCTATAAGACATAAGATATGAAACATTTGAAACTTATGATCACAATTGATGTCTTCACAATGTTGGTGTAAATAAATTGTATTCAAGGTTTGGATAATTACATGAAAATTATGTAAGTTTTTAAATTGAGGAATTAATGGTATCCAAGTTGCAATTGTTTTCAATCTATTCATTTTTACATGTACTCTTGGATCCACATAAAAAATTTCATGTTGGAAAGGAGCTTAAAAAAATAGTTTTTCTTTTGTTCGAATGGGTGATAATATTATATATGTTAACTCATGTTTTTTAAGGTTATTGGGATCAAAAACCAATTCATCTAATGATAATCCTTGAGAACAATGAATGGTTCTTGTTGCTACAAGTTGAATTGGAAATTGAATCCTTGTTATGATAAATGATTAGGATTTATCAACTTTTATATCTTTGATGATAGGTTCAATTAGTGTCCATTTTGAATCAATGTTGTTATTGTAATAATGATTAGATTTTTCTCTTATTGGTGTTCCAATTTTAGAATTCTAAAACATTATCCATATAATGGTTTTTTCACAATATGTTCTTGATGCTTTAAAAATGTCATCAATTCCATTCACAAGACCATTAGATGTTGCATAGTTATTAGCACATAATTCAACCAATATATCTTTTTTTACATTAATTGTAGAATGCAAACCTATAGTTTTACTCAAATCATTTGAAAGTTTGTAAGACAATGGGCATAATTGACGGTTGATGTCCATTGCTTTGAAAATAAATGTGGGACCTAATGTGTTAGTGAACGCATTTTCATTGTGTTTTTGCACAAGTTTATTTGTATAAAATAAATATGGAATAGTAAAATCGTTGGGTGGTTGTTGATTATCAATTAAATTTTTATAAATTCAATATTTTTTAAATTTTTTGTTACATTACAAAATTTGTTCAAAGTTTTTATAAAGATTATCACATAACTTTATTTAGTTCATAACATTGAACATATGTTTGCCAAAAATTTGGTGTTAGTGAATTAACATTATTTTTTATATTTTGAAAGATCAAACTATTTTTCATAAGGGGTCCTTGATAAAAATCACTTGTTATGATAACATCAACACCACCAAAAAAATTGTTTTGAATGTGTTTTATGGATCTTAGCCTATTATTATAACATTAAACATTTTAACACCAACAAATGATATTTCATTTATCACAAGAAGTTGTAATTGCTCATATCAACATGTAAACCTATTTAATGAATATGATGATAAATTTAGTAAACTATATAAGGATTGTTGAATAGGTATGTTCAATGCTGAATGTATTGTTAAACCATTAATATTGAAAAGCCTTGGTTTTTGTTAGTGAAAAGATGTCTTTATTGTATAATCATAATAATCCTTGAATTATGATTTTTAATGTAAAAGTTTTTCCAATTCTAACACCCCTTATGAAAAATAAACATATTGGTGTATTAGATTACAATTGTTTTCTATGCATAACATCATCAAATATTATTCTTTTTTCTTCATTTAATTATCTAAGTAAACCACAATATTCAAAATTTTCCATCATCATGGAATGATGATTTTGTGAAATTTTTATCTTTTGAAAATTGTGATTTTGGGTATGATCCATTACATGATTGAATAACAAAGTCAAATTGTAAATCATAGTGTTTAATATTGATTACATTTGTTACAAGAATTATAGGGCGCGGATCATTTATTTCATTATTTATATCGTTGACCCAAATGTTAGTTGAATGTAATGGTTTTAATTTTGAATCTATTAAATCATCCATTTCTTTTATATTTGGATATAGCATTTCGTAGTTGAAAATATATTTAATCTTTTAAATGTCATCATGTTGTTGATAATATGCATCATGCCAAGTTACATTAGTTTCAAGTTGGGAGTTTTCTGAATTTGAAATGGTGACTACAATAAAAGTTGTATTCTCAACCAATTTTCAATATATTTATATTTATTATAATTTATAAACCTAATAATTTTGGGTTTGCAATGTTTTGATTTTTTAAAAATATTATAAAAGAACTAAACTTTACTAATGACAACAATTCATATTGATGAAGATGATTAATATATTTATCTATGATTGATGAACAAATTATATCAATTAAATTTAGTTCCAATTCATTTAATGGAACTTGTGATTTTAACATAAAAACATGTTGTTAAGCATTAAGAAAAACATTACTTAACTTTTGAATTTTTGTATTTGCATCTAAATTATTTGCAATGCATTTTTTATGATTAAATGTAGTTATGATGTTATTGATTTATCTATTTTTATCATACATGATGTGCAATATGTTACATCTGCATGTGGGTCCAAGATAAATTGAATATCTGTATTTGCAAGCCACAAATGAACAACACATACACTAATTGCATTAGTTTTTATATTTTTGGGAGTTCATTTTAAGAAAATGTGCAATTTTTTAAATTTACTTCTCAAACTTAATATATATGTATTTTCACCAAGGTTTAAAGAATTTGGATATTCAAAAAATGATATATCATCATTTTCTTTTAAATCTTTTAAAGATTGAAATATTTTGTTTGTTTGTGTTTGGAAGTATTGTTGTGAAAATGGATAATCTCCATTAATTTGAAAAGGTTCTAATTTTTTTGTTTCATGCATAGGGGGCAATTGGTAATGAAATCTACAAACATGGCTTTTTTTTTACATGTACGCGTGTGTTGATGTTGTTGTGCATTTTGTAATGAGTTTGGTAATAATGATACATCACAAGAAATATACATGTCTATAAACTTTTCAATTTTTTCATTTGTGTGCATTCCATACATAGCTGCATTTTTTATCCATAAAAGTCCATGGTCATGTTTGTTCCCATGATTTTAGAATTCATTGACGAAAAAATTCAGAAATATAGCCAAAAAAAAAATGATATTTTGTGGTAAGTTTACAAAAGCAAAATGTTTTATGATCATAATATCTTGCACGTGACAGGATCAATTTGTATTAATTTTGTTATATGAACAAATTAAAGGTTTTTTATTTTATTTCAAAGATTTAATCTTGAAGCATGTAATGTGTGTAAAGTTTTAATGAAAGGATCCCATAATCTTTCAGTAGATGTAAAAATGACAAAGCATGTTGGAAGACCAAGTTGTTGAATCATTGCAAATATTTTTTTTTGCAAATTTTCAGAATAATTAGGTGAATTACGTAAACCTTCCAAATCACAATAACCTAAGTATGATTTGAAGATATTATCTAAATTTGGTTTATTTCGTATTTGATAAGTTTTAAAGTTATACCACATAGTTTTCCTTTTCGTATTTGTACCCTACCAAAACCTATGACTTTTTGGATGGAAAGTTTAACATCTTTTAAAAAAGGTTTAAAACACTTGTCGACAAATCTCTAGATATATGAATTAATTCCCATTGAGCTATTTATTGATATAAAAAACCTTTAGAAAATTCTTGAGGTTGCCTATAAAACAATCTTGGAAAATTTAATTCTTTTGAGTGTTTATTTTTTAATAAACCTAAAGGGTGAAAGTTTTGACTTGGGGAAATATAATATGTATATTTTCATAATCCATTATTTTTTAAACATTTAAAAAATATGTATCATTGAATATGTTAGTGTATAATGTATTTATTCATTGTTAGAATCAAAGTTATTAGATGATGCATTATTCGAAGTAGGAAGTTGAGAGATTTTGAATTCATTTGCAAAGCAAACAAACTTGCCCATTGATGATGAATGTTAACATTCAAATCTTTGTATAATGGTGTTTCAATTAAATCTCGTAAAGTGACCAAGGTGAATGCACACTAAGGTGGCTCACTTTTTGAAAAAACAAAAGTTCATAAAAGTCCATTTTACAATGTTAGAATTTTTGGATTTTTTTGGTACCATGGGTTCAACAATAATAAATTCCATATTAATAGGAACCCACCTACATATTCCAAATATATACACCTCTAGGGAAAAAATTGAAATTTGAGAAAAAAAACAACTCCATTCAAAAGTCCTTAATTAAAATTTGATGATGATTTTTGAAGGAAAAATTTCACATAAAAATTTATTATTTGATATTACACCACATATTGAGTCCCTATAAGTAATTTCGAACGAAATTCAATATCAACCTTTTTATTTTATAACAATCTAGTTTATTGACCAATCCACATTTTGTGTATAAAAATGATAGTTAATTGACCAAAATGGGCACTAAAAACTTGGTGAGAATTTTTTTTCAAAGTCATTGGTGTGATTGTCGAAATCATGAGCATTAGCATGTAAGTTCCAAATCTAGGTGGTAATATTGGGACCTTTAGCTAAAAACCTTAAAAAATGTCTCGGTTTAGCCCATTTTTCAAAAGAAGTTTTTACAGGATCCCTTTTTACCAAAATCTTGACTTTTGGTTCTGGTGAATGAATAGTCATCGAGGCAAAAGTCCATTGTGAAAAGTGAATTTACTTTTATTGAGAAATAATTATATAGGTATTTTCATAATCAAATTGTTAATGTATAAACAATTCATTATTCATTATAGGTGTATGAAAAAAAGGCACTCTGCAAAAATGGGCATTGTGACACAAAAAGTGAGCCACCTTAATGTGTTTTCATCCACCATCACCATATTTGGATGAACAATTTTTTGACATACAAGGTGATTTGTATTCAAGATGTTTTTTAAGAAACACACATATTGTTGCACCATCACGTGGTAAACGTGGTAATATTGATTGAGTTTGATCCACATTTGGAAAAACATTAATAACATTACCATGCATCTTATATTGGCCATACCTTTAGAGTTTATAAATTTAAGATTTATTATTATTATTTTTGAAATAAGATGTTCTTCTAATTATTTTAAGCTTTGGACTAATGGAATAATTTTGTTTCTAGAAATTTAATACTTGATATAAGGGTGGTTTATTTTCACTAATATTATGTAAACAACTTGTACATATGTATGATGTTGAATTAGGTTCTATTTGAATTCGAAAGTATACAAAAGTTGTTTTGACAATTGATTTGAAAAACATTTAAGTTGTTTTTAAAAGGCCGACCACCTAGTCTCCAAGTGAAGGGAAAAAAATGACTTGGTGGCCACTGGGTTGTCCCTCGCAATCTAGGTTTGAACATTCTTTTTTTGTTTTTGTTTTTTAGCCTAAGTAGTAAGGAAATTCGGGTGCCCAACCAAATTTCTTTTTCCTAAGGAGATTCCTTTCTTTTAAAAGAGGAGACTCGAATTTAATGGAAAAAAAATGAAAAAATAGTTTTCATAATTGATCATGAGATGAACATTAGGTTCTATTTGATGTTTTATGTGTAAATTTGCAAATAAATTAAATGATGCAAAAGAAAGGATAGGAATTTACCTCTTTGAATGTAGATTGAACATTTGACGATTTGTGGTGTAACTGTAGAAAACGAGCTCAAATAGTATCATCCACAACCTTTGTTAAAATTGTGTAATGTTGTGCCATCAAATATCAATCTCCTTTTGTTGTTGTTGTCACATTTTTTATTAAAACCATTCCACAATGGCCTCCATTGTACGCTTCAAGAAGTTGTTCATATTTTGTTTTGAAATTGTTACCAAAAGCAAGGACAACTTGGTTAAATTCAACTTTTCCATTTACAATCAATAATTTCTTTTCACATTTGTTATCCCCTACTCCCCTTACATTAATGATGATGATAGCAATGGTAGTAGACTTTTAACTTTGAATAGAACTTTTGAATTATTTAATGGAATCCATGTGAAAAAACATTGAAATTAACTCAAATTGGAATGTAGGAATTGACAACACAATGGTTATTGATTCAATTGCAATACAACATGCATGTCACCCTTTTCAAAACCTTTTTTCGATTTTGACTTAATGCTAAAATTTTCCAACCTCACAAACATACCTTTCTGCAAATGTTATTCATGCATTTTTATGTAAGGGGATTTCACCCTCAAAGTGATTGTGGTTAGAATTGCCCTATCCAACAAATCACAATACAAATATGCATAGTTTGGATCTTCCATGCTCCTATTTGCAATTCGATCAAAGGTGCCATACCTATTTAGCACCTTTGCCTCAAATGCAACATCTCTGATTTTGAAATCTAAATCATCCACCGTGACAACTAATCTAGCTTCCTTCATTGTAACAAAAACCATTGTGTAAAAAAAGGAAAGAAAAACTTACCAAAGTGAATTTGACAACAAACAAATGAAGTAGCATTTGGCAAAACTAAAAGTTGCAAAAACACATGGCAAAACATACACTTGCAAAAACACAGCTTGCAAAGGAAGCAACAAAATAGTCAACAAATGGTGAAAGTTTAAACTAAACACATTGTTCTTGTTGTGTAAAAAGAAAGACAACAAACATACATTGTTATATTTATATGGGACAAAAGACCTAACTTAGACCTTAAACCTAACTTTAAACCTAACCTTAAACCTTTTTCTATTTTATATTGATTTTAAGTAATTTTAATTATGGTCAATTTCAATTTAACAAGAAAGGATCATATCCATGGTTTGACGATTAAATTATGGTCTAACAATGAATAAGACATTAATACCATTAACATCTTATAAATTTTAATTATTAATTTTCAGTGACTTTGATTATGGTAAATATTTACCATTAACCATGGATATTGATGAGCGATGGTTTGACGACTAAATTCATATTCTAATAATGAACAAGACATCAATACCCTTAGCATCTTATGAATTTGAATTATGCACCTCATTCTTACACCTGAACTTTAAATATCTCAACCTAAATTTGAAAGATATTAATACATAAACCTTAGATTTTTCTCCATTATTTAACCATTATTTGCATTTCACCTAAATATATTATTATTATTTTTGAAACGTCAACTTTTTTTTATCATGCACATAAAAAAATTTAAACACACAAAAAAATCAAAATTCATTTTTTTTTCTTTTTTTGGTTAAATGTATTAATTGTTCGATATATATTTTTTCTTTTAGTTAAATTTTTGAAATGAATTTTTTGTGTTGAAAATTTTCCATTTCCCCCCCAAAAAAAATTAAAATTATAAAATATTTTTTTGAAAAAAAATCTTTATTTAATCACCATATCACAAAAGAAAAAAAAACCCCCAAAAAAAAAACCCATCTTCTTTCTCCAAATACCCCTGTAATGCGAAAATAGGTCACCCTACTTTGTGAACGCTCACTGATCAGGGAAATCAAGTTTGTTTTATTGGGCTGTTTGTTTCTGTGGCGGCTACCTTTGCATTACCACTGCATGGGAAGCTCTGCTGGGTGTGTGTGTGAGATGCTGTGCAAGGAAGCTTGAGTGACGGCTGTTATTAAATGGGCATGGAGGCCGATTGGCGGCGCCGAATTATGATTAGGGATGGAGCTGCAATTATGGAAAATGTTGGTTTGGAACGACGGCGGAAGAGGCGGTTTGGTGAGTCTGAAAAAAGGAGCTAGGGAGGAATTCGAGAGGGGGATTTGGCAAGACTGTAGTGGGAAGATTTAGTTCAATCGGTAGGAAATGAGTAAACGGGAGATGCATAGTAAGGAATAGACAGTTGTGTGGAGGATCAGCATTGTTGGTTAGCTGCAATCTTTCCACTGCGCCAGTAGTTAGCCAAGAAATGCAACCAGCATTTGGAAGGTGAAGTCAGAAAGAGAGAGACACTGGAAAGGAGAGTTTGGTTGGAGGTGTAGTAGACAAGCTAGAACCTGTGAGCCATGGAGTGGGTCCATTTGATCTTTTTGATCCTTGTACACCCAGATCTGAAATGCGTCTGAGTCTTGAGTCGAGGAAGGTTTAGTGCAGATGTAGTTGTCGAAGCTGGGTGAGATAGCAGATTAGGGCTATTGTAAACGTGTGTATATACTCAAAGTTTCTGCTCAGATAAAGGGAGATTTTGATGGATTGTCCGCTTCTGTGACAGATCCGTTCTAGGCAGGAGTAGCAGGCCTCTGTAAAATCTTTGATGAATGAAATGCAAGCTCTGTGGCTATGGTCTGAGTGGTGATTGTGAATATGATGTGAGCAGTGTGTATGTGAAGCACTGTGTGTGTACTCAAGCTGCAAATTGAGCAGGGTTTGAGGGAGAGCTGAAGCAGAGGTTTCGAAAGAAGGGGGAAAAGACCTCAGAAACTTGGTTTGATAGAGGGTCTGTTGAATTTGTCAGGGTGTCCGTTGGTAGATCGCACCCTCTCTCTTTTGGTTACACCCCATCCCACACCACCAAAAGAATAATTCCTTATAATGTTTTTAAAATCCCACCTTCCTACCTTGAAAAACAACCAAACTTCTCCCTCCCATGCCACCCAAGAAACAACCTTTTGGGTTAGTCCCCATCCCAAATAAAATTCACTTATCCCAATCCTTTAAAAAAAACTTCTTTTGGAAAGGGGTGGAATTACCCCATCCTCCCACCCTCACCCAAAAGAAACCCTTTTGAAAAGGAAAAGGAAATCCTAACCCCTCATCCTTTTTTTAAAAGCTCCATTTACAACTTGTAATTCTTTCAATTTAATTGAATTATCCACTCCTTATACCTATTGAAACCCCATAATAAAAAAATCACACCTGTGCAAAAGGGAAAAAAAACAAAAAAACAAAACCTTAACTACTTTGCTCTCCCTAATTTTTTCACTTATAAACCTCACTATACCCCCAATCCAACTTTATAATTTAGTTGTGTTTGCCCCATGCATGCTTGATAAAACCTAAAATCATACATGTGTATTTACTATCTTAGGGCAATAATAAAACGTTTATTACATAAAAAAAACAACAACAATACAAAAAAAAAATTCAATTAAAATTCAATTTCATCATGATTTTTGTTATTAAATCTTCAATCAAAGGTATATTGAAAGTTCAAAATAACATCCAATTAATTTTTTAAAAATTATATCTAAAAAAGGATTTTTATATCAATATTAATATTAATTTAAAAATTGACATGTTTAATCTTAATCAATTATTGCATAATTTTTCAAATCTCATTTTAATAAGACTTAAAGGAATTGAAGCAAATTATTTGTATGTTTATCAAACAAATTTTGTTTAAAAAAATTAGTCATATGAATTGCTTTTTACATTTCATAGTGATATGAAACCTTGTTATACAAAAAGGCAAGTAACAACCCCAAAAAAGAAAAATGATATAGAGACATGATTAAATCAGTTACTCAACATTCATATTTTGAGAAGAAACCCAACAAATATCTGGGTAGATTTCAAAACAACCCACCATTGGATGGCTGCACCCAAAATTTACACACGCCCATGCATTAGCTTGGACCAATAAAAACTTACACCCAAACCCGCTCAGAGGGTGTTCCCACAATGCCTCTGTAAGACAGAGCCCATAAATTTAGGGGTTTTCAAGGAGTTACCATTGAATGGCAATCAAGTTCAGCAAGTTTCAGAGGAAAGTTTAAATTTTGAAAGGGCTCCTCTCAAGCTTCAAAGAGCCATCAAGTTACCCCCAACCAAAACAAGAGAGAGAGAGAGAGAGAGAGAGAGAGAGAGAAGGGGGTGGAGAGGGTGGGGTGATGATGCAGCCTGTGAAAAAAAGAGGGGCAGTTTGAGTTTTTGGGCAGAAGTTTTGATGGACCGGAAAAAAATATTCAGGCATTCGACAACTTCAGAATTTAAATCTTTGTGGGCAGCTTAATTTCATTTGGGCACTCTACAGGGTGGAGTGGACTTGGCAATTTGGCAATATTGACTTGGCGATGTGGAATTGGTGGCTTGGAAATGCGGACATGGCAACTGGACTTGATAATTGAGCAGTGTGGACTTTCCCATTTGCAAAGTGAACTTGAGAAATAGGTAACGTAACTTGGCAAAATAGCCAAATAGAAAAATAGCAATGTGACCTTGGCAATTTAGCAAAGTGGAGTTGGGAAACCGGTAAAGTGAACTTGCCAAAATATCAGAGCAAATGTTTTCGTGCTTCTTCGGTTTTGTTTCTTTTTCCTCTCTCGGGATTTGATGATCTCGGGATTTGGTGATGCTTCAACGATCTAATCTATCAGCATCGTCGGACTTCTTTTCTGGAACGTTTACCTCCTTTTGTGAACTCCTTTGCCCGTTTCTGAACTTCTATGTGTTTTAAACGTGAAGAGGTTGTTGCTTCTTTGTCTTATGGATCTTTCAAAAGTCGTAATCATGTAGCCTTGTGTACTATGCGCTTCTTGGAACGGTGGATTGTCGGTTTTGGGGTAGACGTGAGATGACAGAGCATGGGAGAGAGGAGGATCTATTTTCGTTTGTAATTGTGTGTAGGAGGTCACGTCAGTATTTGATTGCCTTTGCCTCTGTGGTTGTCAGTTGAGGTAGACATAGCTACCATTTTTCATAGTAGAAATTGGGACTTGTTGCTTGTCCTCCATCCCTGTACTGTTTCCATCGATGGTCATCATTTTTGTTCACGGTCATCCTTGTTCTTCCAACTCTGTTCACGAAGGATTGGCTGGGGGACAATCCTTTTGGGCATACATCAGTCTTTTCATCTTTTGTAAATAGTGGGTTTCAATTTGCTCCTCGTCTTTTGGGATCGCCGTCAACCATCAGTAGGGCTGGGTGGAAGATATTCTGAGATATGGCTCAATATTGTATTGGACAATTAGTGGCCACTGGTCTCCCCTGCTTTTGGTTGAAAGCTCTGGGTATTGGATCTTTTCAAGGCTCTAGTATATACTGTAGAGTAAAACTA
>Ga0116230_10006662_pt1 | contig 11386 bp, 5 predicted proteins | sample S1TSphfallax_3_FD_88678 | JGI IMG/M metagenome (GOLD analysis project Ga0116230, IMG submission 88678) | Host-associated microbial communities from peat moss isolated from Minnesota, USA - S1T2_Fd - Sphagnum fallax MG | ecosystem: Host-associated > Plants > Peat moss > Unclassified | place: USA...
TCAATTGTTTCAACCATAACTTGTATTGGTTATCTTGCCATTGAGCAACATGAATATGAAGGTAAAAATCTCGTACTTTGGGTGTAGCATATTTTAAAACATCCTAGGGTTAGTCATTTTGTGATCTAAATGAATTACTTCTTTCAATTCACCATCCCTAGTCATTCCAACCAATACCTTTTCAAACTTTCACTAAAACATGAACTTAGGGTTTGCAAGATTTATTCTCTATCACATAATAGGATTTTGTGAAACCCACATAAGGTGCATTCACCTTTCATCCAACTAATTTTATACCAAGGACTACTTGAGGGTGGTGGACAAATAGATTATGACCACAAGTCCATGCTCTTCTTGAATACATGGTGGAAACCTTAACAAACAACAATACTTTAGATAGGTGAATTGTTGGTTAGTCTTGTGCATATTGAATCGCATTGGCAACTACATGAAGGGTGGTCATCACCATGGTGTTCAACAATTGATTTCGTATTGTTGAAACCATTTCTTCGATGATACTTGTAACAACAAGGATTGAAGTCCTTCAACCTTTTTAAAAATAAAGCTTCAAATTGACAAATGATTTGAGCCCTATTTTCACATCTTCAGGAGTTGTTTTGAAATAGGTGAAAAGTCCATTTGATGAAACAATTCAATAAACCAAAAATAATTAGGAGCTACATTAGATGCCTCACATGTAATTCAAGTGTAGTCGTACATGTTGAATAACAAATTGAATGTGTATTTCAACTTTTAAAAAACCTAGTGGATTCATTTGATTTTACAACAAGTAAAAACTCAATGTACTTTCATTGCCCATGACTGTAGGATCCCTTGATTTAGACATGAAAAACCTCATCACAAAGGAATCTATATAATCTTAATCCATGATCCATGAATCAACCCATGTACATAGTCCATTAAATAAATTAAACTTAGGATTAACAAATTATAGTCTTGTCCAATCAACCCAATTGTACAGGACTATGTCATTGCATAGGAGTTGTCAATCAAGGACATACATTTTCCAAGGACTATTAGAATGTTTCGTAGTCCTAACATTAACCATAATGCACATGACTACTAAATTATGCAAGACTTTGGATCACATCCAAGAGTTATGCAAGATTGCTAAATTATGCGAGACTTTAAATTACATCAAAGAGTTATGCAAGATTGTTAAATTATGAATAGGATTGTAAACCACATCTAAGAGTTACGTAAGACTAAGTTAAATTTTGCACATGATTCAAAATCACATCTAGGAGCTACACATGATTGTTAAATTATGCAAAGGACTTTAAATGACATTTCAAAATTTAGTAGGATTTTTAAATTATGCACAAGAATTTAAATAAAATCCAAGATTGTATCAAAACATGTGCACAAATAAGTTCATGACCCAACTTGGACGGTCCTAACTCTTGGAACAAATGTAGTTGGTATAAATTTTCTTACAATATGTACGAAAAGGACCTACAACAATTGTTCACCTATAAAACACATATGTAGGTTCACATGTAGGGCCTATATAAAGGACCTTCAAAGCAATTAGAGGGGGTGTTCAAAGGACCACTCAAGTAGTAAAAAAAGACCAATAAAACATTTGGAAAGTACCTTGGAAGATCTAATTTAGTTTTCTATTATAAAGGAATAATAAGGTTTATTCAAAACAACTTGCAATATAAATGAAGAACATTTACAACAATGTATGATTTGAAAAACACACACAAAGGACCTTCAAAACCACTTCTTGCTCAAACCTAGTTCATTTGCTATAGCTAATTGTGCTTGTGATGCCCTTTTATAATTCTGCATTTTTTCTCTTTTTAGTTGTTTTGTTTGAACTTCATCATCTATTGGACCTAAATCTAGTCCATCCATATGTGGAGTGATTAGACTTCCTTCCAAATTTGGAGCGTTAGGCCCATTGTTCAAATTGATGAATCTGACATTCATAGCCACACTATTAGTGTCCTACCAAGCCCTTTTGCAAATATCATTTTTCTATCCATGTTACAAATATAACTTGCATTTAAACAAACACCACAACTTGTCTAGTTTCAAGACATGTCTAATTTAGGAATGATAGGTTAAAGAACCACATCTATGGAAAATTCTTTTGCATAGAATCAAAATATTTTACAACAAACTTTGTGAAAAATCTTAGGATTTGAGGTGTTGGTTTAACTTGTAGGAAACATATTAAACATTGAAAAAAGAGTTCAAACCACTAATGATATGACATGGTTAAGAAGCCACAATGCTAAGAAAAGGACCTTGAGTGTTGGGTAGATTTTAAGAAGCACAACTTGTACTAGAAAAGAAGAAGAATATTAATACAATGACACTAGGTGATGCAAAAGGAGCCATAATGTTAAGCAAAGGACCTTGGGTGTTGGATACACTTCTAAGAAGCATAATCAATATTGGAAAAGGAGTGAAAATTATTGACGGAATGACATTAGGTGGTGGAAAAGAAACCACATGCTAAGTAAAGGACCTTGGGTGTTGGATAAAATTGTAGGAATCATAATTAGTATTGAAAAAATAGTGAAGATTACTAATAGAATGACAATAGGTGGTGGAAAAAAAACCACAATGCTAAGCAAAGGACCTTGGGTGTTGTACATTTATTGACTTTTGAGTGTTTGTAAAATGTTTTTTATAGTCCCCAATTAGTACAAAAAAATTGGTGATTAAATAATTTGTAATTTGAAAATTAAACAACCTTTTGTGAATGTTTAATTATTTGAAGCTACACCTACTCAACTTTGCAAGTCCTAAATTCAATCTGAAACTCATTATCAAAACATGTATTAATTCAATTTAGAATTCTCAACATCCATATTTTTCATTAAGCACAACATCCCATGATTTATTTGTCATTAAAATGGTACTACACATTCTTATGTAGTAATGATTGCAAAAAATGGACATGATTTGACATGGTTCTTGGTTCATTTTCTAGCAATTCAACCTTATTACCTCATTTTGGATGATAAAAATACATTAAAAATACATTTTCAAAAATTTGATATTTGTGTAGAAAACATCAAGTCATGATATCAATTACAATTGCAAAACCATAATGTCATGTGGCACCATAATTCCTTTTACAATTACACAATCATTAATATGAACTTATAATTACAATTATAATAATAAAAAAAGGTAATAGTTGATGCAATAATTGGTTGTAAAACCCAAAATGTATTGTTGTGTAACTTAAAAAAAAATTTGGAAATCTTTTCTTAATGCGATAATCCGTATCCCCTATGGGGGTAAGGCCTAATAAACATATAAGAACTTTTGTTTGTTCATAAGGCATACCCCATGTTGCATAATACTTACTACTTGATCTGTGTTCATTAACATGAGTTAACTTCCTATGTGGCCTTTTAAGTTATCAAGTAACATGTATAATTAAGCACATAGAAAATTCATGAAATTAATTCCACATTTTTTTTTCAAACCATAATAGGTTTGGTTAAATTTTAGGTTAGTGGGTTATAATTCAATATTGAGAAATCTATTGTTAGTTTAGTAGGTAGATGCAAGTTATGGTGGTTCACTTTTTGTTTATTTATGGACTTTCTATAAAGTGTACTCTATTCAAATGCCACGAATGCATTATAAAATCAACAATTTGACAAAAATATTTATGGATTAGGTGGAATGCAATGTAACACATTATCATAACATATGTGTTGGCTTAATGGTAGGGGTGTTTGTTTCCATCTTAAAGGTCAAGGGATCAAACCTCATAAATGGTGTGTTTGAAGTCAATAATGGTAAGTTGACCCAATATTTTCCTATGTAATTTCTTTAGATAAGTGTTTATTTAAGTTGATTACATGGCTTATGTATTTAGGTTAGGTTTTTAACCTAGCATAAGTAGTGACAGGTGTCAATAATTGAAAATCATGAAATTATTAATAATACTAAATATTACGTTAGATATTAAATAATTTAAATTTAATTGATTTCCATGTTATTTAATTAATTAATTAGCATGTGAAATGGTTTGATAAATTTGTATTTCATTAGGTTGTAGTGAACCAATTCATTGTTCGTAGTAATTGGTCCTTGTTCATTAGGGGGTTGACTAGTTTCACCATGGTAAAAATGTTTAAATTCATTTAAAATTTAGTGAAACCCAAAATGAATTAAGACCCAATTTAGTGTAATGCATAGCATTCAAATGCATTTTTTTTGTTCCGATTTCATCTCATTATTTTTTATATGAACTCAATAATATGCAAATACACGATCAAAAAACAAATATGGATTAAAAAAATTGCAACAAAAGCTTTAACCAACAAACAATTATGGAGTTTTGAATGATTAAATTTGGGCCTTATTTTCAAAAATCCCAATCTTGGTCATTTTTTATTTGATTGATATTTTTTTGTCATAAGATGTAAAATAATTTTTTTTCTAAATGGGCATCCTTTCATATGGAATTTTTTAATTGATTAATCACCACATAAGGCCCACTCAACATTGGTTTTTAATGTTTCATTTCATTTTAATGTTAATTTTTCCATTTATATGGAATTTTAAAACTAAAACTCTTGCCGCTTTTGAGCCAATGTAGCTTGTGTTTACCCTAGTTGCAATGTAACCAAAAAACAAGGGTTGTTATAACATGCACATTGTTCATCAAAGGCCGTGCAATTAAATTTTTTTTTATAAATATGTGCTACTTGCACATCATTTCTAATACATATACCCTCAAATTGTTTACCTTAAATCTAGGAGTAAAACTAATGATACTCACACTAATTAAATGGCATTCAATTCAGATTAAAACATGTTAAACCCTTCTCTTTTGGCTATCATAACTTTTTCATTAGCATGTTTCATTAAAATATAGATAACGCAACAAGAAATGAACTTGCATCCTTAGAAAGTCCCAAATGAAAGAAACCAACCTAGATCATGAACATTTGTTTGAACCTACCACTATTTGGATACTTGATCAACAAACATGGATGCATAGAAACATGCCCAAGTCAACTTTTAAATCCCATAGAGCTTGTCATCCCCTTTGAATTGAATGACATACAGACTCTTATTGTAAACTCCCTTCATCTACTAGTGGAAACACATTTCACGAAGTTCATTAAGTCACGAAATTCTAACATAGTGGGCATTCATCCCTTCAACAAAAGCTTTGAACTATAGCAATTCTCCAACCTTCAACACAACACATCATACAATTTTAGAATTTGGTGCTTAATTCTTGTGAACATTAACTACTTATTCCCTCCCAACAAATCACACTCCATCATCAGAAACACTTGCATCCACACATAGAAAACAACAAAAACTTTCACCCCAACTTAATTTGTGTGATTGTTAGCCTCCTTTGCACAAATCATATCAAGGTCTAGTGACAAGCAAAAGACAAAAAAGGGTTTGTTTTATGGCACATAGATGCAGTCCACTATTCACACAAAAAAACATTAACCTACAATTCCAAGCCACAGTGGGGTGATTCTAAATTGATTTTTTCCTTTTGGTGATGGGCCTCTTTGATTCCCCCAACCCCAAAAGAAATAGACACCATGCACACTCCCAAAATAAAATATGATGGATCTTTCTTTTTCATTTAGCTAAATAGGTCAAAGGGTAGAATTTTGTGCAAAAAGATATGGGATAAAGTGCAGTGCTAATGGGAACTTGAGAAACACATGGGAGCTTGAAGAACACAGTGAGAATAGAAGTGAAAACCATTGGGAAATTGGTGGGAACACACCAAGAACATGGTGGAATCACCAATGCAGGCAAAATCTCAACCACAATTTTCCAAGAGGAGAAATCTGGGCTTTAATGTTCAATTTATTTCAAAAGCATAGATCTAGTTTAGCTTAGGGCTTAACAATCAACCATCATGGGTGTCCAAAAGTTCCATGACCCCTAACCCCTTGGAAGTTAGGAAGCATTGTCATGTGAATACGTGGGTGCAGTGGTTCCATTCCAGCAAATGCCCTATCCTATTATGGGTTGTGGCCATGTTGTGCGAAGCTTCTTGAGTTCATTATGTCATAGCCATCAAGCTCTTCAGGCGCCTCTTGTTGCTAGTCCTGCTTGTGACGATGGTCTTTTTTTCTCGTTTTTGGTTGTGCTGTTTTCTTTTTGTTTGTTTTTGATCATGAGGTTTTTTTTTAATGGCCTTTTGTTGCTTAATGGTAATTATCATCTCTGATTTGTTTCCAGGATAGAATAATTAAATTTCAATTTTGGGTTTAGAAATATTATTGTGATTAGTCAATAAAGTCAATTTATCAGCAGTAAGTAGGAGTGTTTAAAAATTACCTTCACTATTTAAAGATAATTTCTAATGAAGTAGTGATCAGCTGGCCATTTTTTTCTCAGAGTCGATTTATGAGTGTGGCGGTCCTTTCAGATGACCTTGGGGGCCGGGGATGGGGGGAGCAGCGGTGGAATGGTACGAGACAGAGAAATTAGTTCTGTCTTGCAACATGTATTTGGAGTTAGTAAAGTATTTGGTGTGGATCTGCTTGGATACAGAATGACTGTTCGAAGGTCTGACTGTAAATGAAAAATCTGGAAAGCTTGGAACCTGGGAAGTAGGGCGCTTACTCAACATGCGTAGTACAACCCTTAATCAACTCCTCAAAAATACTTCATTCTTGGACTGGTGGGATTGTCTGCCGTCAAACTTGACTGGAACTTGTACACTGACGACAGCCATGACTTCAAATGCACAATTTCTCTCCTTTCATTCCGATAACTAGGACGGCATTTTTCTGCAATATCCAGCGGGACAAAAAAGCTTCAATATTGCTTTGGCCCGCTAGACCTACAATATGCTTTCAGCTTTAGCTTCGGGTTCGGAAGAATCTGCTAGTGTACATAATACACGCAAGGGGTAAGCAGAGAAAAAAACTAGCGAATGATGAACCAATATCTGCTGAGAGTTGCAGGAACCCATGATCCAGTAGCTCAGAAATCAAAAGGTACACAAAAGGCTTGTACCGACCTTCCTCAAAAAGCTTGTTGTATTCTGAAGTCTCCTTCCTCAATGTATCCATGATGTAAGAAGCATAGACATTCCTGAAACAAGGACAAGATGTCAAGATATAACAACCTCATTAGAACCTCCCCACCGACCCCCCTGCCCCAAGAAAAAAACCTTACTAAATATTATATATGTCTCCAATAAAAAAACTCATAACAGAACAGTTTACTAGATGAAGAGTATTTGACTCATCCAATAAAGAGGGCAAAACTTCACTGCTCCAATTTTGGACCTTGGAGTTAATTCAAGGAACCCAAAATCATGAGTGAGGCCATGTAATGGCATCATTAGGTGGAATTCTCAAAACTTTGAAAACAAAATTTCATTACTCATCATCATGATCGTGATTTGTCAATACTACTATCACAATTCTGCAGTGACTCTGGAGCAGCGAGTTACCCTAGTGTATGAGGGTTTAGGTGCGAAGTTGGCTGTTGGGAGCTCAAATACCAACTGGACCCGTTCTCCTCAATGTGCTCTGTGAGCACAGTAAGCTACCCTGGTGCTTAGGGGTAAACCTGTGGCCAGAGTTACCAAAACAAAAACCTATTGTCAAAATATTTCTTGGTACTAAAATCCTACATCAAAAGATAATTTGGAGTAAGATCATGTGTCGACTTCTTTAATAGAACTTGCAACAGGTACATTCCTTTGACATTAGTTCAAAGAGGGATTTCTAAGAGGGCTAACTAAGAGCTTTCCGACATGGCCAGTTGATCAGTCTCAGAGCTTAAATTAAACTTGCTCATACAAAGCCATGTACAAAATGAGGAAACACATGTATCTATAAATTCCATTTGGTATAGAAATCATGGAGTGCAAATATATTAAATATTGCAAACTTTGGGTCAAGGCCAGCCAGCTGCCTCTAATTTATTCAGAAAGAACCTTCCACACCAGCAATCTACAGCCACTATGTACGAATGCACGAGCATAATAATGCATGTTAATGACACACAGGCATGCATACCCGCATTCTACTACCGGCAATATTATTTCCCTCCTGGAAGGAAACAAATAAGACTAGAAAAAGGTCCCTTGATCAACGACTGACGACCAACTTCTTGCTTGCCACCGACTGCAACATCCTCGTCGGGCAGCAAGCAATTTTAACAACTGTTCCAGACCAGCGACCCGTTGTCGTTGGAGACGTTGTTATTTATGTCGGAAGACGCGGTAACATCATTGCCATTCCCATTTCCGCAACTAGCATAAATGTAGAACGACGATCCAGATAGGCGATATCCTGCTGACGTACACGACGCAATGTAGTCGCTTCCCTCCACCAAGATCCCGTTGTTGTTGCTTAGAAAGGGATTGAGATTTAAAGTTGCGTAGACCGCAACTCCGTCGTCGTTTGCGCAGTTGGCGGATACGAGGCTTCCCGTGACTGAGAATAGTCCTTAGCAAGACGCTGTGAAACCGCCACACTGGTGATGAATGCCACATCAACATACCCATCCCACGAATTAGTAGTCATGATCTGTATCTTCGACCTGCGGAAACTAGTGGAGCTGCGTTACATGCATCAAGAATGAAACAAAAAGAAGACGATGCATATTTCATGAGGCATGTTCATTCGCGCACTATATGCAGTCTATGGCTACGTACTGGGGTGAAATTGCCGCATCCAAATCGAGTTGGATGCATTCAAGTGTCCAACAAGACGCCCCCATTACAACACGTACTACACATGACACAAGTCGAATCCACCCGGAATAGATATATATATCAACAATCCAGTGCACTACAAGAGATGAAGAGAACCGGAGATCATGAACATCACCGATGAAGAATCACGTTTCTCAAGGTTTAGGCGGTAACGGAAGGAATGGTTATAAGCAGGAGCTGCGGAACAGTGATAATCAAGAGCATTGGACAATCACGACTTCGTGGAACAAGCGCAAATCAGACATCCAAGGCGTACCAGAAGGAATTATATTTAGATATGGCCATCTAGCTAGCTCATTAACTATGAACACTCGTATGAATTTCCAACTGTTGTTGCTGGCTGGCACTCACCTGTGCTTCAGCTCCGTTGAGTAATGCCGACATGCAGAGAAACCCTGCAGCCACAGCTAGAAGCGCCATCTTCTGCGAAGCCATGATGATTTGAACGAGACTGAAATTGATCGGATGAGTATGGTGGGCTGCTGATGGTATTGAAAGAAAGCTGGAGGAGTAGATGAGGTGGGAATGCTTGAGATGAATGGTACTCCTAGCTCTATCCCATCTGTTTATATAGGTACCAGAGGTCGATCGCCTCTTACCCCTGGACTCGGAGCCATGTGACGGAAGACGCTACACGCATTCTGCATGCCTGCGGCAGACGTTGCATCAAGTCCCTTAAGTTAGGGTGTGTGTGTGTGTATAGTATTATTAACATTATCAATCCTATACTAATAAAACTAATGTGGTCCCCCAATTTGCACGGAGCTGAGAGGAATCCAAAATCATGATGTCCAGTGGGGCCGTGTGTTGACTGGTCACATCATGTGGTGGAGTTCTCCAAAGTTTGAGAAGCATTTGTCGATACTAATTATCATCAGTCAATACTAATATCGCAATTCTGTACCGACTACGGATCAATGACCTACCCTAGTGGCTGAGGAACCTTTGACTGTGTTGTTGCAAGTAAATGTGTTTTTAAAATAATATAGAAGATTGTAGCTATTTAGTTTTTTTCATCTACTTTTTAGATGATAGTGAAACCATGGAAACTAATAGCAATGACGGAAATAAGCTGATACAAACTTCTTGCATCACAACCATTGTTTTTTTCTGGGTCATGGTTTGTTTGAGTGGATAGTTTTCTTACAAGTACTGCAGTTTTTCAGTATTTTCAAATGTCGGAACAAAATTACACATTTCCATTTTCCTTTTCACTTAAACATATGAATTGCACAATTTTTTATGTGTTATAAAGTCTTCAAACATTAAAACCATGTTACATGAGTCATTATTGTACGAGTTTAAATGTATGAAAATTATTGATATTTTATGAAAAAAGTCATATTTTATCCCATACTTTTCAAGTATGGGATCTCTTTATAAACCGTATGACTATGATTTTAAGAGGATTAATTTCAAACTTAAAAACATATAGGGCACTAAAATAGATCATATTAAATACATTAGGAGTTGATTCCCCCATTCACATAAAAATCAAGGTATTTTGTCATGTGGACAAAAAAAATGTAAAATTTTAGCACATTCTTATCATTGTAGGGGTTTATCAACATATGTAATTGGGCCAATAAAGTAGTCAAAAGATGCATATTGTGTATACATATTAAATTATAATTTTTTAAAATAAAAAGATGGTTGTATTATATTTCAAATATATATATGTAAAAGGTATTTCCTCTGTGAGATAGTATTTAGTGCTTATCAAAATATTAATTATATTTATGTGCATGAAAATATTTTAACATTTTTGTGATGTGTTTAGTCCATGTTACAAGATTGTATATTAAAATTTTTACTATCATACACCTAACATTGCTTTATATGGTATTTTATTCCAAAAATTGTTGCAGGACAATATTTTCTGGCCTCTCAAGCAAACTGTGACCTTTCTATTTTTAAAATTGTTTTCACATTGTTGATTTGATTTTTTGAAGAATATTTCTGCCCAAAAATAGGCAGACCATAGTCGGCATTTTTTTTGGTGTTTAGTGTGTCTTCTTACTTAACAACCATATTTAATATCTACTTGGGATTATTGAAACAACGGATATACAAGCTTTTTCCTAATCATTTTCTTGTGTTGGGGTAAGTGTCTACTTGGCCCTCTCCTCCATCCTTAGTGATGCCCTTATGTTTTTTCTTATACATGATAGGGAAATTGTTCTTAATACATTCTATAGAACACGTGAAGTACAGGGTATTTTTGGGTATCTTACAATTCATAAAATTTCAAAATATTCTAGTAAACTTTATATATTTGCTAAGTATATTATCATAATCCAATTCTAAAAACCTTATTTAGATTTAACTAAATTATAAATTCTAATTCTTTTCAATAAGTTGCACTTTATATTTTTGCATGTCATTTGGCAAAAAATGCAAATAAGTTCCCCTAGTATTCATGTTAGAAATGTTGCAACCATGTTGCAATGTGCCCTACTACACACATTTTAGTTTTAGCCCATTGCCTTGCCTCTTGTTGAGCTAATATTGTGATTGTGAGGTTCACCCCTTTGTACATTGCCTTGCTCCCGTTGCTATAAGTTTCTTAAAACTAGCCCAAATCAACCCCCAACCAAACGGGTCTTTCTAACCAACACTTTCTACCCATCTTAACCCAAAAAGAGGCACCATATTCTTTGCTAA
>Ga0116230_10006663_pt1 | contig 11385 bp, 9 predicted proteins | sample S1TSphfallax_3_FD_88678 | JGI IMG/M metagenome (GOLD analysis project Ga0116230, IMG submission 88678) | Host-associated microbial communities from peat moss isolated from Minnesota, USA - S1T2_Fd - Sphagnum fallax MG | ecosystem: Host-associated > Plants > Peat moss > Unclassified | place: USA...
AACGCAATCGAATCGCTGCTGAAAGGGGTCCCGCTGCGCGAGCCTGGCGCGGGGCTGGACTCGCGCGTTGACGCGGTTTTCGCGCAGTATCGTCAAACTGAAAACCAGCCGGCGGTTTTTGAGACCGCCGGCAAAGCCGGCTCTTGGGTGTATCTCAGAAACCAGCGTCGATTTGCTTGGATCAAACTTTTTCCGCGCCCGGTGTTTCATCGCCTGGCGATCGCCGCGGGTATTCTGCTGGCGCTGGGCATCGGGGTGCGACTGTCGCTGCCGCGGCATGCGCAACCGGTTGCCGTTGTGCCGCCGATTGAAACACCAGTATCGCACCCGATTCGCTTCGAGCAGGAGACCTCCACCGTGTTTGATGACGGCATCGTCGCCAGCACCGATGATGCCGCGTATCAGCAATACCGGCGGCGCACCGTTCGCGAGATTTACTATGAAGACCCCAAGACCCATGCGAAATTGCAGGTGACGATTCCGACCGAGCAGGTGGTGATTCAGAAGGTGGATTTCAACTGAGTGTCCACAATCCTCTTTTAGCGGCTGTCCCGAAGGGACGCTGGAACAGCCGCTAAACGAAGAACGAGAAAACAAATGAGAACGTTAAACTCCAAAATGCAAAGCGTGGCGCGCCTTGCCTCCATCGCCCTACTGGTGATGTGCTCGGCTGCACTCGCCGCCGATCCATTCGACCATGGCGTCGAGAAAGGTAACGCCAAACTGGAAAAAGTCGCCTACCTCGGCGTGACCGCCAAGTCCGTGGACGCGGTCCTTCGCGCCCAGCTGAAATTGCCGGAGGACACCGCCTTGACCGTGACGAGCCTCGACCGCAAAGGCCCAGCCGCCACCGATCTTCAGGTGAACGATGTGCTGACCAGACTCGATGACCAGATCCTGATCGACAGCCATCAGCTGGTCACGCTGATCCATCTGCACAAGCCCGGCGACACGATCACGCTGAGCCTCATCCGCGAATCCAAATCGATGCAGGTGACGATCAAGCTGGGAGAAAAAGACCGCGTCGTGCCGACCACTCCGGACGCCAACGACCCGGACAAAATCGGGGTTACCCCCGCCGACAATGGTTCCGACGAGCAGGCCAACCCACCCTTCGATCCCAATGCGCCATTGCCCCGCGGCAACCAGACGGCCATGAACTTTTCCGACGACACCTACTCCGCCAGCGTGAAAGCCGACACGCAGGGCCGCCGGCACATGACCGTGAAAGACCTGTCGGGCCAGGTGATCGCCTCGGGCCCGGTCGACACCGAGGAACAATGGCAGAAGTTCAAACCCGAAATCCGCGACCACCTGGAAATGCTGCATAAGATGCTGGGGCTGAAGAAAAAGTGAATCGCTGAACCTTCAATCCGAATCATCCGAATGGGGCGATTTGAAAAAGTATCATGGGCGTCTCGCCCATGGCTGTTTTCCGGTACGAAAACCACGGGCGAGAGACGCCCGTGATACAGGTTTTTCAAAACACTCAATGACGAAACCCGAATCCCCGAATGAAACCCAAATGACGAATGCTCGAATGCTCGGTTGACGAATGCTCGAATGACGAAGGAAATGTCGCTTGTTTCTTCATTCGGATTTTGGTCATTCGGATTTCATTCGGGGATTCGGGTTTCGGGAATTGTCCCGGTAACATCCCGGCATGCTCCTGACCCTTACCACCACCCATCATCCCGCCACCGACCTGGGTTTCCTGCTTTACAAAAACCCCGCCCGTCTTCAGAGCTTCGAGCTGAACTTCGGGAAAGCCCATGTGTTTTATCCGCAGGCTGATGCCGATCGTTGCACGGCTGCGCTGCTGCTCGATATCGACCCGGTCGGTCTGGTGCGGAACCGCAGCGGGCCGCCAGGCGAGGGGTTCGCGCTGGAGCAATATGTCAACGATCGGCCGTATGTAGCCTCATCGTTTCTGAGCGTCGCGATTGCCGAAGTGTTCGGCAGCGCCCTGTCGGGCAACAGCCGGGAGCGACCGGAATTGGTGAAAGTGGCCCTGCCGCTGATTGCGAAGTTGAGCGTCGTCCCCTGCCGGGGCGGTGAAGCGTTTCTACGGCGGTTGTTTGAACCGCTGGGTTACACGGTTCATACAACACCGCACATGTTAAGCGATCGTTTCCCCGACTGGGGCCAAAGCCCTTATTTCACGGTGGAATTGTCCAGCACCGTGACGCTGCACGATCTGCTGACGCATCTGTATGTACTGATGCCCGTGCTGGACAACGACAAGCATTACTGGATCGGCGAGGACGAAGTGCAGAAGCTGCTCCGCCACGGCGGCGACTGGCTGGCCCGCCATCCCGACCGGCAGGCGATCGTCGACCGCTATCTCAAGCATCGCAGGCATCTGACCCGCAGCGCCGAGTCCGCCCTCGCCCGTTTGATCGAAGAGGAACAACCCGAACCCGATGAAACAGAACAGGAGCATCTGGCCGAGGAACAGGCGGTCGAGCGAAAGATCAGCCTCAACGAACAGCGATTGACGGCTGTCATCGACGCATTGAAAACCAGCGGCGCGAAGCGCGTGCTCGATCTGGGTTGCAGCAACGGCAATCTGCTGCGGGGACTATTGGCCGAACGACAATTTGAAGAAATCGTCGGACTGGACGTCAGTTATCGCGCCCTGGAAATCGCCGGCGAGCGATTGAATCTTGATCGGCTTCCCGAAGTGCAGCGCAAGCGGATACAGCTTATCCACGGCTCGCTGACCTATCGTGATGCCCGCCTGTCCGGCTATGACGCCGCCGCCGTGGTGGAGGTGATCGAGCACCTCGATCCGCCAAGGCTGGCGGCATTCGAGCGGGTGCTGTTTGAATTCGCCAAGCCCGCAACCGTGATCCTCACCACGCCAAGCGTGGAGTACAATGTGCGATTTGAAACCCTGCCCGCCGGGCAGATGCGGCACAAGGATCACCGGTTTGAATGGACGCGAAGCCAGTTCGCCGACTGGGCGTCGGCGGTGGCGTCGCGGTTTGATTATCAGGTGAAGTTTGAGCCGATTGGTCCGATGGATGCGGAGGTGGGATCACCCACGCAAATGGCGGTTTTCACAACAGGACGCGCATGATGCTGGACAAACAAGAGCAACGTATCGTTGACGACATCGGCCGGTGCGGCTGGCATCTGATGGGGGTGCTGGCCGGCGAGAATGATCCGCCGTTCACGGATTCCATCGACGAACCGGGATGCCATCCGGGGGCGGTCAATCTCCAGCTCCTGCTGTAGCCCTTACACATTCGATTGTGTAAGATGGGAAGACGGACAAAGGAGACAACATGGCAACGAATCTAGCCCTGGATGACAAGCTGATTGCCGAGGCGGTCAAACTTGGAAAGCACAAAACCAAGCGCGAGGCGGTGACCACTGCATTGGAAGAGTACATTCGCATCAAGAAGCTTGACGGTTGGGATGATCTGATCGGAAAAATCGATTATTACGATGAACTGCCGAAAAAACCTCGCACCCGAAGGCGGACGGGATGATCATCCTGGTCGACACATCAGTGGTGTCGCTGGCATTTCGCCGGCGCGAGTCGGCGGTCATGTCACCGCAGGAAAGGGAAGTCGTCGACGCTGCGAAGCGGTTGGTTTTTGCCCGGAAAGGGTTCATCATTGACATGGTGCGGCAGGAATCCCTCAGCGGCCTTAGAAGCGATCAACAATTCGAGAGGCTGAGTACGCTGCTCGACGGTTTTCCTTTTCTGGGCAATGACAACGACGACCATGATTTGGCCGCAAAATGCTTCAATCAGTGCCGCGCCAAGGGAATTGCCGCCGGTGATGTTGACATGCTGATCTGTGCAACGGCCATCCGACATGACGCGCGGATCCTGACAGTCGATCACAACTTTGTGCATTACGCCCGCTGCCTGCCTATTCACTTCTACCCGCCAACCAACTCGTGAAACTTTCCATCCCCGAACTCTGCCTCGTCGTCTTAATCGGCCCCAGCGGGTCGGGCAAGTCCACGTTTGCCGCCAAACATTTTCTGCCGACCGAAGTGATCTCTTCCGACTATTGCCGGGGGCTGGTCAGCGATGATGTCAACAGCATGGAGGCGACCGCCGACGCGTTCGACGTGCTGCGATTGATCGCCGCCAAGCGGCTGGCGCGCGGGCGGCTCACCGTCATTGATGCAACCAATGTGCAGCCCGAATCCCGGGCGGGGCTGGTCGAACTGGCGCGGGAATACGATCTGCTGCCGGTCGCGGTGGTGTTGAATGTGAAGGAGGATCTTTGCCATCAGCGGAACCGGGCGCGGGAGGACCGCGGATTTGGGCCGCATGTGATTCGCAGGCAATGCTCGCAGCTTCGCCAGTCGCTGCGCGGGCTGGAGCGCGAGGGGTTTCGGTATGTCCATATTCTCAAGACCGTTGAGGAAGTGGATGCGGTGCAATTCGAGCGCACGCCGCTGTGGACCGATCGCCGGGCCGACCATGGGCCGTTCGATATCATTGGCGATGTTCACGGCTGCTATGACGAACTGATCGAGCTGCTGGAAAAGCTGGGGTATGACACGACTGAACCAGGCCGGGTAGTTCCACCGCCCGGTCGGCGGGCGATTTTTCTCGGGGATCTGGTCGATCGCGGGCCGAAGGTTGTTGAGGTGCTTCGGCTGGTCATGATAATGGTTCGCCAGGGAACCGCGCTGTGCATTCCCGGAAATCACGATGACAAACTGGTCCGCAAGCTGCGGGGAAAGAATGTGCAGGTGTCCCACGGATTGGCCGAGACCTTGCAGCAGATGGAATCGCTGACGCCGGAGGAGCGCGGGCACTTCGCCGACTTTCTCGACAGGCTGATCGGTCACTACTGGCTCGACGAAGGCAAGCTGGTCGTCGCGCATGCAGGGATGAAGCAGCGGTACATCGGCCGGTCCAGCCGGCGCGTTCGCGAGTTTGCCCTCTACGGCGAAACCACTGGTGAAACCGATGAATACGGCCTGCCCGTTCGGCATAATTGGGCGGCGGAATATCGCGGGCCGGCCATGGTCGTTTACGGCCACACGCCCGTCCTCGAGCCTGAATGGCTCAATCACACGATCAACATAGACACCGGTTGCGTGTTCGGCGGGAAGCTTACCGCGCTCCGATATCCCGAGCGGGAATTGGTTTCCGTCCCGGCGCATCGCACCTATGCCGAACCGGCTCGCCCGCTTGCTCCGCCGATCGCGCCGACGCTTTCGGCTCAGCAAGAGCACGATGACATGCTCAACATCGAAGATGTGCTGGGCAAGCGGATCATCCATACGGAGCTCGTGCGGAATGTGACGGTGCGAGAGGAAAACGCCGCGGCCGCGCTGGAGGTGATGAGCCGGTTTGCGGTCGATCCGCGCTGGTTGATCTATCTGCCGCCGACAATTTCGCCGACGGAAACCAGCGATGAACCGGGCCTGCTGGAGCATCCGCAGGAGGCATTTGATTATTACCGCGCAAATCATGTCGACACGGTGATCTGCGAAGAAAAGCACATGGGCTCGCGCGCGGTGGTGATCGTCTGCCGGGATGAAGAAACCGTCACGCGGCGATTCGGAATTGCCGAACCGAATGGGGCCGCGGGCATTATCTACACCCGCACGGGCCGGCGATTCTTTGACGATCCGGCTGTTGAAACCGAGCTTCTTGGGATCGTCCGCCAGGCGGCGACGGATGCGGATCTGTGGAACGAGCTGCAGAGCGACTGGCTCTGTCTGGACTGCGAGCTGATGCCCTGGTCGGCCAAGGCACAGGAGCTGCTGCGCCAGCAGTACGCTGCCGTGGGAGCGGCAGCGACGGCGGCGCTGGGTGAGGTCAATGGGGCGCTTGCGGTTGCAAGCGCTCGATTTTCCAACGGTGAATTAAATGAGCTGGTGAGTTTGCATCAGCAGCGAGCCGCGCGAACCAGGGGATTTGTCGAAGCTTATTCCGGTTACTGCTGGCCGGTGAAATCGGTCGCGGATCTGAAGCTCGCGCCGTTTCATCTGCTGGCATCCGAGGGGAAGGTTCACACCGATCGCGAGCATCTGTGGCACATGCAGACGCTGGCAAAGCTGGCCGGCGCGGTGCTTATCGCGACGCGGTACAAAGTTGTCGATGTAAACGATGCCTCCACCGTTGCCGAGGGAACGCGGTGGTGGGAGGAGATGACCGCCGCCGGCGGGGAGGGCATGGTGGTCAAACCCCTGTCGTTCATCGCAACCGGCCCGCGCGGGTTGGTCCAGCCGGCGATGAAATGCCGGGGCAGGGAATACCTCCGCATCATTTACGGCCCCGAGTACGATGCGCCGGAAAACCTGCTGCGGCTCCGCAAGCGCGGCCTGTCCGCCAAGCGATCCATGGCCGCCAGGGAATTCGCGCTGGGCATCGAATCCCTGCAGCGTTTCGTGAAAAAAGAGCCGCTGCGGCAGGTGCATGAATGCGTCTTCGGCGTGCTGGCGCTGGAGAGCGAACCGGTGGACTCGCGGCTGTAAGAAATGCAGAATGCCCAGGGCAAGGGGCCGCGCACGAAGTAAGCGGTTCGGCGTTCACAAACCGCTTACTTCATGCGCGGCTCTTTTTTGCATTATGTCCGCTGATTCTCCCCACATGATCCTCTCCCCCGGCACGCAGGTGGTCGCCCTTGCGGAAGTCCGCGGGACCGATGGCAAACCGGTCCATCCGCGCGGCGCGGTTGGGGTCGTCATCCAGTCGCCGGCTGACTATTGGCACAGCTATCGCGTCCGGTTTCTTGACGGATTCGAAGCCAGTTTCCTGCGTGGGGAGATTTCGATTCTGTCATCGTTCCAGCGCGAATTATCGATGCCGGATGCGCTGGCGGAATACGATTTGTATAAGCATGTGATTTATCGCTGCGTGGTGGGATCGCGCGCGTATGGATTGGATGATGAAGAGAGCGACACCGATCGCCGGGGGATCTATCTGCCGCCGGCGGATCGGCAGTGGTCGCTGTTCGGCGTGCCGGAGCAGCTGGAAAATCCGAATACCGAAGAGGTGTATTGGGAAGCTCAGAAATTCGTGGTGATGGCGCTGAAGTCCAATCCGAATGTGCTGGAGTGTCTGTATACGCCGCTGGTGGAATTCGCTTCGCCGCTGGCGAGCGAACTGCTTTTGCTTCGGCCGAAGTTCCTGTCACGAATGGTGTATCAAACCTACAACGGCTACGTCACCAGCCAATTCAAAAAGCTGCAGGCGGATCTTCGCAACAAGGGCGCGGTCAAGTGGAAGCATGTGATGCATCTGCTGCGCTTGCTGCTGGCTGGCGTTGAAACGCTGGAGAGCGGAGTCGTGCCGGTGCATGTGGGAGAGCATCGCCCGCGGCTGCTGTCGATCAAACGGGGCGAGGTGCCGTTTGAGCAATGCGAGGCATGGCGGCGTGAGCTGCACAAGCGGTTCGATGCGGCGGTGCAGAAATCGCCGTTGCCGGAACGGCCCGATTACGCGGCGGCGAATGACTGGCTCGTCAGAGCGCGGCGACATATGGCGTCGGTGCATGGCGTGCTTTTGAATCAAAGTAGATAAGACCAGCGCTTCTCGCGCAAGCCCCATTCCATCCGCTTGGCGTCGTCGCGGACTGCTCAATTTCTGATTGCGTCGATTCGCGAACAATCGCGGATCGGTAATGTGTGGAGGAATCGCAGTCGAATAATCGGCGCTCCGCGACGACGCCAAGCGGATGCAGCGCGGCTTTTGCAGGAAACCCATGAACAACATCACTTTCCCATCGCAACTTCTGCAGCGCGTGAACGCACAGCCGCACCCGCTGCTGTTTGTCACCATCAGCGGGGCGCATCTCTACGGCTTCCCCTCGGGCGACAGCGATTACGATCTGCGCGGCGTGCATGTGCTTCCTGCCGAGATGATCCTCGGTTTGGAAACCGGGCCCGAGACGATCGAGGAGAGCGGAATCTACGATGGCCTGGAGGTGGATCTGGTCAGCCATGATGCGAGGAAGTTTTTCCTGCTGATGCTGAAGAAAAACGGGTATGTGCTGGAGCAGCTGTATTCGCCGCTGACTGTTCAGACGAGCCAGGGGCATGCCGAGCTGAAAGCGATCGGGAAATCCTGCATCACCCGCCATCACGCGCATCACTATTTCGGGTTTGCCGAAACGCAGTGGAAGCTGTTTGAGAAGGAATCACCCCGGCGGGTGAAGCCGCTGCTGTATGTGTATCGCGTGCTGTTGACGGGCATCTGGTTGATGAAGACCGGCGTGGTCGAGGCGAATCTGGTGGTGTTGAATGATTCGTTCAAGCTGCCGTATTTACCTGAGCTGATCCAGCGGAAGCTGGCGGGGGTCGAGCAGTCGACATTGCCAGATGGGGATTTCGAGTTTCATCGGTCGGAATATCAGCGGCTGCGTGAGCAGCTTCAGGCGGCGTATGATGCCTGCACGTTGGCGGAACTGCCGACCGGCAAAACGGCGCTGCACGATCTGCTGCTGCGATTGCGATCCGGAAAGTTGTAGCGCGTTGTATAACCTTAGTGGGTGAGACGAGCGTTTCTCGCATAGGCCCTGTTCCATCCGCTTGGCGTCGTCGCGGACTGTTCAATTTCTGATCGCGTTGATTCGCGGAGAATCTTAGATCGGTAAAGGATCCAAGGATCGCCGTTGAACGCGCAGCGGTCCGCGACGATGCCAAGCGGATGGAACGACGCTCGTGCAGGGAAGACGCGATCTGAGGAATGCGCGAATGCACCGTGTTCCGCCGCCTTCGCCTTGCGCCGTGTTTCCCGTACAATTATAGCGTGGAACCAAGAACGCTTCAGGAACTGGCAATCGAGATCGGCGCGCAACTGGAAGGCGATGGCTCGGTTACGGTCACATCCGTCAGTACGCTGGAAGATGCCAGGCCGGGGCAGTTGAGCTTCCTGTCGAATCCAAAATACGAAAAGCAGCTGGCAACCACCAGGGCATCGGGTGTGATTGTCGGGCTGAATGTGAAAGCGCCGGGACTGACGCTGCTGCGGGCGAAAGATCCCTATCTGGCCCATCAGAAAGCGGTCGTCGCCCTGCATGGCTATCGAAAACACCCCTTTGCGGGCGTTCATCCGCAGGCTCATGTCGACCCGTCGGCGGAGGTCGGGGAGGGCACCGTCATTTATCCCGGCGTGTTTGTCGGCCCGGGTGTGAAAATTGGCCGGGACTGCATCGTTTATCCCAATGTGGTGGTCTATGATCGGTGCGTCCTGGGCGATCGGGTCATTCTGCATGCAGGCGCGGTGATTGGTGCCGATGGATATGGCTATGCCACCAACGCCGGCGTCCACCATAAGATTCCGCAGATCGGAAATGTCGTCCTGGAAGACGATGTGGAAGTGGGGGCGAATTCCACCATCGATCGAGCCGCGCTGGGCAGCACGCTGATCGGTCAGGGGACCAAGGTGGATAATCAGGTGGCGCTGGGCCACAACGTGAAGACCGGTCCCGGATGTCTGATCGTCGCCCAGGCGGGTGTGGCGGGCAGCACGACGCTGGGGCACCATGTGGTGCTCGGCGGGCAGGTCGGTGTTGCCGGTCATCTCGACATTGGTGACATGGTGATGGCCGGCGCGCAATCCGGCGTCATCAATTCGATCGAAGCTGGTCAGATGGTACTGGGCGCGCCGTCGATGCCAATCCGCACCGCCCGGCGGGTATACAATATCTTCCGCGACTTGCCCGACCTGCTGAGCCGGGTGAAGCAGCTGGAAAAAGAAATAGAGAAACTGACCGCCGGCACGACCAAGATTGTTGAGGGGGACTAGCATCAAACTCGAATGACGAAATTCGAATGACGAGTCAATGACGAATGACCAGGACTCGAAAGTCGAAACCCGCACAAGAGGCAGCCCCGACCTGTGGAAGAATCCGTCCTGGTTTGGTCATTGGGTCATTCGACATTCGTCATTGATTCGTCATTCGAATTTCGTCATTCGGACTTTTTACAATGCCTATCGCCACTATTACCAATCTCGATAAATCGTTCGGCAAGCGCGTCATTTTTGACAAGCTGGAATTTCTCATTGACCGGGGCGAGCGCGTCGGGTTGATCGGCCCCAACGGGGCAGGAAAGTCCACGCTGTTCAAGATCATCATGGGCGAAATTGTGCCCGAGGGGGGGACCGTTGCGATTCCCAAGACCGTCAAGGTCGGGCACCTGACCCAGGATCCGAAATTTGACCCGGCCAACACCGTCATGGACGAGGCGGAGCTGGCGTATGCCAAGCTGCACGAGCTGTCGCATCACATGCGAGAAATCGAGCATGAGATGGGCCATCTGGAAGGGGCGGCCCTGGAAAAGATTCTCGAGGAATATCAGAACGTTCAGCATGAGTTTGACCTGGCGGGGGGATATGTCTGGCAGCACAAGCTGGAAGCCACGCTGCTGGGTGTGGGGCTGTTGCGCGAAACATGGGAGCAGAATGTCGCGACGCTTTCGGGGGGTCAGCGGTCGAGGCTGGCGCTGGCGAAATTGCTCATCAGCGAGCCGGACATACTGCTGCTGGACGAACCGACCAATCACCTGGATCTGGCGGCCATCGAATGGCTGGAAAAATACCTGCTGGAGTTCACCGGCGCGGTGCTGCTGATCAGCCACGATCGGTATCTGCTGGATAAACTGGCAACCCGAATCGTCTGGCTCACGCAGCACAAATTCAAATCGTACCCCGGCAATTATTCGCGCTATCTGGAGCAGCGGGAATTGCAGGAACTGTCGCAGCAGCGGGCGTACGAAGAGCAGCAGGCCGACATCGAGAAACAGAAGGAGTTCATCCGCCGGTTTGGCGCGGGCCAGCGGTCCAAGGAAGCCAAGGGCCGGGAGAAACGGCTCGATCGGTTGCTGGTCAGCGATCAGATCATCGGCGCGGTCGCGACCACCAACAAGATCAAACTCAATATTGATACCGACCAGCGGGCCGGCGATCAGGTGCTGGCCGTGAGGGAACTTTCAAAATCGTTCGGCGAGAAAAAGCTTTGGAAGGACATCGGTTTCTTCGTCAAGCGGGGCGAGCGCATCGGTGTGATCGGCCCCAACGGCGCGGGAAAAACCACCCTGCTGGATGTGCTGCAGGGCCGGGCGAAAGCAGATCACGGCATCATCAAATGGGGCGCGAATCTCACGCTGGGTTACTACGACCAGAAGCTGGACCAATTCGATCCCGAGAGCACGGTGCTGGAGGAAGCCGCCGCCGATCGCGAGGGGGTCACCATCAAGGAAGTGCGCGATGTGCTGGCGATGATGCTGTTCCGCAACGACGACATCGAAAAACCCATCAAGCTGCTCAGCGGCGGCGAACGCGCCCGCGTCCGCCTGGCGCAGTTGCTGCTGGACAAACCCAACGTGCTGATCCTCGACGAGCCGACCAATCACCTGGATGTCGACAGCTGCACGGCGCTGGAAGGGGCGCTGAAT
>Ga0116230_10006665_pt1 | contig 11384 bp, 9 predicted proteins | sample S1TSphfallax_3_FD_88678 | JGI IMG/M metagenome (GOLD analysis project Ga0116230, IMG submission 88678) | Host-associated microbial communities from peat moss isolated from Minnesota, USA - S1T2_Fd - Sphagnum fallax MG | ecosystem: Host-associated > Plants > Peat moss > Unclassified | place: USA...
GGCTTCGCGGCTGGCTGCGGGCAGTTCATGATGGTGCGGCGCGTCCCGTATTTTGCCAGCGAAGGCCATGCGGCGATCCGCACCTCGATGCACGACGGTTTACTGTTGCCGCAGCTCTTTCGCAGGCATGGGTTTGGGACGCGGGTCTTCGATCTGAGCCGGGATGCGGTTTGCCGCATGTACCGGGGCGCGGGCGAGGTTTGGAGCGGCTTGGCGAAAAACGCGACGGAGGGAATGGCTTCGCCCGCGCGCCTGCCGGTCTTTACCGCGCTGCTGCTGCTGGGCGAAGTGGCTCCGCTGCCGCTGGCGGTTTGGACGGGCGCGATGCAGTTTTTTTGGCCGTTTCGGATCGCGTTGTTATCGCTGCTGCTGGGGTTTGGCATTCGCTCGATCAGCGCGTGGCGCTACCGGCAGAGCTGGCTGGGCGCGGTGCTGCACCCGCTGGGAGTGCTGTTGTTGCTGGTGCTGCAGTGGTATGCGCTTGCGCGCAAACTGTTTCGCGTACCGGCTACCTGGAAAGATCGCGCCTACCGGGTGGGGTAGTTGGCGCCGTGACGGCCATTTCGCCAGACGGCGCGTCAAACCAATGAGTTGGAATGGGAGGGCCAAATTTCTGAGCGTGAGGGATCGCATTGCGGGTGTTTCTGAAGAGCGCGAGTGATCGCGGGTGGATGTTGCGGCGCGCCGGACTTTTTCTGGGGCTGACGTTGGCTCTACTGGCGACCGCGGTACATGGCGCCTCCACCGCCGAAGAGGGGCGCGAGCAGTATCGGAGCCGGTTGAGCGCGGCGCGGACGGCATATTTCAAGGTCATTACCCAGAACGATCAAGCCGCCGACGGGCAGGCGCATGAGGCGCTGGCCGAGTTCGAGCGCGCGTATCCAGGGGACCCGGTGGCCAAGGCGTACCACGGTAGCCTGGAGCTGCTGGATGCGGCGCACAGCTGGGCCATTTGGAATCTGCACAAGCAGGCCGCGGATGGTCTGAGCTTGCTGGACGCGGCCGTGGCCGAGGCTCCGGATGAGCCGGAAGCGCGGTTCATTCGCGCGGCGACAAGCTGGCATTTGCCGGGGTTTTATCATCGGAAAGCGCAGTGCGAAGCGGACTTTCAACTGCTGGCCGGCCGCGCCGAGCAGGACGCGCGGGAGGGCAAGCTGCCCCCCGAACTGGCGGCGGCGACGTACAACTACTGGGGGCAGATACTGGTGGGCCGCAACGACACGTCTGGCGCGCGGACCGCGTTCCAGACGGCGGTGCGGATTGCGCCGCAAAGCCCCGGGGGGCTGGACGCGGGCAAGCGGCTTGGGCAGTTGCGGTAGACCCTCAGGACTTCAACGGCTTGCGCGCAAAGTAATAGAGCGAAAACGCCAGCGCGGCGAACATCACCACGGCTGTGGCGTCCGAGTGCAGGTAGGGGATCTCCGGGAAGGCGATGGGAACATGATTGCCTGATAGCGATTCGTACGCTTTGATGGCCACGCCGATCAGGCCGACGATGCCCCCGGCGGCGATGAGTCCCGAGGCGTAGAGCGCGCCGGGGCTGATCTCGCTTTCGTCCGCCTGTTGCCCGGCTTTCTTGAGCGCCATATCGACCAGCAGGCGTATCAGGCCGCCGACGAAGATGGCCAGCGTCGTGCCGATCGAAAGATACGCGCCCACGGCGAAGCTGAGGGAGCGGATGCCCAGCAGCTCGACCGCGATGACCAGAAAGACGCCCATCAGCACCAGTCCCCAGGGCAGCTTTTGGGTCAGGATGCCGTTGATGACCGTAGCCATCAGGCGAGCCTGCGGCGCGGCCGCCTTCTCGCTGCCAATGCCCTGGATCCACTGCACCTCAATTTTGTGCGTGGCGGGTGAGTAGAGGTACTTGCCGTCGGCCAGCTCCGGCGAACCGAGCGCGTTGAGCACAATGTACTCGCCCGGCGCGTGGGTAGTAGTGATTTTGTTGGAGTCAGCGACGGGGATATTTTCGGGCAACTTGGCATTCTGCTGGACGTTCACGCCGGAGTGCGGCGCGTTGATGTCCCAAGTCTGCGGTGCGGCGCGGAACTCCTGGAAGGCCGTGTTCATCGCTGTCAGCGTCACGCCGATAATTAACGTGGAGACGCAGACGCCGATCATCAGCGCAATCTGCTGCAGGCGGGGCGTGGCGCCGATGAGGTACCCCGTCTTGAGGTCCTGGCTGGTGTCGCCGGAGTTGGACGCGGCGATGCACACCGCGCCGCCCACGGTGATGGCCAGCGCGCCATAAGCGGGCGCGGTCCAGCCCTTGACCAGGAAGATGGCGGAGGTGGCCATCAGCGTGGCGATGGTCATGCCGCTGACCGGCGAGGCCGAGCTGCCGATCAGGCCCACGATCCGCGAACTGACGGTGACGAAGAGGAAGCCGAAGACCACGATGAGCAGCGAGGCGGCGAGGTTGGCTAGCGGCCCCACATAGGTGCCCGGGACGGGTTTGAATTGCAGGAAGAGGAACATGATGACTACCAGCAGGATCGAGCCGCCGATGACCACGCTCATGGGCAGGTCGTCTTCCGTGCGCGCGGGTTTCAAGGCCGGCCCCTTGGACTGGCGCATTTTGCTGAAGCCGCTGGCCAGCGCGCCCACGATGGTGGGGATAGTCTTGACCAGCGTAATCAGCCCCGCAGCCGCCACCGCGCCAGCGCCCACGGGCCGGATGTACGTCGACCAGAGCTGACTGGGGCTCATGGCCGCGATGGGGATGGTGCCGGGATAGATGGGGTGGGCGAGGCCTGCGCCGAAGAAGTGGATCAGCGGCATCAGCACCAGCCAGGAAAAGACGCCGCCGGCGAAGATGATGCCGGAGACGCGCGGCCCGATGATGTAGCCGACGCCGAGGTATTCCGGCGTGGCGTCACAGCGGATGGCCGCGCCTTTGAGGATGTGTTGCGCGCCCAGGTCGGGCTCGTAATTCGGTGTGCCCGGCCAGGCGGCGAATAGGTTTTCGTTCTGGAAAAGCGTGTAGAGGCCGCCCAGGCCGAGGCCGAGAAAGACGCGGCTGGCGAACGAGCCGCCGCGGTCTCCGGCCATGAGCACGTCGGCGCAGGCCGTTCCTTCGGGATAGGCAAGCGTCAAGTGCTCCTCGACGATCAACTGGCGGCGCAGAGGAATCATGAAAAGGACGCCGAGCCATCCGCCGACGAGGGCGAGCAGGAAAATGCGCGAGTATTCGAGGTCGAATCCGAGAAAAATCAGCGCGGGCAGCGTGAAGATAACGCCGGAAGCGATGGATTGGCCGGCATTGCCGGTGGTCTGGACGATGTTGTTTTCGAGGATGGAGGACTTGCCGAAGACGCGCAGAATACTGATGGAGAGCACGGAGATTGGGATCGAAGCGGCGACGGTGAGACCGGCGCGCAGGCCGACGTAGACGGTAACCGCGCCAAAGACGATCCCGAAGAACGACCCCAGCAGCAGGGCGCGGGCGGTGAACTCGGGACGGTGTTCGGTGGATGCGACGTAGGGCTTGAATGCGGGCTGAGATGCGGGCAAAGCGTTTGCCTCCAAGAATCGTGAGCGGCAGGATACAGCGAATATACGGGATTGCCCTTTGCGATGAGAACCGAATTGCATCGCGCCGCCCCATATCGCCCCGGAGGTCGCGTCCGTACGCAGCGGCGTCTATAATCGGTCCGTTTACCAAGAGACGGATGGGCGGGCCATGAAAACGAAGCGATGGAATCGGCGGGATGTTTTGGCGGGACTGGCAATCGCCGGATTCGGTCGGAGAGCTGGTGCGCAGATGCCGCGTCCCAAGCCGATTGAGGACGGCCGCGCGACTTTCGTGACGACAACCGAGGCAACGCCGTGGCAGAAAGCGCCCTTGTATGAGCCCGCATTTAGCTGGGATTTGCTGAATCTGAATCTCGACCCGGCGAAGACGCAGCCGGGCGGCCGGCCGATGGAGGGTTTTGGCGCCTGCTTCAATGAGCTTGGCTGGACATCGCTCAGCGCTCTCGCCGAGGACGACCGGGATGCCGTGATGCGCGAGCTCTTCGACCCCTCGGCGGGCGCGCGCTTCCGCTATTGCCGCATGCCCATCGGTGCCAACGACTTCGCCACCGAGGCTTACAGCTACGACGAGTCCGACGGCGACTTCGCGCTCAGGGATTTCAGCATCGAGCACGACCGCAGGACGCTGATTCCATTCATTCAAGCGGCGCGGCGCCACCAGCCGAAACTGCGCCTTTGGGCCTCGCCCTGGACGCCGCCAAGTTGGATGAAACGCAACCGTTTCTACGCCGAGGCGGCCGCTTACCCTGGGATGGGCTTCAAGGACAACGGCATCCGCCCGGACCAGATCGGCCACGAGGGCGAGGATATGTTCGTCCAGGAGCCGCGCTATTTCGAGGCCTATGCACGCTACTTTGGTCGATTTATCGACGCGTACAAGGCGGAAGGGATCACGGTCGACATGGTGATGCCCCAGAATGAGTTCAACTCCGCGCAGAATTTTCCCAGTTGCACCTGGACGGCGGAGGGGTTGGCGCGCTTCCTGCGCTATCTGGGGCCGGAGATGCGGAAATGCGACGTCGAGGTCTATTTCGGCACGCTCGAACGGGGCAGTCCTAAACTGCTCGAAACGGTGATGGCGGACCCCGAGGCCGCGAAGTTCGTCAAAGGCGTGGGTGTTCAGTGGGCCGGGAAGAACGCGCTGCCGGCGATTCATCGCGAGTATCCGGAACTGGCCATCTTCCAGTCCGAGCAGGAGTGCGGCGACGGTGAGAATGCTTGGAGTTACACCGGCTACTGCTGGCAGTTGATGAAACATTACTTCCGCAGCGGCGCCAGCGGCTACATGTACTGGAATATCTCCACCGAAACCGGCGGCAAGAGCACCTGGGGCTGGGCGCAGAACTCGCTGGTTACCGTGGATACGGCGGCAAAGACGTACCGCTGGAACCACGACTACTACCTGCTCAAGCACCTGACGCACTTCGTGGATGTGGGCGCGCAAACGCTCGAAATCTCCGGAACCTGCGATGACGCACTGGCGTTTTTGAATCCCGATGGCTCGGTGGTAGCTCTGCTGCGCAACGAACTGCCGCACTCGCAAAGCATTCAGGTGCAAATCGGTAAACGCGGCATCGAGGTAGAACTGCCGCCGGATTCCTTCGGAACGCTGACCGTGATGCCGGCATGACTCTTGCCGAAGTTACGCTCGGGCTCACCGCCGCGATTGGCTACTTTGGCCAGTACGTGACGACGCGGGAGTCTTCTTCGTAAAGCGTCCGGTCCGGCAATTCCCGGGACACGACAAACACCCGGCGATGCGTCCAGTTTTGAAATGAGTCCAGATCGTATTCGTAATATCCGGCGTACAGCAAGTGGCCATCGGAGTCGCGCCACTCGATGCTCTTGGGATTTCGCTTATGCGGACTCAGGTACTCGAAACGCACCACGAAGCGCTCGCATGGGCGATTCTTGTGGCACTCGTAAGTCTCGACCGTTCCGTCCTCCTTGTTTTCGTAGAATCGTGCTCCGAATGGAGAAGATTCCTCGGATTGTTCCCAGAAAGAGAGCACTTCTCCACGAGCGTAGTTAAAAGTCACCTTCACAGCCCCGGTCGCGTCGTAGCTGGCGAAACGATCTTCGTCGGTTTGGGGGTCGTAGGTATCGCGCCACTCAAGCCCGCCGTCTTTGTCCCAGGAGGATTTCTCAGTCGGTTCGCCATCCTTGGTTGTGCTTTGGCTATAGCGGGATTGTAGGTTCCCCTTTCCATCGATTGCCTGTATGCCGGTCAGGTGTCCGTTTTCGTCGTAGGTGAAACTCTTCTTCGACTCTACCTCCCCGTTTCGATCTGTGAGCGACTCGGTCTGTCGATTCTTATAGTCAGTTTCACTGATCTTGCCAAATGGCCCCAAGGTCTCCTCCCGGAAAACTTCCCCGGTTTCGGCGCTTGTAACCCGGCGATGGATGGTCTGCCCATTCGAATCCCGCTCGAGTGAACTCAATTCGCCGCGAAAAATGCCCGCAAGGACTTGGCCGGAGCGGATTTTCAGTCCATCTAAATCGTAAGAGCAGTCCCAGCACAAAATTGGCTGGACGGGCATAGGACCCGGAGGCGGCCTAAACGGCACACCGAAGCGGTTTGACGTCGTAGCGACTGTTTGCACCGGACCAGCCAGCCCGTCGCGTTGCGCGTCCGTGAGCGGACGGTCCTGCGCCAGGCCCAGAGTCGTTAGCAAGGCCAAGGTTAGCAGAGCGAATTCTTTGGCGGACTTCATGCCGGCGACTCCTCGCATCAGAATGATGACACAAATCGTGTCGAAAGGACCGGCAAGAACAAATCAGGCGAGCGATGTCGCGAAAGATATCTCCTATTCGAGCTTGCGATGGTGCGAGTTCCCGCCGAGCTTTTCCGGAGGCAGACTCAGGGATGGCTTTTTTCATCGGACTCTGGGTATACTTGTGCCAAGGCGGCGCGGACCGGCCTGCCAAGATTGAGGTGCGACTTCAGTAGCGACCCTCGTTCCCTAGATTCCGGCTATTCGCGAAGGAACTCCAACTCCGGAGCTTCATTCTGGACTGCTGCGGGTTTTGCCCCTTGGAACCTCCTGAGCGGAATGGGTCACTCGCTGAGTTGCGCCGTTCTTCCCGCCTGTTGCGTCCTCTGTTCCGGTCTGCTGCCGGCATTGTCCCGGTCGCCCGTCTGCTCAGGCTGCTGGAGCGAGATGCCTCCGCAACGGGAAAACTGTTGTGTGCGTTGCGGCGAAGATTTGTTCGAGCCCGTTTCCGCCGGTACTGTCGCGGAGCCGATCTGCCGGCCCTGCCGTCTGGCGCCACCGGCGTTCGTTCGCGCGGTGAGCTTTGGCGTTTACGACGGGTCGATGCGTGCGGCAATCCACGCGCTGAAGTACGACCGGATCGTGCCGCTCGCTCGCGAGCTCGGCACGCGTTTAGCATCGGCAATGGCGCAACTGGAGCCGGACGCTCCGCGCGAGATGCTTATCGTCCCGGTGCCTCTGCATCGCGGGAGGATGGCGGAGCGCGGGTTCAATCAGGCTCGGACTTTGGCGGCGGAGGCCCTGCGACGGCTCCGGATCAGCCATCCGGCGTGGCGATTGGAACTGTCTGCGACTTCTCTGGTGCGGCAACGCAGTACGGAGAGTCAAGCGGGATTGACTCCCCGCCAGCGCCGCCAGAATCTGCGCGGCGCTTTTTTTGTCTCCGATCCGGAAGCGATGCGGGGACGCCATGTGCTGCTGGTGGACGACATTTACACCACCGGGGCCACGGCGCGAGCCTGCAGCCGGATTTTGATGGAAGCGGGCGCGGCCTCAATCCGCGTGGCCACGCTGGCGCGGGCGCAGCGGCGGTTTCCGCTACCCGTTCGCGACGACAGGAATTTCATTCGGCTTTCGATGGTGGACCATGCCGGTAGCGAGTCGGCTTCGTCCAAAACGACAACCGTTCATTAGGGTGAGGGAAACGCGGCAGTTCACGCAGTGTAGGAAACCGGACTTGAATGCCAACGAGGGGAAGCGATGTCGCTTGGAAAAGCCATGATACATGCCCGCAAGCAGAAGTCACTCGCCAAAGCAGCCGCCCACGTGGCCCAGGCTGCTCAGGGAGACGCGCAGACCTGGTCGCAATCGGCCCAGATCATGCAGATGCCGGTGTTGGTCCTCAACGCCTCCTATGAGCCGATCAACATCTGCGGGGCGCGCCGGGCGCTGGTGTTGGTGCTCAAGGGAGTGGCCAAGACGGAGGAGGAGCACGGCCTGATGCTGCATGCCCAGCGCAACCGCATGGCCATGCCGTCGGTGATCCGGCTGCTTGAGTACCGGCGCATTCCGCACCAGACGCGCGCGCTCTCGCGCAAGAACATCCTGCTGCGCGACCGAAACACCTGCCAGTATTGCTCGGTGGTGCTGCCGTCGAGCGAGTTGACGCTCGATCACGTCATTCCGCGCTCGCGCGGCGGCAACTCCACCTGGGAGAACCTGGTCGCGTGCTGCCACAGCTGTAACCGTAAGAAGGGAAACCGCATGCTGCATGAGCTGGACGATATGAAGCTGCTCAAGGAGCCGCGCTCGTTTAGCCTGCACACCAGCCGGCAAATCATGCGGATGCTCGGACGCGGGGATGACCGGTGGCGGAAGTATCTTTTCTATTGAGGCAGGCGAGGCTGAAGCAGGCGGATCGCCGCACAATCCATACTCATTGCATACTCATTTTACGGTTGAAAATGGGGTAAGTCATGCTGTATTCTGCGGCTGACGGCAAATGCCTGCGGGAATGGAGCAGACGGCATCGCCCATAAGGAGACACAGATGCGTCTGAATTTTGAGCTGACCGATGCGCAGATGAACTCTCTCAAGGCCCTGCAGCAGAGGACGGGGGCCAGTAGCATGAAGGATTTGGTCAACGCCGCGCTTAGCATCCTGAAATGGGCGGTAGATGAAACGGCCAACGGCAACGACGTGGCCGCGATCAATGAAAGCGATTCCGCCTACCGTGTGCTGGTGACGCCGATGCTGCAACACGTCGCGGAGCATGAGCGCCAAGTGCCCGCCGGCGTATGAACCTGTCGCGCGATTTGAGGAAGCAGCTCCCGGAGCGACTGACTTTGGAGGAGTTTGTCCACTCCGCTCGTGTTGGATTCCAGCAGCAGATCGTCACATTTCTATTGCGAGCCTACGGAGTTCTGCTGGCGGCCACTATGGCCATTTTCTTTCTCCAGGGCTTTCACCTCGCTGGGTTTTCGCTCGATGCCGCGATTCTCAATTGGCTTGGCGGAGCGACGATTGGCGAAATCGGCGACTTGCTTGTGCTAACCGTGCGCGCCTCATTCAAGTAACTACCTTTTCCTCAATGGACTCTCCCCGCCCATTGCCCTGAAAGGGAATCTGGCTGGAGAGTCGAATCGCTCAAACGGCCAGCCCCTCACGCTGACGGACCGGACCGAGATGGGGCAGGCGCCAGCAGGGTGGCCAGCGCCGTTCCGATCGGTGAGCCGAGCCCGGTGCAGGGGTCCCAGCCGGGGCCGGCCGAATAGGCTCCGTTATTGCCCTCGGTGATGTCGTTGAATCCGGGATTCGGCTCGGCAAGGCCGTAAATTTTGGGATTCAAAAATCCCACCCGCGTGTTGAGCTGCTGGTTGAGCAGCGCCACCAAGCCAGCCCACAGCGGAGCGACCGCGCTGGTGCCACCAATCACTTCCTGCGTACCGTCGACCAGGATGCTGTAACCCGTGTCGGGATCGGCGTCGCCGCTGACGTCCGGGACGCCACGCCCGGTCTGTCCTGGGTACGATGTGGCCAGCGAAGACTGATAGGCAGGCTGCGTGAAGACGGTCGAAAATCCGCCCCCAGTCGCGCCTCCATTGGCTCCGTCGTTCCAGACGGTCTCGCTGGCGATCGCGCCATTCGCGGAAACGAGCGTTGTCCCGCCGCAGCACAGCACGTTGGGGCTGGAGCCGGGAAAATCTACATGGTTCGATCCATCCGAAACTCCATCGGAAGAGCCGTTGTCGCCAGCAGCGACGGTGATGGTGACGCCCAGCGCCGCCGCTTCCTGCGCCACCTGATCGAATGTCTGCATCAACTGCGTCGTCCAAGTCGATTCCGGCCCTCCCCAACTGATGGAGACCGCGGAGGGATTGTTGGTGCTGTCGTGGATCGCGGTCGAGAGCGCGTCCTGAAATCCCTGCGAGGTATTGGGCGTGAAGTAGACGACGATGTTGGCTCCGGGCGCAACCGCTCCCGAAACTTCGATGTCCAGAAGCACTTCCCCGTCTGCGCTGTTGGGATTGGTCGGGCTGTTGGTGCCGTTATCCACAGAAACGCTGGTCACATTGGGCGGCGTAAGACCGAGGGATTGGAAATACGTTGCGATGTCCGACGGATTGTAGCCTCCACCCAACTCGATAATGCCGATCGTCTGGCCCGCGCCCGTCACTCCCGCGGGAAAACGGTAAAGTTCGGCCACCTGCACTGGCGTATAGGAGATGTTGGGTGTGGCAGCGTCGGAGGCGCGGGTCCGCCCCCGTACTCGATTGTGGGGTTTGGCCTGGGGACGATTGTCCAGTCCGAAGACACCCTGAATCACTTCTTCCAGCCCCGCGGGAATGTAGATGGCGCCCGTTCGACCCCGGAATCGGCCACTCCGATGGTCAAAATCGTTCAGGGTCACACCAAAGGCTTTTTCAAGACTGGCGACGGTGCCCTGGACCTTGATCGTGCGGCGCGCGACCTCGTCGGGAATTTCAATGACGCGCAGATGATTGGCACGCGCAAAGGCGCGGACGCGCTCCAGTTGCTCCGGGTCGGCACCGTAAGCGGAGGCGAAATCGTCGTGGCTGAGGATCTTGCCTTGCAGATGCGCCAGATCGAGGGGGCGACGCTGCATGAGGACGATTGATATTTCGACAAGCTGGTGGGGGTCGGTGGGACCAGTCAATGTCGCGTTTTCGACCGGCGCGCGTTCGCTGCCGGCGAGCGCAATCCTGTTTTCTTCTGTCATCTCGAAAAAACCCTCCTGGCCGGTTCGAAGTGCTCGTCTAAGGTTTGGATGCCCACGGGGCGCAATCGGCAGCGCCAAACCTCGCAACTTCCGCGCGTGAGTCAGAATACTCCCTTTTCGCGCATTCTTGGGTGAACGGATAAAGACTAGGAGGCAAGGAGTTGGAAATGCTGGCAATGGGACGAAGAGTCTGGAGGCGGCGCGGCGTAGTGGTGGGCTGTGCCCTGTTCGTGCTGATGGCGGGAACTGCGGCGGCTGGGGCCGACGAACCACTGAAGACAGTTCACAACCCCGGCGGCGGCGAAATTGCCTATGGCCCGGTAGCTGGGCAAGCGACACTGCCGGCAACGATGGGCTACATTCTTGGCCGCATTCACCGGCATTTTGGCGAGAGGCCGCAGGTGGGCCGGGTGTTTTACGCCAAAGGCAGCCCCGATACCATGGCTGCGTCCTTTCAATTGACGGCGCGGATGAACGGCAGCGGGCCGATTTCGGGACTGGTGATCGTCGCCATGCCGGCTGGCCAGCAGCCGAGCGTGGCCGTCTTGTACGACCAAGCGGACCGCTTTCGGACGACGTTCAACCCGATGATGAAGACCCTGGACTCCGCGTGGCGCGCGGACGACGCCAGGAATGTGAGCGCAGCCGCGGCGGCATCGCCGAGCGGCCTGGGCGGCGCGGCTGGGTCGGCGCGGCCTTTGCGCACGGCGGTCTTTCCGGACAATAGCGGCAGCATCGGCCTGCCGGAGGGTTGGCAGATCCAGTCCGCACACCAGGGCGCGGTGACGGCGCAAGGACCAAACAACGAGAGCCTCAATCTTGGAGTCTTCATTCCGATGATCGACACCGGCAATCCACAGAAGCAGCAGATGGTGCAGATGCAGACGCAGGGCGGA
>Ga0116230_10006666_pt1 | contig 11384 bp, 6 predicted proteins | sample S1TSphfallax_3_FD_88678 | JGI IMG/M metagenome (GOLD analysis project Ga0116230, IMG submission 88678) | Host-associated microbial communities from peat moss isolated from Minnesota, USA - S1T2_Fd - Sphagnum fallax MG | ecosystem: Host-associated > Plants > Peat moss > Unclassified | place: USA...
CAAACTAGTTTTTCCACCAATTTTGCTGGTAAACTGAGTTTCATCCCCTCTTTCAAACTAGTTTTTCCACCAATTTTGGTGGTGAACTGAGTTTCATCCCCTCTTTCCTTTTTCTTGAGCGCCTCCACTACTGCTACATATCTTTTCACTCCTCCTACCTGTAGGACTACTATAATTACTCTGGCGCCTTGTGCATTAAATGCTGAGTTTCACCATTTCATACTGAGATTTAATAAAATTTCGTTACTTTGATACCACTCAGAAACAGGGGACGGGGGTGAGAGAGAGAGAGAGGGTCACTTTACGTATAACTTTAATGCCAACAAAAAGATGAGATGCTCTTTTTGACTGGAATTACAAACTCCAAAGTCCACCTGCACAAAATAGATTCTGGTCAGGGCTAGTTATTATGGTCTTCCCACTACAGTGGAACCTGTATAAGAGTTAATTTTTATAAGCATTAATTAAAATGCATGCGTGATATGAAAACTTATATTTCTACAATGAATGCACTACTTTGGTGGGAATACGTTGGGAACATTAAGTTCCAAAGAATCCAAAACTACCCTCCCCCAAGGGAAAAAAAAGGTTGGCTTCTGGGTGCTTGTTGCTTAGTCTCATTGGCTGCCAGGAATGTATGTTCCTCACTCTGTTTGTCACCCATTTTTTGCCTGAACTAATACACCTCTCCATGGGTGTTGGTATTGGGTCTCTTGAATTTGATAATTATGGAATGTATGTTACACTTTAGATTAGTGTTGTCCAGTTCTAGGTCTTCAAGAGAACCTCCGGTCCCTCTTTCAACTTCTTTTAAATTTCAACTTTGTTTTAATTGGATAGAACCTTGAATTCAGATTTATTTTTGCCCCCCCCCCCCGCCCCCCATTGTAGCAAGTTTGTTCTCAAATTTTCACACATTTTGGATTACATTTAGGGATGAAGGTTTATGAGGTAGGTATGTAGACAAAAGGTAGGTAAGAACATCTTTATCACAAATTGTCAAAGTTCCCTTGCAAAAATACAAATGTGAAGGAATCCAACAAACTCATGATGGTTTGGAGCCGCAATGCCCCACCACAACTTCACTTCACAAAGCTTGCTAAACAATTTTTTTAAAAACCATATGCTAGCTTCCTTTTGTCACGTTTCTATAAATATTGCAATAGCTTAGTTTTTGTTGTGCTACTTGGATAAAAATTATTTTGTAATTGCATCATTCTTCATGATGTGCTAATGTCATTTTCAAGCAAGAGAACGAATTTTATCCAATTTTATTGAAAATGATTTAGTTTATGTAATTTGTTGGCTAAAATTTGATGTGCATATTGAAGATTTGATGAAAGGTTGTTGGATTAAAGGGTTTCCATCCACACACATTCAATAAATGTGTCAATTCTTGTAACATAAGAGATAATTCATATTCTTAAAGCTTTGAAAATTTTATTTTTCGTTATAGGTTTTCAATTGTCTTTTTTTTTTTTGTCATGGATATAAAGTATCATGCTTTATTTCCATGTGAATAAAGATATTTTATTAATACAAAAATGAGGTGTAATTTAATAATCTAAATCATTATTGAACCTTAAAAAATGAAATAAGTTCACTCTAATCAACTAGCCATTTCATTTTGCATAAAGTCATGTCACTATAAGGTCATTATGCAAGCATCATTTTTCATTACTAATTAATAATACATTATTACTGGAAATAATCCACTACAATAAATAAGTTTTTTTTTTATGTCATTGCTTTAAATATTATTGGCTATTGTACTCTAGGTCATACCTTAAAATGTTTTAAGTTATTCTACCTTACATCATCTTCAACAATTTTTGGTTATTTTAGATTATTCTACCATAAGTTATTTTAAATTATTTTAAATTGATCCAATTTTATTTATTCTAACTTATTTCATCCTATGTTATTTTAGATTATTTAACCTACATTATTTTTTTCATTTTAAGTTTTTCCACCCTAAACTATTATTAATTATTTCACCTTAACTTAGTTTGAACTATTATACCCTGAGTAATTTTTAGCTATTTTAGGTTATACTAAATTATTCCACCCTAAACCATTATTGGTATTATTGGTTATTATAAGTTAATCTACATTAGATAATTATCAAATATTTTTGGTTATTCCACCTTAAGCTATTAAAGACTATTTTATTCAAGGTTATTCTTGACTATTCAGTGTTATTATACCATATGTTATTATTGATTGTTTTATACTATTCCACTCTTTGTTATTTTAGGTTATTTTTAGTTATTGTACCCTAGGTTATGATAGGTTTGTAAGTTTTTATGCCTTATGTTATTATAGGTTATATTGTATTTTATTTTAGGTTGTTCTACCTTAGGCTATACCCTAAGCTATTATACCTTAAAATATTATAAGCTAGACTTTAAAATAATCTAAGGTTATAGCCTAGAACAACCTAAGGTAAAATAATCTAAAATATTTTTAAATATCTTAAAGTAACTCAAGGTGGAATAACCTACAACAACCAAAAACAATATATGGTGGAATAATTTAAAATAGCATAAAGCAATTTAACATGGAATAATGTAGAATAATTAAAAATAACTTTAAGGTAAAATAACTTAAAATAACATAAAGCGAAATAGTTAAAAATAGCCTAGGCTAAATAACTATAACATAATTAAAAATCCCAAGGTAAAATAACTTATAATAATTTAAGGTGGAATTGCCTAAAATAGCCAAAAATAACATAGGGTAAATATCCAATAATAATGTATTGTGGAATAACCTAAAAATAGTAAAAAATAGCATAGGATAAAATAAACCTAAAATAACATAAGGTATAATAACTTAGATTATCATAAGGTAAAATAGTTTAAAGTATAATAGCTTAGGACTAGCTTAAAATTTCAACTTATGGTAGTTTTAAAATAATTTAAAATAGTTTACACTAATTTAATAATAACTAAAAACTAGCATAAAAACCTAACATATGGTTACCTACATAATATGCATGGATTAAGTTACAAAAATAATGTGCATAATAGGATGTGCTGACAAATCATTCCATTTATTTAAATAAGGGTTCAATGGTTAAAGACTTAATGCTTAAGTTGGAGGTGAATGGTAGTGAAAGATTCAAACATTCACATGTGCATCTAAGTTGGTGGGCTAAGTGGTTTAGGTTAGCTTGAGTTCTTAGTTCCTTAACCTACATTAAGTTTTTAAATCCTTAACCTAACCTAAATGTATAGATGAGTAGCTTAAATTCCTAGCCTAATTATCAACTAAAAGGTTAACCTAATGAATTAATTATTAATTATTAATGAATTCAATTAACCATTAGTGAATGAACTATATATCAATAAATTTGAATAACTATTAATGAATATATTTTTTTGTAACAACTAATCCCTATTCACTAAAGGTTGGCCATTGTCACCATTTAAAAATTTGTCCAAGTTCATTTAAATATAATGAAATGCAAAGTGAATTGGGACACATATTGGTGTAATGGTTTTTTAGTTTCATTTATCATTTTGTGTAAACTTTTAAGTAAATATTTTGAAGAAGATAATAAAGCACAACAAACAATCTACACTTTATAAGTCATTATTTGGATTTTAAAAAACTAAATATAGTTGTTGAGAATCGATGATAGACTTAAAATGAATTTATTAATGTGCATATTCTTCCTAATGATGAAACTCATCAAACTTATCTTCCAATTAAATTATGTGCATGAATAACTTGTGTTGCATGTGTGTTCGCCTAAAATATTGTACAAATGCATTATTAAGTGTCATGTACAAATAATACATGTTAAGTTCAATATTTTCTATAAAGGTTTGTCATTTAATAAAACCACATCCTCCTTTTGAGGTCAATTCTTAAAAGAAAGTGGTGGTATGATGGAATATATCAAATGTGTTGTAAGTTGTGGGATTCCATGTTTTCATAAGTCTAATTTTATGTAAAAATAAATTGTCTTCAAAATCCATTTCAAAAACCATTTCAAATGAATTGTTCTGGAACCATGCAGTATGAGAAATTATGTTTGTAAAAACCTCACTACCATGCAACAAAAACTTTGAAACAACTAATCTACAACTACATTGCAACTATTTCATGGAAATATGAGGGATCACAAAATAAAATGTCACGTTAGAAATTCATAGACTTCTATTGTAATTGCATATTAAACCCAAAATGGACCCCATACATATGAATGTAAACATTGTATATATGATATTGGTCAACCATGTTTGACTTTGTTAGAAAATTGCACAAGAGTCACGTATGACAACTATAATACAACTAGAATATATGAAACATTCATTAACAACTTCTTTGCAATTACTTTACAATTATTGTATTAAATCTTTGTGCAACTACCCAACTACTAGCTATATTACTATTATTATTATTATATTTGTTATCATAACTTAACAGTTAATCATTAATAGCTAACTTAGGGTATTATTTAGTAATAATAATAATAATATCATTATTATTACTTTATACATTAATATTTACATTCCAAATTAATAGTTGATAATTACTTATTAACTATTATGAACTATAATAATTAGTATACCTAATAGATGGACTATGTTCAAATATAACCACCCACCAATCATTGGTCAATGATTGAACAATTTTGAATCTTTATTAGTTTTTATTTATTTTTGAGTGATGTAAAACATCATGGGAATGTCATTAAGGTAAGCTTTACATCATATGTTTCAACTCCAAAAGCAAAGGAACAACATAGAAAAAACAAAAGTCATTTTGAAATCACATGTGTGTTTTAAAGCAAATGACTTTTATTTATAAACATCACATCTTCCTTATTTCTTATCCATTTTTAGCAATCTAAAGTGCTAAGGGTGCGCCAAGTTAAGATCTACATTAACTACTTGAACTCTAGAGTTAATAATAATAATAAAAAAAATAGCCATGAAGAATATGAATGTGCTGAATTTTAAACTATGAATTAAATTGATGACCAGACATTGATTTCATTTACTTTTGACAACCATATGTTTCTCATTTTTTGTCCTTTTAGAAAAATCTAAATGGTTGTGAATGTGCCAAGTCAAGAAAACCTTGCATTTGAAAGGCAAAGGGACAATGTATTACAATCTCAAGCTCTTTGAAATCTCAAATGTTTATTCACTAACTTATATTGTAGAAATTGCAAATGAATTGTAATTGAGATGTAACTAATTTTTTATCCCATATTGTTCAGGTCTTATTTTTCAAGTTTGTAATGTATATACTTAAGTGCATTAGAAGTTTTTTTAAACAAGTGACATTTGGAATAAGCTAATAAAAAAAAGTTTGGCCCTTAAAGTTAAATCCAAAATAAAATAGGATTATCTCAAATGAACTACCTAACATAGGCCTACCTACCTACTACTTAGGCCTAACTACCTACCTACATACCCTAGGAAATGTAAACTTAGCAATGCCTACCTATGTTAAGTTTACCTACTTATTGACCTAACACCACATGTCAAAAACATTCTATCAACCCTAAGTTGAATTATTTAAATTAAATTAATAAAAATAATAAATATTGAAATAAAATTAGAATTGTCCATTAATGATTTGTCAACACATTATTCTCATGTTAACACATTTTTGCTTATGTAATTATAACATAATTTCACAAGTTGCATATGTATATAATTTCATATAGGATGAGTTGTGCTGTTACAACTTTTGTATCTCATTTAATAACAATCAAACTATAAAAATATAGTGACTATAAGTGATCATTGTATTTCAAAATTGCAACTAATATCCAACTACAAGCCTAGTTACAACACACCTTTTTTTTTTTAGTATATATATATTAAAGAAACACATTAATAACATGTATAACAATACATATTTGACATTTCCATTTGAAGGGAGTGCACACATAACTCATCAAAATAATAGTTAAAAATGAATTTACCATTAAAAAAAACAATAGTGTAAACATGTAAACTTGAAGAACTTGATTACAATTCAAACAATTATGAGTTTGGGTTGGTGAAGGTGAGCCATCATATACATTAGTATTGTAACATCAAAATGGGTTATTATGAGTAAAAATTGTAATAATATTATGGCCTATGGGTAGGAGGGGTAAGTATGGGAAATAAATAATATAACTTAAGTGCCCTACCTTGAGAATCTTTTAATTGTAGATTTAAGATTGGACTTATGAATTATGTAATTAATTATTTTGAATCAAGCATAATTGAAAATTAATTTTGTGGATTTGATTAGATCTAATCAATAATCTATTGATTTTTAGTTGATGAATGAAAACATATAATATATAAAAATGAATATGCTTGATAATTCATCCATTCTTCCTTTCAAATATTTAAAAATTATGGGTGAAGCTTCAAAGTCATTTTCCCTTGCGTGATTTCATGTTATTACTAAGCATTGGGATATACTTTTTGTGTAATGAACTTTCATCAAAATAAACTTAAACATGCCATTTTGAGTATGAAAATGCTCATAAAACCAAACATGTGTGTTTTTTATAAGTGATTTTTATATAAAAGTAATTAAATGCATGCAATGAGTTCCCCATTGGGTGTAGCCCATATAAGGATCAAGCCTTAGACGCATGCATGATCCTACTTAAAAAATATGTAAGATTATTTTTTTGTATTTATCAAGTGTTTTGAATGATGTTATGTGAAAATTTAATCATGTAACCTATTTATGTGCTACTAGGGATTCAATTAAAAATTAACTTTCATAAGCTCAAACTTTTTTTTTAAGGTTATAAGACTTTCACCTTCTCGAGGGAGACCTTTTAGAGTAAAATAACACCCAACCTTCTTGAGGGAAACCTTTTAGTGTAAAATAATGCCCAACCTTCTTGAGTGAGACCTTTTAGTGTAAAAAACACCACAGGAGTGAGGATTTTGAGAATTGGAAGGCAAAGGTAGTTAATTTGGAGACTCCTTGCTCCCAAGTGGCTTAAACCATGTGGGCGATTTATTTTTTTAGTTTTAATTTTTTTTCTTGTGATACCACATGCCAAGGATCACAAGACAAAAATGAAAAGCAAAAAAAAAAAAAAAACAATGCTAGGCTTTATTCTCTACAATGGAGCATCTAGATAGACTAGGAGGAAATTTGGCCTAGTGCTTTAGGTGGCTATATTTCACCAAGGAAATGCTCACCTAATTTGGATTGAGAGACCTTGGCCTAGTCTTAGGACAAGATGCTTTCCATGGTTAGAAACAACCCAAAAAAGATTGGGGTTTTTGGCCTTGCCTACCAAGGCAAGGATATTGTTGTGTTTAGATCCATTATAATAGAGTATAGTAGCTTAAGGGATTTTGGCCCTTACTAGGTAATAATAATAGGTCTATTTTTACATGAAGATTTTTGAAAGACGAGATTTTGGCTTGTGTTGAAACTTGAGATTAGTTATAGAGTTATAACAATATCTTGAAGGACTTTGGTTTCTTTTAGAGGATTGTTTTGAAGATTAATATATGTTTGCATGGTGAAATATTTGAGTTTCCATAATTCTTCTTTTGCCTTTGAAAAATGCAAATGGCAAGGCCACAGTGTGACACACCCCTTGTTTTACCATGGTACCAATGCAGCTGCTGGTTAAGACAAGGCAAGGCAAGGCAAGGCGGGTTTGAAGACTCAAATAAATACCTAGTTGGGGGGTGGCCTTTCGTGGAAACTCACCTAAAGTACCCATCCCCTAATGTGCATCTTCACATCTCCCCTCGTAAGTAGGGCGAGACCGTATACATTGTTAGGGTTTGTTTCGAACAAAAGTTGTTGTAAGAGAGAGGAGGAGTTGTATTTTTTTTTTGGTTTCTTGCGTCGTTGTGTGCATTTTTGCTGTGGATAAGGTTGAGAGAACAAAGGAAAACAAAACAAAAACGGAGTAGTTCGTGAGAGTTCGTAAGACCTAGTTCTTGAGGAAGGAAGGAAGGAAGAAAGAAAGGAAGAGAGGCAAGGGGGAAAAAAGGGTCTAGGGTTTGATTCACGATGGGTCTTGAATTCAAGCCCTTGTTGCCATGGGAAGGGGAAGATCATGACAGATATCCAAGTGAACAATTCTGTGCGAAGAAAAGGCGAGGAGCGCAAGAAGAGGCTTCTTCTGTCCAGCAGCAGCAGCAGCAGCAGAATATTAGCACTAGTAGTACTAGTAGTAGTCGGGGTGGTGCAGCTGCCGGTGGTAGCCGTGACCGTGACTTGAGTTCCTTGATTTCGGAGACGGTGGTGAATTCCAGCACTGCGCACAGGGAGTATCATCACCATCATCATCATCATCATCATGATGCAGGAGTGTTGTTGAATACCCTAGCACGGGTGATTTCTCGTGAACTCGTGGAAGCTTTGGCTGTTGTGAATAACCAGAACCTGGAGTATCCGGTGTTGGTGGCGTCGGAGGAGGATAATGTGAATGAGTACAAGAGCTTCTTCTCCATCGTTCTGGATTACCCTCAGATTTTGGGGCAGGGCGAGACCAAGGAATATTCGTTGCGGCAGGCGACGCGGCTCATGCACGTTGCGTTCGGGTCCATGCTGTTGAAGGGAGAGTCCATCCCGCCTCCCACTTCTGGTTCCGCATTGGAGGTAATAATAATGCCTTGCTCCTTTTGCCGCTCTGATCGTCATGGGATTCGGAAATGGAGCAAACTGTCTTTATTGTTCCTGCTATTGCTGTAGGAGGGTTGTACTTTGGAGTATTTTGGTTTCCTCTGTTGAAACTAGGCTTCTGTGACAGGTGCACCATATTTTTTTGGTGCTTGATTTGTGGTCCTACAAATAAGCCTTGAAACCTTTTTTTTGGTTCTGTCTGTTGAAACCCCTAGTGCTGTACACTGTTCGGTTTGAAGGTCCTAATGCATTCTTTACAGTACAAGATTCTGATTGATTCAAGGTCAAAGCAGATTTTTCAGACTGTTTTGCAGCCTCCCTTGTTGAATCTCAAAAGAGGATTGATTTTGCAGAGCCTAAGATTTCATTGCCATATTCATGGTAGATTCATGTGCTGGCTGCTACATCTATCTCATGGTTTTCATTTCTGAAACTCTAAGTGAAGAGATTAATGATGTCCAAGTTTATACAAGTTGTCTGAAATCTGCCTGGTTTAATTTGACATGAGAGCTTGAAGCATTGTTGGTCACTGAGTTGAAATGGAGATATAATTGCTTGGAGGCATTGCATTTGTCCACTGCAGTCTAGGTTACAATTGGCTGTGTTTGGCTCTCCTGGAAAGACTTGGCTTATAAAATATCTGTGGAACGATTTAGATTTCCATTACTGTTCATTTCTAGCTTGAAGGTCAACTTGGAACATATAATCTTCCCTAATTGAAACCCTAACAGGAGGGATCATGGTATTGGACTTCATATATTGTTCATGGGAGGGACACTCTGGTTGCATTTGGAAGCAGCTCTTAGATATGCCATGTTGGTTGCCATCTTCTCTCTCACCCTCGAAGTTTCTGCTCAATAACCTTGTTGACAACTTCTCATTTGATTACAAAGATATATTTCATGCTGTTTGTGACCACAAACTCTGGAAGTAATTGTGAGGTTCTTCATCCAGATGAAGTTTTCCTTCTACAATTTTGAATTCCTCCAGATAGGTCCTTCCCAAAACTTGTTCACATTGGACAATGTTGCTTGCAGAACTCTTCCACAAAATATGACGAACTTACCTTTCCCTTTCATTGTCTACTTAAGTTTACTCTTACATGCTGCACACCTCATGGCACAGGCATCAGCCCTTGCTGCAATGTTGTCTCAATACTGTTCTTTTTGGGGCTACCCTCTATGTAGACTTTTCTATGCCTTTGGCTTAGATGTTTGCTTGTATTCAGGGCTAAAATGAATGAAGTTTCCAGTCACAAGCTTGATGCAGATTGAATGAGAATACTACTGCTATTTCAATCAGCTTGCCTCTTGAGTGCTAGCCAACATCATGTGTCTTCCTGTTGGAAATGTGACAGAAACTCAGGATCCTGACTTCTGTATAGTATTTTGCTGTAATTTTTGAGCAGATGCTTATAGACTTATCTACACCTGCTGTTCAGAGTTGGTTACATCAGTATGGATAATGGCAGCCAGACATTAACATTCATGATAATGGTTGATGGTCTGGTGCTTTGTGAGTGAATTCACAAGATTATGACCACATGTACTTGTCATGATTGTTCTGGTTGAGATATGTTTTCTGACAGATATGGGTTAGAGGATATTCTGCATCTGAGTAGTCACCTGTGGTGTGCCTAAAGGATACATTCAAGGTGCATGAGGCCCCAACCACTACACTACTACACTCTATGTAGGCCTCCCTATGTCATAGGCTCAGATGCTTGTTTGTACAGGGACATGCTAAAGGTGATGGTCTGACACTTCATGTGAGAAACTCTGATAAGGTTATAACTGCAGTCATTTTTGTGTTATCTTCAAAGAGTTGTTGTGAGGATTTTTGTGCAATCTCATAGACAAATTGTTTTAGTTTAGATGGACCGGACACAACATTTGTCATAAATTTTCTGTTGTTTGTTTACAATTTGTGAACTTGAGTTGCTATCTCCATGCTGGTTTAGGGTAAAAAGACAGCGATGGAAAGAGACTGGGCAATGGTGAAGCTAGAGAATTTCTCACTGGAGATGGTTCCCCTTCAGTTTCAGCCTGGCATTGACTACAGTGCACCTCCACCAGATAGTGGTATGTATTTAAAGTCAAGATCTTCATTGGAATTGCTGATTTTGGTGGAGAAAACAGGTGATCCTGTGAGATTTCTTTGGATATGTGGTTTTTATCATGGTATCAGTACATGTTGCCATAGAGTAAGGTAAGCAGTTTGGATTGGATCGGACAAAGATACATGGATTTTCCTTTCCTGTAGATGCTTCACAGTTTGAGGAATGTGATATGCATGCTTATGCTGAACACCCTGATGTTTGGTCATGGTTGCAGATGGTGAATATGACAGTGATCATGAGGATGAAGAGCTCTTTGAACTGGAGGGTAGTATGAACAGCCCAGAAGAGAGGATGAACACTCCAGAAGACATGTTTGACATTGATGAGAGTGCAAAAAGCTGACTTCAAATTGCTGTGAAGGAATTTTTCCAAGTTTTGAAGATAGGTGTGGTAGAAAATCAATCTCCAATGTCCACTCACAGTGGCCTGTTCAGAAGAAATGGGGTGGGGATCAGGATGTTGTACAGCACTTGTCGTTGTCACCCTGGAGCTGTTTCTGGGTTCAGTTTGTCTGTGACTTTAGAGGATTCAGACAACTTACAAAGGATTTCTGGTCTCTTAGAGTAGGTTGATCAAGATTCATGCATGCATGTTGTAACAAGAATTGCTCCACCATATAACCTGTCTTGTTCTC
>Ga0116230_10006667_pt1 | contig 11384 bp, 8 predicted proteins | sample S1TSphfallax_3_FD_88678 | JGI IMG/M metagenome (GOLD analysis project Ga0116230, IMG submission 88678) | Host-associated microbial communities from peat moss isolated from Minnesota, USA - S1T2_Fd - Sphagnum fallax MG | ecosystem: Host-associated > Plants > Peat moss > Unclassified | place: USA...
CAAGGTCGGCGATAAGGCGGCTTGGGCAGCGCGTCTATCAGAAGGAATGGGTTTGCTCTATCTGCATAGCCTCAAGGGCTACCATGGCAAGGTGGGCGTGATGCCGGCCCGGGGTGGGCGTGCCGACCTGCCTACCGAACTCGTGAAGCAGAGCGTTGACTATATGGTTTCTCGTTCGAATTAAAATCTAAACGTGACAAAAGCGCCGCCTCCGCCCCAGCGGAAGCGGCGCCGTCACGTCACGGATTGCCGACTTTGCCCGTCAGAGTGATGCCATAGGTCCGGGGCGGATTCAGCAACGCGGTGACGATGCCACCTTCCGCGGTTCCTGAGGTGAGCCCATAGCCGGCCGAATTCCATACGATCTTGTTGGTGAAATTCCGGCACCAGAGGCTTACCGACCAGCGATCGCCGCTCGGCGCATAACGGAATAGCACATCCCCCTCGACGAACGCTGGCCGCTCGATGTCTTGGAGGGTGCCGGGATCCGCATCGGTCATCGGAGTCCGGGAGGAGAACTGACCATCGAGCTTGCCGGTCACCGTCCCGTCGAAAACATGCCAGTCGTGCTCGTAACCCATGGATCCCGCCAGCGGTGACACCTCGCCGATCGGGTCGCCGGAGAACACGCCGACGGCTTGCCCGGTCGGGATGCCGAGCGAGTTTTCCGGGGTGGTGTTCTTGTAGATCGCGGGAATCACGAAGTCCAAGTACTTCGCGTCGATGTACTGAGCCGCAAACCGGATCCGGTCGACCGGAGTGACCGCCACGGCGGTGTCCAAGCTCACGCCCTTGTAACGCAGATGTCCCGCGCTGAAGGACGTGATGTCGCCGAAGGGCAGAAAGGGCAGGAACGCCGGGGGATAGCTCTGTTCGCTGCGCTCTGACCCATAATAGTCATACCAGAAGGCGTCGAGGTTCACCTGTAGTCGTCGTCCGAAGAACTCATTCTTGCTGCCGATATCGTAGGCTTTGATGGTCTCGGGCGGAACGTAGGGCTCGTGTCCATACTGAAAATTGAACGCTCGATAACCGGTGGAGTTACTGATGTACAGCAGGTTGTCCGCGGTCAGATCGTAGTTCACACCGATTTTATACGTGCCTTTCTTGGACGTTTTGTTCAGATGAGGATTGTCGATGTTTCCGTAGAGCAGGGGGAACACCGCATCTTCGAAATCGCTGGAAGTGACTTCGTCGCTGTTGTAGCGGGCACCCGCCACGACGTGAATCTTGTCGTCATCGACGGGGGGGGTATACGTGGCCTGGCCGAAGAGCGCATAGGAGATCGAGTCGTTGTCCATTCCCTCCTTGTAGACGCAGGCCGGACTGGTATACACCCCCTGCACGCAGATTTCGCCGCTTGCCACTTCCTTGAACCCGTACATGCCGGCCACCCATTGCAGCGGGGTGATCGACGCGGAAGCGAGCCGCAACTCCGCCGAATAGGTCTTCGACACCGAGGGAAAGGATTGGGTGCCGACCGCGCCACCCACCAACGGCGAGGGTGGCTGCAGGAACACGTCGTAGTCCGTCATCGAGCGATAGCCGGTGATCGCGGTCAAATTGGCGAAATCCAAGTCATAGTCGAGCTGGATCCGGGCACCGTAAATTTCGGAATTGTTGGTCGAGTTACCCAGTCCCAGCGGGTACAGCGTCGACGTATTCGTGTAGGGATTCGACGGCACGGGCACACTGGCCCCCGGATTGATGGTGTAGCCGCCGCCGGGATTGGGGGTGGCGCTGAGATTGCGCACGCCAACCACCGCCAGTCCATTACCGTGATCGTTACTGGCCTCGTTATCGACACTGCCGGACAAAGTGGCCTTGCCGGTGAGGTTCCACAAGAACGATACGCGACCGCCGTCCTCATGCGCATCGTTGAGGCCGTTGCTGAAATATCCCTGATGCTGATAATCCCGGCCGGCGAAGCGCAACGAAAACGTGTCCGAAAGCGGCAGGTTCAGGGCTCCCTCGACGCGTGTTTCGCCGTAATTGCCGGCTTCCACTTCGCCGTAGGCGCCGAAATCCTTGCCCGGTTGGTTGGTGACGATGTTGACGGCACCGCCCGTGGCGTTGCGTCCGTACAACGTCCCTTGAGGTCCGGCAAGGACCTCCATTCGGGTAACGTCGTAGAACATGCCGCTCAATCCGGTCATGCGCGCGAGGTACACCCCGTCGAGATTCACCGCAATGGGTGACTGGGTCACCGGGGACAAATTGAAGGCATGGATGCCGTCGATCGAAATAACGGTGGCGCCGACGCCGCCGGTGCCGCCGCTGTTGACGCTCACATTGGGCGCTAATTTGTACAGCGTGGAGAAATCCTCGACGCCTTCGTCCTGCAGCGTGGCGGCATTGAAAACCTGAACATCCAAGGCGGTGTGCTGCACCGTAGATGAGCGTTTTTCGGCAGTTACGACTATTTCCTCAAGAGCGCCCTGATCCGATGCAGGGTCGGTGGTAGCCACGGTGTCCGCGGCCATCGCAACGCCACCGGCGCCCAAGGCTGCACCGAGCAGGACGATCGTGGACACGGGCCCGACGAGTGCGGCGACGTTAGTGAAATTTGTTTTGCGATCCATGACTCCCCCCTAAATAGATCTTCAAGATGACCTACCGCAACGACATGTCGCGATTAGGTCTTATAGTTCAATTAGCATGTCACCTAGCACGCCAGGTGGCATACAAGGTCAGGTGGCAATTTGGCTACAAAATTTTTGCCTTGTCAATGCGCATCCGTATGGTGATGTGACAAAAGTCGCATTTTCCTTACGGGCGTTTCTGCACCACTAGATACGCTCCACCGCGAGCGCGAGCCCTTGACCTAAGCCGATGCACATCGTCGCGAGGCCAAGGCGGCCTCCAGCCGCATGCAGACCGTGCACCAGAGTCATCGCAAGCCGCGCACCGCTCATGCCGAGAGGATGGCCCAACGCGATGGCTCCGCCGTGCGGGTTTACATGGGATGCATCGTCGGCAATGCCGAAGTGCCGCAATACCGCGAGTGATTGGCTGGCAAACGCTTCGTTCAGTTCAATGGCGTCGAATTCAGCAATCTTCAGCCGCAATCTTTGCAACAGGGATTCCACTGCCGGTATGGGCCCGACGCCCATGATCCGCGGCTCGACTCCGGCGCTAGCCATGCCGAGAATACGTGCCCGCCTGATGAGGCCGTAACGCGCGGCGGCGGCCGCGGAGGCGATGATCATGGCAGCCGCGCCATCGTTGATTCCCGATGCGTTACCCGCGGTCACGGTCCCTTCCGACCCAAACAGCGGTTTGAGCTTCGCCAAGGCATCGAGCGTGGTGTCGCCACGAATATGCTCGTCGTGGGCCACGTCCATGGTCGTCCCGCGTTTGGCGCCGGCAACCGTCACTGCGACGATTTCTTGCTGAAAATAACCGCTGACCTGCGCGGCGGCAGCGCGTTGTTGACTGCGCAGGGCGAAGGCATCCTGATCAGCGCGCGAGATTTGAAACTCCGCCGCGACGTTCTCCGCGGTCTGCGGCATGGTATCGACGCCATATCTTTCTCGCATCCGCGAATTGATGAAACGCCATCCCATCGTGGTGTCTTCCAGTGACATCGTCCGGCCAAACGCCGTGTCCGTCTTGCCCATCACATAGGGAGCGCGGGTCATCGACTCCACGCCCCCCGCCACGGCCAAATCCAATTCTCCCGCGCGAATGGCGCGGGCCGCGGTACCCACCGCATCCAAACCGGAGGCACACAATCGATTGATCGTGACGCCGGGTACCGTGGAAGGCAAACCGGCCAACAACAGGCTCATGCGCGCGACATTTCGATTGTCTTCGCCGGCTTGATTGGCACATCCGAGATACACCTCCTCGATGGCGGCCGGACTCAGACCGGGATTGCGTTGTAACAACGCGCGCAAAGGCACCGCGCCCAGGTCATCGGTGCGCACCGATGAGAGGCAACCGGCGTACCGACCTATGGGTGTGCGGATCGCATCACAAATGAACGCATCGGTCATCTTTACTTTCCGATTGCGACTACAAAGGTGGCTTCGGTCTTGCGCTCGATTTCTTCCAGCGATACTCCCGGCGCGCACTCGATCAGACGCAGTCCGCCGCCCGTTTTGTCGCAAGTGAACACCGCCAGATCGGTGATGATGAGATCGACGACGCCGGCGCCGGTCAGGGGCAGCGTGCAGCGCCTAAGCACCTTGGATTGGCCCGCCTTGTTGGTGTGCTCCATGACGACGATGACGCGCTTGACCCCCGCCACCAGGTCCATGGCACCGCCCATGCCTTTGACCATCTTGCCCGGAACGGTCCAATTGGCGATGTCGCCAGTCTCCGCCACTTCCATCGCGCCCAATACCGTAAGGTCGATATGCCCACCACGTATCATCGCGAAGCTATCGGCCGACGAGAAGAAACTCGAGGTCGGCAATTGGGTGATGGTCTGCTTGCCGGCATTGATGAGGTCCGCGTCTTGCTCGCCATCGTAGGGGAACGGCCCCATGCCTAGCATGCCGTTCTCACTCTGCAGCGTAATTTCCAAACCCGGCGGAATATGGTTTGCAACGAGCGTGGGTATGCCTATCCCAAGATTGACGTAGTCGCCGTCCTTGAGTTCAAGGGCGGCCCGCATGGCCAGTTCGTCGCGCGTCCAGGCCATTACTCCGCCCGCTCCGTGGGTCGCGGTCGGGTAGTCAGTTTCTCAATGCGTTTATCGTAGCGAAGACCTTTGACGACGCGGTCCACATAAATTCCCGGTGTATGCACGGTATCGGGGTCGAGCGCCCCGGCGGTGACGATCTCCTCGACTTCCGCTACGGTTACCGCAGCGGCGGTGGCCATGACCGGATTGAAATTTCGCGCCGTCTTTCGATACACGAGATTGCCGGCAGGGTCCGCTTTCCAAGCCTTGACGATGGCAAGGTCGGCCTTGAGCCAGGTTTCGCGCACATAAGGCTTGCCCTCGAAAATCTCCACGGGTTTGCCATCGGCTACCACCGTACCCCGGCCGGTCGGCGTGTAGAACGCGGGAATGCCAGCGCCGCCGGCGCGAATGCGCTCGGCGAGCGTGCCTTGCGGGTTTAGTTCGAGTTCCAGTTCACCACTCAGAAATAGACTCTCGAACAACTTGTTCTCGCCGACGTAGGAGGAAATCATTTTTCGAATCTGACCATTCTTCAGCAGCATCCACAGCCCGAAGCCGTCCGACCCGCAGTTGTTCGAAATGACGGTCAGATTCTTAACGCCGCTGTCACGCAGCGCGGTAATGAGGTTTTCCGGATTGCCGGCAAGGCCAAATCCCCCCGCCATGATGGTCATTCCATCGAACAACAACCCCCGCAGCGCGTCCTCGGTGGAGTCATAAATCCTGTTCGGCATGAGCGATCCCCATTCTCTGCGCCATCCGCTGACGCCATTGCGCGCGCGGTTCAAAGCCAGGCTGCAGCCGGGCATAGGCCTCCGCCGCGGCCATGATCGATTCCACGCTGCCGCTCAAGTCCACGGGGACCCGCGCCGGTTGTTCCACATACCAGGGAAGATCGAAATACAGTTCGAGCCGGTTACCCTCGGGGTCGGGTACATACACGGACAGCGAATTGCCGTGCGTGCAGGGAAACATCTCCCACGTGATCTCGCGTGCGATGCGCTCTGACATGGCTTTGAGCGTCGCGAGACTGTCGGCGCGCAGCGAAATCTGGTTGATGGGGTTGAACGGCAGGGTGGCCGGCCGGCCGCTTACCATCACGATCTGGTGGTGCTCATCGGGATCACGGCTCAAGAATACGAAATCCACGAGTCCGCTGCCGTTGGCCGCCTGCAACTGACCTCGATCCGTGACGGTGAACTCGAGCACGCGTGCGTAAAAGTCCGTCATTTTATGAATATCGGTGACGAAGATCCCCATGTGGGTGAAGGTCAGGCCAGGACGCGACATTGAGAACTCTCCTTGACAAGGGCGCCATGGTAAACAAAAATATCTCAGATATCGAGATTTTTTTAAGCAAGCGCAGGTATGAAACTGGTCAGCCACGAATCAGCTTGCGTGAAGGGTTTTGGGGCATCGCGTGAAATCGCTCATGGCCTCTGATCAACTTCCGCCCACACTCTCAGGCTATCAGCGCCTGGTGGTTGCCGTGCTCGCATTTCTGCAATTCACCATCATTCTGGATTTCATGGTGCTGGCCCCGTTGGGCGCGATGATCATGCCGGCTCTTAAGGCAGGTCCGTCTCAATTCGGAGTGCTGGTGTCTGCATACGCTTTCAGTGCCGGCGCGGCCGGGTTGTTGTCGGCCGGCTTCAACGATCGCTTCGACCGCAAGCGGCTGCTGCTTTTTTTCTACGCTGGCTTCCTGGTCGGCACGCTCCTCTGCGCGATCGCAAACAGTTATTATTCCTTGCTGGTTGCCCGCATCGTGACCGGCCTTTTCGGCGGCGTCATCGGTTCGATCGTGTTCGCGATAACGGCCGATCTGTTCGACTACCGGCTGCGCGGCCGTGTCATGGGCGTGGTTCAGGCAGCGTTCGCCGCGAGCAATGTTCTGGGGCTGCCGATCGGCCTGTATTTGGCTAATCGCTGGGATTGGCATGCGCCGTTCTATTTGATCGTGGGGACCGGCGCCGTGGTCGGAATCGTCATCACGTTGTACATGCGTCCGATCGATGCGCATCTCAAGGTAAAACCGGATAAAAGTCCGCTGCATCACTTCATCCATACCCTCTCGACGCCGCGCTACCTGCAGGGCTTTTCGGCGACGATACTGATGGTAACCGGCGGGTTCATGCTGCTGCCGTTCAGCAGCGCCTTTACCGTGCACAATCTGGGCGTCAGCATCGAGCGACTGCCGATCGTTTACATGGTATCGGGCATTGTGGCGATGATTGCCGGCCCGCTGATCGGCCGCGCCAGTGATGCCATCGGCAAGCTCAACGTCTTTGCCCTTGGGTGTGCCGGTACCATCATCATGGTGTTGATCTATACCAATCTCGGCGCAACGACGTTCCAGAACGTGATTCTGGTCAACGTGCTGTTATGGGTTGGCGTCTCCTCGAGAATGATTTCCTCCACCGCGCTGATCTCGGCCATTCCGAGTGCCGCCGACCGCGGGTCTTATATGGCCATCAGTTCATCCCTTCAGCAGATCTCGGGCGGATTTGCGGCGACGCTGGCGGGCATTATCGTCAAGGAAGCCCCAAACGGCGCTATTGAACACTTCGACAGGGTGGGCTACGTGCTGGTGTCGACCACGCTTCTCACCTTGGTGATGATGTATTACATCAGTCGCCGCGTGGAGGCGTCCGCCGCTCTGGCGCAAGTCGGCTCAGCCGCCGCCTGACTCGGTGCGCTTCTCGAGCGTGCCCGTCAGGGGAAAAACGTACGGCCCCAATAGCAGCAAGGACAGCCCGCTACCAAGCAGGACGGCCGCAAAGATTGGGAGCACGTGCCTGTAAAGTCCGAGGCGGTCGTGTGCGGCGCCAAAGAGCACGGCGCCGAGGCCGGTACATATGGAAAAAATCCCGTACAAAGCGCCATAAATGGCCGCATAGTGGCGGCTGCCCAAATAGCGCGCAACCAGGAATGGCGCCAGATCATACTCGCTGCCGGTGACCGCACCGATGAAGACCAGGCAGAGCGCCGTGCCGGCAAAGCTGCTCTGCCCTAGACATAGAAATACCAAGGCGGCTGCTCCTGCGACGTTCATGACGAGAGCGACGACCGGGGCCCAGAATTTATCGATCAGGTAGCTGCTCGCGAGCCGTCCCGCAATGATGGATAAACCCACGAGCGAGGCGAGGCTGATGATCTGTTCACGGCTGAAATGGAGCTCCCGTAGGATGCTCTCGACGCTGGGTATCGGGCCGCCGACGGCGAGCGCCGCGGCACCCACGGCGAGTCCGATGACCCAGAAGCGCCACTCGCGAATCACCATGCCGAGCGAGGAACCCTGGTCTTCGCGGGTTGCGACGACTCGTTCCGCAACGCTTGAATCCTTGCGGACATCGAAGACCAGAACCAACGCCGTCACGAAGCTCAAGAGCGACAGGCAGCCGAGAGCTACGTAGCCGATCCGCCAACCCCAGCGCGCCAGCATCATGAAAGCGAATGGCTTGAGCAAGGCCGCTGAAATTCCAGTGCCGCACAGCGTAATCCCGAGCGCGAGGCCCTTGTGGATTTGAAACCGGCTGTTGATGGCCCGCGACCACGTCGGCGCGAACGTTCCGGCACCAAATAGACCGATCAAACCCCAGCATAGATAGTAGTGGACGATGGAATCATCCAGGAAGGCAAAGCTCGCGAAGGCTGGCACCACCAGTGCGGTGGAAGATAAAACAATACGCCGTACCCCGAAGCGGTCGGCCAACAGGCCGGCGAGCGGCACGGCCAACATGACGACCAGCGTATTGACGAGCAGTCCACCGCTGATCTGCCCGGAACCCCAGTGAAATTCCTTGCCGATGGCCGGTCCGAATACCCCGAGCGTAAAGAACCCCATCGTGCCGGCGCCGAGACCATTGCCGATCGATGCCGCGAGCACGACTCGCCAGCCCCTGCGGAATTCGCCGTCTTCGGACGACACGTGGTGCGGCGTGGCTACGATCGACTCGATGGATGCAGTGCGAGGCAGATGCCTTCCTCGCCCGGCACCTCGCCGGCCAGAATCCGGATGGCGGTCGCGGCATCCTCGAGCGCAAAGTCATGCGTCTTCAGTCTCGCCAGGTCGTAGCGATTTTCGTCCAAGATCTTCAAAGCCTGTTCATAGGCTTGCCAGGCTTGGGAGAAGGCGCCGAGCAGCGTGATTTCCTTGAATATCACGCGGTCGGTGTCGAACGCGACGGGACGCGGACCCTTGAGACCGGCCAGCACGACGATGCCGCCGCTCTTCACGGCATCGAGCGCATGGTTCACGGTTTGCGGTGCCGAAGGCGCGAGATCCACGACGACATCCGCGCCCCGGCCGCCGGTGATTTCCGTGACGCGCGCGACCGTGTCTTCCCGGTCGGACACGATGGTGTGGTTTGCGCCGAGCGCGCGGGCCAAATCCAACTTGAACCGATCGCGGGCGAGACCCGTGACGATGATGCGACTCACCCCGGCTTCGCGACACGCGATGACGGCGCCCAATCCGCGTTGTCCGCAGCCGAGAACCAGCACGGTGTCACCGAGGCTCGTCTTCGGGAGGTGGACGGCCCAGCGCACGCCCCCCGCGATCGCCTGATACATCGTGGCCAACTTCGGATTCAGGGAGGCAGGCAGCTTGTGCAACACCGTTCTCGCATGCAGATGGATGTGGGTCGCGTACCCTCCCCAAAGCCCATGTCCGTGATCCATCGGCAGGTAGCCATAGGCGGGAATCCCCGAGGGCCGCAGAACACGACACAGATGATAGCGGCCGGTGAGGCAATTGGGGCACGCCCCGCAGGACAGGTGCGGCTCCAAGGCGACGCGATCACCGACTCGCACGCCCCAGCGCTGTGCCGCGCTTCCACCAATCGACTCGATGACGCCGACCGGCTCGTGGCCCGGAATCATCGGATAGGAGCCTAGACCGCGCGCTACGGTACCCCCGTGGAATTGATCAACGTCGCTGCCACACAAGCCGCAGGCTTCAACGCGCAGCAAGCCCTCGTCCGGCCCGATCATGGGAACCTCGAGTTCCTCCATCTCGAGCCGCTGATCGGCATGCTGCACCATGGCCTGCGCCTTCACGGCCTTCCAACTTTGGCCGTTACCGTTACGCCGAAGGTGCGCGGCGGGTTCAGCAGGGCGGTCACCAGGCCGGCGTTCGCGGCCCCAGTGGTCGTGCCATATCCGGCCGAGTTCCAGGTGATTTTATTGCTGAAGTTGCGGCACCACGCGCTGACGCTCCACCGGTTGCCGCCGGCGGCATACTTGACCAGCACGTTGCCCTGGACGTAACCGGGCTGTTCGACGTCCTCGATGGTGCCCGGGTCTGCATCGGTCATGGGCTGTCTGGAGGCAAACTGCCCATCGATCCTGGCGGTCACAGTGCCGCTGAAAAGGGACCAATCATGTTCGTAGGCGGCCGTTCCAGCCCAGGGCGGTACCTGGCTGATCGGGTCGCCAGAATAGTCACCGACGGCCCCGACAACCACGCCGGAGTCGCTGACCTGGGTGGTGTTCTTGTAGATGGCCGGCACCACGAAGTCGACGTACCGGGCGTCGATGTACTGAACCGACAGGTTGACGCGGTCCGATGTCGTGATTGCCGCATTCAACGTTAAGTTCACACCCTTGAAACGGCTGTGTCCGGCGCTGTAGCTGGTGACATCGCCGAAGGGCAGGAAGGAGAGCTGCGGCGGCGGATAGGTTTGTTCAGTGCGCTCGGAGCCGTAATAGTCATACCAGAAAGCGTCCAGGTTGACCTGCAGCCGCTTTTCAAAGAACTCGTTTTTGCTGCCGATTTCCCATGCGTGGATGGTCTCGGGCGGCACGTAGGGATTTACGCCATATTGGAAATTGAACGCGCGGTATCCGGTCGAATTGCTCAGGTACAACAGGTTGTAGGCGGTCAGATCGTAGTTCACACCGAGCTTGTAAGTTCCCTTTTGCGCGTCCTTATACAGGTAAGGTTTGTAGAAATTGCCGCCGTCGGCGAGCGGGAACACGGCGAATTGGAAATCGCTCGATGTGATTTTATCGTTGTTATAGCGCCCTCCCACGACCAAGTGGAGCTTGTCGTCAAGCGCGGGAGGTGTATAGATCGCCTGCGCGAAGGCAGCGTAAGAGACGTCATCGTTGTTCGGTCCCTGGTTGAACACGCACAAGGGGTTGTCGTACGTGCCCTGCACACAAACCGGGCCGACCGTATTCTCCTTGAACCCATAGAGGCCGCCCACCCATTGGACCGGCGTGGTCGCCGTGGAAGACAACCGAATTTCGGTCGAATACGTGTTGGACTTGGCCGGAAAGTCCTGCGTCCCTATGCTTCCGCCAATCAGGGGGGAGGGTGGCTGCAGAAAGATATCGTAGGCCTTGACAAAGCGATAGCCGGAGATCGCCGTTAAAGTTGCAAAATCGAAATCGTAGTCGAACTGCAGCTTGCCGCCGTAAATTTCCGAGTTGTTGGTGGAGTTGAGGCGTCCCAGCGGATAGAGCACGGACGTATTTTCATACGGATTCGACGGGATGGCGACGACGGGGGTCGGGGGAGTGACCGTCGTGACACCCGTTGGACTGGTGTTCACCACCAACCTTTGCCCGACCAGCGCCAGCGCGTTGCCATGGTCGTCGTTGGTCTCGTAGTCGATGCTCCCGGAGAGCGTGGCCTTGTCCGTGATGTTCAACAATGCCGACACGCGCCCGCCGTCCTCATGCGCATCGTTCATCCCGTTGTTGAAATAGCCCTTGTGTTGATAGTCCCGACCCGCGATGCGCA
>Ga0116230_10006668_pt1 | contig 11383 bp, 13 predicted proteins | sample S1TSphfallax_3_FD_88678 | JGI IMG/M metagenome (GOLD analysis project Ga0116230, IMG submission 88678) | Host-associated microbial communities from peat moss isolated from Minnesota, USA - S1T2_Fd - Sphagnum fallax MG | ecosystem: Host-associated > Plants > Peat moss > Unclassified | place...
CAAATCGACCGTGTCTGATTACCATCTCCATATATTGTGATGTCAATATTCTGCAGGGCCTGCATCACAAAGTTAGACACAACACGCCCGTCGTTCGGATGCATTCGAGGCCCGTAAGTGTTAAAGATACGGGCTACCTTGATTTTGAGGTCATGCTGGCGGCGATAATCAAAGAACAATGTTTCCGCGCAGCGTTTGCCTTCATCATAGCATGAGCGAGGACCAATCGGATTGATATTGCCCCAATAGGTTTCAGGCTGGGGATGAACCGTAGGGTCACCATAGACCTCGGATGTCGATGCCTGGAGTATTTTCGCCTTCACACGTTTTGCGAGGCCGAGCATATTGATCGCGCCGTGAACGCTTGTCTTCGTGGTTTGGACTGGATCGAATTGATAGTGAACCGGGGAGGCTGGACAGGCGAGGTTGTAAATTTGATCCACTTCGACATAGAGAGGAAAACAAACGTCATGCCGCATCAGTTCAAAGCGCGGATTGCCAAGCAGATGCTGAACATTACGCCTCGTTCCCGTATAGAAATTATCGACGCATAGGACTTCGTTTCCACGAGCCAAAAGCAGTTCGCAAAGATGCGATCCGATAAAGCCCGCGCCTCCCGTGACCAATATACGGCCTTTATGCACAGAGCCCCCAGTTCATCCGCCTGCACGATCACAGGGACGCGCGTACAAAGATCAGATCCGCATTTATAAATGAGATGCTTTTCTTTGTGAGCAAGAAGACGATTCTTGTCGAAACCTATTCGATATTAAAGCTCATTAGCTGATTCGAGCTAATGAGCTCAACTGCGCTGGGTTTGCCCTATTTCTGAAATCAAAACTCTATCATTTTATTTCAACATACCCCAATCGCGTCAGAGCCTTGACAGCACGCAGCCAAACGCCCCCGTATTTCTTTTATTCTTCATGTCCCGGCTGAAGTTCAGGCGCCAGCGGCGCGTGGTTGAGGACAGCGACGAGAGCAACGCCGCCGATCATATTGCCAAGCAATGTGGGAAGCAGAAACCGCCATGCAAAGTCTGCGATAGTCGCCTTTCCGGCAAAGACCGCGAATGCGGCTTCGGACGAACCCGCGATCACATGCGGAAAATGGCCGATCGCCACCACATAAGTGAGCAGAATGATGACGAAGAGCCGCGCCGATCGCGCGCTCGGTAATAGCCACACCATCAAGGCGATGAGCCAGCCTGCGAGGATCGCCCTCAGCAATTGAGGTGCAAACGAATCCTCGAACATCGACGCGCCAGTCTCAACGAGCGCTTGCCCGACATTGGCCGGGAAAACATGTTCCGGCGAGATCAAACCAGCGAAGGCGATGGTGCCGATGAGATTAGCCGCAAGCACAATGGCCCACATGCGCAGCAAAGCCAGAAAGGTCGGCATATCCCGCTTGACCATCAAGGGCAGAACAGCGGTCACGGTGCTTTCCGTAAAAAGCTGCTGGCGCCCCATAATGGCAATCACAAACCCAACGCAATATCCAAAGCCTTCGATCAGTCTGCGCCACGGTGCGTCCGGCAAACCGGAACGCAGCAAAGCAAGGGTCAGCATCGAAAAGCCCATCGAGAGGCCTGCTGCGATCCCTGACCAGAACAGCGCTCCGTTCCGCCGCTTGAGCTCGAGCTCTCCTTCCTCACGTACGACTTCATGGATCACCTTGGCATGCGGAGCCGCATGCGCCGCGGCCTGACTTTGCTCGCGCGGGTCAAGATGGGGAGAGTCCGGGCCCGCGGCGTGGTCATCCATTGCGCATACCTAACCGAGTCGTGAGGTTATCATGGCACTGAAGGAGCGCTTTTCTGCGCAGAGTTTTTCTGATCAGCCTTTTTCTGGTCGAGGTTTTTCACCGCCTCGTAAACGATCCCGCTAAAGCTTCCCAGCAAAGCGATCCGCTCACTCTCGGGGACGGCGCTATCGCTGAGCGCAATGGGACAATAAGCTTCAGTCATCGCATTGACGATGGCATCGTCACTCGCCCCTGTAGCCTTCATCGCGGCCAGTGCCTTATCTGTATGATCGAACAGCTCTCCCGCCCCGAGATTTTTCAATTTATCTTTTTCACCTGATTGATCGATAATCTGCGCGAGCTTCTGATCTCCGAGGGGCGGGCAATGATCATGAAGGTCGCCTGCCATAAAGGTGTGGATCTTTGTTCGCTCATCTGCGACAGCCCCGGCCCCGACATCGGCGGGAGCTGCGTTGCCCCAAGATGCACGCACGTAATTGACGGCATCGGCGACTTCTTGATCCGTCATGCCCGCTCCAACGGCCGGCATTGGTGCAAGGCCGTTTGAAGCCTCCTTGCCGCCAAGGACGACACGTATCACGTCCTGAGGACCTTCAGCCTTAACCGCGCCATTGCCAGCAAGCGCCGGAATAGCTCCGGCAATTCCCTTGCCCTCAAGCCCGTGACAGAAAGCACAATGGCTGAGATAAGAATGCGCGCGTGAAAAATCTTCCGTCGATGCTGTCGCAACCTCGGGCTTATAGGTCTGTTTGGCTTGCGTTGATTTCAGATAGGCCGCCATCGCTTGAAGATCTTGATCAGAAAGATGGCTTAAACTGTCATCTATGGTCTGGCGCATCGGTCCGAGCGCGACGCCTTGCGCGGGCGAGGCTCCAGACTTCAGGAAAGCGACGATCTGATCATTCGTCCAGGATCCGACACCCTGATGTCCGTCAGAGGTAATGTTTGGTGCATACCAGCCTTCGATCTCACCGCCTGTCAGCGGACCGGCCAGGTTCGATGAGCCAAAAAGATTATTGTGATTATGACATTCCCCGCAATGGCCGAGGCCCTCGACAAGATAGGCGCCGCGATTGACCTCAGCGCTGGCGTGCGGATCTGGGGCGAATGTGTCAGCTTTGAAAAACGCGGCTCGCCATGCGAGCAAGCCCGTGCGGATACTGAAAGGGAAAGCGAGCTTCAACGGCTTACGCGGTGCGTTCTCGGGCGGAAGTGAAAACAAATAAGCCTTGATGGCTAATACGTCGTCGTGCGTGACTTTCGTGAACCAAGGAAACGGGAAGACTGGATAGAGATATTCTTTATCTTTTCCGATTCCTTCATGCATGGCGCGATAGAAATCATCGTCGCTCCAATCACCGATGCCTGTTGCTTTATCAGGCGTAATATTTGGTGTCGAAATCTTGCCGAATGGCGTCTCCATATAGAGGCCGCCAGCGAATGGTTTTCCGCCGGGTGTGGTGTGACAGGCGACGCAATCACCAGCTGTGGCGAGATATTCACCGCGCTTGATCAAATCCGAATCCGTGGCGGCAGCTTGCGCGGGGTGATTGGACAGGAAAACCGAGGCCAGACCGACCGCCGCGCCGAAACAAATGTTAAGCTTATTGAATAAGGGAAAGATGGATTGGGTCATGCTGAAGCTCGAGATCAAAAGTCGACAGGAACGCGGGGCTGCGGCGCAGGTTCCATCCCGCCGGGTTAACTTGAACAATTTTCGTGTTAAGCTGTGCTGGACAGAATTCACGCTCCGGCAATTCATCCAAACGTTATGCGACGCTTTCTGAAATTTCTGCATACGATGGGAGCTATCGGGCTGATGGGGGCGATGGCTTGCTTGCTCGTCCTGATGAGCTTCGCGCCTCCGCCGTCATCCTTATCGGGATACGCCTTAATACACGGCGCGATGGCTGCGATCGCCACCTGGATTTTGTTTCCTTCCCTTGCGCTGACACTCATCTCCGGCCTTTTAGCCATCGCTGCCAATCGCGCCTTTCACAACGCGGGCTGGGCCTGGGTGAAACTCGCAACTGGGATTTTGATGTTCGAAGGCGGCTTTGCCTACGCTCTAGGTCCGATCCAGGAGGAGGCTGAACGAAGCGCCAATGCGCTTGCGGGCAAGCTCGAACCGGCGGCACTCACAGGCTCATATGGAGCCGAGCAAAACTCGCTCTGGGTTTTGCTCGCTGTTTCGGCGGCGAATGTCATACTCGGCATCTGGCGGCCGCGTCTCACCCGAATTCCCGATTGAACGAACTGGGGTCCTGGTGGCCTGATCCATAGAAAACGCCGGTTCAAAAGACCGGTGAAGAGACGGTCTTCTGCATTTCGCGACTCAGCCTTTATCCGGCTCTTTCCCTTCGCTGAGTGCATCCGAAAATGTCAGACCTGCTAAGAAGATCAATGTGCCGGAGCTGAACGCGTTCAGTCTGACAAAATGCGCATATTCCTCTTGTGAATAGAGATGAACTGGCGCCCCGTAGATGTCACGAAAAATGAAAAGCAACGCTGCGATGGAAGCGAGACTAAATGCTATAAACCGCTCCCGCCGGCGAAACGATAGCGCCGCGATCATTATGCAAGGGATCAGGAAAAGCTCAACGCCTGAAGCCGCTCCAAACAGTTTCGTAGAGAGCGCCGTATTGGCCAAACCCGCGAGCGGCAATAAAGCTCTCCCCGCAATGGAATGGCGGCGCGCGACCCATGGCACTGCTAGAAAAAACGGCGTCGAAAGAAACGTAAAAAATGAAACGCCTATAGAGTGACTGACCGCCCCATAAATATAAAGCGGATAGAAAGGCTGGTTCGACGCAACCACAAGAGCGATGAAATTGCTCGCGGCCGCCAGCGGATCATCATTGGCGGCGTAGGCGCGTATAGATTTTATAGGCGACATAAATGCGCCCAGTGCTGATATGCGTTTGAGATAATCTTAATGTACCGCTATTTCCACGGTTGGGGCTGCGTCTGCGACGGCTTCGGAAAGCTCTATGTTCAATTTAAAGGCGATAAAGGCTTCTTCGATAACCGCTTCCACATCGGCGATATGGGCCGCCGCTTCGTCTATGGCCTTGCGATAAGCGGTCTTAAATGCGTCAGTGTCTGGAATTTCTGGAAAATCGTAGAATGTCAAAGCTTGCGGTTCGAGCGCTAATGAACGCCCCAAAAGACGCTTTAAAATTTGACCTCCGCTGAGATCGCCCAAGTAGCGTGCGTAGGCATGGCTGATTAATCGGGTTCCATCACCTTCGCTTGCAATCGCTATGCGCTCCGCATAACGCGTACCGGCGGGGAGCAATGGAAGCTTCTGATGCCAATCGGTCCCTTCAAGATGGAGAAGGTCAGACTCGATCGCAGCGGCGCGATAAAGCTCTGGACGTGCGACACACGCCAGAACTCCATTTTTTTTATTATCGAGTCCCTGTTCCATCTTCTGATAGGCGGGCAGAATATTGCGCAGGAAAAGCGTATAGCCGCCAAGACTGCCGCGATTATTCAGGATCGCAGCGATGATACCAGAGCGTTCTGCCCGCGTATGAAGAACCTGCGTACGATCACGCATCGCAACGACAAGGCCTTGTGGCATGGCCACAGGCTCGGGAAGTTTTTCAGAGCGATCTTCCGGAGCTTGTTTCATATTTAGAAGCCTAAGTTTCAATCAAATAGGGAGAAAGTTTAGCAGCTTTCTCCCTATTCTTCTAGCCGATATCAATATTCAAATCTTACGTCACTTAGATTGCGCTGGCGCGGGCATTCCCGGAGCTGAGGCACCCGTTGTCAAACCGGCAAGTTCTGGATAATCCTTCACCATACTGGCACCAAGGAGAGGTTTATACGCACCTTGATGGCAAGTCGCACAATTGACCTTCGGCACATCTCCGAGAGGGCCAAGCCGTCCCGAAGGAAATGTGCTCAGCAGCGGTGAGAGATAGGCGTTATTAAGGTCACGGACCATCCGGATTCCATACCAGGCAATCCCGCGCTGAGGCGTGCTCTGATCCCATTCAGCGAATGAACGGGAGTTATGGCAGAAGGTGCAATTCACACCCAGAGCCTTGGAAATATGCATCATGAGAGCATAGGTCCATTCGGTCTGTTTGACGGACGAACGGTCACCATCAGGCAAAGCCGTCTTGGATATGACCCGGATCTCGTTGGCGTATTCAAGCAGCGGGGTGAAAGGATCATAAGGCAAGGATGCTAAAGCGGCAGCTGGCGCTGGCATATTCTGCCCCGCTTTATTGCCCAAAAACCCTTCAGGCCGCAAAGTCTCTGGCTGCGTGAACCAGATATTGGCTGGTACAGGCTGGCCATGATGACATGTGTAGCAAGTGACACCCGTCTCGGCTACATGGCTTTTCCAATCGGCGTTGACATGCTGCACCATTTGAATCATGCGGCGAGCAACGACTTTTGTGTAGAGCTTGTCGGAAGAAAACTCCTCTCCTTCCGCATGGCAATAGCTACAGCCCTGCTGAGGCGCGACCCAAGTCGTAATATCCGTCATAAGCCGGATAAACTCACCTGCATCGACATCTTTGAGAACTTGAACGTTCTGATAAACGGCCGATGCCGGCTGACCGATGAGATCGGCTTTTGGCGTCTCCTCGGGAAGCGCATTGTCAACGGCGAGCTTGGCTTCCGTCTTGTGACTCTCAACGAGACCCATCGCCAAACCGCGATAGCCTCTTTGAATGGTATCCACGGGTGGAAACTCGAAAGTCAGCACGATGAGGAGAACAGACGCTACGGCGGCGATCGCGACGCCGAAGCGTAACTGAAATTGCTGTTTAAGGTTCATTTCGGCATCCCTTGCAAAGTGGCAGGGTCAATCACAGTCGGGAAGACGTGCGGATAAGAAGGCGCGACACCATGCTTGACGCCCCAGAGATACCAATTATCGACCGCCGTGCCTGTTAGAAGAATTCCGATTCCGCCAACCAGGGGGCACAGAACAGCGAACCACCAAGCCCAGCGATGAATCGATTCCGCGGTCGCATTGAAACCCATCGTCCAACGCCAGAACAATGCACCGCGTTCGAAGGCCGTACCGCGATCCACGATCTGTTCGATTTCACGATCCCCGCCGTAGCGGCTGATGGCAAGGACAGTCGCACCGTGCATCGCGAAGAGAAGCGTCGATCCGTAAAGGAAGACGATCGAAAGCATATGGAAGGGATTATAAAACAGGTTGCCATAGCGGACCGAAAAAGCGGCGACCCAATCGAGATGCGGAAAAATTCCGAAGGGTACAGCTTCTCCCCAGCTTCCCATCAAAATGGGACGGATAAACCCAAGAACGAGGTAGAGCCAGATCGCCGCTGCGAAAGCCCACGCAACATGTGTGCCCATGCCCAATGCGCGGGCCCGGCGATAAGTTCGCAACCACCATAAAAGAAGGGAGGTTGTCAGGAAGAACCCCGCCAATTGCCACCAGCCGCCTTCATTTAAGGGGCAAATGACACAAAGTCCTGCGCCTGGCGGCGGCGGCTCGAGCGCGAGCCAGAACAGTTGACGGACAAACTGAACGGGATCCCAGTTTACCGAGGCCCACATATTGAGGCCGATAATTTCGAACGCAATGACACCGCAGATGAGCGAAGCGACACCTGTGAAGCCGAGATAGATGGGACCGATCTGGGCATCGCCAAGAAGACCCAGCCAATATGAAAAAATCGGCTGTCCAAGGCGAGGCAATGAGCCTCGCGGCAGCGGTATCCCCGCTTCAGTTACGGTCGCCCGCAACTGCACTTGAGTGAAGATATTCTGATATTCAGTCATCATTAATCTCCACACTCTAGTGCCAGATCGGAAGATCGAGCCACCAGCTCCACCATTCCGGCCAACCATGGGTCCAGAATGGACCACTGATGATGATACAGATCGCGCTCCAGAAACCGGCTGAAAGCGCTAAGAACAAGCCAAGCCGATGGATGCCGATGGTGCCTATCGAATAGCCCATCAGATCGCGGAACATAGCATTCTCATGCTCTGGCGTTTTAACGACCTCTCCCTTGCCGGGATTTGTCGATGACAGAATGAGTGAGCCGTGCAGCGATAGAGCAAAGGTCGTGGTGAAAAAGAAGCTCACCGCAATCATATGCGCAGGGTTGTAATGAAAATGCAGGTATTGATAGCCGGTGTTGGACACCCAATCGAGATGGCTGAGAATGCCATAAGGAAAGCCGTGCCCCCAGGCGCCCAGCAGCACCGGGCGAATGACGACCAGCGAAAAATACGCAAAAATCGCGACGCTATAGGCGAATGGTATGTGATAGCCCATGCCAAGCTTGCGTGAGATTTCAGCTTGCCGCGCCGCCCAAGAACTGAAGGCGCCAAGCGCGCATATGGTAATGAGCTGCCAGAGTCCTCCCTCCTTCAGCGGAGCAAATGAGAGGCCATAGCTCAGGTCAGGAGGCGCTATGCTGATCTGCCAAAGGTTCCAAGTCGGTCCAATCGCAGCGCCATATACGATCAGCGCGGTGCCCATGAAGGCGAAGAATATGGTCGTGACACCAAAGAACCCGACGTAAAAGGGCCCGACCCAGAAATCGAAGAGGTCTCCGCCGATCAGCGTACCTCCGCGAACACGGTACTTTTTTTCAAAACTGAGCATCGCCATCGTCAAAGCCCTTATAGCTCACGCGGACTATTATTATCCAAGCGGGTGGCGGACGAACCGGGGTGGGAGTCCCCGATGCATCCGCCACCGCGGGCCGCCTCTATTTCACCGCTGAAGGCAGCGGAGATAATTGAGACATGCTGGTAGCAGCCTTGTGCGGTCCCTCCAGCCAATTGAACCGGTCGGTGCTGAGCAAAATGAAATGGATCAGCAAAGCCAGGGCAAAAAGGAAGGTGAACAAGGCAATCAGCGTTCTGCGCGGATCGAAAAGCAGCCAAACTCGCCACATTGTCGGAGCTCCTTATGAAAGATAGCTCAGCGCAAAGCTGGCCACGTGATGCATGCTTTCGAATGCGGTTTTGTATCCGCCAGGACCCGGAAGCCAAGGCCTCCACATCCAAGCCAATATGTGTGCGATCACTGCGATCACCACGAACAAGATAAAACTTGTCATGAAAATCGAGTGAAACTCTTTTGCTTCCGGTTCCGTCAACCCCGACAGGGTGACATCGCGGGGACCATCAACCATGGTTTATCCTCCGTTTGTTTTTCCGGCCGCAACAAATCGCGGACGGCAGGATCGTCGTGACGGCTCGCCACGGCAGACATTCGACGCGAAAATCCGCGCGAAAAAACGTGTCGATCACCCCATGAATGCAAACGAAACACAGGTTTGAGCGGAGTCTTTTGCCTCCGCGAAAATCGACTTATGAGGTTTGTTCTGCGCCGATTTGTTATGCCAATACGAAGGCATGACACGCGCGGCGAGAACTATGAACAAAGAAAGGATGAAACTGACTGCGAAGATCAGTCTCGCCTCTATGCTATTGCGTTCTGGTGCAGCCAAGGAGCTATTTTGATTAGAACCTGATATTTCCATCAAACCCTCCCGGTCTCAGTGGTTCTGCATATTTGAGGACTCATGCGGCAAGCCCCCGCGAGGCAGTTTCTCCGGCCCAAACGACGTCGCCCTCCGTCACCAGCTCACGGCCATCCTGGCGGGCATGACCCTCGGCTGTATCGCGGACACGTTTAGCCGCGGAGATCCGCACAAGAATTGGAAATCCATCGAGAACGATTTCCAGTTTTGCGAGTGCGTCGCTGTCCCACGGAAGCTCCCGGTGCAACCGCGCCGGTGTCGCCTCAACTTTATCGAGCACCGTACCAAGCGGCAGAATGTTGAATAGCGCATCGAAAAGCGCGTTGCAGACTTCCTGCACGATGTAGGTCGCACCCGAATAGCCCATGAACGGCGTTCCAGTATGGCGCCGGACAATCGCACCTGGAAAAGAAGCTGGAATAAAAACAGCCCGCGCACCTGCTTCCGCCAAATACATCCGCTCATTGTAGCTGCCGAACATCACGAGCGGTGTCTTCTCCTGCACGGCGCGGCGCACTTCATCATTATTCGTCTTGGCGCCGGCGTGGCGTGCGATAGAGAAGGTGCAAGGCAAGCCCATCTCTTCTTCAAGAAAATTACGGACGCCTCGCGTGTAGGTCTCATTAGCGACGATGGCAAAGCTTGCGGTGCCGAAGAAATCCTGCGTCACCGACCGCCACAGATCCCACAGCGGTTTGATCGTTGTATGCTTTTCGCGCGCGATAAATGGCTCAGGATCGAGTCCGGTCAGTTCACCCAGCGCCCGCAGAAACTTCGTCGTCGAATGCAGGCCGATCGGCGCTTGCAGATAGGGGCGCTCCAAAGTTTCGCATAAAAGACGCCCAAACTCGCGATACATGCAGATATTGACATCAGCATCAGCGAGACGCGGAACATCAGACACATGGCTTCCCATTGGAAAGGCCAGGTTGACCTCCGCGCCTATGCCTTCGACCAAGCGGCGGATTTCTGCCAAATCCGAATAGGTGTTGAACGTCCCATAGATCGGCCCAATGATATTGACGCGCGGCTTTTCACCATCCTTACGGACTTTCGGTTCTGGAACGCGCTTCATTCCGAATTCCGTCCAAAGCCACATCATGGCACGATTCGCGGTCTGCCATTGATCCTCATCAATGGTCCGAGGAAGAAAGCGCTTGATATTCGTGCCCGCCGGTGTCACGCCGCCGCCGATCATTTCAGCGATCGAGCCAGTCACAACCACGGATGGTGTTTTAGGATCAAGCGTACTATGCGCCCGCTTCATTGCCTGTTCAGTACCGTGTTGACCAAGTTCCTCTTCACCGAGGCCGGTCACAACGATGGGTAATTCATGCGGCGGCAGGGCATCCGTGTAATGAAGGACGGCGGTCACCGGCAGATTTTCACAGCCGACTGGGCCATCTATGATCACCTGCAACCCTTTGATGGCGGTGAAAACGTATACGGCGCCCCAATAGCCGCCAGCACGATCGTGGTCGAGGATCAACATATGGATTGCTCCACAGGCTTGCTCACGGCGGCGAGCTCAGGTTTCTGCTTTATAGATTCTTGAGGCCGGACAGGCGGAGTATCCTGCCAAATTCCGGCGTTCTCGCCATCACCAACGTTCTCGAAGAAGCTACGCATATGTTCAAAGCGGCTTCTGTTTGCGATGGCTGTATTGCAGACTTGTGCAAGCGAACCTGCTCCCATCAAACCAAATAGCGGCCGCGCCGAAATCAAATTGGTGAAATAGAGCGCAGGGATCGCCATAGACTTGGCTTTCTGAACGACAGGTGTCGTGCCGATCGCGAGGTCTGGCTCGAATTCCATCATCGCAGCGATGTCCTGTTCGAGCGAAGCGCGGAATTGCACATGCACGCCTTTGGCTTCAAGCCATGCCACATCGGGCTCGGACCAGCGTGTTCGCGGACAAGCCGTGCCGACATAGGGAACGTCTGCGCCGCTTTCGATCAGAAGACGTGCGACGAGAAGTTCTGAACCCTCATAGCCGGAAAGTGTGATCCGCCCTTTGATGGGCGTTTTCTTCAGGGCGGCATCAATCAGCGGAATGAAGCGGTTCTTCGCAGTATCGGCGATGTACTTTGCGATCCCGCAAGCATCCGCGATTG
>Ga0116230_10006669_pt1 | contig 11381 bp, 9 predicted proteins | sample S1TSphfallax_3_FD_88678 | JGI IMG/M metagenome (GOLD analysis project Ga0116230, IMG submission 88678) | Host-associated microbial communities from peat moss isolated from Minnesota, USA - S1T2_Fd - Sphagnum fallax MG | ecosystem: Host-associated > Plants > Peat moss > Unclassified | place: USA...
ATACTAAGCCATGAATCCTATAGGCTTTTACTACTAAAATTGGTACCCGAAATGTGAAGAAGGTGCATTGTTACATTGAATTGAAACAATCAACCATTTTAGAATCTTGATTTAATTTATACCATGAATGGCAATAGTGTGGAATATTAGGATTTGACACTTGTTGACAAAAATTATAGGCCAATCAAAACAGTAAATTTACTTGTAAGTAATGTAAGCCATTTTGCCTCATTGGTTTATCATTTGCCATTGTTATGGATGATTTAATGTATCTAATATTTTCTGGTTCATTGAAATGGAACAATTGCCTAAGAAAAGTATGAAGAAAAATGTGAGGTGAACCATATCATTTGTATGAAATGGCATTATATTCCAAAAGATGGGATTGTACAATTATGGTTTAGTATATTATAATACCTTTATTATTCTGGTATCTTCTTGATGACTTTTTTCCCTCATTTTTACCTTTGGCAATAAAATTAATGATTGCCCAAAATTCCTACAATTGGGATGGGAAAAAAAATTGTTCAAACAATTTTGCACTACTCAAGTAGCCAATAGTAATGTCAAACAAATTATTAGAATTTCAGCATCGTGAGTAGCTAATTTTCTAACTGATTTTGAGAAAAACTAATGCACATTGATGATGAGGAGGACATTGATTTGTCAAGGGAAAGATACAATTTTATCATGGTATCAGAGCAGGTTTAATACTACAAAGGTAGTAAGGATAGGAGAGTTTCTTGAAGTCTATATGGTTAGAACATAAAGGGTGTTCTCTGTACAGTCGAGGGACTGGTTGAAAGGATCTTTTCTTTTTCCCGCATTTAAAATCTTTGTGGAGTTCCCAAAAAATCCAACATGTTAGGTCTTGAAAGTACCATTATACAAAACAATAAGCTAGAAGGGGAATCAAATTATGTTCTTTGGAGATTTCACATCTAGACAATTTTGGAAAGAGAGGATCTTTGGGAGTTTGTAGAACTAGAGGAATATACTAGGCCCCCCATTTTATGTAATGCTTCCAGATCCTAAGGACACTAACATAATTAGGAAGTCCAAAACAAAGCCTTGTCCATTTGTGTGAGAACATGATTGAGTGTATAATTTTTGGACATGTATCTGTAGTACTAAAGGGCACTAGTACCAATGTGACTTTGCTTTCAAATTGAATGATTACGATGTTAAAAATATGTGCTAAGGTTTAACTTTATTTATTACCATATTGACATGGATTTTCAATTAAATTTGTAGTGATTTACCTAAATGAATACTCAATTTGGAGCTTTCAACCAAGTTTATTCAAAAAAAAATTCAAGTTATTAAATTGTCCATCATACTTATGCACCTAATTTCAATGAATCCAAAACTAATTGTTTTTACACAATTTTTAAAAATTTCATGACCTAAGGCATGTCAAATTTTTAATAATTTGGTGTAAGTATCAAGACACACGAACTTTTTGAGAAAATTAGTGCCTTACATTTTTAAATTGAAAATATTCATCTCAAATAATGGATGTGAAATTTTCAAAAAATCTAACAACATACTTCCCTTGAAGATAGTTGTAAAAACATTTCAACTTCAAACATTTAATTCAAAATATCACTTTTTTATGTACTCCTTCCAATGGACAAATTTTTAAATTTTTTATTTTTGATGAATTATTACAAATTACTATGATATTGCAAAACCCCAACTTTTATGTGTTTGGATACATATGAATGTCTTAGATGGTGGAATTTTTTCTTTTTTTCAAAAAATCAAAGTTTGGTGGTACTAACACCATGTTTGCATTAAGTTGTTTCTTGAGACATTTGGTGTTATGGCTAAAGTACAATCAAAGTACAATAAGATAATATCCAAATCTAAAACACTTATAGAATAAAAAGGTTGATTGCATGTAGATTGTGATTTTATCATTCAAATTCCATCAAAAATTATTATATAATCTTGGTGTGGAGTATTTTATTAAAGACATATGGAAAACTGTCATTTGGGACATCTTTGGTGCATTCAATCATGCTTTCACCCATCATTAAGTTGTTAGTAAAAAATTGGATTGTTTGATTTATTTTCATTGCAAAACTCCAAAAGAATGTTAGAGCATTTAAGAAAATGTTTTGAAGTCTTTAATAATGCAAAGAGACTAGGGTGAAATTATGTTAATAGGAACCAAAAGCAAGCATAATCATTGTTTAATTTTGTGTTTCTTACACCAAAAGTTTTTTAAAAGAATTTTAACTTGAAAATAAGTTAAATTTTTTGCACATTATCAAATTTAACGTCTTATTCTATAAATGTCCAAAATATGAAATTATTTCATTAACATTTGGATGTTCAAAGTAATGTAAAAAGACTTATAACCATTGTTTTTAAATTAAAAAAAGACTTATAGATGGACTTGGAAAACTTTGAAAATGACATATTTTTGGCAAATTTTTAACACAAACCTTAACAAAATAGTACAAAGAAAATTATAAAGATTTTTTAAAAAAAGATTGAAAACTTTTACCAAAAATATTCCAAGAATATTCCCCAAAAAACAATCACCTAAGGTGGTGCCAGTGGTTTTTATTAACCCATTTGCACCCATTAGATATTCACAATAGATTTTCCAACCTCTAAATGGAAGAAGGATTTAACATTACAAAATTTGTGCACATGGTCCAATATATTGTTGATCAATTAACCCAATTTGATGAGTTGCCCAAGGATGAATAAATTGCCACTAAATTTTGATGATTTGGTTTGAATCATTTCAAGTGGAAAGGAAATGCCAACCATTGCTAAATTTGCTAAGCAACTAGAACTTGAAGAGAGTTGGATAATGAATCACAATCATCATCATCATGAAAAGGTTTTGGTTTTCAAGTTCAGAAGAATGTTCCAACAACAATAAAATGGATTGCCCAAATTTTGTTAATTTTGAGCCTAGAGAAAAACCAAATGTAAGTCAAACAACTTACATTTTGACTAATCAAGAACATGGTGATGCACATAGAAACAACATAGATATTACAATTCTAAAGGATTTTGAAATTGTGTTGTTAACTTTAACATTGGAAATAGGAGATGATGCTTGGATCTTTGATTCAAGAACAAGTACACATGTAATAGGAAATCTTAGGCTTATAGGTGAAATTAAATAGCTTATAAATCGGTTTCATTTCAAGACTATTGAGTTGGACATGCTCATGCCATTTGTGGTGAAGGTGATGTCAACTTCTATTTTCCTAATGGAAAAATGAAGAAGATCATCAAACATTCCTATTGTGAAAACTTGACAAGGAACTTGCTATCTATAAAAACTATGATTGATGCAACATTGGTAGCAATCTTTGTTGTTGACAAACGTAATTTTCACTTAAGGTTATAGTGTGTCTTTTGAAAAAATGTTTTCAAGCAAAATAGTGCTTATTTTTTTGCATTTATGTGTTTTTGGTTGTAAGGTGTATGTACATTAGTACATGTAGCAAAGGAGGTTAGATAATTGAAGATGACTCCACATGCTATAAAATATAATCTTGTTGGTTATGATTCTCAAACTAAAGCCTAATATAGATGTTTTAATCCCTCTATTTGACAAAACATACATTTTAATGAGAAAGTCTTGGTGATAATAGTTTCATTCCAAAGATTGACTCATCTATCTCTCATGTACAACCCTTTAATTAAAAAACCAATTCTAATTCCCAATTATAACCAATCCAAATCCCAAGTAGTCAAGAAATTAGCACTAGTATAGAGCCTACATTTCTCTCATCAAAAAGTGATTCTTCTAAGGAAGCTCGTAAGCCTCAATCATCAAGAGGTGAAATGACCACATAGTTACAAGAGTCCAATCCACTAGGTTTACAAAAATCAACAAGGTTGTATAATCACTAGAAGAAATTCTTAAATTTATGAGTCCATATATGACTAATTTTGTAGTCATATTGGACATTGTATGAGTAAAAGCCGTTAGTTCTAACATATGAGTAGCAAAGGACAAGCAATCATTTAATGTTTGACATGACATTTTTCATCCTATAATCATTAATGACAAGTCATAAAGCACAAGTTGTATATAATGCTAAGGTGTCATATAATGAATGACTAATATATAATTGGCAAACACTAAACCATTTGATTACTCGAATTTATACCTAGATTAAAATCATTTTTTTAGATTATTATTAAAAAATATTTTTAAAAGGTAGGTATGTAAGTAATAGGTCTAGGTAGGTTAAATAAGGCAAGTAGGTAGGTAGAGTTTAACCTACATAACTTGACTTATGTAACCTATGTGACCTACTTATGTAACTACTTTAATCTAGTCTACTTACCCTAGCACTTTAAGAACACACATAGGTTGCAAGTATTATGAATTGAACCCTTCACCTTTATAATGATAACCATGTCCTTACCAATGGACTACAACATCAAAAGGTGTCCAATTTTGGTCAAGTTTTTTTTTTTCCACATGTTTATTGCATATCATTACAAGACTATGAGGTAGGTAGCAAGTGGTAGGATGATAGGTAGTAAGTGAAAAGATTATAGGAAATAAAAGGTAGGTAGGTTGACAAAGTAAGTAGGTGGGTGAGTGGGTAGGTAAGTAAGTTGATGGGCAGGTGAATGGCTACATAGGTAGGTAAATAAATGGATAGTAAGTAGGTGGGTGCATGGGTGGGTAGGTAAGTAAGTGGATAATAGGTAGGTGGGTGGGTGGGTTGGTGGGTAGGTAAATGGGTAATAGGTAGGAGGGTGGGTGGGTTGGTGGGTAGGTAAATGGGTAGTAGGTAGGAAGGTGGGTGGGTTGGTGGGTAGGTAAATGGGTAATAGGTAGGTGGGTGAATGCACACTAAGGTGGCTCACTTTTTATCATTTTTTGGACTTTTAGCAATGTGTAATTTATTCAAATGCCACAAACACATTGTAAAACCATCAATTTGACAAAAATATTTATAAATTAAAATTGCCAACTTGAATAATAATAGTTATTGAGGGGTGAAATTCAATAAACATACACTAATCGTATTGTAATGGACTTTTAAAGTGAACATATGGACAATGGTCTAGGTTATGCATTAGCATTCAAATGCATTTTTTGTTATGATTTCATCTCAATATTTTTTATAGGGACTCATTATATGATACTTGAAGGAAAAGAAAATATGGATTGAAAAAAATTACAACAAAAAATTTAACCAACAAATAATTATGGACTTTTGAATGACCAAATTTGCACCTTATTTTTTTAAATCCCTATCTTGGTCATTTTTTATTGGATTGATATTTTCCCCCCCTAACATGTATGTTAAAGAATTATCTAGATGGGTAGCCTTTCATATGGACTTTATTAGTTGATTAATCATCACGTGAAGCCCACTCAAAATTGGTTTTTAATTGTTTTTTCCATTTTAGTGTTAAAATATGAACTTTTGGGATTGGGACTCTTGTGTTTTTTGAGCCACCCTAATTTGCATCTACCCAGGTAAGTAGGTGGGTGGGTAGATAAATAGGTAGGTGGGGGGTAGGTTGTCCATGTTCATATCAAATGATTTTTAGTCATTTTTTAATCATTATAATGACAATTGGACATCCATGTTATTTTGTCATCAATCATGGATGCCATATGGATGAAATAAAATTGACGAAAACTAACATCCCCTATCTTATTACCACCTCATCATCTATTACTCACATGCCCCATTAACACATGAGTACAATTTTTTACACAAGTTGGTAGTCCCCAAGTTAACATCAACATTCAAACCTTTCATTTGTCCAATGGCTTAGTCCTATTCATAATGCCTTGTAAGCACCAAAAACTATGTAATCTACCTACTTCCTTAACACAATGTCAATCATATACATGTATATCCTACATGGAATATTTATGTAACATGCAAATTGTAATTCAAAAATGTCAAAACTTTTTACAAGGAATCTCCTCTATAGGGCTACTTTGAAGCAACCCAAAATAGGATTTATAGAAGAGGGGCCCTTGGAGTTGTTAGTTTGGGCTTTTGAATGCCACCAAGGATATATACAACATTAGATGCATGTTAATTTAATATATTGTTACACAACATGTTCATTTCTCTTGTGTCTTTGTTACTAGATCTTGCTAAATTTCTTTAGCTTCAAACTTTTGATTTTGTTGTAGAAGATGACATAATAAAAAAAAATGTTGAAAGTTTGGACATCAAATTTAGGTGATGGTGTCAAGATTTGTGTTAGGTTAGGTATTTGAAGGGTGTATGTCTTAATGCAAGGGAATGCTTGAACATTACCATTGAAAACTTCATGTTAAAGTGCAAGGAGAAAACAACTTGTTGTTTTTAGTTGGATTTTATGAGAAAAATCCTTGCATGGGAGAAAGGTATATCGCTAAGAAAATTGTTGAAGTTTTGTAGAAAATGTGGGTATTAAACAAAGGTTTATGGATCTTTGTCATATTCTAGGTTGTGGACATGTTGTGATAGAATACTTAAATTTTTTAGCAAATCCATCATATGAGAGAAATTAAAACAGTTTGCCAAAATGACTATGAAACTAATGCTATGAAATTACCATGATTCGTATTGGCATTGAATCTAAATGCACCAATTTTTGTTTCAACAACATATTTGGCATTTGAAGATTTTTCAAGCTAGAATTAATGGAGGTTCATTTACATCTTCCTTCATAATTTTGAAAAATATCAGATGAAGTAACATAATGTTGCCGGTTATGATGAAAACAACTTCATGGTTAAAAAGTTGGATGGGTGATTGATCTTGAAGATGAAGATGAGTTTTTTTATTTTGAAGAACATGGTTTGGAACTTGAGATTGCCCCCTATTATGTACCTCACTTAGTTTTCCTTTAATCTTATAATACCACATACAAAGCAACATTCCCTAAAGGCCTCCTAAAAAACCATTTTATTGGACTAGTTTCCCTCACCTTAAACACAAGGAGGCTTTAAAAAAAACCTAGTCCATTTTAGTGGCCATTTATATATATTTCTAACAAATCCAACTAGAATTATTTTTAATCAATATCTCTACCCACATCTCCTAAATCAAAAAGTATAGGTAGTTAAAATAAAGGTACTTACATTATGTTTACACCTTTATTATAATAGGGTCAAGGCATGATTAGGGTACCACATTCGAACCCTAAGGACTCCCAAATTCACCTTTTTCTTCACTTTTCCCATGACTTGTATTAGATTTCACCTTTTTTTCTCATGTCAAATGATATAATTTTGTTTTGAATTTTTTGTAAGCCTTTAATGTATCTATTGTTTTCACTTATGAAAGTGAAAATAGTAAAATTTATCCAATGTGGGTCATATTTTATCAATGGCCAAAATTCCCAAAGATTTGACTTTTTGAAATTTTTTACATTGCAATAGGGCATTTGATTCTTATCACATTCATACATTTTATACACATTAAGACATAAAGTGTTTGTGGTAAAAAAATTGGGCCAAAAGAAGTTGTTTAGACATCCCTTATGGGTCTTTGAACCTTTTTTATCATGAGACAAAGTCTTTGATTTTTTTCAAGGACTTGGTCGGAATCCTTAAACTTGTTCAAAATTGACATTTTATGCATAGAATGGTACTTTTGTAATGTATCTATCTATGAATAAAATCAAACTTTCAATATGAATGTGTCATTAAGTTTCAACATGTTCAAGTAAGGGGGTCAAGTGAATATAAAATGAAACAATTTTTTTGGGTACCCTAACCAAATTTTGACCCAATAACTTAAAACTTTTTATCAACATGGTAATTCTTTGCCTAACCACAAGCATAAGAAAGTTTCTCTCCTATGTTCTACAACCTTCTAATATTTTTTATTCTCTCTTCTAAACTAATTTTTATTTTTTGCCTGATTCTTCTTTTGAATATGGCATATGGGCCAGAATATCAAAGGGGCAATTTTGAATATTTCTTCAACCTCAAGGCACTTCTCAAGGGCTTGACTTTCAAATACACTTTGTCATTAACTTCAAATTCCCTAAGGCTTAAATTTTTGTCAACATAAAACTTGGCTTGTTTTTGGGCACTTTCAATGTTTTCTTTGACCAATTTCAAAGTATATTGCATATTAATAATCATTTCATTTACTATCTTGGAAATAGGTGTTGAAATGGAAAGGGGAGTTAAATATTCTTGCATGTATAAGGCATGGAATGTGCTTGTTTTAATGGAGGAATGCCGATTTCCATTATATGCAAATTCCACCAAATATTTTCCCCAAGTTCCTCGTTGATGGTCAACGTACATTTTTAACATAATATCTTTTAAGGTATAATTAATCCTCTCTATTTGTGCATCCATTTCTAGATGATAAGTGTTTTATATAATGCATAACCAATCCAAAATCAAATTGTTGTAACCTTTCCACCCATCTATGTTGTCTTCTACTTAAATTGGGTTGGGTGGTTAGGTATTTCAAACTTTCATGGTTAGTTTCAATGTTAAATTTTTTTCCAAACAAATATATAGTGACTCCAAATTTTCAAAACATGGATCACAACTAGTAGTTCCTTCTCATGGGTGGGCAACTTAATTTTATATTCATAGGTAGACTTGCCTTTCCTACATCAATACAACACCTATGGCCAAACCATTAACATTAGTGCATAAAACTAGACCATTTACTTTTAGGTCAATGACCTTTAGCACATGAGTAGATGTCAATGCCTTCTTCAAGGCTTCAAAGCTTTCTTCACATCTTGAACTCCATAAAATGTCTTGGGAGCTACTTTTTCTTCTTAATAAATCACTTAAAAACATTGCCATCTAAAATAAATTCTTCACAAATCACCTATAAAAACTAGCCAAACCTAAGAAGGTTTTCACTTCCATCTAATTTTTAAGAATTGGCCATTCAGCCACAACTTTGATCTTTATGGGATCTATTACCATTCTTTTGTCCAAGATTACATGTCCAAGGTAGTCTACTTGGATAATAACAAATTTGCACTTTTTTTCTTTGTAAATAGCTTATTAGTTTTTAGGACTTCACATACAACCTTCAAATGTTCCACATGTTTTTTTTTGGGATTCAGAATATATTAATATATAGTCTAAAAACACAAACACCAATTTACTTGGTTACTTTTGAAACAAGAAGTTTGTAAGGTTTATAAAGCCCATAGTTAGTTTTTTAAACTATTTTTGGTATATTTTGTTCTTTCACATGAATATATGGTGGTAGCCACTTCTGAAATTTATCTTGGAAAATATCTTAACAACATAAAGATGATTTAGAAGATCATCTATCCTTGGTAAGGGATTTTAATTTTTTATCATGACCTTATTTAAACTATTGCATTCCACACAAAATCTAAGAATGTCATCTTTCTATTTAACAAAATGCATGTACAATGGCACCCCAAGGGGACTTACTAGGCTTTACATACCCTTTGTCCAAATGGTCACTTAATTGTTGTTCTAAATCTTTATTTTCCATAAAGGAATGACGATAGGGAGTTTTAACAATTAGTTTTGCATTAAGGTCTAGGTCAATGGCATGATCCACCTCCGTAGTTGGTGGCATCCCCAATGAATCTATTGGAAAAACATTAGGATATTCTTTCAACAAATTATCCAATAGTCCATTCTACTCATTTCCTTTCCCACAACCCTTGATTGGCTAATCATGCACAAATACAAAGAACAATTATACATTTCCATGTATAAGTTTTTTCAATTAAGTTGTCAAAAGCAACTTGGGGTATTTAGGGGGTTTTAGGTAGGGCTTGCATACTTATAAGTCCAAAAGATGTAACATCTAGTTTGGTGCCACAAATCAATCCATGTTTACATGCCACCCATGCATTTATTGGTTTTAGCCAGTGCATTTCCAAAATTATGTCATAAACATTATTAGGCCAAATTTCAAAATTAGAAAAAAAATCCCTATAAATCAAGGATGGGAACCCATCCAACAAAAGTACAAGGCAAATGAGGACACAAGTAAACACAACCCAAAGAAGAAACAAAAAAAATTATCAACAAAAATCAAGTAAAAACAACATACAAAAAATATTCATGGTTATGAAATTACAATCATTGGCCTAAGATGAAAAAGTTGTCATCTACCACAAATCGACTAGTGACAAGGTGCACTAATTACAATGTGTGGAAGAAATGAAGAACCCCAACCAAATGCAACAACCTATTGAATATTCATTATGGCTTACACATGTTATAGGGTTATGGACACATGTTGTCAATAATAAGACACAAGCATTGAGTGGGACTAAAGAAAAATACTAATGACACGCAATAGTGGTCTATGAACAAGCGGTCAAAAATGAATCAAAACAAGAATGAAATCACCCATACATTTCAATAGCAAAGGGAATGAAGTCATCACCTAATGTTTGTTCAGTGCATGATCATGATTTTTCTTGAACAACCATCATCATTGCATGTGTTATTGTCATCAATGCTCATTGCACCATGTTTGGACAAGTTAGGTCAACAATGATGATGTTTAGCAAGGTTCAAAAACCATTTTTGGTGATAAAGATATCTATTCATCGTTGAATGCAGTGAGGGAAACAGTGGGAGACCTCCCTTTGAACATGTGTTCCATTTTCCAAAACAATAATTACAATAGTATTCCGAAATGTATCATGGGCTACTATATGTTCATTCATGCAAGGATACCAAAGTAAATGGGTACTTAGATCGTCAATGGTATGACCACATTAACATTATGAAAGGTGGGCAACCATAGGATGTGGTAAACCAAGACATTAGTGCTACAAGGAAAATGGGTTAAGGATAAATGAAATGTAGGTGTGGTAGGACAAACTAATAACCACATGTCGGCCCCTGGACCCACATAGGAGTGAAGATGTGCTCGCATGACATTTGAAGGAACGTTTATTGGACGCGAGGCAAACTTTTGTTTGTGTAAGTGATCCACCAAAAAATATGGTGATCATCCTGCTAGAAATGAATGAAAAGTGCAAGAACAATCAATGTCCAACAACCCAAGCATCCATGGGTAGTAATCCAAATCATAGAAAAGATGTCAAACCCATTTGAAAATGTAGGAAAAATGGTTTGACAATGAGCTAAGTGACCAATAAAACCACCAAAAGATCCCACACAAAATAACTTTTCCAATGTAACTATGGTACAAATATCAAATTTAGCATAATGATGCAAACTACCTACAAACACTAGTAGAAATCAACCAAAATGTAATCAGTCCATTTACGACTACATGCGACTTGTAGTCATTTACGATTATATTTGGGAATATTGCAACTACAAGATCAAATTTCAACTATTTTGGTCATTCTCACAACTATGATGCAACTATTAGAAATTTCATCCTATTGGTTGGATTGATTTTACATTTATTTTCATCCAT
>Ga0116230_10006672_pt1 | contig 11380 bp, 8 predicted proteins | sample S1TSphfallax_3_FD_88678 | JGI IMG/M metagenome (GOLD analysis project Ga0116230, IMG submission 88678) | Host-associated microbial communities from peat moss isolated from Minnesota, USA - S1T2_Fd - Sphagnum fallax MG | ecosystem: Host-associated > Plants > Peat moss > Unclassified | place: USA...
GATATTCGCGCACCAGATCGGCGAGCGCGGGCCGCTGCGTACCCCGCAAGTAGACGCTGGTCATGTAGGTACCCGCCGCCCCATCGAGCAACTTGGGCGGAAACACCAGGAAGAAGTTCGGCCGAAAGCTGTCCCAGCGGATCTTGCGGATGCTCGACACGGTCGCGGCGAGCGGCTCGCCCGCCACATCGAAGGTGAGGATGTCACCAAGCTTCAGATGCAGCTCATCGGCGTATTCCGAGGAGATGGATACCAGTGGTTTGCCCTCATCCTGCGGCGTCCACCATTGACCCGCGATCAATTGATTGTCGTCCATGAGTTTCGCGGACCAGGTGAGGTTCTGCTCGCGCTCGAGGAAACCGCGGCCACCCTCACCCTTCGATTTGATGGCCTCGACGGGCGTGCCATCGATTGCAGTCATGCGGGCTCGCACCATCGGATACATCGCCGGGGAACCCAAGCCATGAGCCTCAAGGAACGCCTCGAGCCCCGCCCGCTCGTCGGGACGGATATTGATGATGAAATTGTTCGGCACATCACTCGGCAGGCTGCGACGCCAGTCGCGGAGCAAGTCACCCCGAACGACGGCGAGCAGCAGCAGCACCATCAAGCCGAGGCCGAAGGCGACGATTTGCACGACGCTGCCCGCGCCGCGCCGCGATACATTGGCGAGACCATAGCGCCAGGCAATGCCCACGCCGCCGCGCAGTCGGCCGGTAAGCCGTACCAATCCGAAACCCGCCGCGGTCAACACCGCGCCGACCGCGAGCACACCGCCGAGCAGGTCGAGCACCAGCTCGACATCGCGCACCAGCGTCCAAAGAATGGCGCACAGCGCGCCAAAGGCCAACACGTAGGGCAACCCCAAGCGCAGAGGCGGGGCCGTCACGGTCTTGCGCAAGACGCGCGCGGGCGGCGTGTTCTTCAGCTGCAGCATGGGCGGCAGCGCGAAGCCGATCAGCATCGCCAGCACCGTCAAGAGCGCAATGGGCAGCGGCGCGGGCGACGCCGGCGGCAACTCGTTGCGTATCAAGCTGCGCAGCAGCCAGGCGAGCCCCGCCTGCGCCATCCACCCGAACAGCGCTCCCACCACCACCGCGACCACCGCCAACAGGCTCAGTTCGATGAGCGAGATCCACAACACGAAGGACTGGCGCGCACCCATGCATTTCATCAGCGCCACGGTATCGATATGCCGCTTGGCGTAGCGACGTGCTCCCATGGCCACCGCCACCGCGGCCAACAAGACCGAGGCGAGGCTCGCCAGGTTCAAGAAGCGGCCCGCGCGATCGATCGCGGATTGCAATTGACGGCTGGATTCATCGACCTCGCGCAGATGTTCCGCGCCCGTCTTATGCGCCTGCAGATAGCTGCGGAATGACTCCACCGCCCGCGGCACACCCGCGAACAACGCCACGTAGGTCACGCGGCTGCCCGGCTGGATCAACTGGGTCGCGCCGATGTCGCCCAGGTTGATGAGTGCGGTCGGCGCAAAATTGACGAAGCCCGTGCCCTGGTCGGGGCGGTAATCGACCACCTGGGTTGCGGTGAAAGACTTGGCGCCGATGCGCAGCTGATCGCCGATGCGTAACTTCAATTGGCTCAAGATGCGCGCATCGACCCAGACCGTGCCCGGTTGCGGTATTCGGTCAGTGGTGCGCGAGACACCGAAGGGCACATCGGCGATCCGCATCTGCCCGCGCAGGGGATAGCCCGTGCCCACCGCATTCAGGGCCACCAGCTGACTGTCGTCGCCGTTGAAGATTGCGGTCGGGAATTCGATCAACTGGGCGCTCGCGAGGTCTTGGGCATGCGCCGCCATGAAGTCCTGGGGTGAAATAGGCTCCGCCGACTCCAAGCGCAAATCAGCGGCCAACACTTCGCTCGACTGCTGCCGCACGCCTTGCGCGATGCGGCTGGTGAAGAAGCCGACCGCGGTCAGCGACAGCACCGCCACGGACAGCGCCAACAACAGCACCGACAGCTCCCCGGACTTGAGGTCGCGCCACAAATTGCGCAGCGCGAAGCGCAGCACTTGCAGGTTCATGGACGCTGGGCCTGGCCGGCATCGAGTTCCAGGATGCGGCCACAACGCTGCGCCAGCATCCGATCATGGGTCACCAGGATCAACGTGCTGCCGATGCTACGATTCAGTTCGAACAACAGATCCGTGATCCGCTGGCCCGTGACGGTATCGAGATTGCCGGTGGGCTCATCGGCGAACAGCACGGCCGGATGCGTCACGAAGGCTCGCGCGATCGCCACGCGCTGCTGTTCACCGCCGGACAATTGCTTCGGGTAATGCGCCGCGCGCGGCGTAAGGCCGACCTGTTCGAGGGCTTGCGCGGCGGCTTGCCGGGCATCCGCGCGGCGTGCAAGTTCGAGCGGCAGCATGACGTTTTCGATCGCCGTCAGCGACGGAATCAAATGGAAGGACTGAAATACGAAGCCCACGTGGCGTCCCCGAATCTGCGCCCTGCCGTCCTCGTCGAGCGCGGTCAGATCCGTGCCGGCGATCGCCACACTGCCGGTGCTGGTCGTGTCCAGTCCCGCCAACAGCGCGAGCAAAGTCGACTTGCCGGCGCCGGAGGCGCCGACAATGGCCAGCGTCTCGCCGGTCCGCACAGTGAGACTGACATCGGCGAGAATGGTCAATGGTCCTTCGGGACTGGATACTGTCTTGGACACGTTTCGTGCCTGTAGAACGATCTGATCTTGCATCGGGAGCGCCTGTGAAACGGCTTTTTTTCCTATTCGTGATGGTGTTTTCGGGTGTTTCGGCCGACGCCGCCTTAAGCGACGCCACGCCACCCGTGATTTTGGTATTCGGCGACAGCATCAGTGCCGGCTATGGTTTGGCTCGCGTCGAAGATGGCTGGGTGGGGTTGCTGCGCACGAAACTCAAGTCTGAAGGGTACGGATACGAGGTCGTCAACGCCAGCGTCAGCGGCGAAACGACGGACGGTGGCCTGGCGCGTCTGCCGCGCGCGTTGCAGCTACACCACCCCAAGGTCGTGATTCTGGAGTTGGGCGGCAATGACGGCCTCCGGGCGCTGCCGATCGAGCAAATGCGCGACAACCTCGGCCGAATGGTCTCTATGGCGCGCACCGCCGGGGCCCGCGTTCTGCTGCTGGGAATGCGCATACCCCCGAACTATGGCCCTGAATATGCAGACAAATTCTTCGCGGCCTTCGGCACCGTGGCGCACGCCGCTGAGGTGCCGTTGGTGCCCTTTCTATTGACATCGGTGGCTCTCTCGCCCGACCTCATGCAAGCCGATGGAATCCATCCGAACGCTCAAGGTCAGCCGAAATTGCTCGCAACCGTGTGGCCGTCATTGCAACCGCTGCTGCATCGATGAGGCTCGCTCAGCCGGCCTGGGGCGGCGCCATGCGCATCCACCACGCGATCATGGTTCCGCGCTCGATCAATGCGTCGCTTGCGCCGCGCTCGCATCCGCCGTGGAACCCAGGGGCAACAGCGTCGTCACATTCATGAGAAATCGAGTGTATTCGTGGCCCGACGCGGACTCGAACAGCTTGCCGGTGACGCTGACATGCGAGTTTTCGATCACGTTCTGCGGAAACTCCGATATGCCGATGAGCTGCACGTCGGTGGCGGAAAGACATTGATAGCTATGTGCGGGCGAATACATGTAGGCGGTCCGATCCAACTCCAAGATCGGCACATTGTCCACACCGTCCGCGGTGGGAAAGGAGCGGAAGTGAATGCGCCCGGCCAAGGTGTGCGATACCGGCTGCAAAAACAGGCAGCCGACACCTTGCACGCAACCCGCCAAGGCGATCACGGCGACCAGAAGCGAGAGTCTAACCATCATCATTGCCGATCCATCTCAAGGCCAAAGTCCGGCCAGTTTACTCCGTCTCCTCGGGAACGTTGCTGGCGTCGCCAACCGGTGCTATATACCCGTGACAAAAAAATAAGGAGCTTCGCCGCGTGGAGCGAAATTGGCTGAAACATTATCCGGCCGGCGTGCCGGCCGAGATCGATCCCGGCGAGTACGCATCCCTGCGCGATTTGTTCGAAGAGGCGGTCGCCGCACACGGCAACAAGCCGGCCTTCACCAACTTGGGCGCCACTCTGACCTTTGCGCAACTCGATGCGCTGACCCGGGCATTTGCCGCCTGGCTGCAGAAAAAGTCGGGGCTGGTTCCCGGCGACCGGGTGGCATTGATGATGCCGAACGTGCTGCAATACCCCATCGCATTGTTCGGCGCGCTGCGCGCCGGCATGGTGGTCGTGAACACCAATCCACTGTACACGGCGAGGGAATTGGAACATCAACTGCGCGATTCCGGTGCCAAGTGCATCGTGATCGTCGAGAACTTCGCGCATGTGTTGCAACAGGTCCTGCCGCGTACCTCACTGCAGCGCGTGCTGGTCACCGGCATCGGCGATCTGTTGGGGCTGCCGCGCGGAATCATCGTGAATTTCGTGCTCCGTCACGTCCGCCGGCAGGTGCCGCGCTGGAGCATGCCGGGCGCGACGAAATTCAAGAGCGCGCTCGCATCGGGCTTGGGGCAGAAGCTTGATCGCGTCGACTTGGGGGCCGAAGACATCGCCTTTCTGCAATATACGGGTGGCACCACGGGTATCTCGAAGGGGGCCGTGCTCACCCATCGCAACATGGTCGCCAACGTCCTGCAAACCACTTCCTGGATATTCCCCGTCATGAAGGGCGGCGGGTCCCGAGTCGTCATCACCGCCTTGCCGCTCTATCATATTTTTGCGCTGACCACGAATTGCCTCTCCTTTCTGCCGTTCGGAGCCTGCAATGTGCTCATCACCAACCCCCGGGATTTTCCGGCTTTTGTCGCTGAGCTGAAAAAGAATCCTTTCAACTTCATCAGTGGCGTCAATACGCTCTTCAATGCCCTGTTGAACACGCCCGGTTTCGAGACGGTCGACTTCAGCGCGCTGCGCTGTTCATTCGCCGGCGGGATGGCCGTACAGGCGGTGGTGGCGGAACGCTGGAAGAAAGTAACGGGCTGCGTCCTGACCCAGGGTTGGGGACTCACCGAAACAGCGCCGGTGGCCACCGCCAATCCCGTTGGCAGCGACTTCAACGGCAGCATCGGACTGCCAATTTCCTCGACCGACATTTCCATCCGCAACGACGATGGCGTGGAGGTGCCGGTCGATGCGGTGGGCGAGATCTGCGTGTTCGGACCGCAGGTGATGCGCGGCTACTGGAACCAGCCGGAGGAGACCGCGAACATCATGTTCGGCGATTGGCTGCGTACCGGCGACATCGGCCGCATCAACGACCAGGGCTTCGTCTTCCTCGAGGACCGCAAGAAGGACATGATCCTGGTCTCTGGCTTCAACGTCTATCCGAACGAAATCGAGGGGGTGGCCGCCGCAAATCCCGGCGTGCTCGAGGTCGCCGCGGTGGCGCAGGACGACGCGGCATCGGGCGAAGTGGTCGCCTTGTTCGTCGTGCGCAAAGACCCCGGGCTCAACGCCCATGCGCTGATCGAGCATTGCCGCAAGGATCTGACCGGCTATAAGGTCCCGAAGCACGTTTATTTCCGCAACGAACTACCCAAGACCAACGTCGGCAAGATACTGCGTCGGGCGCTGCGCGATGAGCTGCGCGCCGCCGCCGCCCACGCCGCGCCGGTCGCGCCGGTCGCGCAGTCGATCAACGGCAACGGCGCCTCGGGAACTACCGTACGCTGAAGCCGTTGACGGTATCGACCAACACCGAGACGCGCTCCGGGTCAACTTCGGGAGTGATGCCGTGACCCAGGTTGAAGACATGTCCGGGGCCCGCGCCAAAACTCTCGAGCACGCGAATGGTTTCGGCGCGCAACGTGTCCGGCGGCGCGAATAACGCCGCCGGGTCGAGGTTGCCCTGCAGCGCCACGCGGCCGCCGACCGCCTCGCGTGCCGCGGACAGATCCGTGGTCCAGTCCACGCCGACGGCATCGCAGCCGATCCCGGCAATGGCCCCGAGCCAGGCACCCCCACCCTTGGTGAAGACAATGCTCGGGACACGCCGGCCATCGCTCTCCCGCGTCAGGGAAGCGACGATCTGCGCCATGTAGCGCAATGAAAACTCCTCGTACTGAGCAGGCGTCAGCACCCCCCCCCAGGTGTCGAATAGCATGACGGCTTGCGCACCGGCGGCGATTTGCGCGTTCAGATAGAGAACGGTGGAGCGGGCCAACACATCGAGCAGGCGGTGCAACAGCGCGGGAGCCTCGTACATCATCCGCTTGATGCGCCCGAAGGTTTTGCTGCCGCCGCCCTCCACCATGTAGGTACCCACGGTCCAAGGACTGCCCGCGAAGCCGATCAGCGGGACGCGGCCATGTAATTCCCGGCGAATCAACGCCACCGCGTCGACGACGTAACGTAGCTCACGGGCGGGATCCGGAATGATGAGCTTGTCGACATCCGCGGCGCAGCGCACCGGCCGCTCTATTTTTGGGCCCTCGCCGGCCTCGAACTCGAGACCGACGTTCATGGCGTGCGGAATCGTCAGAATGTCGGAAAATAGGATGGCCGCATCGAGGCGATAGCGCTCGAGCGGCTGCAAGGTGACCTCGCAGGCGTATTCGGGATTCGTGCACATGGCCATGAACGAGCCGGCGCGAGCACGGGTGGCGCGATATTCCGGCAGGTAGCGACCGGCCTGACGCATCAGCCAAATCGGCCGTCGCGGCGTCGGCTGCCGCAGCAGGGCCCGCAGCAGCAGGTCATTCTTGAGATCTTCCCTCATCGACGTCGCTTCCTCTAGGTTCGTTCGCCGGGGTCGAACAACCGGCGATGTTCGAGTATCGCGTAGCGGTCCGTCATCCCGGCGATGTAGTCTGCCACCGCGCGGGCGCGACCGGGGCTGCCGCGGGCGGCCTCGAGACGTGCTGCCGCATCCTGATGTTCATCGGGCATCAGGCTCGGATCGCCGTTAAAACCTTGAAAAAGCGTCTCGATCACGCGGCCCGCCTTCGAGGTCATGCGTCGTACCCGGTAATGCCGGTACACATGATCGCGCAAAAACGTCTTCAGGGCATGGTTCTCCGCCGCCATGGTCGCACTGAAGCCGATCAGCGGCACCGGGTGCCGGCGCACCTCCGCGATCGTCTGCACGCCGGACTCGCGTAGGCGCGCCGACGACGTCTCGATCAGATCCGAGACCAACCGATTGATGATACGCCGCAGAATTTCATGCACGAGCCTGCGCGCCGTGAGCGTCGGATGGGACGCCCGCACCACCCCGTGAAACTCACGGAACAACGGTACCTCGAGAAGCTGCTCGATGCTGATGAGACCGGCGCGGATACCATCGTCGACATCGTGGTTGTTGTAGGCGATTTCATCGGCAAAGTTCGCGAGCTGCGCCTCGAGACCGGGTTGCTCGCGCTTGATGAAGCGCTCACCCAGCTCACCCAGCTGCCCCGCATTATTGAGCGAGCAATGCTTGAGGATGCCTTCACGGCATTCGAAGCTCAGGTTCAAACCGTTGAACTCGGCGTATTGCTCCTCGAGCTCATCGACCACGCGCAGCGACTGCAGGTTGTGTTCGAAGCCGCCGAAATCCCGCATGCACCCGTTGAGCGCATCCTGACCTGCGTGCCCGAACGGCGTGTGACCCACGTCATGCGCCAGGCAAACCGCTTCGGACAGCTCTTCGTTGAGGTTGAGCGCACGCGCGATGGTTCGCGCGATCTGCGCGACCTCGAGGGAATGCGTCAGCCGGGTACGGTAGAGGTCGCCTTCGTGATTGACGAAAACCTGGGTCTTGTAAACCAGGCGGCGAAAAGCAGTGGAATGGACGATACGATCGCGGTCCCGCTGATATTCCGAACGATGCTCGGGCTTGGGCTCCGGGTGGCGCCGGCCCCGTGATTGATGATCGTGCGCGGCATAGGGCGCCAAGTCCGTCATGCGAAACACGCGTGCAACGTAGCCTGGAGCGCGGCACGGTCATAGTCAGCCGTGACGAAGGCGCGGCCCAACGCCTGGAGCAACACGAGACGCACCGTGCCGGCCAGCACCTTCTTGTCCATCTGCATCAATTCAGCCGCCCGCGCTACACCGATCCGCGGCGGAGCGACCGGCAACCCGGCTCGCTCGACGAGAGCGCGAATTCGGCGGTTGGTGATCGCGTCGATCGACCCCAGACGTTGTGACAAATCCGCGGCGATCAGCATGCCGAGGCCGACGGCCTCACCGTGCAGGTACGCCTGATAGTGCGTCGCCGCCTCGATGGCGTGACCAAAGGTGTGGCCGAAGTTCAGGATCGCGCGCACGTGGCTCTCGCGCTCATCTTGGGCGACGACGGCGGCCTTGATGGCGCATGACCGTTCGATGGCATGGCCTAAGGCGGCGGCGTCTCTCGCTTTGAGCCGGTCGATGTTCTCCTCCAGCCAGTCAAACAACCCTGCATCCCAGATACATCCGTATTTGATGATTTCGGCGAGCCCCGCCGTGAACTCCCGATCGGGCAATGTCGAGAGAGTGGCGGTATCGGCAATCACCGCGAGGGGCTGATAAAACGCACCGATGAGATTCTTGCCGCCCGGGTGATTCACGCCCGTCTTGCCGCCCACCGAGGAGTCCACCTGCGCCAGCAGCGTGGTGGGTATCTGCACGTAACCCACGCCGCGCTGGTAGCAGGCGGCGGCGAATCCGGCGATGTCCCCCACCACCCCTCCCCCTAGGGCCAGGACCGTGACATCCCGGTTGAGGCGCGCCTCGATCAAGCAATCGATCACCCGGCTCAAGGTCGTCAACGTTTTGTGCTCTTCGCCGTCGGCCAGGATGCATTCCACGATGCGACGGCCGGGGAGGCCAGCGCGCAGCGCGCCCAGGTACAGCGGCGCCACCGTGACGTTGGTGACCACCGCCAACTCAGGCCCCCGGATCAGCGACTCGAGCAGGGTACGGTCACCCAAAAGTCCAGGCCCGATCGCGATGGGGTACTGGGTATGTCCGACGTCTACCTTGAGAGTTTGCACGGTTTGCAGATTATACGGCCCGGACGGGGCCTACGCCCGGCCAAGAGCCTCGCCGTGGCGGCGGCCCCCTACAGACCGTGACCCCGGCGCAGCTCGGCGTGGATCTCCTCGGCAACCAACTGCACCCGCCGGCCATCGGTCGAGACCGTCACCTGCGCGATCTCCGCGTAGAGCGCCGCCCGCCGCAGCATCAATTCCTTGAGCTTTTCCTCAGGGTTGGTGCCGTTGAGCAGGGGACGATGCCGTGCATGGCGGGTTCGCTCCAGCTGCTGTTCGATCGAGGTTTCGAGATAGACCACCACCCCGCGTTCGGCGAGCACCCGGCGATTCTCCGCCTCGATCACCGCGCCCCCGCCCGTGGCGAGGACGATGCCCTCCATCTGCGTGAGGCGGTCGATGGACTCCCGCTCGCGCACCCGGAATCCCGCCTCACCTTCCTTCTCAAAGATGAAGGAGATGTCGACGCCGGTTTTCGCCTCGATGTCGGAGTCGCTGTCCAAAAAAGAATAACGGAAAAGCCGCGCCAGGTGGCGGCCAACGGCGGTCTTGCCCGAACCCATCGGGCCAATGAGGAAGATATTGCGGGGCTGCATGCGGAGGATGATGTTACCCGCAGTCGCATCTCGAGGTCGCCTGCCTGCACGACCTGGGGTTCCCGCGGAACCCCAGGTCGTCGAACGTGCGCTGGGTCAGCCGTTAATTCGGCACCAGGCAGGTGGTCTGATCACCATAGGGATCGAGAATCCCCGGGGGATCAACCGTCTGTGACGTGAGGTCGGACGAGAGCGCAGGCAAGTAGAACGTGGATGATGTGCTGCTCTGCGTCCCGCTCACCGTCGCGGTTGCCGTCAACTCGACCACCACCCAGCCCCAATGATCCTTCGGATAGATGAGATTCACGGCCGCCGTGCCTGCGGTTCCGGTGGTGGCGCTTGCTACGTCGGTGGAGGCGATCGAACCCGGCACCAGGGTGACAACCCCATTGATGATTTCAGAACCGGGCTTGCAAGCGGCAGTGCCCTCGTAAGCATCCGGGTCAGTAGGCAACGTGGTGTGATCCCGCTGCCATTCCCCGACGGTTGTGTTGTAAACGCTCACACCTTGCACGAATGCCACCGACTGGACCGTGAACGAGACCACGATGTTGTTGACGCCGTTACCGGCCGCATCAACGGCTTGGACGGTGAAAGGCATCTCGTACTGCGTACTGCTGTAGGCCGAGATCGTGTTACCAGTTCCCAACGACAGAAACACGGTGGCACCTGCGACGGTCAGCGTCGTCGAACCCGTGACGCCGGTACCGGCCACCGTGGCTTGGACCTGGACGCCGTTGAGCGCACTGGTCGTACTGCTGGCCGTGTACACGGTAGTCGCCTGACCCTGCGCGTCCGTGGTCGCCGAGGCGACCGACAGCGAGCCTCCCGTGATGTCGGTGAGCGTGAAGTTGACCACCTTTCCCTCGACGAGATTGCCGTTGGGGTCGGTGACCGTCGCGGTGAGGGTGCTCTGACCCTGCGGATCGATGGTGGCGGGGCTGGCCTGAAGATTCAGAGCGTTCGCATCGGTGGCAACGAATTCGATGGCCACTTGTGCGCTCACGCCGGTTCCGGTGGCCGTAATCACTGAAGGACCCGCCGTCGACGAAGTAATCGTGGCAGCCGCCGTGCCGGAGGCGCCGATGGTCACGGTGTTGGCCGACAGAGTGCCGCGAGTGGCGGTCAAGCTGACGACCTGGCCGGTTTGGGCGACACCGCCCGCCGTCCAAGCAATCGTCACGGGCGTCGAGATTTGGATCGCCACATCCTGGGCCGCAGTCGGCGCACTGAATGAGAAGGCCTCGTTGCTGACGGAAAGCGCTGCGGTCGCCTGCAGGCCCAACGCCTTGACCGTGATCGTATCGGCACCGGCCACCGCCGCAGTCACCGTGAAGGTGGCCTGACCATTGGCGCCGGTGGTCACCGAAGTGCTGCTCAAGGTATTGCCCTTGGCGGAGCTCAGCGTGACCGTCTGATTCGCGATGCCGGTGCCGGCGGAGTTATTCAGAGTGACGGTATAGGTGCCTTGCGCGCCTTGAATCAGGCTGGTGGGCCCGGAGGCCGTCAGCGTCGTGCCGATCACATCGACTGGCACCGTCGCGGTGCTCGTGCCGGCGGTGGCCGTGACGGTAATAGCGCGGTTCTCGGGGCTACCCGCGGCGCTCAACGTAGCGGTCGCAGCACCATTGGTGCCGGTCGTGCCCTGAGTCACATTCAACCCGGCACAGGGGACAACAGTCGCAGGAACGCAAGTTGCAGAGAAATTCACCGCGACTCCCGGTACGAACTGATTTTGGGCATTGAGCACGTAGGCCGTGAGCGTCGCGCTCGTGTTGCCGGCGGAAGGGATCTGCGGC
>Ga0116230_10006673_pt1 | contig 11380 bp, 9 predicted proteins | sample S1TSphfallax_3_FD_88678 | JGI IMG/M metagenome (GOLD analysis project Ga0116230, IMG submission 88678) | Host-associated microbial communities from peat moss isolated from Minnesota, USA - S1T2_Fd - Sphagnum fallax MG | ecosystem: Host-associated > Plants > Peat moss > Unclassified | place: USA...
CGTGCTCGAATATGGCCTCGCCGCGTCCACCGTCGCGGTGAGCTGGTCAGGCTATTTCGTCAGCCTTCTGGCCGACGCCCATCTGGTCATTCCGCCGGCTCTGACGGCCGCCCCGGGCGTTGCTATAAAAGACGCGTCTGGCGCGGTGATCGCCCACGGGGTGATGAACCTGCCGGCGATTGTGATCATCGGCCTTGTCACCCTGCTTCTGGTGAGGGGCGTGTCAGAATCAGCGACCGTCAACAACGTGATCGTGTTCATCAAACTCGCGGTTGTCTTGGCCTTTATCCTCATCGGCTCGCACTATGTGCACCCCGCCAATTGGAGCCCCTTCGTTCCGGCTGAGATCCCGGTGCGACCGCCGGGCACAAACATGGATATCTGGCATCAGATCGGCCGCGCGCTCCTGGCGGTGGTCACCGGCGATAATTCGACAAAATATGGGATCGGCGGAGTCATTCACGGCGCCGCGATCATCTTCTTCGCTTATCTGGGTTTTGAGGCCGTCTCCACGGCGGGTGCGGAGGCCCGCAATCCCGGACGGGATATGCCCATCGGGATTCTGGGCGCGCTGGTTGTTTGCACCGTCCTCTATATCCTGACCTCGGCTGTGCTGGTGGGCATCGTGCCCTATCAATCCTTGGATAACGCCGCGCCGATTGCGATCGCCGTCAATGCGATCGGCCTTCCCTGGTTCGCGGTCCTGGTGAAGGTTGGGGCCATCGCGGGTCTGACCAGCGTCATGCTGGTTCTGCTCTATGGCCAGACCCGGATTTTCTACACCATGTCCCGCGATGGCTTGCTGCCCACCGCGCTCGCGGCTGTCCATAAGACGTTCCGCACGCCCTGGATCAACACGATAATCGTGGGAATTCTCGCCATGGGCGCCGCGGGTTTTATCTCGCTCGACGCGCTGTCGGATCTTTCCAATGTGGGCTCTCTGACCGCGTTCGCCCTTGTCTGCATCACAGTGATTTATTTGAGGGTGTCTGATCCGAAACTTGAACGCCCGTTCCGGACGCCCTTGTTCCCGGTCGTGCCGGTGCTGGGCGCGGTGATGTGTCTCGTCTTGCTGCTCAGCCTGATGACGACCCCGGCGACGCGGAACTTCTTCCTGATCTATCTGGCGGTCGGGATCCTTCTCTATTTCGTCTACGGGATCTGGAATTCGAAGCTGGGCAAGGGAATCATCGTGACGGGTGGCGGGCCCACGCCCATGGAGCTCCCTCACACCGAATAGGGCTTTGGCGGCCTGACATTCATGAGCGGAGAGTCTTCTCCGGACGCCCGTGAACTCCCCATCGTCGAGGTGCTGCCGGAGCTCCACGCGGCGCTCCAGGCGCACAACACCGCCGTTCTCGTGGCGCCGCCCGGCGCGGGCAAGACGACCTGTGTTCCCCTGGCGCTCCTGGACGCGCCCTGGCGGAGCGATGGCAAAATCATGGTGCTGGAACCCCGCCGACTCGCGGCGCGGGCCGCCGCGGGGCGGATGGCGCGGACCCTCGCGGAGAGCGTCGGTCAGCGCGTCGGCTATCGCGTGCGCCTGGAGTCGCGGGTCTCTGCGGCGACGCGGGTGGAGGTGGTCACCGAAGGCGTCTTCACCCGCATGATTCTGGAGGATCCCGGCCTCGATGGGGTGGCGGCGGTTCTTTTCGACGAGTTCCATGAGCGTAGCCTCGACGCGGACCTGGGGCTGGCTCTGGCGCGGAACAGTCAGGCTCTCCTGCGCCCCGACCTGCGCCTTCTCATCATGTCCGCGACGCTGGATGGCGCGCGGATCGCCAGGCTTCTGGACGGGGCGCCGGTCATCGAAAGCGTCGGCCGCGCCTTTCCCGTGGAGACGCGGTATCTGGGTCGCGATCCTCGGGTGCGGCTTGAGACTCAGATGGTGAAGGCGATTCGCGGCGCTCTGGCCTCCGAAACCGGGGATATCCTCGCCTTTCTGCCCGGTCAGGCTGAGATCTTGCGGACCCAGGCGGAGCTTCTTGAGGGGCCGCTGTCTCCGGACGTGGATGTGTTTCCGCTCTATGGCGCTCTGGATGTGGCCGACCAGGACCTTGCTGTCGCGCCCACCGGCCCGGGACGTCGAAAGGTCGTCCTCTCCAGCGCCATCGCCGAAACCAGCCTGACCCTCGCGGGGGTGCGGATCGTAATTGATAGCGGCCTGGCGCGCCGGGCGCGCTGGGATCCTGGGACGGGCCTGACCCGGCTCACCACGGCCCGTGTCTCGCGCGCCAGCGCCGATCAGCGCCGCGGTCGCGCGGGTCGGACGGCGCCAGGCGTCTGCTGGCGGCTCTGGGATGAGGCGGAGACGCGGGCGCTCACGCCTTTCGACCCGCCCGAAATTCTGGAGGCCGATCTCTCGCGCCTGGCCCTGGATCTGGCCAGATGGGGCGCCGTGGACACGGCGGGGCTGGTGTTCCTGGACCCGCCGCCGCCCAACCCTCTGGCTGAAGCGCGCGACCTGCTGCGCACCCTGGACGCGCTCGACGAACACGGGGTTCTGACCGGCCACGGCGAGGCGCTGTCCCGACTGCCGCTGCCGCCGCGACTCGCCCATATGGTTGCGGTTGGCGCCCGCTCCGGCCAGGCGCGGCAGGCGGCGGGGCTGGCGATGGTGCTGTCGGAACGCGGGCTTGGGGGCGCCGACACCGATTTCAGCCGTCGCGTACAGGCGTTTGGAAGAATGGGAGGAGGCCGCGCCCGGGCGGCGCTGGCTGTCGCGGAAAGATGGGCTGAAGCGGCCGGCGCCCCTGGCGAGGACCCGCCTCTCTCCGACGGCCTTCTGGTCGCAGCCGCCTTTCCCGAGCGTGTGGCGAAGGCCCGGGGGGCGGCGGGAGAGTTCCAGTTGGCCAGTGGCCGTGGCGCGTTCCTGGATCCCACCGATCCCTTGGCCAAGTCGCCCTGGCTGGCGGTCGCCGAGCTTGGCGGCGGGGCGAGCCGGGATCGTATCCTGCTCGCCGCCGAACTGGATATTGACGCCCTCCGCGCGGTATTTCCCGCGCGCTTTTTGACCGAGGATAAACTTGAGACCAGCATCGGCGGCGGTAAGCGCGCGCGGAGACGGGTGCGACTTGGCGCCTTGACCGTTGAGGCGCTGGATCTTGAGGCCCCGAGCCCAGAATTGATCTCCGCCGCCTTGATGGAGGACATCGTTCAGGCGGGACTCACCCAATTGCCCTGGGGTCCACTCGCCCAGGGTCTGAGGGCGCGTCTCGCATTTCTGCGCGGCGCCGATCCCGCTTGGCCCGATGTTTCCGATGAGGCGCTGCTTGCGCAAAGAGACGCGTGGCTGGCGCCGCTCTTGGGCGGGCGCACGCGTCTTGGAGACCTGACCGACGCTCACCTCGCAGGCGCACTTAAAGGGCTGATACCCCCGTCGCTTATCGGGCGGCTCGAGGCCGAGGCGCCCGCGTCCTGGACCTCACCGGCGGGCTCCGTTCACGAGATCGACTATGCCGCGGAAGGAGGTCCGCGCGTCGATGTGCGGGTGCAGGCGTTGTTCGGACTACGGTCCCATCCGACCGTCGGCCGCGATTTTCGTCTGGTTCTAGGCCTTTTGTCCCCGGCGGGGCGACCGATCCAACTGACCCGCGATCTTCCGGGCTTCTGGTCCGGCTCCTGGCGCGAGGTGCGAAAGGAGATGCGCGGGCGCTATCCGAAGCACCCGTGGCCGGAGGACCCCGCCCGTGCCCCGCCAACCCTCAGGGCCAAGCCGCGCGGTTAATCAGGCGAGGGCGCCCGCCCATTTGAGGGCCGAGCGCAGGATCTCATCAAGGTCATCGTGGGCCGGGCGCCAATCGAGGGTGGCGTTGAGCCGGGTTACATCCGAGAAATAGCGCGGCGGGTCGCCGGGGCGTCTGGCGGCGCGGCGCTTGTTGAGTGACCGGCCGAGAACTTTTTCCAAGGCCGCGACAAGTTCAAGGACCGTATAGCCTCGGCCATAGCCAAGATTCAGAGTCGTTCCGGCGCCGCCCTTCTCCAGGTACTCAAGCGCGGCCACGTGCGCCGTGGCGAGGTCAGAGACATGGATATAGTCCCGCTCGCAGGTGCCATCGCGCGTGGGATAGTCGTCGCCGAAGATCTCCAGGGTGTCGCGTTTGCCGATGGCGGTTTCGACGGCGAGCTTTACGAGGCCCGCCGCGTTCGGGTTCCTCTGACCCGTCCGCCCCGCCGGATCCGCCCCGGCCACATTGAAATAGCGCAGGCGCGCCACGCGAAATTCAGGGTGGGCGCTCTCCAGGTCCGCCAGCATCCGCTCGCTCATGAGTTTTGAGGCGGCGTAGGGACTGACTGGCGCCGGGGGCGCGTCTTCCGCGCAGGGGCAAACCTCGGTTTCGCCATAGACCGAAGCCGTCGAGGAGAAGATGAAGTGCGCGATACCGGCCTCGACGCAGGCGGAGGCCAGGCTCAGCGTCGCGCAGGTATTGTTGCGATAGTATTTGGCGGGCTCGGAGACGGATTCCGGCACTGAGATGCTGCCAGCGAAGTGCATGACCGCGCTTACATTCTCGGTCCGGAGCACGCGGGCAACGAGAGCCTGGTCGGCGACATTCCCCTGATGAATAGGCACACCCGGCGGGACCGCTTCGCGAAACCCCGTGGAAAGATCATCGAGAACAACGACATCCCGGCCGGCGTCCAGAAGGGCGAGAACGGCGTGGCCGCCGATATAGCCGGCGCCGCCGGTGACAAGGACCTTGGTCATGGGCGAGGCTATAGAGGCAAGGCCGTGAGAATTCGAGGCGCCGTCGCGTCAGGCGAGAAGGAAGCTCATCTTGGCGTTGGGCTCCAGAACGCGGCGTCCCGTCTTGATGGCCATGAAGGAGTCTTCGGCCGCGTCGAGGGTGATCTCGATGTCCTCTGGCGTCATGGCGGCGCAGAGGAACATATTGTGCCAGGGATGGGTGTAGACCCCCCTCGCGAGCATCTGGGAACACCAGGCGAAACCCAGGCGAAGATCCGGGTCATCGTCGAAGAGGAAGAGCGGCATGGTCAGGGGGCCTGTCTGGCGAAAGCCGAGCCCCGCCGCGCTCGCCCGCGCGGCGAGGCCTGAGCGTAAGGCGAGGCCAAGCCGCTCCATATGCTCAAGATAGTCGGTCTCGGTGACCCGGTTCAGGGTTTCGAGAGCCGCCGCCATGGGCGCGGCCTGGAACCAGAAGGACCCGGTGGCGTAAATGGCGCTCGCCGCGCGGCGCGCCTTGTCGGAGCCCAGCAAAGCGGAGATGGGGTGACCATTGGCCAGGCATTTGCCCCAGCTCGACAGGTCCGGCTGGACGCCAAGTTTCGACCAGCTGCAATCCCGCGCGATGCGCAATCCCGCGCGGACGTCGTCCACCACCAGCAGCGCGCCCGTGGCGTCGCACAGCTCACGTGCTCTTCGGGCGTAGTTCAGCTCCGCCGAGGCCTGATCCACAAAGGCGTCGTGCTTCAGAGGCGTGGCGAAGATGGCCGCGAGATCATCGCCCGCCTGGGCGACGGCCGCTTCAAGGCTCGCCACATCATTGTAATCGCAGAAGATCTGATGCGACTTGTCCCCCGGCGTGACGCCGGCCGAGCGGGTGGGGCACCAGGGATGCGCGCCATGATAGGCGCCCTTGGCAAAGATCACCGTGCTGCGCCGAGTATGAGCCCTGGCGATCATCAGGGCCATTTGCGTGGCGTCGCCGCCATTCTTGCAGAAGAGCGCCCAGTCGGCATGGGTGACGAGGCCCACCAGGCGCTCGGCCAATTCCACGATGAGCGGGGAGGGACCCGTCATGGTGTCGCCCACGGCCAGCTGCGCCATGAAGGCGCCATCGATCGCCGGGTCTCCATAGCCCATCAGATTGGGCCCATAGGCGCACATGAAGTCGATCAGCTCGCGGCCGTCGGCGTCCCAAAGGCGCGCGCCCTTGGCGCGGGAGAAAAACTGCGGATAGTCCTCGGGGAGAAGCCGGATGGATTGATGGCCGTACATCCCCCCGGGGATCACGGCGGCGGCGCGATCACGCCACTGTTTTTCCTGGCTGCCTTTGCGCACGCGGCTCTCCATAGGTCATGGCTGCCAGACCACCATACGATGGTCCTGGCGCAAAGCCATGGGGCTGGGGCGCTTAGGGCGAGCCGCCGGGGTCCGGCGGTCGTGTCGCGGCTTCGTAAGGCGGCGGCGCCTGTTCGCGGCGATTCCCTGGAGACCACGTTCCTCGCCAGGCTTTGGCCTCGGCGTCATCGTCAGAGCATAGCGTCAGCGTCGGGGGTTCTGGGACAAAGAAGGCGACCCAGTCTTCAACCCCGCCGCCGGCCGGCGCGGGGAAGCCATTGGCGGTCCAGAGGCTCCAGTCGGGTTTAAGATCAAGATCCTTGCAGATCGCCGCGATGGCGTCCTTCAGCGGGCCCTTCAGGAGCGCGTTGAATCTGGGGTCGTGCCGAAAGCTCCACGCCCGACGGGAGGACTTGGGGCGCTCGCGCGCCTCCTCCTGATGACGGTCCGACGTCTCCCGGTCATTCTTGCAAGGCTTGATCGCAGGGGGCGCGGGGGAGAACAAGTTGTCCGGGCCGAGGGGCAGGCCGGCCTTTAAGGCCGCGAGCTCCCTCTCGATCCTGGACGCCAGCGCCACGGCGAGGTGCAGGGCGCGCGACACGCGCACGAAGGCGGCCCTGGGACCGCGAAACAAACGAAGGGCCAGGATCGGCCCCTTGGGCCCGCCCGGGCATGGCTCGATTTCATATGCGATGAAGCTGATGACCCGCGTGGCGATCTGGCTCAGGCCATCCACCATGCAAAGCCACATCCAGGCCACGGCGATGCGCGGATCGGCGGCGGCGGGCTGAGCCGAAGCAGAATGCTCAATGATGTCAGTGTCGAGGGTCATCACGCATATGGTGGCGCAGCGTAATAGTCTTGTCAATACGCAAGCTCCGAAAATGCAATATTTCAGACCCGCTCATCCCGGATAAGCCGACTTGACGGCGCGATCCAGAACCCGGCGCTGGACGGGGCTGGGTCATGGCTTTCGCCAGGAGGAGCGGGATAGGATCAAAGCATGTGGCGGACGGCAAGGTCCGCGAAGGAGCCTAGGGCGTACCCATGCAGCGGATGATCGGGTTGATCGGCGGCATGAGTTGGGAGAGCTCGGCGGTCTATTATCGGATCATCAACCAGGCGACGCAGAGCCGATTGGGCGGCTTAAGTTCCGCCCGATGCTTGATGTGGTCGTTTGATTTCGGGGAGATCGAGGCCCTTCAGGTTGGTGAGAATTGGGAAGAGGCGGGGCGCCTGATCGCCGATGCCGCGAAGCGACTGGAGCGCGCCGGCGCCGAGATCTGTCTGATCTGCACCAACACCATGCACATGGTGGCAGACAGCGTTGAGGTGGCAATCACCATTCCGCTCCTGCACATCGCCGATCCCACGGGCGAGCTGATCCGGGCCCAGGGGCTTGAGCGGGTGGGCCTTCTGGGAACCGCCTTCACCATGGAGCGGGATTTTTATCAGGCGCGTCTGGGTTCACGGTTCGGCTTGGACGTGTTCACGCCCCCGGACGATGACCGCGCCGAGGTTCACCGGATTATCTATGAGGAATTGGTGCGCGGGATCATCAAGCCGGCCTCTCGCGAGGCCCTGCGCGGCGTAATCGCGAGGCTAAGGGCGCGCGGCGCTCAAGGGGTCATCCTGGGCTGCACGGAACTCATGCTGCTTATGGAAGACGAGGACGCCAAGGCGCCACTCTTTGACACGACGGAGATTCACGCCAGGGCCGCCGTGGACTGGTCGCTAAATGGCGCGGCCACCGCATAGATCATGACGCCCGTGGCCACAGCGAGGTTTAGGCTATCGGCGCGGCCCAGCATGGGAATCTTGACGGTGATGTCGCAGGCCTGAGCGAGATCGGGGGTCAGGCCCGCCTGTTCGTTGCCCATGAGGATGAGGGTGGGATCCGCATAGGGCGCATTGCGAAAATCGGTCTGGGCGGTCAGCAACGTCCCGGCTACCGTCCCCGGCCAGGCGCCACGCCACGTCAGAAAGGCCGCCACGTCGGCGGCGATGATGGGCAGGGCGAAGATCGACCCCATGGTGGCGCGGACCGCCTCGACGGAGAAGGGATCGCAGCACTCGCCAATCAGGATCACCCCGCCGCAACCCGCCGCATCCGCCGTGCGGATGATGGCGCCCAGATTGCCAGGGTCACGAACAGCTTCCAGCCCGACCCAGCAACGCGCCGATCGGGGATCCACGCGATCCAGTTCAGTCCGCGCCTGTTCGAAAACGCCCAGCACCGCCTGTGGATTCTCCCGCCTGGAAATCTTGGCGAGGATGGCTTCCGTGACGAGGAGCGTTTCAGCCGCCGCCGCCACGGCCTGGCGCAAGAGGGGATGACCCGCCACAGCCTCGCCATGCAGGAGAATGCGTGGCTTTCGACCCAGGCTGACGGCCTCGGCGACACTGCGCAGGCCCTCCACGAGGAAGAGACCCGTCTCCTGACGCTCGCGGCGCATATGCAAGGCGCGCACGGCCTTCACCGTGGGATTGGCCAGGGAGCTGACCGCGCGACTGGTCATGCGGCCTGCCATCGCGCGAAGAAGGAGACGCCAACCCCATAGCGCCCGCCCGCTTCGGTGAGGGCCAGTTCGCCCCATTCGATATGGCCACCGCGTCCCGCCAGCGACTGCGCCATCAACCCGGCCAGGGCGAGACCCGTCAGGCGTTCCGAATAGGCGTTGAGCAGCACAAAGCGGGCATCGGGCGCCAGAAGCGCGGCGCAGCCGGCCATGAGATCGGGCAGATCTTCATAGAGCCGCCAGACCTCGCCCGATGGGCCCCGGCCATATTTTGGCGGGTCAAGGATGATCCCGTGATAAAGCGCGCCACGGCGAACCTCCCGCCGCACATAGGCCCGCGCATCCTCGCAGATCCAGCGGATCGGCGCCTGGCCAAGGCCCGCGGTTTGCGCATTGGCCCGCGCCCAGCCCACGGCCTTCTTGGACGCGTCCAGATGGGTCACCATCGCCCCGCCGGCCGCGGCGACCAGGCTGGCGACGCCCGTATAGCCGAAGAGATTGAGAATTCGCGCCCCCTGCGGCCTCTCGGCGAGCCCATCCGCCAGCCACGCCCAGTTGGCGGCCTGTTCCGGAAAGACTCCGAGATGGCGAAAGGCCGTCAGGCGCGCTTCAAATCGGATGTCGCGCCACGCCATGGGCCAGGTCTCGGGCGGAGGACCACCGCGAAAACGCCAGCTTCCCTGATCATCCTCGTCCGCGCCCTCGAACACGGCGTCGGCCATGTCCCAGCTCACCTGGTCCAGGGCTGGCGCCCACAGGCATTGGGGCTCGGGCCTGATGACCTGGACGGGGCCGTAGCTCTCAAGCTTGCGCCCGCCGCCAGTGTCGTGGAGCGTATAGTCATTCCAGGCGGGCGCGCTTAGCGCCAAGGGCGCGGCGGCGATTGCGGGCTGGGCTGTGGAACTCATGCTTGCCGCTTACCCGCACACCACGGCGAGGGCCAGGGGATGGGGGCCAGCGGAACGCCGCCTCGCGGCCTTGCGGCTCATGGCGAATTCCCCTTAAACCAGTCCCATGATTGATCCGTTGAACCTCGCCTCCGAGCTTCGGAGGCCACCGCGATCTGGCCGGAAGGCCAAGGGTGACGGTCATCTTCGCCGGGCGGAAATCCTTCGCGCCGCAGAGCGCATCTTTGTCATCGAGGGCTATGAAGGCGCGACGATCCGCAAGATCGCCGATGAGGTCGGCGTTTCGTCCACGTGCCTCTATACGCACTTCCGTGACAAGGATGAGATCCTGCTCGAAATCTGCACGGCGGCGCTGGAGGAGCTGCTTGAGCTCAATAGCAAAATCGCGGCTATGCCGGTGGACGCCGTCGAACGGGCCCGGCTCATGCTGCGGGCCTATATGTCATTCGCCCTGCGCAACCCCAATGCCTATCTCCTGGTGTTCTGCTCGCCGGTGGTCGCGGGGACGCATGAGCGGCCGGCGTCGGCCAAGGAGATTGGCGACAAGTGCCTGGAACGGTTCCTCACCGTTGTGCGGGAGATCGCGGCGGAGGGGCGGCTGAAGACCGGCGATCCTCATGCGGTTCATCAGGCTCTATGGGCGGCCTGTCATGGCCTGGTGACCCTGATGATCACCAAGCCGGAGCGCGACTGGGCGTCCGCGGAGGATTTGACGGCGGTTCTGGTTGATGGATTGCTCTTTGGGTTGATCGCGGACTAGGAGCGTCGCATGCGCCTTGGCCTTGTTATAGCCTGCCTGGCATTGGGGTGCCTGAGCGCGACCTATGCTTCGGCGAGCCTTGGCGGCGGCTATGACAGTGTGGTCTCCGATCGGGCGCATCTTTCGGCGCGACTGAGGTCAACCACGGTTGCCAATCATCAGGTCCATCGGCTCACCCTGATCAATGGCGCGGTGCGCAAGGAATTCACGGGCGATGACGGGGCGGTTTTCGCGATCAGCTGGAGCGGCCGCTCCAAACCGGATTTGCGGCAACTTTTGGGCCCCTATTTCTCCCGCTTTCAGGCGCGCACCGCCACCGTTTCCGGTCGAAGGATCAGGCAGGCTCTCGTCGCCCGGCAGTCTGATCTGGTGGTCTATAGCGGCGGGGCCAATGGCGCCTTTTGGGGCTATGCCTATTTGCCGAAGTCGCTCCCAGGCGACTTTGCCTTAAGCGAATTCAATCCGGCCACCCCATGATCCGTTCCGCCTGCCTGATCGCCGCCCTGTTTTTACTGGCCGCGTGCGGCGGCGGGGGCTCGTCTTCAAACGTCACAGGCTCCACGACCGCGGGATCGGGCACGGGGAGCGGAACCGTCAGCACGGGTGGAGGCGGCTCAGGATCGTCTGCCAGTAACACCGCGGTCATCACCGTGGATTCCGGGCCCGCGAGCCTCCAGTCCGGCTCCAACGCCTATATCTCGGATAACGTCCCTTACGTAACGGTGACCCTGTGCGCGCCGGGCAGCACGACCAACTGTCAGACCATTGATCACGTTACGATTGATACCGGGTCCGTGGGCCTGCGCATTCTCGCGCCCGTGCTCAATGCAAGCCTGCTCTCGGCCCTTCCTCTGGAGACCGACACGCAAGGAAATGCGGTGGGTGAGTGTTATGGCTTCGTCGACAGCTATATGTTTGGCTCGGTCCGCCAAGCAGACGTCACCGTCGGGAGTAAAAAGGTCTCCAGCATGCCGTTCCAGGCGGTGGCGGATACGGGCCAGTTCAGCACGATCCCCTCGCAATGCAGCAGCGGCGCTGGCACAAACCAGAACACGGTGAACGCGGCCGGCGCCAATGGTATCCTCGGGATCGGCCTGACGCCCACCGACTGCGGCGCCAGCTGCACGCTCAGCGGAGGCTATTCGGCGGCTATCTATTATGATTGCCCCTC
>Ga0116230_10006674_pt1 | contig 11380 bp, 8 predicted proteins | sample S1TSphfallax_3_FD_88678 | JGI IMG/M metagenome (GOLD analysis project Ga0116230, IMG submission 88678) | Host-associated microbial communities from peat moss isolated from Minnesota, USA - S1T2_Fd - Sphagnum fallax MG | ecosystem: Host-associated > Plants > Peat moss > Unclassified | place: USA...
CAACGCTGTAGGGCGGCAGCGGATCGGGCTCGTCGTTGCTCATCGGCGGCACGGGCAACGCGGTGGAAACCGGCACCAGCGCCAATGCCGGTTACCCCGAGTTCGTCGCGGGCGTTGGCAACTCGACGCTGGTGGGCGGCACGGGCACCCAGGCGCAGCAGTACTTCACCAATCCGCTCGGCAATACCGGCACGGCGACGGTCACGATGAACGCGGGCGCCTCGACGATGATCGGCGGGTCGGGCGCCGCGACGGTCATCGGCGGATCGGGCCATGACGTTTTCGGCTTCGTCGACGGCCATGCCGGCGGCACGATCACGATCGAGAACTTCAATAGCACTGACAACCTAGCCTTCGGCGGCTGCGGCTATAGCCTCGCCAGCCCGCCAATGGAAACGATCGTCGGCGGCAACGACGTAATGACGCTGAGCGACGGCACCGAGATCACCTTCATCGGCATCGACTACAAGATCTTCTAAAATTGCGGTCGCGGGATGAAGCCACTGTCGATGTTCCTTAACCGGCTCCTCCTCCTTCTCTGTGAGAACCGGAGCTCACAGTGGCAGCATGTGAACTCGGAGCAACTCCAGCCCGGCTCGGCCATACATGGATCGTCCGGAACAGCGGCCCCTTGCCGGCCTCGATGAGGTCGGTCGGGTCCAGATGGGTGGTCAAATATTCTTCAAGGCTGTGATGGCAGGGCAGGGGCATCTACCTTGCCCCCTCTCCAGCAGACGCACCCGACGCCGGCGGTTCTGCGTGAACACGTCCTCGAACTTCATCGCAAGCGCCGCGCCTATCGGCGCGAAGGAAGAAACCATCAGCCTGACCAGCAAGGCACGCTCTTTGCCGCCGGCGATAAACGCCGGCATCCCGCATCCGTTATATCTGACAAACAACATCACATATGGATCCGCGGCTCAGGCGAAGACGGGTATAGGGTCAGGTGGAGCGGCTAGACGTTCTCGGGGTCTGGCCTCCAGAAACGATCCTCGACTGGGATGCTGGCACGCCACGTAAGAAGCTTCTCGATCTGACTAAGTCGGAGCGGCCAATTCGGATCGTCTTGGCAAGCCTCGATCATCGGTATAACGCACGAATCGCGGAAGTTCCGCCACTTGGCATTTGAGCGAAACCTGCTCGGCGGATTCACGCAACCGTAGCCTGGGCCAATAAGGTCGGGACTTTCGTCAGGATGCAAGAGCATGAGATATCTTTTGCGGTCGCAGGGGTCGTAGCAGCCCACAACAGCTCGATAGGTGGCCTCATCCATGACGCCAAGGGCGCGATGAGTGTCAATCTGCTCCCAAAACTCCAGGGTAAAGTGTTCGGATAGCCGTTGTGCAGTGACATTGTCAGAGATGGTGTCGGTCACGATGCAAGCCTCGAAATTGTCGCATGGCTGACGTTGTAGCTGCGGGCGGTGCTGCGCCGTATCTCTCCTTCTGCAAGCCGCTGAGCCTCCCGCGCCTGGTGCGGGGTCAATTCAGGCTTGCGACCGAAGCACACGGCCTTAGACTTCGCGTCTGCTCGGCGACGCCTCGTGCGCTCCATGATACGGCGCTCATGCTTCGCCGCCATCGCCAGCTCCGCGAAGTCGGACGTGGTATCGACCACGGGTTCGCCCAGCGAACGCGGACCCGCTCCCGCCCGCCGCATGTCGCTGCTGACCACCAGTAGGTCGGTTGGATCGCGCAACAGGCGATCAACGGCAGGGATCACCACCACGTCGCCGGCGTCGAGTTTAGACATGAGCGTCTTGAGCTACGGACGATCGGCATAGGTGCCGTTAATATTTTCACGGAAGATCGTCATGCACCATGCGGTCTTAAGCTGGGCAACATAACTCCTCCAGGTGGCAGAGCAAAGCCATCTTGCGCGCGCTGAGAACCAATGTCGGGTGAGACCTTGCGGGTTTGATCCGGACATGTTCGCGCAAGGCGAAGCGTGGTTAACCGGCCGACGTGCCCTCTGGCAGAACCAACTCGACCGTTTGGGCGAGACGCTCGCCGACGCGAGGCATCTGCGCAGCGCCGCGAAATCGGCCGCGTCGCCAGCCGGCATCCAATGCAAAGGTGGCTAGATCGGCTCAGGTGGCGGAGACCTCAGAGGCGCGGTAGGCCGCCAGAAAGCTCAGAACTTCAGATCCCGGCATGGCTTTTGCCACCAACCAGCCCTGCACCTTCTCACAACCAGACGCAGCAATGATATCCCATTCCGCCTTGGTCTCGCACCCTTCGGCAATCGTGTGCAGATCGAGCGTATGCGCGAGATCGACGATCGCTTCAAACAGACGGTCGTTTTTGACGTTCGAGCCCAGTCCCGCGACGAAGTTACGGTCGATCTTTACAGTGTCGACAGGCAAAGAACGCAAATAAGCGAGAGATGAATAGCCGGTGCCGAAATCATCCACCGCTACAGAAAAATTCAGTGCCCTAAGCTTGTGTAGCTCCTGCACCGCCACGGCATCCATGAGCGCACTTTCGGTGACCTCAATGCAGATCAACTCGGGTGCGAGGCCCTCGCGCTCCAGTGTCTGCACAAGCAGCGTGCTGAGGAGACCGTCCACCAACTGGCGCGCAGAAACGTTGATGGAGAGGGTGAGGGCAGACGATGCGGATGACCAGGCCTTTGCCTCGCGGATGGCCCCGACCAAAACCCATGCGCCCATACGGGCAATGAGGCCGCTTGCTTCGGCCACCGGGATGAAGTCGGCCGGCGAAATCCACCCACGCGTCGGGTGGCGCCAGCGAAGAAGCGCCTCAAACCCAACGATCCGACGATCGGGCAGCGCCACCAGCGGCTGATAATAGATTTCAAATTCATCATTTTCGAAGGCCCGGAACAGGTCCTGCTCGATGCGCATGGTGCTGACGGCGGCATCTTGGAGGGCAATCTCGAATACCACGGCCTTGCCGCCGCCCCGACGCTTGGCGGCATACATCGCAATATCGGCTTCACGCGTGAGATCATGGGAGTCACTCGCGATCGCGCAAGAGATGCCGATGCTCGTCGCAGCGTAATGCTGCTGCCCTCGCAGCAGGAAGGGCTCGCTGAAATCCCGCACCAGGGCCTGGGCCAGAGCCTCTGCAGCTTCTGCTGTCGCACCAGGCCAGAAAATCACGAATTCATCGCCGCCGAGGCGCCCGGCAATGCTACCTGGAGGTGCACGGGCGCGGAGACGCTCGGCAAGCTGAAGAAGAACATTATCTCCCGCTTCATGACCAAGGGAGTCATTAATTGCTTTGAAACGATCCAGATCCAACAGCAACAGGGCCGCCCACCGTGAGCCATCGCCACCGCGCCATTGCGCGATTTCGGCATCGATCATTCGCCGGTTCGCGAGGCCTGTCAGCGGATCGAAAGAGGATAGCTGCGCGAGCCGCGTTTCGGCCTGCCGCAGCAGCGAATCGGTAATGACCCGTTTCAGTTCCTGCGCGGCTTGCAGATTGGCATCGGTCCACGGCAGGGACTGGCCCTGCTGCAGTTCTGTCCAGGCTTGGAAGGATTTACGCGGCGAGATGCGGTCGGTTTGACCGATTTCCACTGGCTTGTGCGGATCGCCGGCCCAGGTCACGGTCCGCACGACCTCGGGGCGAAACCAGACGAGTTGGTCGCCCGGTCTGTTGCTGATCGGCATCACCATGATGCCGCTCGCGACGCCGGGACAGGCGGCCGCGGGCCCGCCCGGGATTCCGGCCTCGGCGCTACAGAAGATGCCGCCGGTCGGCGGATGGCCAAGAACCGCAAGAATGCTCGCCACAGCCTCGGGCGGCGGCGTGTCTCCCACCATGCTCGTCTTGCCGTCACAGCGTAAATAGACGCCCCGGGCGCTCATCAAACCTAACAAGGCTCCCGGCTGCCGCAAAAGGCCCTCGGTCACATCACCGGCCGCATAAACATCCTCGCTGATCCGGGCGATGACATGCCGGTCGCTCATCTGCAACGAGAGCTCCTCGGCGGTCGAGACTTTCCGCAGCAGAGCTGACATAAGTTGGCTTACGACATCGCAAAAGGCCCGCAGTTCGGCGGAGATCTTTTTCGGGGTTGAGTGGTGGCACACCAGCATTCCCCAAAGCTTGTCATCCACTATGAGCGACATGGTGAGGGTGGCGCGCACGGCCATGTTGCCCAGATATTCGAGGTGGACTGGAGACACAGCGCGACAGCCGCAATAGGTCATGTCGAGGTCGCCGATGGCCTGTGAGCCCGAATTTGAGAGGATCGGTATCGCCGGTTCTTGGACATCCTCGATGTAGCGCACGCGCTGCAATAGGTAGAGGCGGCGCGCCTGCTCCGGAATGTCGGATGCCGGATATCGAAGGTCTAGAAAAGGGGGTAGGTCCGACCGCTTTTCCTCCGTGATGACTTGGCCGTGATAGTCGGCGTCAAAGCGGTAGACCATAACGCGGTCGTACCCGGTCAGCAGCCGGACCTGTCGCGTGGCCTCCTCGCAGAGCTGCGCGACCGTCTCGCACAGCCTGAGACTGGCGATGATCGTCTGCATTCGCGACAGAGCTAGGGTGTAGCCGCTGTCGGCCAGGGCGCGCTCCAGCTCAACGATCGTTCGCCCAAGATAGCGATGCGCCAAGGCCGTGTGATGTGGCTCCTCAGGGATCGGCAGCTCTAGGCTGAGCAGATTGGCAACAGTTTGGTATTCTCCGGTAAGTGTTGCCTCTATCGCGGCATAAGCTTTCTGCCCGAGCACCGCGTCCAGGTCCTGCCCGAGCACGACCGCCGGTGTCAGTCCCAGCGCTTGTGCAACGTTCGCGCTGACATGGCTGACCGTTTTACTGCCTGGAGCGGTCGCGATCAGAACCCGATGGGCCTGTATTGCGCCGGGCACATGAATAGGCTCACGCGCGCAGGCGGATAGGTCTGGCAGGCCTTGCCCCGCACCCCGTTTAGTTGACCCGCGTGCCATCCCCTTCAGACCGGGGAATCGAGCAAGGCGCCGCACGCGCGGAACGTATTACGGGCGCCCTCGATCACGCCGCCGCGCGAGGCAGGTTCCTGGAGACCGAACCGGTCCAGGCGACGCCGAAACTCCTGAAAAGCGGCCCCCGCGCAATGAGCCGTGGCTGACAAGAAACGGACGGCATCCTCCGAGGCTTCCCCTAGCCCGGCCTCTGCCTGACGGAGTAGAAGTGCATTGCCGAGCGCCGATCCCTCGACAACATAGAGAGCACCCAGGGATTGAGCGAAATTGCCGAACAAGGCGGCGCTCAAAGCCTCAGCGCCAGCCCGACAGTCGCGCTCGCCCAGCGCTGCCAGGTCGAGATCGATCTGATCGTGCAGCCCCCTCTCCGTGTCCTTGATGCCGTAAATCTGGCATTCAGCCCTGAACTTGCGCCGCAGGCCATCAGCGGTGACATGCAGGGCGCGAAACATCAGCAGCATTCTCACGTAACCGGCGCGTGACATCTTCACGCCGCGCGGGCCGACCCGATCCTCGAGCCAGCGGTGGTCCGCAGCCAGTTGCTGCCTTAGCAGCGCCGACAAGGTGCTATCATTTACCAAGAGAGCTAGTTCGCTATCAGTAACTTACTCATGGATTCAGGCCCTTTATTGCTCGAAATCAACTCAAGGCGCCACACTCCTAGCGCCAAGTCAAGACGAGACTTCTTCATCAATAGACGATCAAACCGTAAGCTGGAGCGGCCGCCGGCCTTATGAGCATGATCCCTCTGCTTGCGGTCGTCCGACGGATAACACGAGAAAATCCGCCAATGCAGCCGCGACCGAGCGTCAATAATATGCCGTCTATACTGCCAGTCGACCCATAGAATGACCTTCCACGCGCCTGAAACAGCTTTACACCCGGCATTTGCTGACCTGCTCGCCGTCGAAGCCATTGATTTCGCGTAGTCTTACGCTTCAAAGGCTTTCCGAAGTAGAGGAGCCCCTGGGCGTCAATGCGTCGAGGCTGTATCGCAAGGAGGAACCCAACGCGCAAATACCGAGTGTCCCCGAGACAGCGTAAGCCCGATAACCAGCAATATCCCGTGGTTCTATCCGTGTCATTCAGGCTTGCGTCTCAACCGGTCACTCCGAGCCAATGAGGATCCGGCAGTCAGAGCCTGATCGCGGTCTGCCCAGAAAATAGCCCTGAGCAAAATCGCATTTTATCTGCTTCAATAGCTGAAACTGGCTCTCCCGTTCGACGCCCTCGGCGACGGTTGCGATGCCAAGCTCCTGGGCCAGAGTGACAATAGCCTTTAGAATGGCGACAGACGCGGCATTGAAGTGGGCATCCCGCACGAAGCTCTGATCGATCTTGATCTTGTCGACCTTGAGGGTCTTCAGATACTGAAGCGATGCATAGCCCTTACCAAAGTCGTCAAGGGTGATCCTGACCCCGTGCTTTCTGAGAGCGTCCAGGGCATCGCTGGCCTGTTTCTCCTCAACGAACAGGACGGTTTCTGTGATTTCAAGAAAAAGACGGGTTGGCGCGATGCCCGTCTCGGTCAATATGCGTCTTACCGTATGTCCGAAGCCTCGTGATTGAATTTGAAGCACCGACACATTGACGCCAAGCGCAATGTGCTCCGGCCAAAGGGCTGCCTCCCGGCAGGCCTCTTGCAGTACCCATTCTCCGATCGACTGGATGAGCCCGGTTTCCTCTGCAATCGCGATCACGCTGTCCACCGGGACTGCGGCGGAGAGCGCGTTGCGCCAACGGAGGAGTGCCTCGAAAGCGGCTATTCGTCCGGTCTTCAGGTCAAAGATCGGCTGATAGTCGAGGTAGAGTTCTTGCCGGGACAGTGCCTGCGCAAGTTCGCGCTTGCGAAGCTGATGCTGCAACATCGCCTCACCGAGCTTCGGTTCGAAAAAACGGTAGCTCCGACGACCGTTCGCTTTTGCCGCGTAGAGTGCGATGTCCGCTTGCCGGACAAGTTCATCACCGGTTACACCCCGGACCGCGAGAGCAATGCCGACGCTGACGCCGATCGAGACGAGTTGTCCCTCTACCTCGTAGCCAACGGATAAGGCCGTCACGATGCTGTCGGCGAGCGCCCCGACATCCGGCCGCCTCCCGCATTCCTTTCTGGCGATCACGAACTCATCGCCTCCAAAACGTGAGACTAAGGCCCCGTCGCCGGTACATTGGCGAAGCCGCTCCGAGACCGCGACAAGCACCGCATCGCCCGCGGGATGGCCCATCGTGTCGTTCACGGCCTTGAATCCATCCAGATCGAGATAGAGCAGGACGACCTCTCCATCTGTCTCCATTCCAGCAAGCAGCCGGTCCAGATTGCTGTAAAAGGCCCCCCGGTTCGCCAAGCCGGTCAGGCTGTCATGGCTGGCCAGATAGGCGATCTTGTCCTGAGCCCGCCTCTCATCCTCCTCGGCCTGCCGACGGTCCGAGACATCTCGAAAAAACACCGACAGACCGTCAGAAGTCGGGAAGACGTCGAGTTCAAGCCAGCGGTCAAGTCCTGCAAAATAGGCGTCGAAACTCCCTGCCCGACGCGTGGCACTGATCTCGGCAAGCTTCCGGCCCGCAGGACTATCGACGCAGTCTGGCAACAGCTGCTGCAATGTCTGCCCGGGGGCCAGGATACGGGGTGCAAAAAGCCGCGCCGCGTGCCCATTGACATAAGTGATCTGCCAATGCGACGAGAGCAGTATCACGTTATCCGATGTGCTCTCAAGCACATCGTGAAGGCGCTGGGCCGAGACGCGGGCCTCGGCCAGCGCTTTCTTTTCGGTCGTGATATCGAAGACAGCAGCGCCGACGAGGACGGTATTGCCTTCCTCATCCTTCACAGGATCATAATTGACGAGCAGGAAACGGTCGCCACTCTCGGTCGGCTCCGTCACAGGGCAACTTTCGATCGGGCAACCTGTGGCTAAGACCTGTCGATACGCGGGCTCGACGATGTCCGCTATGTCGGGCACGATCTCCCTCAGGGTTCGTCCGATATGCGCTTCAATCGGGCGTCCATTTAGCCGGGCCATCCGCTCGTTGACTTCAACATAACGAAGGTCCCGATCGATGAGGCAGAGCGCGATCGGTGCTGACAGGAAGGCAGAGTGGAGCCGATTGAGCTTTTCTCCGAGGGAGAGAAGCCTCGTTTGTGCAACGGGACTGGGCTTGCTCGTGGGGTTTGCCGCCTTGGACAACCGGTCCTCTCCGGGGACTATACATTCGCCCCCCGAAATTAGCAGATAATCGAGCCGATGACTACCACGTGATCAAAGGCGTCTTCCTGACGTAGTTGCGGACCAATCGCTTCGTCTGGCGCTCCTTAACCTAAACCTCTGCGTCGGCTGGGGCAGAGGTTTAGCCATCTCTCTATCGTCACGAGCATCGCTGCCTACCAGGGCTACCGAGCGCGTGAGGCTGCCAGCTGAAACCCTGACGTGCATCTTGCCAGGATCGTTTCGAGGAAAGTTCAATGACGGGTAGGCGGTCCTACCGACATAGGGTCGCCCTCTCCCGCCCAGCGCAGGTCCCGCTACAGCAACCCGCCCCGTTAGCGCTTTTGTTCATGAAATGAACTGTTGGGAGGCAACCATTGGCACGGGCATATTATCATCTCGCAAGGTCATCTCTTGGAGTGGAAATTACTATGCTCAGCTTGCTTCTTTGTTAGCAATCCTCGTCGGACCTCGAGGTTCGGTTATGATATAGAGGCCTCAGGGTATTGACTTCTATAAGTTCCGATACGATTTTAAATCGTAATTATAGTAGACTGCTCAGAATAGCTGTGACCCGGGATGGAGGCTTGCCCTATCGCGCGACAGCGGCCTGAGGCCTAAGCAATCCCCTGAACGCGCGAGCATCGCTTCAAGGGATTGCCTCGCTCAGCCTCAGCCACCAGAACGAGCGCCGGAGACAGAGCCGACACTCGTTCGACGCGCCGCTAGGCCAGCGTGCTCATCAGCGACGAGGCGGCGTTTTGCTGGCTCACATCGCCCTTCAGAATCTGCATCGTGGATACCGTTTTTCCGTAGAAGTTGTGGTCCTCCTGACTGTTAGACGTGATATCAGTCGCACTCAGGTCTGCACCCGCGAAGGCGCCGGACTGGTTCGACCAGATGACGACATCGCCCTTGCCAACCGGCGCCTGGCCCTTGGCGGAGTAACCGATCACGGTGAGCCCGGCATTAGCGCCCAACGAGAAGTTGTTCGCCTGGGTGAAGTCATGTAGCGCCTTGTTCGTCATCAGCAACATGATCGTCTCGCCCGCCGATCCGCCGGCTTCGGCGCCCACCGACAAGGAGCCGATCGTCAGGAAGGCGGGCTGGCTCCAGCCGTCGTTCGTTCGCTTCACGAGAATACCCTGACCGCCATCACCGCCGATACCGATACCGCCTTTCACCATGGTCGGCACAATAAACATGCCTTTGCAACGCGACATAAGGTCGGCGTAGTGCTGGTCCGCTTTCATATCCTGTACGGCCTTTGTTGCGCCGCTCAGCAATTGATCCGGCGTGCTCGCGTTATTTCCGGCACTGCTCGAACTGGCGACATCCTGCGCCATGGCAGGTAACGCTGTGAGGCTCGTGGCGCCGACGAGGCTGAGGCCGATGACCGCAATCACAAATCCTTTGCGCATCTTTAATCTCCATGAAAGTTGTTCGGTCAAAAAATGGATCCGCTTGCCGTTACTCGTCATTTCCATGCAGAGTTGGCATCAAGGAGATAGCCCTCGTGGGTTCCTGGCTCCACCCACGAACCGGAGAAGCACGGACAAGTGTAACTCCTATCGGGCATGTAATGAGTAGGAAACCCACAAAGTAGATTGTGCGGACAAAATAAGAACCAGGGCGTGCTTCCGATGGAGCGTCGTCACCTGATGAGAGGCGCGCGGCTCGGCACCGTGCCGGGTGAGTCCGGGGGGGGCTGGACACGAGGAGATGTTCGTGCTGCTGCAAACAGGGCTGATCTTGGTCAGCGCGGGGCGGAGATCAGGGCTCGGCTTGGGCCGAGTCAGCGGTGCTAGGGGGCGCGCCTATCCGCCCCCGCGCTGGAGCACGGGCCCCGAGAGGCCGAGAACGCTATTGACTAAGGCGAGGTGGGAAAGCGCTTGCGGAAAATTGCCGATGAGGCGTTTCTGACCAACGTGATATTCCTCCGACAGCAAGCCAACATCATTTGCCAGCGCAATCACGCGTGACAGTAGCGTACGGGCCTCATCCTTTCGCCCCTGGAGGTTCATGCAGTCGGCAAGCCAGCAGGAACAGGCGATGAAGACGCCTTCCTCGGTGCCAAGGGATGCGGCCTTGTGGCGCCGGACGAGGCCGCCTTCCATGAGTTCCGATTCGATCGCCGCGATCGTGCCCGTGATGCGCGGATCATCGATCGGCAGGAATCCCACCAGAGGGAGTAGCAGGAGGCTCGCATCGAGCTGATGCGAGTAATATTGGTTCACGAAGGTATTGCGACTGTCGCTGAATCCCTTCTGACAGATATCGGCGTGCATTTCGTCCCGTAGCGCCTGCAGCCTCTCATGCAGCGCGCGCGGGCACTTTGTCTTGGCGCTCTGAAGCTTCAGAAAGCGGTCGATTGCGACCCAGGCCATGACCTTCGAATAGACATACTGCTTGGCGGAGCCGCGCGCCTCCCATAAGCCCTGGTCGGGTTGCCGCCAGGTCTCCGCAACATGCAGAACAAGGCGCTTCTCAACCTGGAGTTCCCAGTCATCGCGCTCCAGCCCTGCGCGATCTGCGAGGTGCGAGGAGTCCAGAATTTCTCCGAAAATATCGAGTTGCCGCTGACCGGCGGCGGCATTGCCAATCCGCACAGGCTTTGCGCCGCCGAAGCCCGGCAGCCAGCCCGCCTCCCACTCCTCCAGGCGCCGCCCTCCGTCTACGCGATAGGCAATGCGGATCCTGTCGGGACTACCAGCGACCGCCCGCAGCAACCAGTGCAGCCAGTTGCGGGCTTCTTGGTCAAAGCCCGCGTTGAGGAACGCCGTCATCGTGAATGTTGAGTCGCGCAGCCAGCAGTAGCGGTAGTCCCAGTTCATCCGGCCGCCGGGCTTTTCGGGAAGGCTGGTGGTGGGGGCCGCAAGCACTCCGCCGGTCGGGAAATAGGTAAGGGCCTTCAGCGTAAGCAACGAGCGTTTGACGATCTCCGGCCATTCGCTTGGCCGCTGGAACTTGCCGATCCAATCGAGCCACCAGGTCTTTGTCTCTGCAAGCAACCTGTCGGGATCGATCGGGCCAGGGTGCGGCCCTGTGGAGGCGCCATGCTGCAAGGTGAACGTGACCCGCTGACCGGCTCGTAACTCGAATCGGGCGCTTACTGCCTCATCCGTATGTCCCAGCGAAACGTCGCTCCGGATCACGACGAGGTCGGGACCGACCTTGCCGGTGAAGGCGCCGTCCTTCTCGCTGAACCACGGGGCAACACTTCCGTAGTCGAAGC
>Ga0116230_10006677_pt1 | contig 11379 bp, 7 predicted proteins | sample S1TSphfallax_3_FD_88678 | JGI IMG/M metagenome (GOLD analysis project Ga0116230, IMG submission 88678) | Host-associated microbial communities from peat moss isolated from Minnesota, USA - S1T2_Fd - Sphagnum fallax MG | ecosystem: Host-associated > Plants > Peat moss > Unclassified | place: USA...
AGCCGAGGGAGACGGTGAGCGGCGCGACGGTGGGGGAGATGCCGGTGGTGGCGTTGGCCGCGGTGTAGGCCGGGTTGGGGTTCATGCCCCCGGAGGGCGCGCTGTAGCCGGCGATGGTGTAGACGTAGCCGCGGGTGAGCTGGGCCGGGGTGTAGCCGATGAGGGTGCCTTTGCCCATCCAGATGGCGCGCACGACGGCGTTGCCGCTGTCGGCGATGTAGATGTTGCCGTAGGCATCGACCTGCACGTCCTCGGGGTTGTAGAACTCGGCGGTGCTGGCGGAGACGCCGCTGGCGACCTGGATGGAGCCGCTGAGCGGGCTGTAGCCGGTGATGGTGGCGATGGTGTCGCCGCTGCCGCTGGGGGAGACCTCGCGGATGACGTTGTTGCCGGTGTCGGCGATGAAGATGTTGCCGTTGTTGTCGGTGCCGATGCCGCGGCTTTGGTCGACGGTGCTGGTGCCGATGGGGCCGTCGGTCTGGTTATTCTTCACGCTGGCGGTGCCGGTGCCGGCGACCTGGCTCATGTAGTTGCTCAGGCCGAGCGTGGTGGCGGTGAGCGAGGCGGTGACCTTGTGGTCGTAGTCGTCGTTGTAGCCGGCCCAGTAGAGGTCGCCGTTGAGGGCGAGCCCGAGTCCGCGCGGGGTGTGCGACATGACGGTGGTATAGGTCGCGTTGGTGTTGCCGGAGTTGGCGACGTCGTCGTTGGCGGGGCAGCCGTCGCCGATCTTGTCCTGGACGCCGAGGTTGGCGTTGAGGTTGGTGCCGGAGGAGAAGCAGCTCTTGGTGCTGACGGTGCTGCCGACGTAGGCGGTTTCGAGCAGGGTGAAGGGGTTGATGCGGTGGATGATGGCGGCGGTGGTGTTGTCGTCGATATAAAAGAGATTGCCGATGCCGTCGACGCGGACGTCATGGGGATCAATACCGACGCTGACGCCGGGTGCGGGGCAGCCATCGCCGGCGGAGTCGAGGGCGAAGAAGGCGTTGTTGGAGGTGCAGGCGGCGCCGATGGTGTACTGCGGCGTGGCGCCGAGGAAGGTGGTCATGGTGTAAGGCAGGACGTAGGGCGCCTGCGCGAGGGCGGTGGCGCCGGCGGCGAGCGCTAGCAGAAAGAGGCCGAGCCGCAGGGCCAGGCGTGCCAGCCGGCGCCGCGGCGGCCAGGTGAGCTGCGGCGGGCAGGTGAAGCGAGGACGATGGCCGACGTGACGCATTGCATACCCCATGATTTTAAAGCCGTTGCTGTAATGACTGTACTGAGTTGCTGTAGAAACTATAAAGACGAATCGTAAAACGGTGCGAGGGGCCCCGGTCCGGCGTGCCTTGCAGCCGCTGGATGTTCCGGATTTCAACCTCCCCGGAGGGATTTGCGGAGTGACCTGGGCGGGATGTTGGCCCCGCCGGAGCGCCCACTGTGCCCTGTCGGGGGAGAAGTGAGCAACCGCCCGAACGATAGCTGCCGAAGCGCGGGGCTGTCAAACTTGCTGTCTGTCAGGTCAGGCAGATGGCGCGAGGGCGCGGGATTTTTGCGCGGCGGCGGCGGGGCGTTTGTGCAGCGGGGGATTAGTATGGTCGGCAGTGTGCCATTTGCCGAGATTTGACAAGCCATAGCACGGCTCGGGATACTGTGCCGCATCCGGGAACCAGGCTCATGCGCAGGGCGGCAAGAGAGAAGCGATGGAAGTGGAGATGTCGATGGGTCGGTTGGGGAAGCGGGCAGCATGTCATACAGGGGAGTCTGCGTGTCAGGCAGTCGGGCCGCGCAGGGCGCTGGTTGGGGCCGTCGCCGGTGTGTGGACATTGTGCTCGCTGCTGCTGCTGGGGGTAGGAACGGCCCCGCGGGCGCTGGGACAGGCGCAGAACTCGGGCACCATCCTGGGCAATGTGGTGGACCCGACCGGTGCGGCGGTGCGGTTCGCGACGGTGACCGTGGCGGAGACGGAGAAGGGCATCAACCGGACGGTGCAGACCTCGCAGACCGGCGACTACCAGCTGCCGAGCCTGCCGGTGGGCACCTACATCCTGACGGTGACGGCCGGGGGCTTCCAGACCTTTGTCGCCGACGGGATCGTGCTGGACGCGGACAAGAGCGTGAAGCTGGTGGTGAAGCTGGTATTGGGCGATGCCAAAGAGACGGTGACGGTGGATGCGAACGGGTCTGCACTGGACACGAACTCGGCGACGCTGGGGACGCTGATCGACAACAAGCTGGTGGAGGAGCTGCCGATCGACGGGCGCAACGTGGTGGCGCTGGCGAGCCTGCTGCCGGGCGTGACCGACCTGAACGCGCCGGCGACCAACACCAGCGACCGCGGCGGGCCGACGTACTCGGTCTCGGGCAGCCGGAACACGCAGAACCTGATGCTGTTCGACGGCCTGATGTGGAACAACCTGTTCTACAACACGGGCATCAACTACCCGCCGCCCAACGCCCTGCAGGAGATCAGCGTGCTGCTGAACAACTTCAAGGCGCAGTACGGGCGCAATGCGGGCTCGGTGTTCAACGTGGTGACCAAGAGCGGGTCCAACAACTTCCACGGCGCGGTGTGGGACTACGTGCAGAGCCGGGCGTTCAATGCGGCCGACTACTTGACCCACATCAACCCCACCGACAACAGCAACCAGCTAGGGTTCACGGTGGAGGGGCCGATCAAGCGCGACAAGCTGTACTTCGCGCTCACATTCCAGGACCTGTTCCAGCACCTGCAGGTGCCGGGCCAGGCCGTCTTCGCGCAAGGGCTGGCGGAGCGCGGGCTGAACCCGAACGGGACGCCGCGGCCGTGCTCGAATCCCACCGAGGGGCCGCAGTGCGCCAGCTATGCGACCGACCTGCTGACGGTGACCAACGGTGTGTCCAGCTACGCCAAGTTCTACAACCCAGAGATCTACTCGAGCTCGAGCGGCGTGCAGGCGACCACGGGCGACGCCATGCAGATGTTCGAAGCCGCGTATGTGCAGGCGGGAAACCCGGACCCGGGCGTGGGCAACACGCCGTGCGATACGGCGCTGAAGGCGGCCGCCCTCTACGCCCTGAGCAATAAGTACCTGGACGGGACCTCGGAGCCGAACTACCTGCCGTTCGGCGAGATACCGATGACGTGCTTCAACCCGGTGGTGCTGAACTTCATCAACAAATATGTGCCGCTGCCCAACGGGCTGACCACCAAGGGCCAGCCGGAGGCGACGACCGTGGCGCCGCAGCCGCGCAACGACAAGAACGTGCTGATCCGGATCGACTGGGTGGCGTCGCGGCGGCACAACATCGATGTTCGCTACAACCTGATCGACGCCAACGATGCGACGGCGCCGGGGGTGAACTCGCAGAGCCAGGGCATCCCCACCTATGCGGTGAGCGCGAACACGGCGATCAGCAACTACGGCAACATCGGGGACACCTGGACGGTGTCGCCGAACATCGTGAATGTGCTGCGCGCGGGCTACAAGCGGTATGTGCTGCGGACGCCGCCGCGGGACATGACGACGTGGAACACGCTGGGCGGCAACTTCGTGGAGCCGGGGATACCGACGCTGCCGGTGATCGACGTGAGCGATGCCTACACGGCGGGCAGCACGTCGCAGGCGAACGCGAGCGTGGTGAACGAGAACATCGAGATACTGGAGCAGCTGAGCTGGACACGGGGCGCGCACAACTTCCAGTTCGGCGCGAACTACCTGCGCCTGCAGTACCTGAACCGGACGGACTATCCAGGCAAGTTCAGCTTCAGCACGGACTTTACGGGGTCCTCGGTGGGCGACGAGGCCATGGGGCTGCTGAACTCGATCCAGGCCAACAGCCCGCTGGTGCAGGGCGGTGTGCAGCATGACATCTTCGCGTATGCGCAGGACGACTGGCGGGCGTCGTCGAAGCTGACCTTCAACCTGGGTGTACGCTACGAGCTGCCTTTCCAGTGGTACCAGCCGAACGGATATTCGTCGACGTTCATTCCGGGGCACCAGTCGACGGTGTTTCCGGGTGCGATCGGCGGGCTGGCGTATCCCGGCGACACGGGGGTGCTGAAGTCGCTGGTGCCGACCGACTTCAACGGCGTCGCGCCGCGCTTCGGCTTCGCCTATGACGCGTTTGGCGATGGGCGGCTGGCGCTGCGCGGCGGCTTCGGCATGTTCTTCGACGCCATCAACGCGGACGTGATCGGCGTAGGCGAGCCGTTCTACTTCCAATACTTCACGCAGCTGCCGGCGGGTGGAGCTTCGATTCCGCTGCTGGTGAACCCGCTGCCCTCGACGACGACGCGGGTGATTCCGTCGGGCTACAACAAGGCCAATCCGCAGTTCACCGCGCCGTACTCGCTGTTCTACCCGGACCGCAACTTCCGCACGCCGTACTACGAGTCGATGAACCTCGGCTTCCAGTTGCGGGTGGACAGGGGCGGCGTTCTGGACGTGAACTACGTGGGCAAGTTGGGGCGGAAGCTGACGATTCCGTTCGACCAGAACCCGGCGATCACGGACTGCTCCGGCGGCTACTACCAGGCGAACCCCACGCTCTACGGCAATGCGAACTGCCCGACGCTGGCGGGCACGCCGGCGGGCAATGCGAGCAGCCAGGTGTCCTCCACCCGGGCGCGGCTGCGCTACACACCGTTCAACTACGGCGGCAGCGGCCTGGTGGACTTTTCCAGCATCGGGACCTCGAACTACAACGGGCTGCAGGTGCAGTTCACGCAGCGGGGCGGGCGGGCGCTGACGCTGATCTCCTCCTACACATACTCAAAGTCGATCGACCTACAGACGCAGTCGCAGACGACGACGAACTCGATCCCGGATGTGTTCAACATCGCCTCCGAGCGCGGGCTCTCCGACTACGACGCGCGGCACGTCTTGAACATGGGCTGGGTGCTGCAGCTGCCCTCGCCCGCGACCGGCAGCGCGCTGGCGCAGGCGGTGCTGAGGAACTGGCAGTACAGCGGCAAGTTCATCACCCACACCGGCAAGCCGTACTCGGTGACGATCAACAACGACTCGGCGCTGGACGGCGAGCCCAACCAGCGCGCTGCGTTGGTGCCGGGTATTTCGCCGAAGCTGCCGAGCAACCGGCACCGCACGGCGAAGGTGTCGGAGTACTTCAATGTGCTGGCGTTCACGTATCCTACGGTCGGCACGTTCAGCAACGTGCCGCGCAACGCCTTCACCGGGCCGGCGTACATCCAGACGGACATGAGCCTGGGGCGCAGCTTCACGCTGACGCGGATCCACGAGGGCATGCGGATGCTGTTCAAGGCCGAGGCGTTCAACGTCTTCAACACGCCGAACCTGGCCAACCCATCGGCAGACTTCAGCTGCACGACGACGACGCTGGCCGGGGGCTCGTGCGGCCCTTCGAACACCGCGGTGACGTCCTCGCCGTCGCTTTCGCCGACCTCGACGTTCGGGCAGGTGCTGTCGACCTTCGGCAACAACGGAAATACCTCCACCAACGGACGCAGGATGCAGTTTTCGGGCACGGTGTACTTCTGACTGTGTACTTCTGACTGTGTACTTCCGACGGTGTATTTCCGATCTACAGGATGTAGCATGCAGGGAAGTGGAGGTGGGGGCGCGCCGCAGAGGGCGCGCCTTTGCTGCGTCTGGCGCGGGCGGGGGCCGCTGACGGTAGACTGGCTGCAGCATGATCACGGAGCCAAAGGTCACGGAGTCGAGGGTGATGAGTGAGGCGGGTGGGTATCCGCTGCTGGATGCGCGGCAGCGGCGGCCGGAGCTGGCGGAGGTGTGCGCGCTGGCGGTGATGTCCAAGGCACCCCGTGCGGGCAAGGTGAAGACGCGGCTGGCGCCGGCGCTGGGGTTCGAGGGCAGCGCGGCGATCAACGTGTGCTTTTTGAGGGACACGACGCGGAACATTGCGGAGGTTGCGGAGCAAATGCGGGTCTCTCCGCTGCGGCCTCCGGCCTTCGGTCGAGATGAAAATTCTGTGGTGGGTGAGGGCGATGCAGCCGCGGCGGGGCTGGTGTGCTACACGCCGGTGGGCGATGAGGTGGCGTTCGATGGGCTGCTGCCGGAGGGGTTTGCGCTGATCGCGCAGCGGGGCGATGGCTTCGGCGAGCGGCTGCTGCTGGCGGCTGAGGACATTCTGGCGTGCGGCTATGGGGCGGTGTGCCTGATCGATTCGGATTCGCCGACGCTGCCGGCGGCGGTGCTGCGCGGCGCGGTGGAGGCGCTGGCGCGGCCGGGCGACCGCGTGGTGCTGGCGGGCTCGGAGGACGGCGGCTACACGCTGATCGGGATGAAGCGCGCGCACGCCGCGCCGTTCGAGCGGATCACCTGGAGCACCGGCAGCGTGTATGCGGAGACGGTGGAGCGCGTGCGCGAGGCGGGGATCGAACTGGTGGAGCTGCCCATTTGGTACGACGTGGACGATGCCGCGACGCTCGCGGTGCTGGAGGCGGAGCTGCTGGAGGGCCGGCGTCCGGCGTTTGCGACGGTGGATGGATATCGGGCGACAGCGACGCGGGAGTTTCTGGCGGCGCGGGCGGAGGGGGCGAAGTGAGCGAGAGCTTTGACGCAACGTTCGCGAAGTTGGCAAAGTTTCGCGAAGGGAGAGCGTGGGCGACGAACGCGATGCTGTGCCTGCTGGGGCTGGGGCTGCTGCTGCTGACGCGGCAGTTTGTGGCGGAGCAGGGCCGGTTCACGATCGGTTTTTCGGGCTGCTCGGGCTGGTCGGCGTGGCTGTATGTGGCGGCGGCGATCGTGGTGCTGACGCAGCCGCGCGACCGTGCGACGCTGTGGATCGTGCTGGGCTTCGCGGTGGCCTTCCGCACGATGACGCTGTTCACCGACCCGTTCCTCTCGACCGATATCTATCGCTATGTGTGGGACGGGATCGTGCAGCATGCGCACATCAGTCCCTACCGCTATGTGCCGGGGGACAAGGCGCTGGCCTTTCTGCGCGCGCCGAACCAGGATGTGTATGACGGCATCAACCGGCGGGACTATGCGCGCACCATCTATCCGCCGGCGGCGCAGATGTTCTATTGGCTGGTGACGTGGTTTTCGCCGACGGTGCAGGCGATGAAGGTGGCGATGTTCGGCTGCGAGTGCGTGACGGTGGCCGCGCTGCTGGCGCTGCTGCGGCGCATGGGGCGGTCGCCGACCGATGTGCTGCTGTATGCGTGGTGCCCGCTGCTGGTGTGGGAGATCGGCGGGTCGGGCCATGTGGATGCGGTGGTGATCGCGCTGCTGACGCTGGCGCTGCTGTTCCGGCACCGCGGGCAGGCGGCGCCGACGGGGCTGTTTCTGGGCCTGGCGGCGATGACGAAGTTTTATCCGCTGGTGCTGCTGCCGGCGCTATGGACGCGGGACGGGTTGGCGCGCGGGCTGCGGCGAATCGGCGACTGGAAGATGCCAGCGACGCTGGCGGCGGTGTGCGTGGGCGGCTATGCGGTGTACCTTTCGGCGGGCAGGCTGGTGTTTGGCTTTCTGGGCGGCTATACGAAGGAGGAGGGGCTGGACAGCGGTACGCGCTTCTTCCTGCTGGACTGGGTGAAGGGCCTGCCGGGGCTGGGGTGGGTGCCGCTGGGGGCGTATCTGCTGTTGTGCGCGGCGGTGCTGGGCGGGATCGCGTGGTGGGCCTGGAGGTGGGCGGCGGTGGAGAGCTTTCTATCTCCAACGGTACCCCACCCTGCCGGGCAGAGTGCGCGCGTCGAGAATGGCGCACCCAGGTTTGTGCGTGCCGCGATGCTGCTGGCGCTGGCGATGACGCTGCTGTTCAGCCCGCACTATCCCTGGTACATCGCCTGGCTGGTGCCGTTCCTGGTGCTGCTGCCGAACCTGCCGCTGCTGGCCTACGTGATGCTGTTCTTTTATCTGTTCACGACGGCGCTGGCCGACCCCGGGCCGAAGATGTTTTTGCTGAACGAGATTTTGTACGGGGCGCTGGCGGTGGTTATCCTGCTGGACCGGACGGTGCTGCGGCGGTGGCCGCTGCGGAAGGTGTTTCGGGTGTGAGCGCGGGAACGGCGAACGCGGAGGACGCAGAGGTTCGCGGAGGAAAGACGAGCGTGCAGGTGAGTGCGATTGTGGCGGCGCTGAATGAGGCGGAGTCGATCGGGCGGGTAGTGGCGGCGATGCCGTGGGGTGGCGGCGCGGAGTTCGTGCTGCGCGAATGCATTGTGGTGGACAACGGCAGCACGGACGCGACGGCGGAGCTGGCCGCGGCCGCCGGGGCGCGCGTGGTGCACTCGCCGCGCGGCTATGGCAACGCGATGTGGGCGGGCATGCAGGCAGCGGTGGGTGAGGTGCTGGTCTTCGCCGATGGCGATGGCGCAGACGATGTGGCGCGGCTCGGCGAGCTGGCCGCGCCGATCGTGCGCGGCGAGGCGGACTTCGTGCTGGCCTCACGGACCAAGGGTACGCGCGAGCCGGGGTCGATGCTGCCCAGCCAGGTGCTGGCGGGGCATGTGGTGGGCTGGTTGACGTGGGTGTTCTATGGGCACAGGTACTCGGACATGTGCGCGTTTCGCGCCATCCGCAAGGACGTGCTGGAGCGGATGCAGATGCAGGAGCGTACGTATGGCTGGAACCTGGAGATGCAGCTGAAGGCGATTACGATGGGGCTGCGGATCGTGGAGGTGCCGGTGCATTATCGCTGCCGTGCCGGCGGGGTCTCGAAGGTGTCTGGAAACCTGAAAGCGAGCTGGCAGACGCTGCTGAAGATTATTGAGGTGTTTGCGCGTGTGCGGCGGGAGATGCGCCGATGATGAAGGGTGCCGGCACCTCCAGCGAGAAGCAGATCCTTCGCTCCGCTCAGGATGACAAATCAAACAACGATGCAATCGTGGAGTTGGAGCATGTGCATGTGGCGCGGGGCAACAATGTGGTGCTGCACGATGTGAGCCTGCGGATCGATGCGGGTGAGTCGCTGGCGATTCTGGGGCCGAACGGCTGTGGCAAGTCGACGCTGCTGAAGACGATGACGTGCGAGCTGTATCCGCTGGTGAAGCCGGAGACACGGGTGCGGATTCTGGGCCGTGAGCGGTGGGACCTTACGGAGTTGAAGCGCCGGATGGGCGTGGTGAGCGCGGAGCTGCCGGGCAGACCGACGCTGACGACGACAGGCTTCGACGCGGTTCTGACCGGGTTCTTTTCGAGCTCGACGCTGTGGCCCAACCTTACGGTTACACCGGCGATGCGGGAGCGGGCGGAGGAGATCGTCGCGCTGGTGGGAGCGGACCCGTTGCGGGAGAAGGTTGTCGGCGAGATGAGCGCGGGGCAGCAGCGACGGCTGATGATCGGACGCGCGCTGGCCGGGGCTTCCGTGCATGGCGAGGTGAAGATGCTGCTGCTGGACGAACCGTCGAATGCGCTCGATCTGGGTGCGCAGCATGACCTGCGCCAGATGCTGCGCGGGCTCGCCGCACGCGGCATTGCGATCCTGCTGATTACACACCACGTGGAGGACATCCTGCCGGAGATGCAGCGGATTGCGATGATGCAAGAGGGGCGGATCGTCGCAGATGGCGCGAAGCCGGAGTTGCTGACGGAGACGCGGTTGAGCGAGTTATTTGGGCGTGAGATCGCGCTGACCGGGCGAGGTGGCTGGTGGAGTGCGTGGTGAGCGACGCTGCAGCGGGTGGAGAAAATTACGGCGAAGATCCAGGCGCCAGCTGCGAGACTATAGGTTCATGAGCTGGACAACCGCAGGGTCGAGAGGAGGATGGCAGAACGATGTGGCACATTCCCGAGATCGTCTTTTTTGGAAAAATGGAAGGTTCGCGCAAGTTTGTCCTGTGGAGGACTCTGATCGCCGGCAGCATCGTGGCGGCGTTTTTGATCTACGCCCTGATTGAGAACAACCTCATGGCGGGGAATATGTACAAGCGCTCCATGAATATCTTCCTGGGGGCCGTGCTGGCGATCGACCTGTGGGCGGTATGGAAGTCCGTGAAGTATCTGAGGAGTCCAAAATAGCTGCGGCGGACCAGCTTAGCGGGTGCCGGTGAGTTGGACGAGGGCGTTTCCTGCGAGCTCCGGGCGCTGGAGCTTGCTGGGGCCGAGCATGGCGACGCTGGGCAGCGGGCCGCGGACCATCGCGACTTCATCGCAGGCGTAGAGCCGCGGGCAGGTTTGGCAGTCCTTGTAGATCTTGTCGGGCATGGCGTTGCGTTCGGCGACGCGGAAGCCGAGGTGCTCGAAGAAGCTTGGGATGCGGGTGAAGAGGCAGACGGAGAGGACCTCGTGGTCGGCCGCCTCGGCGATGAGGGCTTCGAGGATGGCGTCGCCGGCGCCGAGGCCGCGGGCTTCCGGCTTGACGACGATGGAGCGGACTTCGGCGAGGTGCGGGCCGTACAGATGCAGCGCGCCACAGCCGATGAACTCATGCTCGCCTTCTTCATGGGGGATGCAGGCGACGGTGAAGTCGCGGATGTTCTCGCAGATCTCGGCGTAGCTGCGGCGCAGCAGCGTGCCATCGTGCGAGAGCGAGTTGACCAGTTCGAAGATGGCGTGCGCGTCCTGCAGGCGCGCCTTGTGCACGGCGATGACGCGAAGGCCGTCCTGCGCGGAGGGCGAGAGGCTGCGCGTGGCGGTGCCGAGATCGGAGGTGAGCAGATCGTTGGTCGCGTCGAACTGTGAGGTGTTAGGCAACGGCTGGGTCCTCTGTTTGGGTTGCGGGATGGGAGATGCGGGCCTTCGCCGCGGCCAGCGCCTCGGCGACGCGGTGCGTGGCGGTGCCGCCGACGACATCGTGACAGTCTACAGTCGCCTTGAGAGCGATGGCCGCGAAGAAGTCTTCGGCGAAGTGCTCACTGAGTTGTTGCAGCTCGGCGAGCGGGAGCTGGTTGAGTTCGAGGGTTTTGTCGAGACCGAGGCGGACGGCGTTGCCGACGATCTCATGCGCCTTGCGGAAGGGGACGCCCTTGTTGCTCAGATAGGTGGCAGCGGCCATCGCATTAAGATATCCGGTTTCGGCGGCCACTTGCATGGTGGCAAAGCGGAACTTGAGCGAACGCGTGAAGCCGGGCAGCACGCTGAGCAGGCCGGCGAGCGTGTCGGCGATGTCGAAGACTTGCTCCTGGCCTTCTTGCAGATCTTTGTTGTAGGCGAGCGGCAGGCCCTTGATGAGCGTGGCGAGCGCGGTGGCTGCGCCGAGCAGGCGGGCGGACTTGCCGCGGGCGAGTTCGGTGAGATCGGGGTTCTTCTTCTGCGGCATGGCGGAGCTGCCGGTGCTGAAGGCTTCGGGCAGGTCTATAAACGAAAACTCCGCTGTCGCATATAACGTGATCTCTTCGGCGAAGCGCGAGATGTGCAGGCCGAGGGTGCTGGCGGCCTGTGCGAAGTCGAGCATGAAGTCGCGGTCGGATGTGGCGTCCATGCTGTTGGGCGTGGGGGCGGTGAAGGCCAGGGCGTTGGCGGCGATGCTGCGGTCAAGTGC
>Ga0116230_10006678_pt1 | contig 11379 bp, 10 predicted proteins | sample S1TSphfallax_3_FD_88678 | JGI IMG/M metagenome (GOLD analysis project Ga0116230, IMG submission 88678) | Host-associated microbial communities from peat moss isolated from Minnesota, USA - S1T2_Fd - Sphagnum fallax MG | ecosystem: Host-associated > Plants > Peat moss > Unclassified | place...
CACGCCTGCGCCAGCGCCTCGATGATGAGCACGCCCGGCATCACCGGGCGATGCGGGAAGTGACCGGTGAAGAACGGCTCGTTGAAGGTCACGTTCTTGAGCGCATGCACGAACTTTCCGGGCTCGCAGGCGAGCACCCGATCCACCAGCAACATGGGATACCGATGCGGCAGTTGCTGCATGATTGCCTCGATATCCATCGCGCCTGGTTCAGCCATCATCGCTCCTTTTCACCGAACTTTCGTAAATGCGCCACCATGCGCCGCCAGGCCCGCGTCTCGACCGTGGGCATGCCGCTCGAGTAGCTGCCGGCCTGGCGGATCGAGGCACTCACGAGGCTGCAGCCCGTGACCATCACGTCATCCGCGATCATCAGGTGCCCTGCGAAACCCACCATGCCGCCGATCATGCAGCGCTTGCCCAACGTGGTGCTGCCGGAAATGCCGGTGCACGCGGCGATGGCCGTGTGCTCGCCGATCACGACGTTGTGGCCCACCTGGATCTGATTGTCCAATTTAACGCCATTCTCGATGACCGTGTCCTCGATGGCGCCGCGGTCGACCGTGGTGTTGGCACCGATCTCCACGTCGTCACCGATGCGCACGCTGCCCACCTGGGGCACCTTGACCCAGGCGCCGGCATCGGCCGCGAAGCCGAAGCCGTCGGCGCCAATCACCGCGCCTGCGTGCAGCAGACAGCGTTCGCCGATCCGCACCCCGGGATACAGCGTGACCCGCGGCATCAAGCGGGAATCATCGCCGATCCGCACGCCCTCGAGTACCGTGCACGCCGCGGCCAGGTGGACGCGTTCGCCGATCACCGCGCCCGTCTCGACCACACAGTGAGGACCGACCGCCGCCGATGCCGCCACGCGCGCATCCGCGGACACCGACGCGGTCGGATGGATGCCGGGGACGGCGGGTGGCTCCGGGTGCAGCAGCGTCGCGATCCGCGCATACGCAAGATGTGGATTGGCGGCAATCAGGGCCGCGGTGGGACAGTCTGCGGCATCGGCGGGGGCCACCACGATTGCGGTGGCGTGTGACAGCCTAAGCTGCTTGCGCAGCCTGGAATTCGCCAGGAAACTCAAACTCCCGGGGCCGGCAAGAGCCAGGGTCGCGACCCGCGAGACGCGCAGCGTGGGCTCACCGCGCAACGTGAGGCCGAACCGCACCGCCAACTCCCCTAGGCTGTAGTCCCCCGTTGCCTGCACACGAAGATTACTTCGGCGCGTTCGTCGGCTTGGCGGCGGTCGGCGAAGCGGAGGCCGCGGCGGGCAGAGTCGCCGGTTTGGTGGCGAGCACGGCGAGGACGTTCGCCGTGATGTCGAGCGGGCCCTTGGCGAAAAACACGCCATCGCCCAACACCAGATCATAGCCCTGGGCATTACCGTAGGCCTGGATCTCCGTCACGAGGTAGCGCTGCACCTTGCCGATTTCCTCATTGCGGCGCGTCGAGGCGTCATCCTGGAATTCACCGGCCTTGCGCGAGAACTCACGCTGCTGATCGCGCAGCGCCTTCTCCGCCTTGGCGCGATCGGCCTCGGACATCACTGCGCCCTCCTTCTGCAGCTTCTCGTCCTTCGCCTTCAAATCATTCTGCATGGTCAGAAGTTCGCGGCGCCGGGGCGCAAACTCGTTCTCGAGCGACGCCATGGCGGTCTTGGTCTGCGGCGCCTCTTCGAGCAACTTCTGGAAATTGACGACACCCATTTTCACTTCCGCGCTTGCTTGCTGCGCGCCGAGTAGACCGCAAACGCACAGGGCGATGATGCGAATGCTGCGATTGAAAGACGACATGTTGATATTTAGGACCTCGAGTAATGGTGGGTCAAAACGCTTGACCGATGGAAAACTGAAAACGCTCCGTTTCGTCGTTGAACTTGGTCGTGCTGCCGATGAACGAATTCAGCGGGACACCGTACGAGAACCGGAACAGACCGAGCGGCGCCAGCCACTGCACCGCGATGCCGGTCGATCGCTTAAGGTTATCATAAGCGAAGTGGTAATTGACCGGGGTGATGTCGTCGGGACCCAAGAATTTGATCTTGTCACCGGTCTGAAACACGTTGCCCATGTCGTAGAACCAGCTCACCCGGGCTGCGCTGCGCCATTTTTCCGGGACCGGGAAGATCAGCTCGGCCCGATTGACCACGCGCAAGTTGCCGCCGTACGGATTGCCCTCGCCGATATTGTCGCGCGGTCCCAAGCGGCTCTCGCGATAGCCGCGGACGCTGTCCGGGCCGCCGGCGAAATAATTCAAATACGGCGGCAGCGCGGTGGTGCCGCCCAGCGGTTCACCATAGTCCACCGTGGCATTGATCGACAGCAGCCACTTTCTCCAGACGGGGATGTACTGCAGGAATTGGAAGTTCGTGGTGTAGTAGCGCACCGAACTCAACGGCACCGCGTACCGGCCCGAGACCGCCATGTGCAACCCGCGGTCGGCGAACAGGGCGCGGTTGCGCGTATCGAAGTTCCAGCCGGCCGTGAGTTCGTAGGTATAGAAGTCCGTGCCATACACGGTGTACGGGCTGTCGAGCGAGTTGATCACGCCGTCGCCGTTGGTATCCTCGAGATCACGCTGGAAGGTGGCGCCGTTCGACCTCACCCAATCGACCGCCTGCTGTGCGCTGTAACCCTCCGAGACCACCAGTGTGTTCTTGTTCGCCGAGACGCCCGCCTGCAGATACTGATATTCGGTGATCGGGTAGGACCACTGCACTGCGCCGGTGATCTGCTTGGTCGAGAAGGCCGATGATGCCGAGACGAACTGGGTGATGTCGCGGAACGACAAGGAACTGGTCCGCGCCACGCCGTCGATGGTCGTGTACGGATCGGTGTGCGAGAACACGTAGCTCTTGCTGTACTTGCCGGCGTTGATCTCGAGCGCGATGCGATCCCCGGTGCCCATGAAATTGCTGTGCACGAAATTGCCGTTGAGGCTGAATTTCTGTGCTTCCGAATAGCCGATGCCGCCGCCGAACTGCCCGGGCAATCCCTCTTTGATGTTGTAGTCGACGTCGACCAGGTCGGCGCTGCCGGCGACCGGCTTGTTCTCGAACTCGACCTTCTCGATATACGGCAGGCGCTGCAGACGCTCCTTCGAACGCTCGATGGCGGAGTTCGACAGCCAGCCGCCCTCGAGCTGGCGCATCTCGCGGCGCAGCGTTTCGTCGTTGATCGCCGTGATGTTGTTGAAATTGATGTGCCGCACGTAGACCCGGTTGCCGGGCTCGATGAAGAAGGTGATCGACACCGTCTTCTTGTCGTTGTCGGGAGTGGGTACCGGATCGATCTTGGAGAATGCATAGCCGTCGGCGCCGAGGCGATAGCTCATCAATTCCTGTGATCCGGTCACGGCCTTGCGCGAATAGATGTCGCCGGGCTTGAACAGCAGGAGCTTGCGCAATTGTTCCTCGGGAACCACCATCGTGCCGGCGAGCTTGATCTCGGACACCTTGAACACATCGCCCTCGTTGACGTTGACGGTGATGTACATATCGTCTTTTTCAGGCGCGATCGCCACCTGGGTGGACTCGATCTGGAAATTCGCGTAGCCACGATCCATGTAGTAGGAGCGCAGCTTCTCGAGGTCGCCGGTCAGCGATTCGCGCGAGTAGCGGTCGTCCTGCTTGTACCAGGACAGCCAGTTCGGCGTCTTCAATTCGAGGGTACCCAGGACGTCACCCTCCTTGAACTTGGTGTTGCCCACCAGGTTGATCGATTCGATCTTGGCGCGCTTGCCCTCCTTGATGTCGACGACGATGTCCACCTTGTTGCCCGGCAGTTCGGTCACCTTGGTGTCGATGCGCACCGCATACTTGCCGCGGCTGAAGTATTGATCGGTCAGGTACTGTTTGACCTCATCGAGCACCGACCGGTCGAAGGTCTTGCCGGTCGCGAGACCGACGTTGCGCAGACTTTTCTGCAGATCCTCGGTCTTGATGTCCTTGTTGCCCTTGATTTCGAACTTGGCGATCGATGGCCGCTCGATGACCACGACCAGCAGGGTGTTGCCGTCGCGCCGCAACTCGACGTCGCGGAAGAATCCGGTGGCGTACAGCGCCCGCATGGCCTCGCCGATGCGCTGGCCGTCCAGATGATCGCCGATGTTCACCGGCAGGTAGTTGAACACCGTGCCTTCGGAGATTCTCTGCAATCCCTCGACGCGTATGTCGCCGACGGTGAAAGGTTCCTGGGGTGCGGCGGCTTGGGCGTGGGCGGCGTTAGTGTACGGCTGGGCGGCGAGCGCCATCAGGCCGAAAAGCTTCAGTTCAAACCGCACGCGACAACGACCGAAAAAAATCTCGCGACCATGCTTTTTTGTCATTAATTCAAATGTCTTGATATGTCGTTATAGAACGCGAGGCTCATCAACACGACCAGCAAGGCGATACCGACCTGTTGACCGAAGTTTTGTGCCCGCTCCGAGAGCGGACTTCCCTTGACCGCTTCAACCAACTGATAAACGATCTGGCCGCCGTCGAGCAGCGGCACCGGCATCAAATTGAGCACGCCCAAGCTCACGCTGATGATCGCCAGAAACCCGAGGAACGCGGTCAGGCCGAGCGACGCGCTGATGCCCGCAAACTCCGCGATGCTGATCGGCCCGCTGATGTTCTTTGCCGAAACCTGGCCGGAGAGCATCCGCCACAGCATCTCCACGGTCAGCGACGACATGTCCCAGGTCTTGAGGAAGCCCAAGCCGAGCGCATCGATCGGACCCGCGCGGCGCGTTTGCAACACGCCCGCCGGCCACACCCGCTCGCCCTCCTTCAAAGTGATGCCGAGCCGGCCGATGGCCCGGCCCTGCTCCATCACCCGCGCCACGGCCGCCACGATACGCACTCGCGCGCCCCCGCGCTCCACTTCGATGGAAATATCTTTGCCCGGCGCGGCCATGACCATCGATTGAAAGTCGGTCATGTTGACCACCGGCTGCCCGTCCACCGACAACAAGCGGTCGCCCACCCGGAGTCCCGCCTTGGCACCGGCGCTGTCCTGCGGCACGTCTTGAATCGAGGTCGTGGCCCGCCACGTCGCCACGTCGAAACCCAGCCCCGGCAGCAGCCGGCCGGGCTCGGTCAGTTCGCGACGATCCTCGCCCAGCTGCAACGTGACCGGCAGTTCGCTGCCGTCGCGGCGCACTTCGAGCGGCAGCGCGCTGCCGTCCGAGACCTGGCGGATGAGCGCGATCTGGAGGCTTTCGACATCATCGACGGGATGATCGCCGACGCGCACGATTTCGTCGCCCCGCGCCAAGCCGGCCTGGGCAGCCGGGCTGCCGAGGCGCACTTGACCCACCAGGGGTTTGATGACCTGTGAGCCGAGCAAGGCCAGCAACGCATAGAGCAGCGAGGCAAAAATCAAGTTCATGGTCGGACCCGCGATCAGCACGGCGATGCGCTGCAGGACGGGCCGGCGGGTGAAGGAACGGTGCAGCTCCTCGGGGGCGACATCGCCCTCTCGCTCGTCGAGCAGCTTGACGTAGCCGCCCAAGGGAATCGCGGCCAGGCAATATTCGGTGCGGTCGGCGTCGCGGCCGACGCGCATCAGCAACGGCTTGCCGAAGCCGATGCTGAAACGCAAAACCTTGAAACCCAGCTTCTTCGCGACCCAGTAATGCCCGAACTCATGCACCGCCACCAATATGCCGATCGCGGCCAGGAAAGCGGCGACGAAAATCAATATCTTCATGCGTAGGCTCCAGTCTCGGGCTGAATCAAGGCTACCGCCAGGCGTCGCGCCGACGCGTCGGCTTCGAGTACATCGCCCAAAGCCTTGACTGGCGAGGTGTCGAGGCGCTGCAACACTTTGTCAATGACCGTCGCAATGCCGGTAAAGTTCAAGCGATGCTCGAGAAAGGCTTGCACGGCCACTTCATTCGCGGCGTTCAGCACCGCCGGCGCCGTGCCCCCTCGGCGTGCCGCCGCCCGTGCCAGCCCGAGACTGGGAAAGCGAACATGGTCCGGCGGCTCGAATTCCAGCCGGCCGACCTGGCTCATGCTCAAGGAGTGTACACCGGACTCGATGCGTTCCGGCCACGCCAGCGCCTGCGCGATCGGCGTGCGCATGTCCGGCGCACCGAGCTGCGCCAGCAACGAGCCATCGGCATATTCCACCAGCGAATGCACCAGGCTCTGCGGATGTACCACCACCTCGACGTCGGCCTCGGACATGCCGAACAGCAGCGTCGCCTCGATGACCTCGAGCCCCTTGTTCATCAAGGTGGCCGAATCCACGGAAATCTTGCGGCCCATTTTCCATTTCGGGTGGGCACACGCCTGATCCGGCGAGACGCTCTCGAGCAGGGCCGGCTCGGTCAGGCGAAACGGACCGCCCGACGCGGTGAGGATCATCTTGGTCACGCCGCGCGCGGCGGCGCCCGGCAGGTAGCCGGCGGGCATGCATTGAAAAATCGCATTGTGCTCGCTGTCGATGGGGATGAGTTCGCTTCCCGCGACGCGCACCTCTTCCATCAGCAGCCGACCGGCCATCACCAGCGACTCTTTGTTGGCGAGCAACACCCGCTTGGCCGCGCGCACTGCGGCCAACGTCGGCAACAGGCCGGCGGCGCCGACGATGGCCGCCATGACCATGTGGGTGTTATCGCCGGTCACGGCATCCGCCAGCGCCGCCGCTCCCTCGAGCACCCGGGTCTTCGAGCCGCAATTCTCGAGTGCGGCGCGGGCCGCCGCCGCCGCGGCGGGATCTACCAGCACGACCGTATCCGGTGCAAACTCGAGCGCCTGTTCGACCACCGTCTGCCAGCTGCGATTCGCACCCAGCACCGAGACGCGGAAGCGTTCGGGATGCAGGGCGATCACGGCCAACGTACTGCGGCCGATGCTGCCGCTGGAACCCAATATCGCGACGCCGCGTGGCCCACTCATTCGATCACCCCCGCCCCGAGCAGCCCCAGCGCGTAGAGCGGCGCCGCGGCGGTGAGGCTGTCGATACGATCCAAAATTCCCCCATGTCCGGGCAGCACGCTGCCGCTGTCCTTCAGACCCGCCGCGCGCTTGAACATGCTCTCGGTCAGATCACCGATCACGGAGAAAATTCCGACCGCACAGCCGAACGCCACGCCGGCCGCGACCGGCAGGCTGAGATGCACGGCGCCGGCCAGGGCAACCAGCGCCACGGCGAGGAGGCCGCCGAGCGCGCCCTCCCAGGTCTTCCCCGGACTGACGCGCGGGGCCAGCTTATGTCTCCCTAAGCTGCGGCCCGCGAAGAACGCGCCAATGTCGGCGGCAATCACCAGCAACAGCAGCCACAACACCAGCTCGGGCCCGCGGGCCAGGCCGCGTGCGGACAGCTGCACGCGCGCCAGGGCAATGAAGGTCGGCACCAACACCGGCACGCCGCAGAGCAGGGCCAAGGCGGGCCGATGGCGCCCCGGCGCCAGGGTAAGCCAGAGCAACGCCATCACCCACCAGCCACAGGCGGCGGCCAGGAATACCAGGAGGTGGGCGGAGCCGCGGGTCCATTCCCACGACAGCCACGACACGGCCGCCACGCCGGCCACATAGGCGAGTCGCATGCCCGCGCCATGAAGGCCGCCGAAACCGGTCCATTCCCACGCGGCCAAGGTGAGAACCGCCGCGAACACCAGCACGGTCCACGGCGGCGGCAGCAAAAACAGGCTGACCAGAAGCCCCACGCCCAGAATGGACGCCGTCAGGATGCGGACCTTCAGCATGGGCTTGAAGCAGGTCAGACCTGCATCAATTCCTTTTCCTTCGCCGCCATCGCCTCGTCGATTTCCGCCACATGCTTGTCCGTGAGCTTTTGCACTTCATCCTGGGCGCGCCGGTCATCGTCCTGCGCGATCAGTTTTTCCTTGAGCATTTCCTTGAGTTCATTCATCACCTCACGGCGCACGTTGCGCACCGCGACGCGCGCGCTCTCGGCTTCCGCCCGAACCACCTTGGTCATGTCGCGGCGGCGTTCCTCGGTGAGCGCCGGCATGGAAATGCGGATGAGTGTGCCCGCGGTGTTCGGCGTCAACCCGAGGTCGGATTTGTAGATCGCCTTTTCGATCACCGGCACCATGGCCTTCTCCCACGGCGTCACGGTCAACGTGCGCGCATCTTCGGTGGCCACGTTCGCAACCTGGTTGAGCGGCATCTCCGAACCGTAGTAATCGACCTTGATGTGCTCGATCAGGCTCGTGTGCGCGCGCCCGGTGCGCATCTTCTTCAGCTGGTCCTTGAGAGTTTGCACGCATTTCGCCATGCGCACTGTCGCGTCCTTCTTCAGATCATCGAGCATTGCCGATTCCTCACTAGGTCCCGGTGGAGACGACGGTGCCGACGTCTTCACCCTGAACGATACGCATCAAATCCCCGGCATTGAACAGGTTGAACACCTGCAGCGGCAAGTTGTTTTCCCGGCACATGACGATCGCCGTGGCGTCCATCACGTCGAGGCGGTCGGCGAGTACCTTGTCGAAGGTCAGGTGCGTGTAGCGCTTCGCGTCCGGGTTCTTGAGCGGATCGGAATCGTAGATGCCGTTGACCTTGGTCGCCTTCAGCAGGATCTCGGCATTGATTTCGATGGCCCGCAGCGACGCCGCCGTATCGGTGGTGAAAAAAGGATTGCCGGTTCCGGCACCGAATATCACCACCCGTCCCTTCTCGAGATGGCGCACCGCGCGGCGCCGGATGTAGTCCTCGCACACCTCGTTGATGCGCAGCGCCGACATCACCCGAGCATAGACACCCAGGCTTTCGAGCGCATCCTGCATGGCGAGCGCATTGATGACCGTGGCCAGCATGCCCATGTGATCGCCGGTGACCCGGTCCATTCCGGCGCGCGCCAGACCCGCGCCGCGGAAAATATTGCCGCCGCCCAGAACCACGGCAACCTGAACCCCCAACTGGGTCAGGTCGCGGACTTCGCCGGCGATGCGCTTCAGGATTTTCGGGTCGATCCCGTAGTCCTCGCTGCCCAGCAGCGCCTCACCGGACAACTTGACCAATATTCTGCGGTAGCGCGCTGCGCCGGTAGTCGTACTCATGGTCGCGTACCCTACTATAAAAGACCCCGCCGTAGCGGGGTCTCTAGGTCTAAATGTAATGAACGGCTAGTGCTTTTGCGGATCGCTCTTGTCCTGGGCCTTGACCTGCGCCATGACTTCGCCGACGAAATCGTCCTGCTTTTTCTCGATGCCCGCGCCCACTTCGTAGCGGACGAACTTGACCACCTTGGCGCCGGCCTTCTTGACCAGCTTGTCGACCGTGGTCTCCGGATCCTTGACGAACGGTTGACCCAACAGGGTGATTTCCGCCAGATACTTCCTCAGCCGCCCCTCGACCATCTTGGCAATGATCTCGGGCGGTTTCTTCTCGCCCTTGGTCTGCTCAGTCAGGATCTCGCGCTCCTTGTCGAGCACCGCGGCCGGCACCTCGCCCGCGTCGATGAACGCGGGATTGACCGCCGCCACGTGCATGGCGAGGTCGCGCGCCAGCGTTTCATCGCCGCCTTCGAGCGCGACCAGGCTGCCGATGCGGCTGCCATGGATGTACGTGCCGAGCGCACCCGGGGCGGTCAGCTTGACGAACCGCCGCACGGAAATGTTCTCGCCGATCTTGGCGATCAACGCGCGCCGCTGATCCTCGAGGCTCGTGCTGCCAACGGCGGAGGCGAGCAGCCCGTCGACGGTGTCACTGGCACAGGTCAGTGCGGCCTTGGCGAGCGTCTTCGCGAATGCCTGGAACTCATCGCCGCGCGCGACGAAATCAGTCTCGCAGTTGACTTCGATGAGCACCGCGCTCGCGCCGCTGCGCTCGATCGCCACGGTGCCTTCGGCGGCCACGCGAGAGGCCTTCTTGTCGGCCTTCGCCATGCCGGTCTTGCGCATGAGATCGGCCGCGGCATCCAGGTCGCCGTGGGTCTCGACCAGCGCCTTCTTGCACTCCATCATGCCCGCGCCGGTGCGCTCGCGGAGTTGCTTCACTGATTCTGCGGTAATGTTCATGGTGTCTAGAAACAGCCGTTAACGGCGGTTTTCCTCGTCTTGGTGGTGAGATTCCGAATGTCGCGCCGGGCGCGCAACCGAAGCGTCCCGCGCGGCGCTTTAGCGTCGCGGCGCGCCCGTGCTACGGCCCACCGGGCGCCGTCGCGGCGCACTCGCCGGTCGCGTCTCGGCCGGCGGCGTGTTGGGCACGTCGACGTCGACATCGTCGGTTTCGACATCTTCCGCCGCACCGGCCGCAGCAGCAACACCGGGAATGACGGTAACCGGCACCTTGCGACGCGGCGGCGGCTTGCGGCCGCCACGACCGGCGGGTGCAGGCGGACGTCGTCCGCCGCCATTGTTGGCGCGCTTCTTGGGGTTGCCCTCTTCGTCCAATTCGACGAATTCATCCTCGCCCACGGGAACCTCGGGGAGGGACGACTTGCCCTCGAGCACGGAGTCGGCCACGCCGCCGGCATATAGCAGGATGGCGCGCATGGCGTCATCGTTGCCGGGTATCACGTAATCGATGCCGTCGGGTGAGCAATTGGTGTCGACCACGGCCACCACCGGAATTCCCAGCTTCTTCGCTTCGGCAATCGCAATTTCCTCGTGACCCACGTCGATCACGAACAAGGCGTCGGGCAATGCGGTCATTTCGCGGATTCCGCCCAAGCTGCGCAGCAGCTTCTCCATCTCGCGACGAAGCATTTGCGCCTCTTTCTTGCCGCGACGCTCGAGGGAGCCGTTTTGCGCCATGTCGTCAAGTTCGTTCAGCCGCTTGATGGACTGGCGGATGGTCTTGAAATTGGTGAGCATACCGCCCAGCCAGCGCTGGTTGACATAAGGCATGTCGCAGCGCGTGGCCTCCTTTTGGACGGCATCGCGGGCGGAACGCTTGGTTCCCACGAACAATATTTTGCCGCCGTCCGCCGCCACGCTCTTGATGAAGGCCGAGGCGCTTACATAGAGCGGCTGGGTCTTCTCGAGGTTGATGATATGGATCTTGTTTCGTTCGCCGAAGATGAACGGGGCCATTTTCGGGTTCCAGAAGCGGGTTTGATGTCCAAAATGGACGCCCGCTTCCAGCATCTGTCGCATTGACACGCTGGTCATATAAATCTCCTGGTCGGGTTGAGCCTCCGCGTATCCCAATCGGCAACCCGCTGTTCCTTGTGGGTCAGCAAAGGCCTACACCCATAAGAGATTCAACGGGCACCCGGCCGATTGTGACGACACGCGTGCGGGGTTGTTAAAAATAGCCGCGCTTTATACCATGAACCCCTCGCGGAAACCAAGCTCAAGGCCACTATGAACGTCACCATCAAATCCCCGGCGGAACAAGAGAAGATGCGCCTCGCCGGACGGCTGGCGGCCAGCGTGCTGGACATGATCGAGCCATTCGTCCAGCCCGGC
>Ga0116230_10006679_pt1 | contig 11379 bp, 10 predicted proteins | sample S1TSphfallax_3_FD_88678 | JGI IMG/M metagenome (GOLD analysis project Ga0116230, IMG submission 88678) | Host-associated microbial communities from peat moss isolated from Minnesota, USA - S1T2_Fd - Sphagnum fallax MG | ecosystem: Host-associated > Plants > Peat moss > Unclassified | place...
AAAGTTTCAATCCACGCCCCCGCATGGGGGGCGACGTATTTGGGCACGAAACATGAGGCTAACTATGTTGTTTCAATCCACGCCCCCGCATGGGGGGCGACGCCTGCTCCTTATTGCTCATGGTGCGCGGCGTTGGGTTTCAATCCACGCCCCCGCATGGGGGGCGACTCTTCTCGTCTGCCATAGTGTTGCCCTCCTTTAGTTTCAATCCACGCCCCCGCATGGGGGGCGACGGCTTGGTGTCGAAGCTGGCTATGCACTCAGGATGGTTTCAATCCACGCCCCCGCATGGGGGGCGACGTGACTTGATCGGCGCACATGGATGCCGGAAGTGTGTTTCAATCCACGCCCCCGCATGGGGGGCGACTCCAGCAGCCATTAAAGGCAGCACTCCAGACCAGTTTCAATCCACGCCCCCGCATGGGGGGCGACCTGTCAATGGCATTCACGCTGGTAGCCTCCATTGTGGTTTCAATCCACGCCCCCGCATGGGGGGCGACGGCCGTGGCGCGCCCAGCACGCGGCTGGTGGCTATGTTTCAATCCACGCCCCCGCATGGGGGGCGACTACGGTAAGCAATCTCAATGCGGCTGGGCGGATGGTTTCAATCCACGCCCCCGCATGGGGGGCGACACTAACTCCTCCAACGTCATGGCCGTAATGCTACGGTTTCAATCCACGCCCCCGCATGGGGGGCGACAGCATTCGGAGGCTGAGCAACGTAGCCAGGATTAGTTTCAATCCACGCCCCCGCATGGGGGGCGACCGACTAAGGAAGTGGAAAGGGCGAGTGGCTTGGTATGTTTCAATCCACGCCCCCGCATGGGGGGCGACGGATTTGGGCACGAAACATGAGGCTGACGATGTTGTTTCAATCCACGCCCCCGCATGGGGGGCGACCGCTCAGGACGCTGGAGAGCATGATAACGCTGTGGTTTCAATCCACGCCCCCGCATGGGGGGCGACGGACGGGGAAACCCCGCTTAATCAGAAAGGATACGTTTCAATCCACGCCCCCGCATGGGGGGCGACGTCGTACTGCAACCGCCGCCCGGAGCGCCCATCGTGTTTCAATCCACGCCCCCGCATGGGGGGCGACGACATACTGGCGGCCAACATTCAGTACGCCATTATGTTTCAATCCACGCCCCCGCATGGGGGGCGACACATGACGCTTGACGAATCGCTGGGCTTTAGCACCGTTTCAATCCACGCCCCCGCATGGGGGGCGACCAGGGCAGCCCGGTAAGTGGTACGCAACAGCAGCAGTTTCAATCCACGCCCCCGCATGGGGGGCGACGCCACTCCACCGGTCAAACGGTATTAAGCCGCAGTTTCAATCCACGCCCCCGCATGGGGGGCGACGGATTTGGGCACGAAACATGAGGCTAACGATGTTGTTTCAATCCACGCCCCCGCATGGGGGGCGACTACGGTGTCGCCAACCTTGACCTTAACACCGTCTTGTTTCAATCCACGCCCCCGCATGGGGGGCGACCACGCTTACGCGCTGGACCTGCGGGAAGGTATCGTTTCAATCCACGCCCCCGCATGGGGGGCGACGTCCTATAGCGCGGCGGCTTTGGGAGCTACGGGTTTCAATCCACGCCCCCGCATGGGGGGCGACGTTATCAGCTTGGCGTCTACGGCAAAGGTTTTGGTTTCAATCCACGCCCCCGCATGGGGGGCGACTTCAGCACTCTGAGCCTGAGCGTTTGGCAAACTTTGTTTCAATCCACGCCCCCGCATGGGGGGCGACTAGGGCTAGGCGGCGTGTATAGCTGGCGTATCGCTGTTTCAATCCACGCCCCCGCATGGGGGGCGACGGCGCATGTCGTAAACATCTCCATGCGCTACAGTTATCTTGCCACAAACGCGATCCTGACTCCATCCGCTGATGCACCAACCGCCCTTTCCAGGGCGCTCAAGAGTACCTTCCTGTCACCAAAGAACTTAGACCATCTGCGGACCTTCCAGAGAATCCGTGTACGCTTGAGGTCCGCGCGAATAAATTTGAGCCTTTGGCCACAACTAAAGAATGAGGGGGGCTTCAGGATCGTAGGAGAGCTTGGCTCCGACGTGTTCCACGCGTCTTCTCCACTCGTTTCCGAGAAAATAGAAGCGGAGGCTGTCCTGACCGGGGTCGGCTTCCGACACAAGGCTTGCCCGGAGCACGACCCATTGCGCGGAGTCCACGACGCACTCGAAGACGGAGTTCTGCACCCGTTGCCCGTGATTTTCGCAAAGCCGGGCCACGCGGCGCAGTCTGCGTCGTCCCGCGTCGTCGCGTGTGCTTACGTCGTAGCTGACAAGGACCATCATGCTCCAATCACCTCCAGAAAAAGGGTGGATAGGCGTCCAGGCCACCGCGAATATGCCGAGCCAACAGGAGCGCCTGCACATAAGGAACCAGACCGAGCGGAATTCGCTCCTTCAGATATGGGTGTTCGATCTCGTCCTGCTTTCGAAGCTGCCACGCAGAGACGACTTGTTTGCGAGTAGCGTCGTCCATCTGAATTCCGCCCCCGTCCTGCTCCGAAAAGCCCGCTCCCTGCACCTGACGCCGGTTGATGAGGGTCAAGACCAGACGATCAGCCAACGCGGCGCGGAGTTCCTCCATGAGGTCGAGAGCAAGGCTCGGGCGCCCCGGCCGGTCGGTGTGCAGGAAGCCGACCGCCGGATCGAGGCCGACGCTCTCCAGGGCGGACTCGATGTCGTGGCGCAAGAGCGCATAGACGAACGAAAGCAGAGCATTCGCTCGGTCAAGCGGAGGCCGTCGCGAGCGACCTGCAAAATGAAACGCCTCGCGGTCGCCGCCAATCATCTGATTGAATACGGAGAAGTAAACCTGCCCCGCCATGCCTTCATGTCCCCGTGCCTCGTCGATGGACGATGCCTTCGCGGCCTCCAACCCAGCCCATGAGAGCCGGTTCGCAGCTTCTCTGAGTTCTTTTTCGCGCGGTTGGTCGGCAATCTCACGGGCGGCGCGGAGCAGGACCACGCGGCTGTTGGCAATCTTCGTCGCGACGATAGTCCTGACGACGGGAAGCGCGCGGGCCGGGTCGTCGGCAATACGATATTGCTGCCTTCGCAGCAGCACATTGCCTGAGACGGGGCCGTTGACGCGGGCGACGAACCTGCCCTGCTCGGAGAGAAACGAGATGCCCACGCCTCGTTCGCAGCACAGCCCGAGCACCGGCGGACTGCAGAGGACCCGCCCCCAGCAAACCAGGCCTTCGAGCGTATGGACGGGTACGCGCAGCTTGAATTCGTCGCCGATCTTGACCGCGACCGTTTCACCGTCGCGATGCAGGTACGCGCCTTGGGTCATCACATGCAGCGTGTTGAGGAGTTTGCGCATCGGCGCCGCTAAACCTCCTGTTGCAGAGAGTGAAGTTGCAGCGCCACCCACTGCGCGGCATCGTCGTGCGAAGTCGCCTCCGGGAGACATACATCGACCAGCGAGCAGTTACGGCAGTAAGGCCCCGGAGTTGCGGCAGGCGTTACGCCAGTCCGGTACAGACGGTGCATGGTAGCCGCGAGTTCTTCCGTGCGCGAACGCAGTTGCGGGGTGAACTCCACTTCCAGGCGGCGTCGCGGGTTGCCATAGAAGATGGCGCCGCGCTCTACAGTGGTCTGCAACATCTCCTCCAGGCAGAGCGCCTGCGCGCAAAGCTGGACCGTATCGCAGTCGTTGGGCTTGCTCTTGCCGCGCTTGTACTCGACCGGGAAGGGTTGAGCGTTGAGGCCACCGGGGTCGGCCTTGAACTCGACGATGTCGGCGCGGCCTGTGAGACGCAGTCTCTCCGAGCGCAGCCACATGCCGCGAACCGTGCGCACACTGGCGCGACGGCTCTCGCCCGGCAGGTCGGCGCGCTCATGCAGCAGGCGGCCTTCGGCGGTGCGAACGTTCTCCACCCAAACCTGCTCCAGATGGATCAGCGCCCACTGCCGCGGACAGAACGCCAGGTGCTGCAAGCCGCTGATCGGCAGCGCATCATCGTCGGCTTCAGAGGTGGAGAGGGACATGCTCAGAACTCCCAACTACTTTGATTTAGAAGCCGTCGATCTCCTCGGGAGGAAGATCATCGAAGTTGTTCAGATCGTACTTCCCGTCAGGATGAACCTTGAGCGTCCCGTGAACCTTTGCGGAGGAATACTGGCCAATCTTCCCTGGCTTGTGCTTCCACCAAATCAACTTGAGGACAGCCATGCTACCTTCCGGGCGTGCTGAGGAAGCGTCGTTCTCGAAGAGCTTAGGCAAGATCTCCTTGATCGCTTCGGCATCTGCATCGCTGAAACCTGTACGTTCGGCCAGTTGCGGGTTCATGCTGCCGTAGAAAACATACACTGCTTCATCGACGCGATGCTTCATGCCCATCGTGTCCGAACCACGTTTTGTACCGTCGCCGTCGCCGCTCACGCTCTTTGTGATTTGCGTACTGGTCACGTCCACAGGCGCAAGACTAAACGCAGACTGGATGGTCACAGGTCCTCGGATTGGAATGGACACGCCTGTATCACCGTCCTCGTCCTGCCCTTTAGCCTTGCTCTTCTTTGGTAGGGCAAAAAGCTGTCCGAAAGCACGCACATCGAACCAAGTCTCGCTTGCAAGCTTGGCAGTCTCCCCGGAGCCGAACTTGTTGCCAAGGGCCTTCTCCGCCCGATCCCGCAAACTCTTCGCATCATCGTTCTTACGATCATCCGATTGAACGAAGATATTTTGCCCGCTCTCGACAAGTCGGTCGCGCAACTTGCGCTTGATGCAGACATCGGTGATCTCTCCGTAACCGTTATAGTCTGTGCGTGGTCTATTCCCATTTAGTGGGTCGCCGTTTGGGTTAGCGTGCTTCACGCGAAGCACGACGGCAAAGTCGATCTTATGTTGTAGCGAACTCACGGGCTTCTCCTTATGCGGTTGAATGCGGGCAACTTTATACCGGCTGCGGTTCTTGACTGCTCTCTTCTTTAGCTTCACTCTTTGAATCTTCCCAGCGCAACGCGGCGCGTTGGCAGTGATAGCCAAGCAAAAACTCTGCATCGAGTCGCCCCGATCGGGTGAAATCGTCTCCCTGAAAACGGCTGATGACATCATCGAGCAAACTCTTCCAGACATAGAGTGCTGCCGGACGGCTACCCTGCAAACGCTGCATGTAGGGGCGAAGTGCTAATTCGATGGTGCGCCACGTAGCGGACGGATGGTCAGAGAATCGCTGCATAAGTCGTTCAGCCGTCGTGCCGCGAGTCTCTTTGGCAAGATACAGCGCATACCCCTCGATCTTCTCGGCAATGGCCAGCAGCCTTCCGAACAAATAGTCCCGTGAGTTTCGATCTTCTTCAAGCGACATCGAATAGTTCTCCTCTCTTCTGCTTCCACGAACCAACGCACAGGCAATACCGAGGCATCGCTCCCATTCCCAGTGCTCTTTTCCAGCAGGATTCGCCGCTTGCTGAGCGCAGGCCGTAACCAGGTCGCGTGGAATGGGTCGCCCATCTACGATGCAAGGAAGCAGTCGCTCGACGGTAGACTTTTTGAGCTTGTCATCGACCCGCCGACCGTAAGCTGCCTCTGCGATATCGCGGGGAGCCGGTGCCCCGATGAACCTCCGATCCTTGCCCATATTCTGCGACCAAGCCGTGTGCTCGTGCCAAGCCTGGATGCGATTTAAGAACTCCGAGGCCCGTAACTCCCTGTAGTAAGTAATTGCCATGCGTCCAGGTGTTGCCGAGTCCAAAGCCATAACCACAATATCTTCACGTTCGCTGAGATTCGCTGCATATCCGCGAATCAGGCTATCCATCTGCTTTGCGAACAACTGACCGGCGTCTCCTTTATAACGCTCTGTCACCGCAACTGCTCCTGGTGCAGTTTGTGTCGTCACCTCAGCGGCTTTATTTTTGATCTCTTCTGAATCCGAAACTACTTGCGGAATAGGCTTTCCGCTAACGGCCCAGGCAACTATGGCTTGATCGCTGTTCTGGTAGCCTTGACGTGAAAGCAGCCAGCGAAGAGCGATATGCGCTTTTTGCGTTGTCGAACTCCCAATTCCGTATGCCTGCTCAGGCAATGCAAAACGTCCGCGATAGGTATATCCACTACTGTCATTGGAAGAAATCAGCTTGGCTCCATCCGCTCCATGCCGAAGCCGCTTTGGATGATTTGCAGCCGGAGCGAGTCTATCTCCAGTAACCATGCACAACGTGGCTGGTCTCGCTTGCTTCGCTATGTATCTTTGCCAAGAACGCTGCACGTTCTGATTCTTCCAAAGCTGAGCATCCCCTTGCGGTTCGCGCAGCTCGACAATCCAACGAACCACTGCAGCTCGCTGGTTTCGTTCACCCGCAGTGGCAGTCAGGACCTTGAAGAGAGCTGGCGGCGCACCTGGGTTCTGCCAGCGTGTCAGTAGATCTCCCGCAGCGTCGGCGTGCAAGACAGACTGCTGGAGGAGGTCTGCGATGATAGTGCCGCCCTCCACATAACTGAGAACCGCTTGCACATGAGGATCAGGTTCTGACGCCACCCAACTGCGAAGTTGATTGACATACAAACTATATGGCGAATCCTTTTCGTCCTTTATCTTCTTGTTTGTCTTAACGGAGGTCTTAATCTCAGCAACTGTGCCTTCGTGAATTGAGGTGCCATTTTGTTCGGAAGCAACATATTCCAGCTTGTCCGCCAGTCCATGCGCTACAGGAGCCGAGGTGCGACCAGCCGACTCCTCTGTAGCCGGAATAAAGGTCGTTTCTTTGGAGACAACAGAAGCTGAACGAAACTTGCCCGAACCATTCAGCGTAATCTCGATATGAACTTGCTGCTCCGCGTGATCGACAGGCATCAGTGGGTTCGTGTCGAACTGCGGCTGTCCGGCGCAGCGATCATAGGTCTCGTACAGCTTCTGAATCCAACTCAAGCCATCCCTCCGACGATTGAGGCATATTGCTCCGCCTCGGTTTCGACATACTGGAGGTTCTGTTCAATACCGAATGCCTTCGGCATCATGGCGCGTATCTCCTTCTTGTGTTCAACGAGGATTTGATCGGGGCGTAGAAAGGACAGTATGCCGTTGACCAGCTTCGGTCGCCAGAAGTTGCTCGCGAGTTTGTTTCCCCCCGTCTCGTCCGGGTAATCGAAGCTGTGGAACATGAAACCATACTGCAACTCGCCGTCATGGTCACACTCGCCTTCACCCGAGCCGAACTGACACGGCTCGACATAGCCCTGACACTCCCGCGTTCCGAGAAAGATGTCCTGCCTTCCGCCGCGTTCTAGGCTCCGCTTTGCAATCTCGAAGTGCTTACCATCGTTGCGGTCACGCTCCAACTCGGGGCGGTGTTCATTCCACTCGAAGTGAGCGCGGACTTGATACTCCACCCGTTGCTCGGTCGTTTCCGAATCAGGATCGCCAGTCAGGTAGGTGTAGATTGCCAGCGTATTTCCACCGCCATAGTCCAACGGTTTTGCACCTTTCGTCTGAGTACGAATGCGCTTCATCACTCTCACCTGGTCGATGTACCAGATGAAGGTAGGCTTCCAGTAGATGCTCTTTGCTATACCTTTCAGGGCTTCATATGTCGGCAGATGGTACGAGCACTTCTCCCCACCCACACGGGTAAGCGGGTCGGTAAACATGGCGTACCGGCCCCAGACGCGAAACTCAATCGTATTCTTCGCCGTGTTATGCAATCATGCTCTCCATTTTTCCGCTGTCGTCGAGCGTCAGCCCGAACTCAGACGAATAGAATTCCTCCCGAAGACAAAACATACCGGTGCCCGCCTGTACCTCATAGATGGACTTATTTCGAGTCAAAGAATCCATCTCCCACTGAAACACATTGACAGCGAACCGCTGCGCTTTTCTCAGTAGCTGAAACTCTACCGCAAGATCGCGTGCGGCGCAAAGGGCTGCAATCAAATCCTTCCCCAAGGTACCGAACGGAACAACAATCCCTTGCGTCTGTGTATCGATTGCATGAAATGCTCTGGCCGCACTAGCAAATGACTGCATGAAGCCATGCCGCTTCACCCCTGCCAGCCTTGAATCCGCAACCGCCATCCCATTCTCACCCAACATTCGGAGCAGGGTGTCGTCCCGTTGCGCCTTCACTGGATAATCCATCTGATCTTTGCGCGCAAAGAAGTGATGGCCGAAAAATCGGTCCATCTGGAGTGGGTCTGACAACGGGAAGGGCGCATCTCCCTGGTCATCTCTCCAGTCTTCCAGAACGCGACGGGCGTTTTGCTGGGCGCACCGAATCTCCTCCAGCTGCTTCGGCAGCGGTTCTGCCATTTTGACAATGTGTACCCGCCCGCTTGCTCGGTCGCCATTGCGGTTACATCTACCCGCTGCCTGCGCGATGGAATCTAGTCCTGCCAGATCCCGCACCACGGTGGCAAAATCAATGTCCACACCCGCCTCGATCAACTGCGTACTGACGCATAGCACTCGCTTTTTCTGCGCTAACGCCATCTTCATTCCCTCCAATGCTCCAAGGCGATGTGCAGGGCACATACGAGTACTCAGATGAACAAAGCAGCCCCCCTCCATCGGCTCAGACAGAGCGTTGAATCGCTCCTTGCAAGCCATGTATATCGCCAGTGCATCGCGCTTTGTGTTCACAATGACAAGGCAGCTTCCATACCCCAACATTTCCTCCATGGCCAGACCGCCTACTTCGGTAGGACTCCATGGTTTGCTTGATTTATCGAACGTCTCGTAACGCTTCAGATCGTGGAACAACTCCGGAGCATTTGGCATCAGTTCGGCATCATCCGCAAGTCGTATTGCCCCCTTGGCTTTATCTACTTCATGGAGGAGCGGCTGAGTTGCAGTACACAACACAACACTCGCGCCACACTGCTCTACCAGGAAATTCATAGCATTATTGAACATATGAATCATCCTTACTGGCAAGGTCTGTACTTCGTCGAAGACAATCACTGAATTCGCTAATGCATGAAGTCTCCGGGCAGAGCGCGTACGACCACCGAAGAGAGCTTCGAGCACCTGCACTGCTGTAGTGAAAACCACCGGCGCATCCCAATTCTCTGCCAGCACCGATCCTCTCCAGCTCTCTTTATCGGGCGTAAGGCTGGAATGGTGTTCAAGCACGATTGAGGCGAAGTCGCACCCCACCGGTTCCAGCACCGCGCGTACTACCTGCGCGTTCTGGTCCGCGATGGAAATATACGGGCTGACATAAATGAGGCGATCCATGCCCCAGCGCTGTGCATGGTGTAACGCGAAACGCAGGCTCGCTAATGTCTTACCTCCGCCAGTTGGCACGGTAAGGGTAAACACTCCTTTCGGACGATCCGATGCTGCAAAGCAATGACCGGAGATTTTGCAGCGAAGTTGATCGACCCATCGTTCATTCGAGAACACAGCCAACTTAAGCTCTAGCCGGTCGATAAGATTTGGCCATGGAATATACCTACCATGTTGCCGAAAGCTGGCAGCCCTGGGCTTTTCGAAATCCGCCGTATCGATCCGATCTCCGTCGATAAGGCAACTGAACAACATTCGAAGCAACAGACCTTCCTTGAATGGTCGGATAACTTCATCACTGTCTTTCTCATGGATGCGGCCCAATGCCGCAACTATTTCACTCGCAACATCCGCACTGTTGAGCACGGTTTCCAACCGACCGCGTATCGTTTGTTCGGCTTGGCTCCATGCTTCATCGCGGTGGCTCAAAGCACCATCCTTATTGAGCCTGCGGGTTAACACATCCACCCCATCAGGAGCAATGCAATCTATCAAGCCGGAGTGATGCGAGGCGACGCATATGGCAAGCATCTGGCTCGCGATTCCACCATTGCCGCTAGCTGCCACGGTCCCTATGATCTGCGCTCCCGCCGTGGAATGATCGACACTCCCCTTGAGTGAGAAATCCGGTTCCATCTCCATTGCAGCATCATTCGCAACTCTTCGAAGGTAATGCTGAAATGCCTCCGAGTACTTTCCAAGATCATGCGCAATGCCGATCAATTCTCCTGCGTGAGCCAGCCCAATCTTTCCAGCCAGATACGAGGTGTGCGCTGCGACGGAAGCGAGATGCATCCTCAGTTCCTGCCATTGCTCCGTAGCGGAATTTGGTTTGGAATGAGCGTAGAAGGCTCTATGCCCCATGAATCAGTTCCCCCTGTTTACACGTTGCTCCGATTGTCCTACCCCAGCGACAACCTCATCGACATTGGGCATCTTGCTTAACATCATGCCGGACATGGTTTCCCAGTCCAGCCGCGATTCGGCGAACATTGCGTCGCGGGACTGCGAAGCTTCCTGGATACGATCCCACATCGCACGTTGAATGCTCGCTCGAAGTAGCAGCTCTATCCGTCAACGAGATTTGGCAAATGTCCTAACTCCTAATCTACACTTCTCTTCCCAATAGCTGGGCGGGGTAAGGAAGAAGCCCTTGCCCCAGTTTCAGCCGACGGCGGCGACGAACGACCCGCGTTGTCTTCCGACTCCCGAATCCAGCGGGGACACCCCGCAACGCCCCAACGACTGATGGGCTGCACGCAAGGCCAAGCAAACCGGCCTGCTGAGGGGTTCTGCCCCGATCGCGCGCCACAAGGGGCTTCCCCAATCTTCCGCGCTTGTCACCCCATCGGCCAAGCACCGGCAGAAGCAGCGAGGCGGTTCGTCGGTTGCGCGGCCTCTCCTCATTGGACGCTTTGTTGCGGACGCTGCTGTTGCATGTGGGATGCGGCTGGTCCCTGCGTGAGACGGCAGTCCAGGCCAAGTTAGCAGGGATCGCGGAGGTATCCGATGTAACCTTGCTCAATCGTCTTCGCGATGCCGAGAGTTGGCTTCGCCAGATGTGCCAGGAATTGTGGAAAGACCACGGTGTTGATTTGCGGCCGAGTTTCGCTGGCCGAACGATGCGGTTACTGGACGCGACCGTTGTCCGCGAACCGGGCAAGACCGGCAGCCAGTGGAGGATTCATTGCAGTCTTCACCCTTCCAACCGGACCCCAGCCGCAGACCAGCAAAGAAGTTATCGCCGCCAACGTAAAGCTCCTCACAGAGCAGCTTGAGGCAGGACACAGAGAAGGACTCACCGCCTACCTCGCCGTTTGCAGTTCTCAAGCGTCTTGTCGAGTTCTCCCTCTTCAGCACAGCGAACGCCTGCGAATGGATTGGTGACCAACTGCGGCAGTCTGGGCGCATCCGCCATTGCCACGGTATCGCTGACATCAAAAACGAACAGCACCGCCCCTTGGGTTGCAGAATCGTGATTGGCCTCGCCCCGGCGCTGCCGCAGTCGGTTACCAATCCCTTTGCGGTGCTGAGCGGGACGGAGAAGGGCGAGCTGGCGAAAACGATCGACAATGCGATGCGGGATGGGGTGCGTGTCCGCGAGTGCGAGTAC
>Ga0116230_10006680_pt1 | contig 11378 bp, 6 predicted proteins | sample S1TSphfallax_3_FD_88678 | JGI IMG/M metagenome (GOLD analysis project Ga0116230, IMG submission 88678) | Host-associated microbial communities from peat moss isolated from Minnesota, USA - S1T2_Fd - Sphagnum fallax MG | ecosystem: Host-associated > Plants > Peat moss > Unclassified | place: USA...
AACGGTCAGATCATCACCAACGCGGCGGTCGCGGTGCAGTCGCCGTTCAGCAGTCTGTCGGTCAGCTTCGCGGGATTGCCGGGCAAACCAATCGAAATCGACGGCTGGTCCGCCGGCGCTCGCGCGGCCGCCGTGGCAGTCACCAGCAGCGGTAATGTCCCGCTGAAAGGCACGGTGGATGTCAGCCTTTATCTCTCGGCCGACGGTCTGGTCGATGGCACCCAGTCGCTGCTGGCGACTGTCCCAAACGTGAATATCGCCCTCAAACCGGGCAAGAGCAAAGTGGTACAGCTTCGCATCGCTGTCCCGCCCGGCACGGCAGTCGGTGGATACTTTCTTATTGCCGAATTAACCGCCGTCGGGAATCTGTCCACCGCCCTACCGGCAGGCTCCAGCACCGCCGTCTCCTCCCGCCGGGTGGCGATCGTCACCCAACTGCCGGTTTCCTACCGGCAACATAATTCGGGCGATGGCGTGGTCGACACCCTCGGCGGCGGCGGTTATTGCGACACTTCCGCCGGGTGTGTTGATGATGGAACCGGCGACGGCATAGCCGACAGCGGAGGGAGTGATTCGGCGGATTACCCGGATATTTCAGACTCGGATGTCCCGGATGATTCTGGTGCGGATGATTCAGATGATTCAGACTCTTGCTATTCGGATTCTGCAGACGACGACTCGGGTAATTGACTCCAGAGCTATAGATCCATGAACCACAGATAGAAACAGATAAGATCCGGCTCCATTCTTATCTGTGCTCATCTGTGTCAATCTGTGGTACATTTTCTTCCTGCTTGCAGGATTCGCTCAATCTGTGCGTTGATTCCGTCTCTCGAATTTGCAATCTGGCTGTACTCCACACGACCGGTCGCGCTGCTGCCGTTGGCCAGCAGAAGCTGAATCTGATCGGAGCCAAAAAAGGTCGCATGCACCCCGATCGGTGAATGGCAGTCCGCGTTCAGCAGACGGATCACCCCGCGTTCCACGCTGACGCAATGCTCGGTGGCCGGGTCATTCAGCGGTCGCAGCAGCTCGCGGGTCCGCGCATCATCCGCCCGGCATTGCAGTGCCAGCGCCCCCTGCCCGGCGGCGGGGACCATCTGCTCGATCGGTAATTCAATCATCGTTGACGCATCGAATAACCCCGCCCGCCGAAGCCCCGCCGCTGCGAGAACCACCGCATCCATGCTGCCGTCCCGCTGCCTGCCCAGCCGAGTGTCGATGTTCCCCCGGAGTGGAACGATCTTCAGATCGGGCCGATGGTGCAGCAGCTGGCACCGCCGGCGAAGGCTCCCCGTCCCGACCGTCGCGCCGGCGGGAAGATCCATCATCGACCGAATCCCCGCGCCGGCAACCAGCACATCCCGCGCATCCTCCCGTATCGGGGTAGCCGCGATCACCAACCCCGACCCGTCCACCAGCGGCATCGTCACCGGCACATCCTTGTAGCTGTGTACGGCAAAATCGATCTCACCATTCAGCAGCGACAGCTCCAGCTCTTTGGTGAACAGCCCCTTGCCGCCCAGCTCATGCAGCGGACGGTCGGCGATCCGATCGCCGGTGGTTTTGACGATCTGAAGCTGGACTTGCAGATGAGGATGGAGCCGACGAAGCTGCTCGGCGACGAGTTCGCTCTGCGTTCGCGCCAACAGGCTGCCGCGTGTGCCAAGACGGAGGATGTTGGAGAGTGGAGTTTCCAAGTTGAGATCAAATAAGGCCCGGGAGTTTTTTCCCGGTTCCCTCTCCCGGTATTCCGGGAGGGGGAGAAAGAGAAATATCGGCGCGTTTTCACGCCAACCGCCCTGCCAGTGTACGATTCGCCCGCGGGCGGGAAAGGATGCAGCGTGAAAGTTTTTGTCACCGGCGGAGCCGGCTTCGTCGGGTCATCGGTCATCTCTGCAATTCTCGCGCGGGGTCATCTGGTCCATGCGCTGATCAATAACCGTCCCCTGGCACGCGGTGATGATCGCATCACCGTGTTCAAGGGCGATCTGTTTGACCGCGCAGTTCTCGATTCCGCCATGGCCGGTTGCGACGCGGTCGTGCATCTGGTCGGCATCATCGTGGAAAAACCGGGCCGGGGCATCACGTTTGATCGCATTCACTATCAAGGCACCGCAAGCGTGGTGGATGCGGCAAAAGCCGCGGGTATCCGCCGATATATTCAGATGTCCGCGCTTGGCGCATCGGCCCAGGCTCAATCCGCATATCACCGCACCAAGTTCAAAGCCGAGGAATATGTCCGTGCCAGCGGGCTGGATTGGACGATTCTCCGCCCCTCCCTGATCTACGGACCCGGCGGGGATTTCACCAAAATGGAGGAAGGCTGGGCGCGCCGGACGGCGATTCCATTTCTGTTCATGCCGTATTTCGGAGCTGGTCTGCTGGGACTCGGCCGGCGGTCCAAAATCCAGCCGATTTTTGTGCAGGATGTGGCCCGCGCGTTTGCCGAAGCGTTGGAAAAGCCTGCCACGATCGGAAAAACTTTTGAACTCGGCGGTCCCGAACAGATGACATGGCCCCAGATGCATCGACTCTTTGCAAAGGCGATGGTCGGCACGACCCGCCCGACGCTGGCGATCCCCGCGTGGTACGCCAAGGCGATCACCCGAGTGGTGCCGGCTTCGCTCTTGCCGTTCACCCGCGATCAGGTATTGATGAGCCAGACGGATAATGTTTGCGATCTCCGCGAGTTTGAGGCCACGTTCGGATGGGTGCCACGGGCTGTGACATCAGTCTATGGCGGGAATTAAGGAGCCGCGCACGGAGCGTACTCGCGCAATTAGGGAATCGGACGGCAAACCCGCTTACTGCGCGACTAAGCTCCGTGCGCGGCTCATTTTTCAAACCGATGTTGGCGGGGTCGGCTTTGCCTTCGCCCGCGCTATGGACTTTTGATGGAAACCCTTGAAGGTCGACAATCCGTTCTTGCTGCTCTGCACGCTCGCCGGCGGCGGATGCAGATGATCCTGATCGCCCATGGGTCGCATCTGGAAAAGCTGGAGGAATTGCTCGCGCTGGCGGGCGAACTGGGTGTGCCGGTCAAGCAGGTGGACCGGGCGGAATTGGATGCGATGGCGCATGGCAGTTCGCACGGCGGGGTGCTGGCGATCGCGTCGGCGCTGCCGCGGCTCAATGGCAATCAGCTGATGGAAGTGCTGGGGCGGATCGATCAACCGGCACTCCTGCTGTTACTGGAGGGGGTGGACGATGCCCGCAATCTGGGCTTCACACTGCGGAGTGCCGAGGCGCTGGGGGTGCATGCGGTGCTGATCAAAAAGCATCTCTGGGATTTTGACAGTGTCGAGGTCGCACGGCCGGCGTCGGGGGCGTATGAGCGATTGCCACTGGTGCAGATCGAAACGGTGGAACCGCTCGTGCAGTTGCAGAAGCGCGGGGTGCAACTGCTGGGATGCATCGCCGGTGCCCGCCAGACGCTTTACCAATCGAACCTGACCGGCCCGACGATCCTCGCGATCGGCGGTGAAAAACGCGGCCTGTCCGGCGCGGTGCGGGATATCTGCGACCAGTTCATCACGATCCCGACAGCCGGGGGGCCATCGTCATTGTCGCTGTCGCACGCGGCGGCGATCGTGATGGGCGAAGCATTCAGGCAGCGATCGTGCCAAAACGTCGCCACCGATTGACGCATTGAATTTTGTCACGACCGCCTGCGGCTTCGCAGATCGGTCAACCTGAGATTCGCACCCGTCGTTCCCAATCATCCCTCGCCGCTGCATCCGGGAAGCCGTGAGCGGTGGAGATCACGGCGAAGAATATTTCCGCTTCTTATGCGGTTTGGGCTGCCGGGGCAGCACGGGGGTCACCGGCATCGCACGCGGCGGTGATTTTGCCGGTCGGCTGGCGGCGTGCCGGGTCAGCGCTTCGGTGATGAAGCTGTTGCTGGCCGGTCGACTCTCGGAACTGCTCGACGATTGCTTGAAGGGCTGGGCTCGCATGATGTTCAACTGTAGTGATTTGGATGGGCAAAGGAAGCAATTGCGTGTCATTCCGCCGCGCTGGGTTGCAAACCCAGGACAGGAACGTGAGATTCGCAAAACAATCCCGCCTACCTCGGCAGCTCCAGCATACCTGCAATGGACAGCTGCTTGTCAAACTCCAGGCGGTACTGGTAGTCGACGGTGCTGGCCTTTTCGCTCATCGCCTGGGCGGGGACATCCACGGTCCAGCTGAGAATGCCCGCGCGATGCGCCGTGCTGCCTGCAGCTGCGGGAGCGATCGGCTGGGTGCTGGGTTCCTTGCCGGTGGAGACGACGGTGATTTTCACATCGGGATTTTTGGTGGTGGGGAGCCGGTCGACCAGCCGGACCACGGCGGGGGCAGAGCCGAAATTTTCGACAGATAGCCGATAGCTGAAATTCAGCACGCGGTTTCCGCCCTGGACCGATTCGGTCTTGTCCACCAGTTCGCGGGTCGCCCGCAGGGAGGAATCGATCCCGAAACCGACGGTGAACTTTTCACCCACGGCCACCGTGGGCAGCGTGCCCACACCGACATACTCGTCATTGAAATAAGATTGCACCTGCCCGGAGAGCAGCACGATTTTGCTCTGGTTGGTGACAGTGGACTGGTCGTAGACGTAGCTGGTGAGGACCGGCATCGCGAGCTTGTAAAACTCCCCGGTCATGTCGAGGGCGGCGATCTGAATCGTCTGCTGATCCTCCCGGCTGGGCAGGGATGTCCGTGCGGGCAACTGGTAGGTGACGGTGACGCCTTCAGAGCTGGCAGCAGGACCGCCGGGCACGCGAGTGCCGGCGTCCTTGGCGACCAGCTCGAGCACCTGCAGTTTGCCGGCCACGCCGTTGAGGTCCGAATCCTGCATCGCGGCGACATTGCCCTGACCGCCGAAGTTCCCAGTGAAGTTCCCGTTGCTGTTGCCGTTGACAAATCCACCCCGGCCACCCGCTTGGCCCTGGCTGGCATACTGCGGGGAAAGCGCCTGTGCGTTGTTGTCGACGGCGGCGTTTCGCGCGGCTTCGATTTGCCGTCGCTGACTCGACAGCGCGCTCTTCTGCAATTGATAGCTTTCATCGCCGCCACCACCACCACCCCGCCCCGCCGCAAGCGTGATCACCAGCGGGTCCAGCTCCGGTGCGGTCGCCACCATCGACGGGGTTGCGGTGGACAATGTCATGGAGACATCCGACCAATCCTCGCCGCTCATCTGCTGGATCGAGGCGTTGTACTGGACGTTGACCGGGCGGTTCTTTTCGCCCTTGCCGAAGCTGGCACGGGCGACATAGGACGGGGACCAGCTGGCCGAGTCGACCAGGTATTTGATGTGCAGCTGCCCACCGGGCTGTTTGAAGTTGGCGAAGACAACCGCTTCGCGGACTTCCTTGCTCGCGCCGGTGGTCAGCTCGGCCATCTGCCGGTGGAGCAGGGTCAGTTGGTCGGAAAGATCGCGGGCACCCTTGGTGAGTTTCAGATCTTCAGTGGCGATCATTTGCCGCTGGTCAAACAGGAAAGTGGTCAGCAGCTTGAGCGTGTCGGCATTCAGAACCCCCCTGGTCAGCTCCGCGCTGGCGGTGGGGGCGACGAATTGTTCGAGTTTGTCCAGATACTGTTTCCGCTCGGTGTTGAGCTGCTGGGCGCGGGTGTTGGCGGCCTCGGCATCCTGCACATCGCGGGTTTGGATGTCGAGCTTGCGGACGTCTTCCCGCACATCCTGCGACACAGGCCGAACGCGGAAAACCACGCTGCGGACTTCAACAGTCGGGCCGGCCTCGGCAAACACCGAACCGGGGATGATGTGCTCGGGCAGATTGGTCACCACCACTTCCCGCAACCCCGCGGGACCCGGGACATCCACCAGCCGCGTGACCAGCGCCTGCCCGCGGTAGACGGTCACCGCATCAAGCTTGCCGGGGATCTGCAATGGGTCTGCGGCTCGTGCGGCGGATGCGATCAGAGCGATCACTGCAACGGGGGTGAGAAATTGGCGTGGGCACATGGAAGGTTCCTCGATGGTGGTGGAAAGAAAACAAGTGCAGGGTTGGACGTTGCAAAGTGGGGAAAGTTTCAGCGGATTTTTCGCGAGAAATCCGCCGCTTGCGGCTTCGCAAACCAACCGGAACTGATCCGCAAAGCTGCACGCGGCCAGAATCGAACGAGGCGGTGCCGCTTTCGAAGAAGTAAGAGCACGTTAAGAATTCACCGATCAAACGACGGCGGCGCTTTGGCGGGGTCGCTGCCCCATTTCGAGGGTTTGTCGCCCAGGTCGAAGTTCAGCGAAGCGCCGTTGCTCAATGCAGCCCAGGGAATCCACGGGCCGTCATGGGCTTTGCCGTTGACCTGCAGGCTCTGCACGTACGGCGAGTCGGGGGCGGCGTGCTGGCCGATGATTTGGATCGTTTTGTCGTGCGGGAGATGGACGATCGCCTTGGGGAAGACGGGGCTGCCGACGGTGAAACCCCCGACACCGGGGATTTCCGGGTAAAGGCCCAGCGCGGAGAAGACATACCAGGATGAGAGCGAACCGGCATCGTCATTCCCGGGAAGCCCGCTGGGCTGGGTGGTGAATAATTCGGTCTGGATTCGGCGGACCACATCCTGCGTCCGCCAGGGAGCGCCGGCGAAATCGTAAATCCACGGGCACTCTTCGCAGGGTTCGTTGCCCATGTAGGCGTATTCGCTTTTCTGCCCGTCGTTGGTCTTGGTGAAGAATTTATCGAGCCGCTCGACGGTTTTTTCATTTCCGCCGATCTGGTCGATCAGCCCTTTCACGTTGAAGTTGACCAGCCAGAGATATTGGGCGGGGCTTCCCTCCACGTAGCCCCTGGCGCTGCTGGGTTTGAAGGGTTCGACCCATTTCCCATCTGCGTCTTTGGTCCGGATGTAACAGGTGGATTTGTCGAACAGTTTTTTCCACCCCTGCGCTTGTTTGAGATAATGCTCGGCTTTCTGTGTGTCGCCCAGGCTCAGGGCAAATTGCGAGAGAGCGAAATCATCGCTGGCGTATTCGAGGGTGATCGACGCGTTGCCGGGCACGTAGCCGTCTTTGAGGTATTCCGCCAGGTTTTCCCGGACTCTGTGATCGTCGGAAGTGGTGGTTGGATCGGATGCGCCCTTTTCCATTGCGGCCAATGCGGCTTTGGTGTCAAAGTCGCGTGCCCCGAATGCGTAGGCCGAGGCGATGATCGTGTCATCCCCGTCGCCGACCATTCCGCCGGAGTTGATGTTCACCTGCTCCCAGCGGGGCAGCCCGCCGCCATGGGGCCGCACGCTCTCATCCTGCCGGGCGTAATTCACCAGCGACTGCATCACATCGCTGCTCTGGTCGGGGGTGAGGATGGCCATCAGCTGGACATGCGAGCGGTGCTCATCCCAGGCGGGGATGTTCTGGTATTGATGATGGCCAGCATCGACGCGGTGAATCTTGCCGTCCATGCCGCGATATTCACCGTTCACATCGTCGAGATAATTCGGGTGAATGCAGCAGTGATAAAGCGCGGTGTAGAAAACTTTGCTTTCGTCAGCGGATCCGCCGGTGACTTCGATCCGGCCCAGTTCTTTGTTCCACATGGCAACGGCGGCTTGATGCACGCTGTCGAAATCTTCGCTTGCATTTTCGCGATCCAGATTTTCCTTCGCGTTCTTCAGGCTGGTGTAGGAGATCCCGACGCGAACCGGCACGGTGGAATCGGTTGATGTGTCGAAGGTGAGAATGGCTCCGCAGCTTTTTCCGCTGGCGGTGGGTTTGTCGGTGACGGCGTCGCCGTCCCAGGTTTGCACGGACTTAATCGGATGGGCGAATCGGGCGAAGAAATAGACCTTTGGGATCATCTGCTTTTTCTGCTGCCAGTCGGCCTGCCCGGAGACTTCGTTGCCGTTGACGGTGACCGCGCCGTTGGCGCGGATCAGCAGCGAGGATGTTTTGAGCGGGCCGAAATTGAATTTCCCGCTGCCGGTGCGGAGGGTGCAGGTCAGCTGGGTTTCGATGCCGTTGTCGAATTTGACGCGGTAGTAACCTGCGGAGGCGGATTCGTTTTCATGCTTGAAGGGGGCGGCGTAGGCGGACCACTTTTTCCCCGGTGAGATTTCCACCGGCCCGGGGATGGGCATGAACGCGATGTCCTTCAGACACGGCACGCCGCGACCGCTGAAATGGGTCAGGCTGAAGTCTTGGATGGTTTTGTCGGGATACCAGTATCCCCCGGCGATTTTGCTGTTGTTCTCGGTGTCGGGGCTCCAGGCGACCATGCCGCGCGGGCAGACCGCGCCGGGGTAGACATTCCCGGTGTCGAAGGAATAACCGTCGTGGGTGAAGGGATTGGGATTGGTGCCGATGAAGCAATCGACCGAGGCGGCGGGTGAAAAATCCTGTGCCAAAGCCGGGGCGGAAGTGAAGGCGATCAGCAGTTGGATGATGAGAGAGGATCGAAGGGTCATTCGTTTGGGTCCTTGGGAATGGGTTGTGGAACTAAACCATACCGCGTCTGGGCAAACCTTCAACGCTCTGCTTTTGGGCTCATTTTTCGTAAATGGTGTTGAAGTCCAGGAAGCCCACGGCGCTGCCGCGGGTCCCCACCGCCGCGTGGTGGGCTTTCGGGGATCAAACCAATTTCTGAAAATCGCGACTGTTTCTGTATTGCCCCGGTCGCTCCTACCATACCGCACTATGTTCGAGTCTCTTACTCAACGGCGGTATCTGGTTCCTTTCAAGGCAGCGCGTTTACCTCAGCAGTTCACCGATGTGCTGGTGATTGGCGGGGGCGTTGCGGGGCTGCGGGCCGCCATCGCGGCGGCGGATTCTTCTGTCGACGTTGTCGTTCTCACCAAAGACACGATCGATGAATCCAACACCTGGTACGCCCAGGGCGGGATCGCAGCGGTGCTGCAACCGCTGGACAGCGTCGAGTCGCACGTCAGCGACACCGAGATCGGCGGAGCGGGGCTGTGCGATGAATCAGCCGTCCATGTTGTGATCGAGGAAGGGCCCAAGCGTGTGCTCGAACTTCTGGAATGGGGCGCCAATTTCGACAAGAAAATCGGCAATCCCTACGACCTGGCGTTTACCCGCGAAGGAGGGCACAGCTTCGCGAGAATCCTGCACGCCTACGGCGATGCCACGGGAAAGGAACTCGCCCAGACGCTGATCCGCACGGTGAAGAGCCGGGAGAATATCCGCATCGGCGAGCGGACTTTCGTCATCGATCTGATCACCGATGACAACCGCTGCCTGGGCGTCATCGCGCTGATCGAAGGGAAGATCCAGATTATCTGGGCGAGACGCACCATCCTCGCCAGCGGCGGAGCGGGGCAGCTGTATCGCGAATCGACAAATCCGAAAATCGCCACCGCCGATGGGCATGCGATGGCGTACCGGGCCGGGGCGCGGTTGCAGGATATGGAGATGGTGCAGTTCCATCCGACCACGCTGTATGTGGCCGGTTCCAGCCGGGCGCTGATTACCGAAGCGGTGCGCGGCGAAGGGGCGTATCTGGTTGATCGCAATGGCTACCGGTTCATGAAGGATTATCATCCATCGGGTGAACTGGCTCCGCGGGATGTGGTCAGCAAGGCGATCGTCGAGCAGATTCGCAAGACGCATTTTACGCATGTGTATCTGGACGTCCGACATCTTCCAGTCAAGGAATTCCGCGAGCGATTCCCCAGCCTGGCGATCCTGGTGGACCAGTTTGAGATTGATGTGACCAGGGACTTGATCCCGATTCATCCTGCCGCCCATTACATGATCGGCGGCGTGGATTGCGACGAGCATGGCTGCACGAGTCTGGCGGGGCTGTATGCGGTGGGCGAGGCGAGTTGCAGCGGTCTGCACGGCGCGAATCGGCTGGGGAGCAATTCGCTGCTGGAGGGGCTTGCGTACGGTGCCCGCGCGGGGTTCCATGCGGCCGCCGGCGCAAAGGAAAACAACATTAAATTTCCGGTCACGCTGGAACACAAAATTCCAGTTTCGACCAAGACCGAGTTGGATGTGACGGATGTGAAAAGCTCGCTCCGCAGCGTCATGTGGCGGAATGTCGGCATCGAACGCAGCGGCGAGCATCTGACCGAAACCCGCGAGATCATCGCGTTCTGGAGCCGATATGTGATGGACAAAACCTTCAAGGCTGACGAGCTGGGCATCACCAACGCGATTGCCGGCTGGGAATTGCAGAACATGCTGACCGCTTGCTTCCTGATTACCAGCGCCGCCTACACCCGCACGGAATCGCGAGGCGTCCACTACCGCGTGGATTACCCCCAGCGCGATGATGCGCATTGGCGGTTGCACCAGCTGTGGAAACGCCCGATGGAAACGCCGATTCCCGAACCGATCGAGTGAGAGCCAAAACTCGAATGACCAAATCCAAACTCCGAATGAATGACAAATGCTCAAATGACTCAATGAGGAAATGGGTGCGGGTCGGACGCGGTGATTCAGGAAGCGGCGAACCGTTCGATGAGATTCTTCATTCGGATTTCATTCCCACTCGTTTGACGGCAACCGGGCCATGAGTACGATTTCGGGTCTGGGTGAATCGATCAAACCATTTCAGCACACGCTGGGGAACCAGCAAGGAGTCGGCATGCGGACAATCAATCGTGGGTGTCGAATCGGCGAACTGATGGCAGCGGGCCTGCTGGCGGTGCTTGCTGGCGGTCAGGGGCTAAGAGCGGACGTCATGTCTCAGATGCCGGCGGATGCGGCGCTGGTGGTGAAGATCAATCACATTGCAGACACCAACAAAAAGGTCGGCATTCTGATGGAGCAGCTGGGCATCACCGACATGGAACCCTCGCTGAAAGATCCGCTGCAAACGCTGCTGGACTCGGCCAAGCTGGGACCCGGGCTGGACACAAAGGGTGACGCGGGGCTGTACCTGATGATCGACGGGCTGGCGGCGGCGGGCCAGGGGCCGGGATCGCACATCGAGGACCACATGGTGGTTCTCCTACCCGTCGCGGATTACGACGCGTTTGTCACCGCGGAAAATGTGGCTCGCAAGGAAGGGGACACAACCGTGGTGCATCCGCAAAATTCGGAAAAGGACGTGTTTGTCCAGCACTGGGGAACCTACGCGGCCATGACCGGATCGAAAGAGCTGCTGGATGTGAAACACGAAGGCCTGAAGATCTCCGGCAGCAGCGCGGGTGAGGCTGCCGCCGACGACGGGGTGATCTACTTCAACTTTGGCCCGATCAAGAAGGTGCTGATGCCCCTGCTGGATCAGGGGGAGAGCGCGCTGATGGAGCAGGTCAAGGCCGATCATTCCAACGAAGCGGCGATGAAAACCAAGATTGCCGGCGCGAAACAGCTGGTGCAGGTTGGTCGGGAATTTTTGAAGGATGCCGAAGGCGCAACGATCGGACTGACGATCGAGGAGAAGGGAATCAAGACCGCATTTACG
>Ga0116230_10006681_pt1 | contig 11378 bp, 8 predicted proteins | sample S1TSphfallax_3_FD_88678 | JGI IMG/M metagenome (GOLD analysis project Ga0116230, IMG submission 88678) | Host-associated microbial communities from peat moss isolated from Minnesota, USA - S1T2_Fd - Sphagnum fallax MG | ecosystem: Host-associated > Plants > Peat moss > Unclassified | place: USA...
AACCTCTAGTTCAGAAGAGCTCCCTGGTATCTATTCCTCCATCTTACAGACGCCCTCCCCCTTATGAATGGGTTACGGCATACTTATAGCCCTACCTCTATTATATGCTAATAAGTTAGCATAAGCAGGCATGGTGCAAGAATATCTTATAAGAGTACACAGAGGGTCCCTAAGGGGGGGCTCCGCCTTGCTACGCATCCGCACCAATATTCATCTATGCAAATAGAATAAGCATAAGCTAGCCGTCCCCCTCCTCTACAGGAAGTACAACTCTTTCGAAAGCCACCTTTTAAAATAAATGGTTTGTAATAAGGGCAGAACTTCCATATATAAACCTCAGAAGTTATAAGGAGGGTTCCTCCCTGCTTCTATTGTAGTACGGTCAGTTTGACAGTAACAGTGCGCATGGACACATTAAGATCCTCTTTCCACAATATTGTACATATTGATATGGAGTATATAGTGGAAGGTTAGTTTGCGCACAGTCCCCTCTTCTCAATAAGTAGTGCCTTACACCATCTTATGTCTTGGAGTCCTAGAGCTATGTGCGCTCTGGTTATAGTAGCCGTGCTACAATTTAGCATCATGTTATGTAAGGGGTCTGATCGGATTCGAACCGACGACACAATCATTAAGAGTGATATGTTCTACCGCTGAACTACAGACCCTACAATGTTATCTATACTTTCATATTAAATCATTTTCTATCTTACCTACTAAAGGTGTTAAGATAACGAAATATGCAAAATATATTACTGAACAGATTTGTCCTATTAATACTCAAGGTTCTTCTACAGGCATAGCTCCTATATAAGTTAATAAGATGAAATTACCTACAAAGAATCAGAACATAACTCTAGCTAAAGGTCTTCATTGACTACTTCTTATTAAACTTGTATGTACATGAGGTAATGTTAACAATATTAACAATGATCCAAATAAAGCTATAACTCCTAATAACTTATTAGGGATAGATCTTAAGATAGCATAAGCAAATAAGAAATATCATTCAGGTTGAATATGAGGAGGAGTTACTAAAGGATTAGCAGGCACATAATTATCAGGGTGTCCTAATACATTAGGTGCAAAGAATACAATAGCTGCCATAAATATTAAGAAAACAGCTATACCGAAAGCATCCTTAGTAGAATAGTAAGGATGAAATGGAACCTTATCCATATTACCATCGACTCCTACTGGATTGTTACTTCCGTGTTCATGTAAAGCTATTAAGTGTACAACAGCTAAAGCAGCTATAACGAAAGGTAAAGTATAGTGTATAGAATAGAATCTATTTAAAGTGGCAGCACTAACAGAGAAACCACCTCAGACTCATTCAACTATATCTTGTCCTATATAAGGAATAGCTGATATTAAATTAGTAATAACAACACTACCTCAATAACTCATACCTCCCCATGGTAAAGTATAACCTAAGAAAGCTGTTGCCATCATTACTATAAATATTACTACTCCTATTCCTCATATTATTTCTCTAGGCTTTGTATATGATCCATAATATAAACCTCTACCTATATGTAAATAAACCATTATAAAGAACATAGAAGCACCATTAGCATGAATGTATCTTAAAAGTCAACCATGATTAACATCTCTCATAATATGTTCAACAGACATAAAAGCTAAACTTATATCACTAACATAATGCATAGCTAAAAAGATACCAGATCCCATTTGGATAACTAAACACAATCCTAATCGTGATCCAAAATTTCACATATAAGATAAGTTAGCAGGCGCGGGTCGGTCTACTAACATATTATTAAACAACACCAATATCGGATGAGACTTTAATACTCTCATTTATTTATATTTTATAGGGCCCCCTCTTTCATCTGTAAAGAATATAACTTTAATTTATACTTACAGTTGCATGACTCAATTAGGATAAAAGCGTGTAAAAAGAAGTGCACAGGGCTCCCTTAAAGAACGTTAATTCTGAGATAACCTTGTGCACAGATACTTACACGCTTGTCTTTCTGCGTGCGACTTCTCCTTCTAAAGTCCTCCCCTACTCCATAGGGCCCTCTTTTAGGGGGCGGGGTCATTTAAAGAGGAGGAAATAAGGAACCAAGCTCTACTAAAATATGGCTATAATTAGCCTCAAATCAGCAAGAAGACTCCCGTCTGAAGGACGGCCCCTCCCTACGAAGTAGGGCCCCCTTTGGGGGGAGGGGCCCATCGCTCGTCTACAATTTAAGCGGAGCTCTCGGACGAGTACGAAGTTATTTATATTCACAAAAGGTGGTATTGCTAGGATTCGAACCTAGGCCGTATTTCTACGTTCGTTTTACAGACGAATTCATTGAACCGCTCTGACACAATACCTCTCTTCCGAAGGAATACAGAGTACTCCTCCTTTCAATAGCCTAAGCTAACCCCCCCTCTGTAAATATGGGCCCCTTAGAGGTGTCCGCTTTGTAATACAAAGGAGAGCGGAGCTCTCGGATAGGGGTCAAAGGAATACAGCGTCAGAAAGAGGGGGGGATAACTAAACACTATTGAACGGCTTTAACCTAAAGAGAACTATTAAGATGGGGCACACTTTTTATAGAATAGCCCCTCTTAATTGTAGATTTAAAGATTAGCTAAATAGGATTAAGAATGCGATCATTAAGGCGAATAAGGCAACCGCTTCTGATAAGGCGAACCCCATGATGGCGTATGTGAAAAGTTGTCCCTTTAAGCTAGGATTTCTAGCGTAACCTGTTATTAATGATCCGAATACTATTCCAATCCCTGCTCCTGTTCCAGCCACTCCTATTGTAGCTGCTCCTGCTCCTATATACTTTGCTGCTTCTACCATTTTAAGTTTATAAAGTTTTCCTCTTACTCTACTATCTGTTTGATAAGTAAGAAAGACTACTAGACCTCCTTTTAAAGAGAGGGGCTGCACTCTAAAGCACATCCTGTAAATCTCTATTATAAAAGTTATCGACAGAGTTGAACTGTCTTTCCCTCTAATGAGGTTTCCAAATATAACGTTAAAGGTCTTTATTTTAGCAATTTGACTTTGTCTATAGTTACCATAGACTTCCTTGTGCTCAGCTAACTCCGTCTTTCAGACGACCCCCCTACGAGTACTTCGTACTCTTTCTATTAATAGAAACGTAGGGCCCCCTTAAGGGGGAGGGGCATATGAAGTGAAACGAGCATACTTTTAGCAAGACAGTTATAATAATTATAAACCCTAAAGCACACTCCTCCCCCCTTCGGGGCCCCTGTTAGGGGATGATAAATGTATATATAGTGTGCTAATTTGTCTCGTTAAGCTACTTAATGAAAGGAACCTCAGCACTAACTTTTTATGGTGTTTATAAAGAGCCCCTACACTCCCAGCAAGTATAGAGTATGAAGCCCTCTTTTATAGCTATACTTCTTAAAGACAGACATAAGCATGTCCACCGTCTTTCAGACGAGCACCTGTTAAACAGGGGTAAAAGGGCAAGGGGGCCCCCTCTATGTATAGTTGTTGACAAAAAGGAGCTCGAAGCTCTTTATTAACCTCTTAAGAAATTAATAAATTTAACAGCAATTGTACCTCTAACTCTATAAAAGGCCACTAGTATAGATAACCCTATAGCAGATTCAGCTGCAGCTACCACTAGAATGTATAGAGCTAAGACTGCCCCCATAAGATTTTGTAACTTAGTACTTCCTGTTATTAAGATTAGATTAATAGCCAATAACATTAATTCTATTGACATTATCATTACTATTATATTCTTTCTATTTACTACGACTCCCTGTACTCCTAAAACAAACCGCATTAATCCTATCAACACATAAGTATCTAACATATTAGCTTGGTGTCCTTTAACTTCTCTTTTAGGTGCTACGTATTGTGAAGCCCACGTGCTAAGAGCACAGTCCCTCTTTTTATGAAGATTTAAAGTGTATGGTTATTAGCATTGTGCTTCGGACGTTAGTAGGGGGCAGGAACAAGACCGAGTAAAGCATGTTCTTCTGTGTATTATGGACAGAGAAAGGGGAGGGGTGCACAATATACATTATGCATTGGAGGGAAGCGTGACCTCTTTCCTTGTAAAGAACCTTCGAGAGACAAGTTTCTCTTTGTTTTATTATAATAAAAAGAGTTTCCGCTCTGTGAACCACATTGTATAAAAGCTGACGCTCGAATCTCTATGCATAGAAACCTTGTGCACTACTCTCTCTTAATACTACCTTATAAAGGGTCGTCTCGTCCGAAGGACGGGCAGGAAGCTCTTGTTTATTTCACGATCATAGGAGGCCCCTTTGTTTATAAGTAAAGAGAAAGAAGAGGGAAGACTTAAAAAGGCGTCCTTCTTATGGTGCTTCGTCCTCTCTGCCCCCTACGAAGTAGGGGCCCCCTTAAAAGGGGGAGCAGAGTGAGAGCTGAGCTCTCAGGACCCCCTGCTGAGTACTTCGTACCACTCTATTTTATAGAATAGCAGGGGCATTGTCTAAATATTATGATAAACAGGAGACTTTCTATTATAAAGATTAATATACAAAGTCGTACAGTCACTAAAAGAAGATCAGGAGGTGTGATTACACTTATTATTATTGCTAGTATATATATTCAACGATATCTATTTTTTATATAAATCTCTCTTAGGTAACTTATGCTTAGAAGTGTAGGCAATATTCAGATTAGTTGAGTTAGTATTCAGCTTCCTATAAAATATTCCATATATTGATTCATTTTACCAAGCATTACCACTTCTTGAGAGGATAGTAATAAATAAGACATATATTGACAAATGATAGGGTATATCAATCAGTTTATTATTATAAAGATTAGAGAAAAGCTGATTAATTTTCCTAAGTTCTTTTTATAGATAGCTTTTATTATATATTGTAAACTACGTCCGATTATACTAAATAAGCTGATAAAACAACCCCCTAAAAAGGCAAACTTCAGATAAGTTAAAGGCTCTTCTAGTATACTTGTTACTATAATAGGCTGTCTATCAAGTCCTAATTTATATATACACCATTTCCAATACCACTCTTTATTTATTCACAATATAAGACAAGTAGAAAGGACAGAGATAAGTATATATTGGATAGTTAGTCTGCGCACCTTAATTTCTATTACTATGTTACTTTTTAACTCGTTGCTCATCGGTATTTATTTATGAGGTCTCATCTTATTAAGATACCCCCTTGCGCCTAGCACCTCCCAATTTCTATTGTTTTTGTAATATTAATAAAGCGTGTAAGAAGTATTGCACCCGTCCCCGTCCAAAGGACGGCTCTATATAATAGAGCGGACGGGCCCCCCTAAGGGGGAATTTAGCATAGTATAAAAGAGGCAGTATATCTTTCATTGTGCACAGTTGGGATACACGCAAGCCTTACAATAGCATAGATTGTCTAGGGACCCCTCCTTTCCTGATTAGAAGTAGATAGTGCATCTCTCCCTAAAGGGGGCCCCTACGATTCTAAAAATGTAGAAAGAGTATTCCCTGCAATGTAGGGGGAGGGGTAGGGGAGTCTACAAGAGAGGCCAATTGTATTATAGGCTAAGGTCTTCATGCCTTTCTAGTTTTATAGTGATTAGTGGTTCTACCCTTTTGAGGTCGATTTTTTCTATGTCTACTACCTTCTCAAGTATTTGATTTAATCTTGTTCTTAATAATCTTTCTAAGTTCTTGTTTATGAGTATCGTCAATTAAAGATTGTTTTCTAGCTTGAGTTAATATGTCGTACAGACTTTGCAGCTGTCTACTTCTTATAAAGCCCCCACCCGCATTGGGAGTCTTGTTATACATAATAGTAGTACTCTTCTGCTGTCCTTTAGACGGGCTCCCCCTGCTTCGGAGCGGAGCATGACCACTCTTTGTAAGGGTAGTCGGAGTCTGCTTTTTACCTTTGTTGTGAGAGGCATGAAGAGGAGTCCTTTTAGAAGGTAACTTTACACTCTTTCACGAAACAACTTTCTTAAGAGCCCCCAAAGGGGGCACTCTTTTTGTACGAAGAGAGGGTTTAGCAGAGGCCTTTTGCTTTAAGGTATTTCTCTTCCCCCCCAAAAGGGGCTCCCGTCCTATGGACGGCCCCGTAGGGGCGGGGGGTAAAGTAGCCCTTCTAACTATTAAAAAAGATGACTTCGGCTTTACCTCTCCTTTATTATGTATATCGGAGGAGGGCGAAGCTCCCATAGGTACATTTTTTAGGCTACCCTGAATAGTCTTTTCTAAAAGCTCAGTTAAACTTAGTTTTTTAGGAGACTTTGACTTCTTTTGGGCCTGCTTCGCAGGGTGTCCCCTACCTTGTAGATTTATAGGAGCTTTTATAGAAAGGTTATTATTCTGAGAGCTCTGTTTCTTAGTAAGAGGACTCGCTTGAGGTCTATTGTGTTGAGAACCCTTAGCAGAAGAGCCATATATAGAAAAGAGAGAGGAAGAACCTATACCAGCTTTTCTCATAATTTGTAAAGCCTTAAATTTACTAATACCTCTAAACTTTCTAATCAATTGTTTAATTTTATAAGCTTGAAATTGTTCTCTTTGAAGCCTTTTTGAGACCTTTAAAAGACTGACTTTACTGACAGTGTCCGAAGGATTATTTCTTATAGCTTTCTTTAATCTTATTTCTCACATATAGACAATATGGGACTCGAACCCATGACCTTTTCTTTGTAAGAGAAACACTCTAACCAACTGAGCTAATCGTCTTCCCCTTTTCTAAGAGCCTCCCGTTCTTTGAACGGCCCTGCTTCACAGGGTCTGTAAGGTCTAGTTGACTCTTTATAAAGACTCCGTACTGTGTTTAAGATAGACGTGAGACCATAATGCACAAAGAATCTATGCTGAAAGACGACTTCGTTCTCATTCTGCGCCTTTTTACCCCCTTTGGGGTGTCCGAAGGACGGAGGGCAGAGAGGACGGACTTAAGCATAAACTCACCTTTTCCGAAGGACACCCCCCCCCCCCTGCTCCGCAGGGGCCCCTGGAGGGGGCGGGGGCGGGAGTGCAAAGCTACCTACACGTAACGCCTCTAATCGTTTATAACATGCTGGTAGTTTTGTGTACGATTAAGCTGTTCTTAAACAGAGGATCCTTTTAATTGAAAGGGGGTATTACCTTACAGTGTCAGGGAGGCTGGAATTGAACCAACAACATATCGACCCAAACGACACATTATACCAATTTAACTACTCTCTGTCAATAAGTCGCATGCCCCGTTCTGCTCCTTCGGAGTACAGGACACTAGCCCCTTTTAGGAGGGGGGGGTTTAACATTAAAGAGATTCGAACTCTTATGCCTAATTTATGAGACTAGCCGTTTTAACCCTTAAACTATAATGTTATATAGGTATTTCCCTTAGTAACTTGGTGACAAGGGAGAGTATTTTGTAGGAGTATACGTGCAAACCACAGTTAAGCAGTAGTGAACGGCAATGGTAACTTTAAATAACCTCTAACAAAAGTTAATAAAAGAGCTTCGCTAGGGTCTCCCTGTCTTACGGACCCCCCCCCTGCGAAGTAGGGGCCCCCTTTCAGGGGGCGGGGCTTCAATGATTGTTGCTTTTGGAGGGGAGGCCTTTCACTCTGCTTCGCAGAGGAGAGTGAACTCTCGGACGAGCTTAGATTATTATTTTGAAAGGGGGTTATGTTTATAGACAGCTTTCATCTCAATCCTGTTATTAGCATCTTCATTTCTCTGGCTTCTTCTATTATATCCGATCGTGCTGGAAGCTCTGTAAAAGTTGGACTGTTTAAAGCGGCCCCCATATTCTTTTCTATGCTTTCTAACATAGGTCAGTCATTCACTCGTATATAAGATCCACTCAATTCTTCATATGTTCTATATCCTATCGATCGCTCTATTGTATTTTGTATTATCTTTTGACTACTCTTATTTAAGGAAGGAGCCCCTTGAGAAGTAGGTAAATCAGCAAAGGGAGACTTTCTAGGTCAGGCGATTATTAACATTTGCTTATATAAGTTGTCACAATCTTCTATCGACCTCATAGTTATTCTATTTCCTATCTCACTTCCTTGTCTTATGTTTCACTCTACTATTGATTGTTGAGCCTTTATATTTTTAGCTTTTTGTCCTCATATTTTACTCATTCTTATCTGATTTCTTTGCTGATTGAGTACCTTAGATAAGTTATTCTCTTGTTTCATATCTACATTCTGTTCTACTCTCATGTTCTCTATTGTCACTCTCTTTATAAAACTTCTCTCTCTTGCTACTAAATCATATGTTAAATTGTATCGCTTTCTTTTTAACATTTTTAAGGGGCGTGGCTAGCAAGGCAAGGTCATAAAAGGGAGAGTGTTATATAAAGCTCCTTATAAGTTATTGTTGTTAAGCCATCACAATATGTTGAGCATATGAAGTGACAATAAGGGGGCCTCTTTAACAAGGAGGGCTTTACAATATGAGAACGGGGTAAAGCTTCTTACATAGGGAGTAGTACGGCTACCTTATGCGAATATTGTGCGCTTCCGCTAGAGACTCTCGCATACATCTTCTTAGAAATATAGGATAGATGCGGCAGCCTTAGATAATAGCGGTTACTTTAAGATTATGTTTATTTATTCTAACCTTTTGACCAAGAGGGGCCTTAGCTCTAGTTCCTATAGGAGTAACCTCTCTAATCTTTTTAATTTGATTTCCAGAAGAAGTCCCCATCTTAACTAGAACGACGCTATTATCTTCAAAGCTTTGTCTATAACCTGCTAGGGCTCCTCTCTTACCTCTAAGTGTCTCTCCCTGTCTTTCAGCTCTAGGACCCTTACCAAAATGAACAGTCCTTACTATAAGACCTCTCATAACATCCCCCTTTTTGATTCTACTTCCTGCTATGCTTTTTGTTACACTTAAGACTATGATATCTCCTTCCTTTCCTGTTCTTCTCCCATGTCCACTTTTAGGTCATATTACCTTTATACATTTACCTTCCACGGCCCCACTATTGTCTATTATTTTAACTCTTGAGGCTTCACTTATCATATTTTAGTATAGATGCGAAACAGGTCCCCCCCTCATAAACCTACATAGTAAGAGAACTTATAAGGACCTTACGTGAAAGAGATTATGCGCTAGCTGTCTATGCGTACGCATAAATTGTCCTTGCGCATTTTATTTCACGTAAAGCATAGACGAGAGACTCTATAAATTCCATCATTCTACTCTTTCTTGTCTCTGCCCCTTTTAGGGGGAGCTCTGCTCCTTTGTAGGGGGGTGTGGCCTAGCAAGGGAAAGAGCACCTCGTTATGATTTGTTTTTAGGATGATGCTTTGCAGGAGACTTAATTACGGGGCCCCCGTCCTTCGGAACCATTTGAGGAGGGAGGGGGACAGGGCCGGCACTTCTTCTCTTGCCGCCACCTGTGCTAGGTCCTCCTTTATTTGTAGAAGAATAGGGAGCCTCCTTATTATAAGAGCTAGTCTTAGGCTCTTCTTTATTGAAAGCATCCTTCTTATTATTAGGGTTTCCTCTATAAGACCCTCTTACATAAGATTCTCTTTTATTAGGTTCTCCTTTATAAGATCCTCTGGTATAAGGTTCTCTTTTATTAGGTTCTCCCGTCCGAGAGCTTCGCTCTCCGTCCTCCGGACCCCCTGCTTCGCAGGGGCTGTTTTTAACAGAGTGGACGGCCCCTACTTTGTAGGGGTTATTATAAGCTTTTTTATTGTCAGAGTTTGCAGACTCTACTCCTCTTCTAAGGAAGGGGTCTACTTTACCATTGTGAGGCTTTGTTGAAGGAGGGGTCGCTACCTTTCCAGCCTGAGAATTAGAGGTTCCTTTATAATTAGATTGGTTAATGGTAGCCTTATGAGCGCCCCCCTGTCCTTTTAATGGCTTCGTAGGGGGCTTATTATGAGCGGCTACCTTATCTGTGGAAGGGGGCTCCGACCTTCTATTAGTTGACTTTCCCGCCCGCTTACCAAAAGATGTTTTCTTTAATACATTACCTAAAGGAGGATAGTGCCTTCAGACATGTTCTGTAGATTCTCCTGTCTTCGAAAGTGGAGATATATCATATTGATAATCAGGTTTACTTTGTACCTCTCTTGTATTCTGAACTATCTTAGAGGAGTCAGGTAGCTTCTTTAGTGGTAAAAGAGCCTTATTCTTTAGTCTTTGAAGAGAGGATTTCGGCCTTTTTTGTTTGATCTGTCTTATAGAAAGTCAATTCTTTTTGTACTTAGAAGAAGACCGAAGCTTTCTATTCAATAAAGATAACATTATAGTAGATTTTCTAAGCTTAGCTAAAGTTCTCTTAGAAGAATATCTTTTAGATGGAGTCCCCCGTCCTCCGGACGCCCTGCCAAGCAGGGGTAAGGGGCCCCCTTGGGGGAGGCTCTTTCTTCTAAGTCATCTTCTATTCTTGTAATTTCTATTTAAGGTCTTTCTTACATTTTTATTTACCTTTTTTAAGGCTACATAGTAAGGAAGTGTAGGTGCCTTTGAGATTCTCTTTGCAGTACGTGCTTTTATAGGCTTTTCAGCAGTCAATTGTTTATTTCTAGTCAGAGTAAGAGCTGTAGATGCTCAATTAGAAAGCATGTTGACATTATTATAAGGAGTTCTTATCTTCTCTCATTGATATGAAACCTGTATATTCTTTCCTTCTACTAATTGTATTAATCTTGTTATTATCTTCATTACATTCTTCAATTGAGACTTCTTGGCTCTTAATAGTGCAGCTCTTCTTATTTGTCTACCTATTATAATTCTTCTCTTTGCTTTTGAAAGAAGCTCTGCTTGTAATCTCTTCTTTCGTCTTCATTTCTTAGCGGGTCTCGGTATTATACATACTGCTGCCTTTATCTTTATAGTTGATAGCTCTCTACTTCCCAAAGAGGCAGAGTTAGCCGCATATGTAGAGTTATATCTCTTAGCAACACCTGCCTTTGACTTCTTTATAGCCTCGCTTAAAGGAATATGCCCTGCTGAGCTGGTAATCTCGGGCTTCTTCACTATAACCCTCTTAGAAAGAGAGAGCGGGGCCAGAGGAGCTATAGGCAGTCTTTTCTCAGTAGTCTTAGAAAAAGGCAAGATCGGTAAAGGTTTCTTATTAGAAAGGCTATCTCTTTTCTCTATTGTTTTAGAGAAAGGGTGGCCTATAGCTGGTTTCTTCTCTACTGTCTTAGAAGGCCCCCCCGTCTTTCAGACGGGCCCCTTCTTCGCAGGGGTTAGCGGTAATTTGTTCTCTGTAGTCTTAGAAGAGAGAGGAGTTAATGGCAATCTCTTCTCTGTAGTCTTAGAAGAAATAGGGGCTAATAGAAGTCTCTTCTCTGTCTTAGAAGAAGAATTTAAGGGAAGTCTCTTCTCTCTTACCTTAGAAGACCCCCCCGTCTTTCAGACGGGCCCCTTCTTCGTAGGGGTAATAAGGGGGGACCCCTGCTTTGC
>Ga0116230_10006682_pt1 | contig 11377 bp, 6 predicted proteins | sample S1TSphfallax_3_FD_88678 | JGI IMG/M metagenome (GOLD analysis project Ga0116230, IMG submission 88678) | Host-associated microbial communities from peat moss isolated from Minnesota, USA - S1T2_Fd - Sphagnum fallax MG | ecosystem: Host-associated > Plants > Peat moss > Unclassified | place: USA...
ATCGCAAATCTACGCCCCGCATGTCCAGGTAGATCCCCGTAAACTGGCCTCCTATGGCATCGGTATAGACCAGGTGGCAACAGCGGTCAGTCAGGCCAACGTCAATTTACCCTGCGGCACACTTTACGGCCCTGATACCGCATATAACATCACTGCCAACGGCCAGCTCTATAATGCCGCGGCATTTTCGCCCTTGATCGTAGCCTATAAAAATGGAGCCGCTATTCGCTTGAGCGATATCGGCAGGGTCATAGACAGCGTCCAAACCGATAAAGTAGCTTCCTGGTATAACGGCAATCGCGCCGTCGTACTGGCCATACAAAGACAGCCCGGCACTAACACCATACAGATAGTCGATGATATTAAACGTCTGATGCCGACATTCAGGGCGGTGGTGCCCAGCGCCGTTGATCTGCAAATTTTATTTGACCGGTCTATATCGATACGGCGGTCGGTTGATGACGTAAAGCGTACGATGCTTTTGACAGTTGGCCTGGTCGTCCTTGTAGTAATGCTCGCCCTGGGTAGCGCCCGCACCACAGCCATTGCCTCAATCACTTTACCAATTGCTATCCTTGGCACATTTGCGGCGATGAAAGTATTTGGCTTTACTATCAATACCATTTCACTTATGGCACTGACACTCTCCGTCGGCTTCGTTGTCGATGACGCTATTGTCGTATTGGAAAACATTGTCAGGCACATAGAAATGGGTGAACCGCCGCTGCTGGCGGCCGTCAACGGTTCGCGCGAAATATCTTTTACTGTCATATCCATGACACTTTCGCTGATTGCAGTCTTTATACCTATTTTGCTCATGGGCGGTCTGGTTGGCAGGCTATTTTTCCAATTTGCAGTGACAATCAGTGTAGCCATTCTTATATCAGGCTTCATATCGGTAACCATGACACCGATGCTCTGCAGTCGTTACTTAAAAATTTCAGGCAGTGAAAAAAGAGGGCGTCTGCACCATTTTTCAGAAAACGGTTTCAAAAAACTTACCTCACTCTATGACGCCACCTTAAAAGTGGCCCTGGATCACAAGCCGCTTGTGCTGGTGGCCTTTGTCTTGATGATTGTTTTGACCGGGGTGCTTTTCCAAATAGTACCCAAAGGATTTATGCCCTCCGAAGACATTGGTCAGATCCAGTGCACGACCATGGCAGCAGAAGGCACCTCTTTTGATGCCATGAAAGAAAAACAAAAAATCTTCGCCAACATTGTCCAGAATGATCCCAATGTCCAGGGCGTCATGTCGAGCGTGGGGGTCAGTGGTCCCAGTCCGGCTATTAATCAAGGCAGACTGAGTGTTTTCTTAAAGCCACGCTCGGAGAGAAAACTTTTAGTTGATGGCGTAATTGACGAACTGCGTAAAAAGACCCGGGGGGTGCCGGGGATGAATTTGTTTATGCAAAACGCCGGTGGTATAAAAGTCGGCGGCCAGCAAACCAAAGCACTTTATCAGGTAACACTTTCGGGACCTGAGACTACTGTACTTTATGACACTGCCAATAAGTTTAAAAAAAGTCTGGAGCAAACGCCCGGTCTCGTTGACGTAAATACCGATTTACAAATCAAAAATCTGGAGCTGTCGGTCAATATAGACCGCGACGAATGCTCTAGATTGGGAATCAGCGTGCAAGCCGTACAGACCGCGCTGAACAGTGCTTACGCGGCCCGCCAGATATCTGTCATCTACACCCCGGACAACGAATACTGGGTGATTCTGGAAGTATTGCCCGAGTATTACAACGACCCTTCTATGCTCAAATGGTTCAGATTGCGCACCAGCACCGGTGGCCTCGTGCCCCTGGACACAGTGGCCAAAGTTTATCGCGGTGCCGGACCTCTACTTATTAATCACCTCGGTCAGTTTCCCTCGGTCACCATCTCTTTCAACCTGCTGCCCGGTGCCGCTCTCTCCCAGGCAAAAACAGCCATCGACGAACTCAAAAATACAATCGTTCCTCCTACTGTGAGCTGCAGTTTGCAGGGTACAGCTCAGGTTTTTGAAAGCTCAATGTCCAATATGGGCACCCTGCTTTTGATCGCAGTGACAGTCATTTACATAGTCCTGGGCATCTTGTATGAAAGTTTCATCCATCCGATAACCATTCTCTCCGGCTTGCCTTCAGCTGGTCTGGGCGCTTTGATCATCTTGCTCATTTTTAAAATGCCATTGGATATTTATGGATTTCTAGGCTTAATCATGCTCATAGGCATTGTCAAAAAAAATGCCATCATGATGATCGATTATGCAGTCGAAGTAGAAAGGGCTGAGCACCTGAACGCAGAAGAAGCCATTTACAGGGCCTGCCTGACCCGCTTCCGCCCGATCATAATGACTACAATGGCGGCACTTCTGGGCAGCGTGCCTCTGGCTCTGGCAATAGGCGAGGGATCTGAAACCAGGCAGCCCCTCGGTCTTTGTATTGTTGGAGGCCTGTTGGTATCGCAGCTAGTGACGCTCTATATCACGCCTGTCTTTTATATCTATCTGGACAACCTGCAAGCCTGGGTCAACCATATCCAAGTGGGCAAGCGTCCTAAAACCTTTCTCAAACAAGGGGAACAACCGTCATGAACCTGGGATCACTCTTCATCTTGAGACCGGTTATGACCACCCTGGTAATGGTGGCCATATTATTTTTCGGCATTATGGGCTACCAGAATCTAGCTATATCCGACCTGCCCAACGTCGATTATCCGACTTTGCAAGTGACATCTACATTGCCTGGGGCCAGCGCTGAAACAATGGCTTCGGCGGTGTCTACACCGCTGGAAAAACAATTTGCCACGATTGCCGGTCTAACCCAGATGACTTCGACCAGCACACTCAGTCAGTCGCTTATAACTCTGCAATTTGACCAGGCCCGCAATATGGACGGCGCAGCCCTGGACGTGCAGGCGGCGATAACCGCGGCTGGCAAACAGTTGCCACCACAGATGAGCGTGCCTCCTACTTTTTCTAAAGTCAATCCCGCCAGCCAACCGGTAATTTACCTGGCGGTCAGCTCCGACACATTGCCTTTGCATGATGTGGACTACTATGCTGAGACACTAATTGCACAACGAGTTTCGCGCGTTGGCGGAGTGGCGCAGGTACAGGTCAACGGCTCTCAAGTTTATGCGGTACGGGTGCAAGTCAATCCAGAGAGACTGGCCACTTACAATCTCGGTATAGATGATGTCATGAACGCCGTGGTAGCGGCCAATCAAAACCAACCCACCGGGACGATCTGGGGTAAACATCAAGCTTTTACGATTGATTCTATTAACGGCCAGCTGCTCAACGCAGATGCTTACAAACCGTTGATCGTCGCTTATAACAACAACGCCGCCATCAGACTCAAAGATGTTGGCAGAGTGATAGACAGTGTACAAAACGACAAAGAAGGCGCCTGGTATAACGACAAGCCTGCTGTCATCCTGGCTGTATTGAAACAGCCTGGAGCCAATACCATTCAGGTAGTGGACAACATCAAAAAGCTGATGCCCTCCTTTCGCGCACTTACCCCAGATGCCGTTAAAATCGACGTACTCTATGACCAATCCCAGACTATCCGGGCATCAATCGACGATGTGCAATTTACTTTGTTATTGACAGTCGGTCTGGTTGTATTTGTTATATTTGTTTTTCTGGGCAATCTATCGGCCACGCTAATACCCAGTCTAGCTCTACCTATATCGGTAGTCGGCACATTTGCCGCCATGAAACTTTTAAACTTCAGTCTGGACAATCTTTCACTCATGGCCCTTTCACTTTCTGTCGGCTTTGTTGTCGACGACGCCATCGTCATGCTCGAAAACATAGTCAGACACATGGAAATGGGCGAACTGCCCATGGAAGCGGCTCTCAATGGCGCGCGCGAAATAGGCTTTACGATTTTGTCGATGACACTGTCACTGGTGGCAGTTTTTATCCCAGTATTGCTGATGCCGGGGATCGTCGGGCGCTTGTTTAACGAATTTGCGGTGACTATATCTATCGCCATTCTGATATCAGGCTTCATCTCACTCAGTCTTACACCAATGCTCTGCAGCCGCTTTTTGCGCCCGGCGGGCAAGGAAAGCCAGGGTAGACTACACAGGATTACCGAAACCGGCTTTAAAAAAGCTCTGGGCTTCTATCGCAAAACGTTGGATTGGGCTTTGCACAATAAGCCTTCAGTACTTGTGCTTTTTGCATTAATGGCTATGGGCACGGCAGTACTGTTCATGATTGTGCCCAAGGGCTTCATGCCGGCCGAAGATACCGGTCAAATTGTTTGTATGACCGAAGCTGAGCAAGGCACTTCATACGACGCGATGGTGCGTCTGCATAATCAGTTGTGTGCATTGATTAAACAAAATCCCAATGTGCAGTCCTATATGTCCAGTATCGGAGTGGGCAACGGCAGTCCCAACCTGGCTCTCAACCAGGGACGCATTTTGATCGTATTAAAAGGAAGAAATCAACGCTCGCGCTCAGTCGGCGACATTATCACCGACCTGCAGCCACAGTTATCGACCGTGCCGGGGATAAATTGCTTCTTGCAAAATCCACCCACCATAGCCATCGGAGGGCAGGTAACCAAGAGCTTGTATCAATTTACACTCTCCAGCCCCGACGACGACCAGCTCTACAAAGCAGCAAGATCATTTATCGAAATGGTTAAAGACGTACCCGGAGTGACCGACGTCACAAGCGACATGCAGGTAGAAAATCCTGAGGTGCATCTTACAGTAGATCGTGACAAATGCTCGGAGCTGGGCATCACCATGCAACAGGTGGAAGACGCTCTCGACAGCGCCTATGCCCAGAGACAACTTTCCACCATGTATACCGCCCCTAACCAGTACTGGGTAATCATCGAAGTCGAACCCAAATATTACCGCGACCCGTCCATCCTCAAGCAGCTCTACGTGCGCGCATCGGGCAATAAACTCGTGCCCCTGGACACAATCTGCGACATCCAGAATGGTGTCGGTCCGCTGCTAGTCAATCACCTCGGTCAATTTTCTGCGGTGACGATATCATTTAATTTGATGCCCGGCGCCTCTCTCGGCGATGCAGTGGACAAAATCGAAAAATTAGCCGCCGACAATGTGCCAAAAGCGGTCACAACAGGCTTCCAGGGGACGGCCTCGTCTTTCCAGGATTCGTTCCAAAATATGTGGGTCTTGCTACTGATAGCGATCCTTGTTATTTATATCGTCCTGGGTATTTTGTATGAAAGCTTCATTCATCCGCTGACGATTTTATCCGGCCTGCCTTCTGCCGGTCTGGGTGCTCTGCTTGTTTTGATCCTCTGTCACAAAGACCTGGACATATACGGCTTCCTCGGTCTGATCATGCTGATTGGTATCGTCAAGAAAAACGCCATCATGATGATCGACTTTGCCATGGAAGCGGAACGGGAGCATAACAAAACCGCTGAAGAAGCAATTTACGAAGCCTGTATGACAAGATTCAGACCAATTATGATGACTACCATGGCCGCTCTCATGGGCGCCATTCCTATAGCTGTTGGCATAGGTGCTGGTTCAGAATCAAGGCAACCACTCGGCCTCACTGTAGTGGGAGGACTGATGGTATCGCAGCTGGTGACCCTCTACATTACTCCGGTTTTTTACATCTACCTTGACAGGTTACAAAACAGACTTTCACCCCATAAGGAGCCACGCCCTGTGCCGGACGCGCCGCTGGTAACATAAGCGACTGGTGAGAGAAACCACCGGTGAAATAAGCTAGTGGGCGAAGACATTTAATGGGCAAAAAAGTACCGTGTCAGATGATAAAAAAGTGGTGCGGCAAAGCATAGCGAATCGATGCGATCCATCATGCCACCGTGTCCGGGGATCAAATTACCATAGTCTTTTACACCACGATCTCTTTTGATTGCGGACATGACGATCCCTCCACCAAATCCTGCCAGGGCAATGATTAAAGCCATGCATCCAGCTTGCCAGGGCGAAAACGGCGTCATCCACCAGAAAGAAGCACCAAGCAGAGCGGCAAAAATCACGCCACCGATAAAGCCTTCGATAGTTTTATTTGGACTGACTAGCGGGGCAATTTTATGCCGACCGAAAAGTTTGCCAAAAACATATTGCATCACATCGCTTATCTGCACCACAAATACGAGAAAACATAACAAACGTGCACTGTGGGCTCCATAGCTGGGAATCATCAGTCCCAGTATCGCCGGGGCATAACTGACAAAATAGACACAGATCATCAGCCCCCATTGAATATTGGCTGTGCGTGACAAAAAGTCTTTACTGTCTCCGGAGAGTGCTGAAGTCACAGGAATCCATAGAAAAGCGTATACCGGTATGAATATGACAAAAAGGCCGTACCAGTGAATCGCCAGCAAAAAATAATTGAGCGGCAAAATGACAAAAAAGACCCATGTCAAACAGCGGTGATCAGCTCTGCTGGTGGGAGTAAGGGTGATAAACTCCCGCAAGGCCACAAAAGAGCAAACGGCAAAGAGCATGAGTGAAGTTAGGCCACCGGTAGCAGTGGCAATTAAAAAAACGGCAATCATTACCCACCAAGCACGAATACGTTCTTGCAAATTGGTGACCAGGATTTTACGCTTCTGGCTGCGTACATTTTTTGAAAGAAAAAATGTAACGACTGTGCTTACTATAAGGAGTGAAAAAATTACTATCAGCATGGGCAGCATGGCCAGGTCTTTGAAGATATTCATGCGGCACACCTCGCCACCGCATTCTGAGCACGTTTGAGAAAGTCTTCCTTACTCTCACCATCCAGTAATCGTATAGGCGCTCCAAACGTTACCGAACAAACGACTGGTATTGGTATGTGACTGCCTTTGGGCAGGACGCGGTTGGCATTATCTATATAGGTCGGAACGAGCTCTATCTCAGGGCGGCGCCTGCAGAGATGATAAAGTCCGCATTTAAACTCTCCCACCTCACCATCGTCCTGCCTGCCACCCTGGGGAAATATAATTATCGAACTTCCCTCATCCAGTGCGACAACCAGGCGCTGAATCGGATTATTGGCCTTAGTCAATTGAGAACGAGCGATCGGGATAATATTTAAAATGCGCAGAGCAAACCAGCGGCGCAAAGGAGTAGCCATCCAGTAGTCTTCGGCTGCTGCTGGACGGACCATTTTACGGATATGACGGGGCAGCACCGAAAGTAGTACCATGCAGTCAGCGTGACTTGTGTGATTGGCATAGTAGATTCTGGGCCTCGCATTGTCTGTTAAAAATAGATTTGAATCTGCTGAAGATGGTGACGATTGCAGTGGCGTAACACCTTCAACTGGGCATTCCTCCCCGAGCCAGCGTGCCTGCGCCCCGGTAAAAAGTTTGATAAAGCTGCATATAGCGTTAAGCATCAGATTTTCTCCATGGCGCAGTAGAGATGTTTTGTACGATTGATACAAGTAAGGGCAGTACCAAAACAGACAACAACCAGTACAGCCAATATCAGATGAGCACTGCCGTTCAGCATCATTTCGATAGCACCGCCAAAGCTTCCGATCGTCAATAGAAACATTCTTTGCGGCTTGGCCATAGGACCGGAGAAATCCTGCACTTTAAGATAACGGGCACCAAATGCTCTGATGTAAGCAGTGCCGACGGCCAGAATAGCCGCGGTCCAACCCAGAGTCAGAGCCACTTGCCCGGCTCGGCACGCATAAGAGGCTGCGACAATCAGTACTACATCGGCAATGCGATCGGGAAATTCATTAAAAAGCTCGCCTTGCTTAGTGCATTTTCCATTTTCAACAGCCATCAAACCATCGAGCATATTGAATAAAAGTCTGGCTTGAATGCAAAAAGCTGCAGCCAGGAAAGCAAGACCGGACACATGGCGTGACGTTATAGAGCTGACGATGAAAAAAATCGCTCCCAATACCGCCACACCAGCGCTGGCTACAGAGATTTGATTAGGGCTGAATCCGCGCTGCACGAGCCAGGAAGCGAGTGCTTGCGACCAGGCAGCCGAACGCATTTTGATGGGACGCCTTTGCACTTGTTGATACATTTGATTCTTTCCTCAATAAGTCGGTTCAGGCCACGGGTGCTTGCAACCCTCGATCATCATATGGCCTGAAGCGATGCCCCCGGTTAGGGCACCTATCAGTTTGGCAAGTGTGCGGGGAGCATCTAGACTGGGTCCGGAGCACTGGCTGACAGGCGCACCGAGTGCTCGTGCATAGATGCAAAAAGAGCCGCCCGGAGTGGACAGCTCTTTTGAAATCAGTTTTTTCTTCAGCTACGGTGCTGGACTAGCGAGGTACGGCACGGCGAAGCTGTTCGGGATCCGAAATAGACTCGCCGCAATCAGCGCATTTAGGCTTCCGGCCCTGTACCCAACCCGAGGCAGGCAGAGTGTGTCCATAGCTTATGCATTGTTTGCTTTTAGGCCTAAATCCGTGCAGCACTAAAGTCCAGAGATCCGAAACATGATCCCAGATAGAAGTTCTTTGGAAACCAACTGATTCTTTTAGCTGGTCCGCGCGATGCTCCTTTTCTTTCATCACACAGAGCATTTCTCTAGTGACAGGGCGAGCATCAGCCGCCTTTTTAACGATTACAGACCGGTGATACATCGAAGTATTTCCTCTTATTCCGCCAGATTTGCCGCTTGCCGTTACTTTACAACCACCCGAGCCACTTGAAAAGTGTTTCTTTGCGGGTATTCCCCATTAGGCCCTTGACTGATAGTTATAAAGCTACAGATACGGGCGCTTCCGAGCTGTCATCAGGTAGGTAGTTGATAAAAGTTTTAGACTTTGGCAATAGAATCTCATATATGCGGAGCTAAGACAAGTAGGTATAGAAAAGGCAAGTGCCTGATAGCACTCGCCCCTCTACATACATATAAGGCCAGCCAGCCAGTTTTCTTGAAGTGATATTGCTTGGGTTTTATTGTCCAAGCACTAGTACTAGTACTTCAGCTTTATCGTCCAAATACTAGTACTTTAGCTCTATTGTCCAAATACTAGTACTTTAGCTCTATTGTCCAAATACTAGTACTTTAGCTTTATTGTCCAAGTACTAGTACTTCAGCTTTATTGTTCAAGTACTAGTACTTCAGCTTTATTGTTCAAGTACTAGTACTTCAGCTTTATCGTCCAAGTACTAGCACTTCAGCTTTATTGTTCAAGTACTAGTACTTCAGCTTTATCGTCCAAGTACTAGTACTTCAGCTTTATCGTCCAAGTACTAGTACTTCAGCTTTATTGTCCAAGTACTAGTACTTTAGCTTATCCAGGAGAGCAGCCCAGGGGCGGCCTCTTAGATCATTTCTTCGATGATATTTTGAAATACCTGCTTGTCAGCCTTGAGAGACTGCTTGACCAACGGACCTTTTTTGAAAGCCAGTTCGCCATCTTCGTAGGTAGGCATGTCAGTTTTGTAGAGAACACCTAATGGAATGCGATCGCCCCATTCAAAGGACTTTTGCATACTCTTATGAAAATCTGAGGGATCCCAGTTTTCATCTTCGAGCTTATAAACCCGTTCTTTGAAGAAAGGATAGGTGTTCACTTTGTTATAAGTGACGCAGGGGCTGAAAATGTCCACAAGAGAGAAGCCCTTGTGCTCGATAGCGGCGGCGATAGTTTCAGCGAGATGTTTGGTTTCTCCAGAGAAAGCACGAGCTACGAATGTCGCACCAGCAGTCAAAGCCAGAGCCAGCGGATTAATCGGATTTTCGATATTGCCAGCTGGAGTAGATTTGGTTTTTTGTCCGATGCTTGTCGTAGGCGAAGTCTGACCAGTGGTCAAACCATATATCTGATTGTCCATTACAAGGTAAGTGACATTGAGATTACGGCGCATAGCGTGCAGCAAGTGGCCGACGCCGATGCCATAACCATCACCGTCGCCGCCGGTAATGATGACATTGAGATCTGTGTTGGCCAGGTGAGCGCCGGTTGCTACCGGTACGGCACGGCCGTGCAATGAATGAATGCCATAGGCATGAATAAATCCTGGCAGGTTAGAAGAGCAGCCGATACCAGACACGACCAGAAGATTTTCTGGTTTGATGCCCAGCTTTGCAGCAGCTTGCTTAACGCCGTTCAGGACTCCGAAGTCGCCGCATCCTGGACACCAATCTGGATCGACTGGGCCTTTGAATAGTTCGACTGGAAGCTCGATAACAGTTGCCATCCTTGTTGTCCTCTTAAAAAATCAGGGGGCTGAATTCACCGATTACTTGCTTTCTGAAGCGAGCTTCTCGTAGCTATAAGTAGATCCTGTGGAAACGCCAACTTTCATGCGGGCACGTTGTTCACCGGTAGCGCGTTCAGCTATTTCAATATTCCAGGTGGGTTCACCATGGCCATTGGCCGATTCACGTGTAATTTTAGTTGGGCGGAGTTTTTCACCGTTGTGGGTGCGGAGATAGTGGTAGGCGATTTCCTTGGCTTCGACTTCGTTGACGTCGAGTTCGAGGGCCTTGCCTGCCAATATGCGCTTAACATGGTCGGCAACCCATTTGGGTTCTAGAGGCTCGCCGTCATAACGATTGACGTGGCCGTCCATTGAGATACCAGTTTCAGCCTTAATATGGCGAGCCATCTGGCTGGTGAAGTTGACTTCAACAGAGATTTTCTTCTTGGCTTTGGCCAATATTTCGCCCACTTCTTTAGCGTGGAAAGGAGCGATATATTTGATGTTGAGCAGGTTAGCCTTAACGCCTTCGGCGTTGAGAAGCTCGCAAGCTTCTTTGACCGTGCCCCAGGATGAGCCCCAGCAAACCAGGGTGACATCAGCATCTTTAACACCTTCCAACTCTGGAGCGGGAAGTTCTTTGAGCAGATTTTGAACCTTGCGATCGCGTTTTTCCATAATTTTGCGACGCAATGCCTGGTTGGTGAACATGTCGGAGATGAGAATGCTCTCTTCGTCATGATCATCGGTAGCCGATACATAAGCTGTATTGGGAGTACCGGGAAGAGTTCTAGGTGAGATGCCAGATTCGGTGAAGGCGAAGCGTTTGTATTTGCCTTTGGATTCCGGCCATTCGGTAACGAGCTCACCACGATCGATTTTGACATCGGAGGTGAAAACTTCAGGATCCACTGTCTCAGGATGCTCAGAAAGAAGCAGGTCAGACATAAGCAAGATAGGCAGCTGATATTTGTCGGCGATATTGAAAGCTTCAACGGTCGCATTGAAGCAATCGGCGATATCTCTTGGAGCAACGATCAAGCGAGGGAATTCACCCTGCGAAGCACCGTATACCTGGAAGAGGTCGGCTTGTTCTGTCTTTGTTGGCAGACCAGTAGAAGGGCCACCGCGCTGTACTTCGACAACGACTACTGGGACTTCCATAATGCCGGCCATACCGACAGCTTCGGTCATCAGAGCAAAACCACCACCAGCGGTGGCGCACA
>Ga0116230_10006684_pt1 | contig 11375 bp, 9 predicted proteins | sample S1TSphfallax_3_FD_88678 | JGI IMG/M metagenome (GOLD analysis project Ga0116230, IMG submission 88678) | Host-associated microbial communities from peat moss isolated from Minnesota, USA - S1T2_Fd - Sphagnum fallax MG | ecosystem: Host-associated > Plants > Peat moss > Unclassified | place: USA...
AGATGTTCCACCATCAAGCTCAGGATCTTCAGTGCCTGCACCGAGTGGAGACACACCATCTGCCCCAGCATCTGCAACACCTGCAGCTAGTGCAGACCCACCATCAGGCACAGCACCTTCAACACCTGCAGGTACTCCACTATCAGGCTCAGGATCTTCAGTCCCTGCATCAAGTGGAGACACACCATCTACACCAGCATCCACAACACCCGCAGCAAGTGCAGATGCACCATCAGGCACATCACCTTCAACACCTGCAGCTGTTCCACCATCAGGCTCAGGATCTTCAGTGCCTGCACCAAGTGGAGACACACCATCTGCCCCAGCATACATGACACCTGCCCCAGGTGCTGGCCCGACATCAGGCTCATCACCTTTAGCACCTGCCACTAGTCCACCATCAGGTTCAGGATCCTCAGCGCCTGCACTGAGTGGAGACACACCATCTACCCCAATATCTGCATCACCTACAGCAAGTGCAGACACACCATCACAAACACCATCTTCAACACCTGCAAGTCCAGCATCAGACCCAGCCTCAACACCAACAGCAGGTTCTCTATCACCAGGTAATTGCTCAAGGACTTTGCGTTCTCATACTTCTATGTCTGCAGTTTGCAGAAGCACATTTAATTCTGTCAATTTTTCAGCTGAGGGAGTTTTTGAGAAGTACTGACACTTAGGCAATCTTGGTATTCTTGTTGCTCTGTTGTTCCCTACTTATCTTCTTTATAGGTGTGTCAGGCTGAGAGTTTACTACCATTCATTTCTCAGCAGGGCTTGGTCCACCAGTGCTGCCTACTGGTGACACACCATCTGCAACACCATGTTCTCAAGGTGTTGATACCACAGTTGTTCTTCTATCACTTGTTATTTCATATGTTCAATCTATGAGAGCACACATTGTTCTCAAGTGTTGCTTGGGTACCATCATCCAATTCAAAATTGGTCAATATGAGCAAGTCAGATAACCCTGCTTTCTCTTTTTACTCTTCATTTTCCCTGCTTCTCTTCATAACAGATGTATGAGGCTGATGGGTTCTTTGCCTCATGTTCTTGTCACAGCACCTGTTCCAACACCTGCATCTTTTGCAAGCGGACCAACAGCCCCAGGTAGTTCACCAGTGCATGGCATCTTTCTCTACATCTTTTGGCTCTCATCTTACTTCATCCTGGATGATGATTTTGTGTCTTTCCTCTTATTTTTAATAGTGCCTACATATGCTTAAATTACACCAAGCAGTGATTCTCCACAGCCAGATAATTGTCAAGGTCAGTGCTTAATAGAAATAACAAGCTAGGTTGGCTCACACCTTCATTCTGGTACTCAAGGACAAAATGGATAATGCAAAATGTCCTGTGCTTTTGATTGAATTTGCCTGCAATTCAGTGGTCAGATTTTCCATAAAAAGAGAGTGAGTGGTTCAGGATTCCAGCATTCCAGGTGCATTACTTTCAGTGTTGTCCTGGGCAGAGCTTTGTTCTTGAGTAAAGCCACAAGCATTTTGTTTGAGATACCAGAAAACTTGTTACCATGCACATATATGAATTAAAACCCTGTAGGGAGTTTTAAAACATATACTGTAGGGAGCTGATGAAGTCAGTGGGGAAGTTGTGGCAGTTAAGTCACTATCATACATATTACTGTTGATGGTCCCTGAACAAGTGTGAGACTGGCACTTTTGTTCATACTGCAGGTTTTTTGTTTTTTTGTTTTTTCTGTTTGTTTTTGTCTTTCCTACTTTGGAGCTTTCTCTGGCTTCTTCAAGAGGTGTTAACCTTGGTGTGGGTTTTTACTTCATTGTGAGAATGGAGATTTCTCTATTCTTATGAAAGATATATGTTTTAAGACCCTGCAGGAGTAAGAGATGATATGAGCACAATTGGCATTGTACTGATTCATTGCATTTGCAAAAGGTGTCTAGTGTGGACACCGAGGAAAGATAGACAGGTTGGTTCCACTCTTTACATCCATTTTTCTGATGCAGATTGTGTATGCGAAGAGGGTTACACAAATACACCACCAGGCTCACCATGGAGATGTGTTGTGCCTATGCAAGCAACCCTGCAACTGGAGATCAGCCTTGAGGTTCTTTTCCCATTAGTCTCAGAGTTAGCTAGGGAGCTTGCAAATGAGCTCTTGCTGCTACAAAGCCAAGTGCGAATAGTAGGAGCAAATGCTGTTGATCCAGATCTGGATCAGACTGATGTAAATGCAGATTTTGTCCCTTTACACCAAGTATTTGACAATAGTACAGCTGTGCTTCTTGCCTCACGATTGTGGACTCAACAAGTTATGCTTGACAAACTACTTTTCGGGCCATCCTACAAAGTTGTACGTGTGCAATACCCAGGTGAAAATTCATATTGTGGAAACTTTTTAGGTTGTTCAATGTTATGTTTTTACGATTACTTAGGAATTAGGACCAGAATTCTGTAAGAAATGCAAGATGCTTCAGGTTCGAAGGTGCGACTGTGCATCTGAAAGCTATTTACAGTTTAGCAAGCAGAAGCTGCTAGACTGGTTTTGTTGCTGGACAGCCTGATTTGTTTCTTAGATCATTCATATAATATCTCCAGTTGGGTATGGAGTGTTTCAGGAAAATCAGCTTCTTGCTTTTAAAACTAGTTCTGACATGTCAAAATTTGCTGTGTGGATGCCTGTAGGCCTTCCTCTTTTTCCTGGTTCCAAAGCTCCTCATGCCAGCAGCCCACAAACCAACAGAGTGACTACCCAGGGAGTTGGTACCAAGAAAGGGGGCCTCAAAATGAGCCATAAAAAAATTAGTTTGATTGCCGTGGCATCAGCAATTGGCATAGTAATTTCTTTAGGAGTCATTTCGTTCATGCGATTGTGGCGCTGTGGCCTTTGGGAAGGATCTGTTGCAGTGATTGAGCCTGTTTCTATGTCAACCTCCAGACAGTCCGAACAACATCCAGGTACAATTCCTTTCTGTGATTGTTGAGTTCCACAGGGGAAAATAAGGGAAGATTGCTTCACACAGAGAGAGAAGCAAGTAATTTTCAGCATGTACAGCAGTAGTAGAGCCTTACAGAGCTTACAAACAAAAGGTTGGCACTACTGTGTTGTATGGCTTCTCCTATGGACCAGGAAGAGGTTCTTACTCATGCTGGTTTCAGCACATATTTGTACATGTATATAAAGAGATAGCTGAAGTTCTTGAGGCTCTGTTTTGGACATGTTAAGGTAGTCCTTGAGCCTGATAGTTCCTTTGATTAGTGTCTGCAGCCCACTGCCCCTTTCCTTTCTAATGTGGTTGAGGTGACCCATGAGAAACCTAACCATGGTGGCACGCCTTGACAGTTAGTGTGCATATTTGCAGCTGGAGATTCGAAGCTGCCAGGAATGTCAACAAGAATGTTTGAATCAGGCATGCCTGTGTATACTGGCAGTACAAGAAGGTTTTCCTTGGCAGAGTTAGAGAGAGCAACTGAGAAGTTCAAGATTGACAACATTGTGGGAGAAGGAGGGTTTGGACGGGTATATCGGGGAGTTTTAGATAATGGTGTTTGTGTGGCCATTAAAGTGCTGACCTGTGTTCATCAACAAGGAAATTATGAGTTTATTGCTGAAGTAGAAATGCTGAGTAGGCTGCATCACCGCAACCTTGTGACACTGATTGGTATATGCACAGAGAATCACACGTGCTTCTTGGTTTATGAGTTTGTCCCCAATGGCAGTGTTGAGTCACACTTACATGGTATGTACACTACACTGGTATGAATCCACCAGCATTAGAGAATGTTTGCTTACCATCTGTAGGGGTCTGACTTGAGGGACAGATTTTCAAGAGTGATGTTGGGGACTTTCCAAGCAGTTAGTGCAAGCATGCTTCACCCATTCTTTCAGTACACTAAAGATAGCCAGAAGGATGCTTGACAACATCTAAGCTGAACCAATCTGGTGGCCAAATCAACAGGTGCAGACAGGTTAATAGCACCATTGGAGTGGAAGGCACGTGTGAAGATTGCATTGGGGGCAGCACGTGGGCTGGCTTATTTGCATGAGGATTCCATCCCAAGAGTCATCCATCGTGATTTCAAAGCTAGTAACATCTTGCTTGAAGATGATTTTACCCCCAAGGTGTCTGATTTTGGGTTAGCTAAAGAAGCTGCCGATGGAGGAAAAAGTCAGCATGTTTCAACACGAGTGATGGGAACTTTTGGGCAAGTGTCTGTCTTCTCTTGTCTTTTATTTAAAAGGAAGCAAAATTTGCTCTTCTTCCTTGGACAAGCTGGGCTTCAGTGTTTCAATCCTATCATCTCTAGAAATGGAATACCTTGAGCATTGTTGACAATGGTTTCAGCTCTGTGTGGTTGGGACAGATATGTGGCACCTGAATATGCAATGACAGGGCATCTTCTAGTGAAGAGTGATGTGTACAGTTATGGTGTCGTGTTGCTAGAGCTTCTTTCAGGGCGCAAGCCTGTGGACATATCTCAACCGCACGGCCAAGAAAATTTGGTTACATGGGCACGCCCACTCCTCTGCAGCAGAGAAGGGTTAGAAATGCTGGTAGATTCTGGTCTACACAATAATTTCCATTTTGATGATTATAGAAAGATGGCTGCCATTGCTTCAATGTGTGTGCAACCTGAAGTGTCACATCGGCCTTCCATGGGTGAAGTTGTGCAAGCACTTTTGCCATTATTCAAGGACTCTACTGCAGCTAGTGACTCTAGTCCCCAAGAAGAGTTCTCAGCCCCAGGCAGAACTGGAATTTCAGTGGCAACCTCCAGTCAGCCAAATTCACAAAATTTGTCCAGCACTTCCATCAATAGTTCTGATTATGACTCAGAACCTCTTCATCATCAAAATGGACAGTCTCTCTCATCAGAAATATCAACGGGCTCTGGCCGACACATCAGGCAGCTCATAGGTTCTTTCCATCGTCATAGCACCTCATTCATGAGCCAGACACCATTAAGAAACAAGCCAGCACCACAGTCTAGAGATAGGGGTATGAAGGCAGTGGCAAAGAGTGACCATGGCAGCACTCGAGACAAAGGAAAACAGAAACAAAGAGGCTTCTCTAACTGCTACTGGGCATGAGGATGTGTGATTGCCCACTATGGCTGTTTTGAGATCCCATCAAAGTTGTGGTTCTCTTGATCTGACACCAATGGACGTTTATCACACGGTCACATCCATTATCTTCTCTACTTGTTGGACCTTGGGTCATTTACAATTTCTGGCTACGAGAGAATGGGTTGTTGTCCTCTGTGCCTCTGGTATTAGTCACAATGTTCATTCATCAATGAGATTAAGTTCTGTCTTTTTTTTAGCTCTCTCACAATGCCTGTACTTTCACCTGTTTTGCCATAGTATTATTTGCATCTCAAAAGCATCACTCAAAGTTATGAAGGAATGCAACTTCTTCATGCGTAGGAAAAGTGAACTATTTACTCTTCTTTTTTGTGCACATACTTGTGTCTGGAATCTATCGTATGTATGCTCATGCAATTGTACTCACCATTCACCTGTGATACCCAATGGCAAGTTCTGCATCAAAAAAAGCATTTGGGCTAAGTGCAGAAGTGCGCAGGTGCTGCATCAAACCACGCAACCAAAGAGCAAAACAAACTCTCCATCCTGCCATTGTACCCTCAGTTGAATCATCACAAACATCTCCATTCTGCGCTCTCCGTTGAATCATCACAAACATCTCCATTCTGCACTCTCCGTTGAATCATCACAAACATCTTAATTCTACCATTGTACTCAATTGAATTATCACAAACATTTTGATTCTACCATCACACTCTCAATTCAAGCTTCATATGTCTGGGATTTGGCTGCTTTACTTTTGCAATTATACATGGAAACAATTATGAGGGCAGTTAGTGAGCATTTTCAGTGAGAAAGTAGTGAACCTCTTCCACTGCAGTACTTGATTGTGAAAATTGAAGCTTGGTGTAGGAAATACACAGCAAACACCAGCATAATTAAGCTTCAAGAAACAATGGTTGAATAGCAAATCCCTAGAAAGAAAGACGTTGTTGCAACTCTGTTTGAACTAGATCTTGCTGAGGCAATCTTGTTGGGGGAAAAAAAACCCCCCTAAACAAAGGGGCTGGTGGCTCTCTTCTTCTTCTTACTACTTTACGCTGCACTTGGCTCCCGCAGCTTCGAGAGTCTTTTTAGTTTCCTCCGCCTCTTCCTTAGCTACTGCCTCCTTCACTTTCTTTGGAAGTGACTCAATCAAGTCCTTGGCCTCTTTCAGCCCCAAGCTGGTTAGTGACCTGACGGCCTTGATCACGGCAATCCGTGCAGAGCTAGGCACCTCATCCAAGAACAAGTCGAATTCTGTCTTCTCCTCCACAACAGGCGCGGCCTCGGTTGCAGGAGCTCCTGGTGACGCGGCGCCGGCAGCAGGGGCGAAGGAAGCCGCTGTAACCCCTAGTTCCTCTTGCAACCTGTCCGTAAAAATCCGTGCCTGCTCCAGCGTCAAGCTTTTCACATCCAACACCAGCTTTTCAATATCGACAACGGCAGCTGCTCTGACGACCGCAGTCCGCCGTCCCCTGTTCCCCACATAGCTTATGCCGCTCCTTCTGTCATGCAACCTCAACTGAATCTTCTTCTCCCCGCACAATCCACTGCTACAACTTCTGGAAGACGAAGCTATAGCTGCCAAACATTGGGCTCCACCCAATACCCTAGCCTGCTGCAGGGCTGCCATCGCTGCGAATACAGAAAGACGATGTGCGGAAAGCGCAAGCGCGAGAGAGAGCTTGGGCCACAACGAACGCGCAGCGAGCCAAAAAACCAAAATTGTGAGCTCCAAAGGATAAGAGGATAACAAGGATGGTCAAATAATTAAATACTGGTTTCTCAATTTTATTTTATTTTAAATTTTTATACCAAAGCCAACAAAATTCCAATAAAAGATCGGTGGCCAGAACCGTTGTGACCAAACAGAAAGTCACTCTGATAATGTGAACACAACGAGTTTTTAGGGTTTTGTTTTTTTCGTTTTCAATGATCATCAACTTTCTGCATGCTAACAGTGGGAATTATGCTGTAGCAAGGAACGCATGGGAAGGAAGTCTTGTTTGTTTGTATGTTATGCAGAATAGATCTGCACCAAGCTATGGATGGTGGAGGGAACTGTGGCATTGAATGGAGGTTTGTGTATTAGGACGATGGAAGGCAAGATAAAAAGTAGAATTGGGGAGCGATGCAAGCAAATTTTCTTCTTTTGATGTTTTTCTTCTTTTCAACAATTTTCAAGAAAGATGATGGACTACTTGTGCTAGTAGTTGCTGAATTCCGGTGCACTAGTAGGCAAGTAGTCCTTAGGAAGGATAGAAACTATAAGGGGTTGTTGTTAAGGAATGAAAAAAAGAGAAAAAGTCAAAGTTGTAGAAACATGGGCATGTAGATGGACAAGTGTGCATTTGGAATGGGGACCTTTCTTGCAACACTTTTGAATCCATGTTGCAGGATAGTTGTCTGAGTGAATACCAAAAGCTTCAATGGGGTGTCCTTGGGTTGGGCAAAACGAAATGAATGAGGACAAGAATGGGAAGCTCTTAGAGATGTACATGTAGCCCATTCTTGCACAAGAATCAATTCTTCTTACGTGGTTCTAAATAAACCTAGTAGATATTACTCATACTTCGATCAAGACATGTAGATCCAAATGCTTCTAAAATTGGGGTTTATCAAACAAGGGACTTAATGATCCTCTACATTGTTGCATTAGTAGGAGAAAGGGTTAGCAACTCATATGGATTGAAAAAACCTTGAGAGTTCTAACTTCAAGCCATACTTCAATAGATTCTAAACTTTTAATGTATGGATTAATACATGGCAGCCAATTGTATATTGCCACATGGCAAGTGTGTGAGGGCTCACACGTATGTGACAAATTGGTAATCTACATATACAAAACCTTGTTTTGTTAGAATCAATAGCACCAATAAGACTTTTGATAACAATGGGTTACAATGCAAATGTTGGGATTGATAGTGTTGTAGAATTTCAAGGTTTATGGTTATACTTTGAAGTTTTTCATGCATGAGATATTGTTCTTCTTCATCCTTTTTTTTTTGGTTACACCATCACAGTGGAGACAAAAAAAGGAAGGTCAAAGAAAGGCCAAAAGATGAACAACATATAGGAACCAAAAAAAAGGGAAAGAGCTAGTCCCTCTTGTGGTAGGAAACTATCTCACCCATGGCCTTTTTAATGTCGCCTACATGCAAATCGTGAGATTTAATAATAATGGGGGGTTTAGAACAAGCATCACTTGCCAACGTAATTACTGACTTCTTCTTTTTCTCTCTCTATGTCTTCTTTATTTTCTTCTTCCTCTTCCTCTACTTCATCTGAAGATTTCTTCCTTGTAATAGAGCACATGTCGAACTTCTTTTAGCACCAAGATAAACTCAGTGGGCTCATTTTCTCCAAAACTTCTTCTTCTTGCTCTTTCAATCACTTCTTTGTCATCTTCATCATATTCATCTTCACATATATCTCAGGTTAATTTTTGTTTTGTTGTTGCCATTGTAATTGTTGTGTTTTTTGCTTTAGCAATTTTCAAGCTTAACAACTCAAATGGAGGAGGATCAATTGTCCTTCGATAGGACAATTTGGGCAATGCAAAACTAAACAAAGATGAACATGAGGGATATTTTTTTAAACTATAAGATCACCCCAAAGTGTAAGGCCCATATGCATGTTCCATTATGTAGGATGGTTCCCATGCTCATTGTTAGGCATGCTTTCAAGATTGATATCTTGAAGATGGAACATGCCTTTCACATGGGATATAGGGAAGGAGACAAGGTGTTTTACTTGTCTCCAACCAACTAGAAGGGTGAAAAGGAAGATGTTACTTTACATAATGACACCTAGGATGAGCATTAGCTCATTGAGAATGATCAAATTGAGAAGGTGTTGTAAGACAACTTAAACCTTGTGCGTTTCTCCAACAAAATGTTTTTTGTATGGGACATGAACCACCACATCCAAGCCTAAATGCCTTACATTAACAAATTGCACAGTGATGATCCATCCTAACACATACATGTTAATTCAACTTTATTTCACACATCTCATGGGCTTGTGGAGTTGCTCATAACCATGACTAACTTAAACAAGTAAGTCTTCACATTTCTTGATTTTTTTTTAATCGGTTGTAATTCTACTTGTCTCCATTGTCTCATTTTTCAAGTTAATGTTTAGGGGTATTGAGTTTAATCATGTCAAGCCAAGCCTTGTGCACGAGTTCTTAAGCTTTCACATTCAAGGGATTGGAAGAAGACCTAACATTCCCTCACATTGGAGGCCTTCTATTATATGTACAAGGTAATTTTGTGCCTCATTTTCACATATTTTCATTTCAATCACATTTTATTTCCACACATGTTCCCATTAACATTTTTTGAATTATTGTGGTGCCTTTAAAGGGAACTTGCATTTGCGATAGATATGGCTATCAAATTCTATTGTGAAAAGGTCCCGCATGAAGGTGATATATATTGTGCAAAGTTGCAAGAATTAATGGAGAAGGCAATGGAATAAGTGAAAAAGGAACACTACTTAACTTTTTGTAAATATTTCCTTATTTGTGATCTTGTCCTTGGGCTTGAGTTTTTGCAAGAAATTTAGGCCCACTATGACAACAACCTAGATCTTGAAATGTTCATTGAAAAACTTCACATGTTCGTGTATTCTTCCATTAGCAAGGATCAAAAACTTGCCTAGTTGAAGCAATGGAATGAGTCTGGAGTTTTGAGGGAAGCCAATAAGTTCCCAAAGCAAGGCTTTTCAAATGCTCAATTCGACAAATGGTTTGCATAAGGCAACATTTTGGCACTAGGTTATACTTCAAATCTTCTTGTTTGACTTTCCATTTTCTATATTTTTTCCACATCCGGTCTAATCTAACTAACTTCGATTTTTGTAGCTTGAATTTGAAGCACTCAAGTTTTATAATGCCATTGTATCTGACTTCAAGTTCATTGTAAAAAAGGTGCATGGTTTAATGACCTTGGAATAATACATTTGCCATTGGAGACTTTACGTGTGGGAGAGATGTTTTTCTTATGAATTCAAACCCAAAGATGGGATTTGTTCTAGCAAATCTTGGGAATACCAATCTGGAGGAAAGGAAGCCTTCAAAAGGGTTCTATATAGGTGCTATTTCAAAACCTCATCTTTTTATTTAAAATGTTTTTTTTGCTTCTTTTGTCTTTGCTAAACTTCATTCAATCCTAAAGATGAGGATATTTTCCATCTGCATTTCATTCCCATGTTCTTCTACCATGTTCTCCTCCCTGAGGGTGCAATTGATGAGCTCCCCCACATGCTATGGATTTGGGAAGATCCAAAGGCAGACAACACCATGTATTGCAAGGATTTCCTCAAGGATTGGTCCCCAAACCATCTTAAGGATTGTGGTTGGTACATCGACTGCCCTTGAAATACCCCACCATTTGAAGCTGTGCTTAGAGAAATCCATGAGCTTGGCTTCCAAGAGAAGCTTGCTAGTTTTAGGGGTTCAAACATTTAGGCAAGCAAAAAGAAATCTATTGCAAAAGGGAAGGGGAAGAAGACAACACCTTTAAAAATCGTCGAAGTTCCAAAGGATGTGACCAATGGTTGATTATGAGGTCATAACTTCAAAATAGGATTTTGTTGAGGTCCATGATGGATTTGAAAGGAGATGGTCTAGTAGATGCCTTGACCTTTCACTTGATAATTGTCGACCATCCTCATCTTGGTTGGAATTGTCTTTGGTTCCATTAGGGAGAACATCAAGATTCCATTTGCCACAAAGTCATTGACCACTACCATCTCAACGCAATTTGTCTTCTCCTCCATTAGGGAGGACATTGGGATTCCATGAGAAGGCAATGTTTCTTTCATGGTCTTCCCTAGTGTCCTCGTGGATGAGAATTGGAAAGTGGCCTCCTAAACACGCCATTTTCATTGATTGCTTACATTAGGCACAATTCAAGACCTCAATAGTTTTTGCCTCACAACAACTTCTTTTCACCCAATTTCCATTTTCATTGACTTAATGAAATTTTTTTTGTCAAAGGAATCCACCAAGGCTTGTTGATATTGTCATTGGAGACGTTCTTGGAAATGTTGGTGTTCCCATGGTGTCTAAGTTTGGAATTGACATTCCAAAGTAGAATGCTAAGGTCCCCCACTATGTGGACTTTATTTTCATTTTTGTTTACAAGTTCCTTTCACATAGTGGCGTCATCCTACTTTCCATTCATATGATCTCCAAGTTTTTAGGTATATTAGATAATTCTTGGATAGCTACTCCATGTCAATCCAAATGAAATGGGTAGTGGTGAATAATCTTCCATTGATTAACATTGAAGATCTC
>Ga0116230_10006685_pt1 | contig 11373 bp, 8 predicted proteins | sample S1TSphfallax_3_FD_88678 | JGI IMG/M metagenome (GOLD analysis project Ga0116230, IMG submission 88678) | Host-associated microbial communities from peat moss isolated from Minnesota, USA - S1T2_Fd - Sphagnum fallax MG | ecosystem: Host-associated > Plants > Peat moss > Unclassified | place: USA...
GAGTTAGGATACAAAAAAAGCGGGAAGATTTTTTCTTGCCCGCTCATTTCTTAAAAGAGTTGAAAAAATCACTCTCAAGTTTTTTTCATTTCTTGATTGCGGCGTTCAACAGCTGCTTGGACTTTCTTTGACAAGCCTTTTACAGCATAAAGCCATAAGACGCCGATAATGAGAAAGACAATGAATGCATAAGGAGCCGTCACAGAAACGATGTTAGCGCCTGAGCTGGCAACGGTAGCTGCCAAAACCATTTGTAAGTTACTTTGAACAAAAGCTCCACCAGCTTTACCTGCACGGCCACCAATGACATCAACAGCCGCTTTACCCTTGGTTTTCAACTCATCATCTAAAGGAATATAAGCCATTTCTTTCGTTGAATCGAATAGGATGTACTTAATACCTTTGGATAGAATAACAATCCCAGCACCTAAGAAACTAGTAGCTGCAATAGGCGTAGTTGCTAAAGCATGTAAGATAAAATCAACCCATTCTTTAGCAAAAATGAAAGAAAAGAAAACAATACCACCAAGAGTAATTGTAAGCGGGGTAATAATTGCAGCTGTAAACCAACTGACACGACGCAAGATATTAGAGCCTACAAGAAGACCAAACAGGATAGTAAACATACCTGTGACGGTAGAGAAATTGCCCATAAAGGCATTATACCCTCCCTTGTCGCCACCAAAAAATAAACCGAGTTGGTTTTTCCATTGGACTTCAATTAAGTTGATGGTAACGCCATAGGCCATGATTAAGAGGGCGATTAAGCCTAACTCAGGTGAGCTTAAAATAAGTTTTAAGCTTTCTATTAAAGATGGCTTTTCTTTTTTCTTCTTTGGAACCCCTGCTTCTTCAGGATCAAAATAACGCTTGTCATTTAGGACCGAGGTATGCATCCATCGATAAATAGCCATAGCTAAAACACCAAAAAAAACAACACATCCCATAAGCAAATATAAAGACATTTGCCAAGCTTCTTCATTGCTTGCATAATACTGTTTAATGCCTTGAGAACAGTAACTAACCAATTGACCTGATAAAATTAATGAAACGTTGCCAATAACAGCAAATAAACCATAAAAGCGTTTGGATTCTCGCATGCGGACAACATGGTTAGCAAACTGCCAGAACATTAAGGCAATCATGGCGCTACCCCATATTTCAGAAAGGACATAAAATAAGGAGTAAGACCAGTAAGCATAAATATCAATAAATCCTGTGAGAGCTGGATAGGATGCTTTTAAAGCTGTGAGTGAAGTTGGATCAGGATGTAAAGCTGAAAGATTTGGATAAATAATGAATGCAAAAGCTCCAAAAAATACCAAAAATGGCATTACAATTGCATAAAAAACATTTTCACGACTTAAAATATTCGTCAATTTAGCGTAGAAAATTACGAATAAAATGGCTGCAGGCGTAACGCAATAAAGCTTTAAGAACGAAATTGCGCCAGCGCCAGCAGAGTTGACAATGATCGTGTCTTTTGTGTCCCGCAATAGCGTATAGTTAAAAAGAATGCAGAACATTATAAACCCAAGAGGCAAGAACTTTTTAAGTTCGTGATTGTGGATGGGCCAAAGAGCAGCACGCCATCCAGTAAATTCAGGTTGAGTCGTTTGTGAGTCACTCATTTCTAAAAGATCCTTCTTTGTTGATACATAGGCCGTGTATGGTGTTAACTAAGTTTGTTTTTCTGGAATCAAAGATAAATGCAACCACTTAATCTCTCTCAGGCTGTCCACGTATTTTTGATTGAGAAAAACATGCTCTAGCAAAAGCCAAAATAGCGTATTAGAGTATACTGTATTTCTTTCCCATTGGTCTATCATAAAAATCAGACCCTATTCAAGTATATTTTGGATCAAAAATCAGTAACTTAAATAATTTACAAGAAATAAGTTGCGAAACAGCTAGAATGTGATCAATTGATGTAGCAAAAATAGCGAGTTTTTTTTAAGAACAATTAAGCTGCTTCCTGCTCCGCTAACGCAGAAATTGTCCGGGCAACTAAACGTATTTCCCCCCGCAGTTCTTGAATTCCTCGATCTCGGCCTTCGATTAATTCTTCCAAGAGACGCAAAGCCGTTGCATCCAAATTACGCAAATATTGTTTAATACCGTCATCTGTGCCTTGGAAAGGAGGAGAAGCAGCAACCGCTGCAAAGTGTTCAAGTTGTTTTTGTAAATCTACATGTCCTTGGGCCATTTTCTTCAAAAGCGCTTGTTGGGAAACCATTTGCTCAGTGAGCATTGACATTTTTTCCCCGACAACTTGTAAAGACTGAAGGACATTCGAGCGGTTATCTTCATTGCGTTGCATGAGGGCTTGAAGTTGTCCCATGCATTCGGTTGCTTGCTCAAGCAAACTTTGCAGATAAGCTGAACCACTATGGATTGGTAGCCCGCTGGCTCCTTCAGAAGTTGGTTTAGACAAGGCTGTTAAGTGATCTTCTAACCCGTGATAAAAGAATCCAGCAGCCTTAGCGACTTGTAAATCTAAAAACCCTAAAATTAAAGAACCTGCTAAACCAAACATAGATGTACTGAAAGCAGTTCCCATTCCCTTTAATGGAGCTTGTAATCCTTGTTTTAACGTATGGAAAGAATCTTTGACATTTATTGCGTCAACTTCAAGACCAGTAATGACACCTGCTATAGCGCCAATAGTTTGGGACAATCCCCAAAAAGTTCCCAAAAGGCCCAAAAATATCAGTAAACCAATTAAGTATCGTGTGACGTCACGTGTTTCTTCAAGCCGTGCTTCAATACTTGAGAGAACAGACCGTAAAGTAAATGCTGATAAGACAGTCCGTTGTTGACTTGTCCCCAGATAAGAAGAAAGAGGCAAAAGGATTTTTGGTGCAGGTGTTCCAGGGAACCTTTCTTCGCCACGCTCATAACTCTCAAACCATCGTTGCTCTTGATAGAGACCATATAACCGGTAAAAGACCAAGCCAATGCCAAAACTTAAGATCACCAAAATAGTTGTATTGAGAGAAATATTATTTTTAAAGGTAACCAAAAGCGGACGGTATAATACAGTTAGAACTCCTCCCATGATCACCAAAAAGGCGAACATTCGAATAAAATAACGATAAATATAATTCACAGAGACTATGCCTCGCCAAAAGAGTTAGGTTAGTTTTACGGCTTACTTTATACCCATTCCAGATGATTGTGCTGGTTTTTGGTTCCCGATCTGAGGCGATCTTTTCATCCTCTGTTTAGCTCCGCTGACCTTCGGTTCTCCTTCGAGAGAACCAACTCTCGGCGTCGAAACAGAGTCGAAAATCTCGCCCCATCTCGGGCCCAAAATTCCATCAAAATCATCTGAAATAGGTATAGACCAAAAAAACATTTCTGCAAAGAGTTATCCTTATAGGCTTTACCTTTTCCAAAACTTTACTTGTCAAGTATTAACGAAAAATAAAACATTTCTAGTCTATTATTTCCTTGGAGGGTAATAAACCAATGGTGGTTAATATGGGAGAAACCTATAAGTTCTCGTGGAAAAGCAGAAAACTTTACGTCGATATTATGGCGAGCTTTTTCTTTATTATTTTTGGTACTACCATTGCAACAACTTGGTATACTTATGAATCGAATTCTGAGTCCCTTATTAATGTCTCTGAAGAACTCCTAACTCATATTAGTAAATTTTCAGTTGATAAAGTTATATCATATCTCAATCAAGCCCAACTCATTACCCACTTAGGCGCAGATATCGTTAAAGAAAAGTCTCCTATCAGCAATACCAATCAACCCCTTATTGCTTTTATGGAAGGAATTTTACGCTCTTATCCTTATTTATCTTCTATTTATATTGGAACAGAAGATGGAAAATTTTTACAAGTTCAACGACTAGACAAGGGATCCACTTATCGCACTGATCCGTCACGCAGGTTGCCTGGTGGAAGCGTTGCATCGATCCGATATATCAACCGCGATAACGGAGAAGTCTCAGAAGTGTGGGAATATCAGGATTCAGAAGGAAAAATTCTAGACAGGGAATCCATTCCAAAAGTTATGTATAACCATATGATTCGCGATTGGTATGTTGGTGTCTCTCAAAGTCGTTTACCCCAATGGAGCGATGTCTATGTTTTTAGTTCAACAAAAAAGCCAGGAATTACAACTGGATACCCGCTTTTGAATGCTGACGGCAATTTTGTTGGCGTCATAGCCGTTGATATTGAAATGGGGTCTCTTTCTGAATTTCTCAATGAAACGCGTATTTCAAAGGATTATGCAGCCTTTATCATGACAGAAAAAGAAGAAGTTATTGCAAGCACGGATAAAAGCCAAATGATCAAAGTTGAAGGTGACAAGATTCGCGCGATTAATATCAACGAACTTGATGATAAAAGGATTGTTTTAGGATATCAAAAGTTTCGCAATGATGAAAAAGACAATTTTACGTTTGAAAAAGACGGCATCGAATACATTTCAAGTTTTTCCTTTTTCAAAGGATTCGAGAAGAAATGGTCAATCGGGCTTATTGTACCTATTGATACCTTCGTGGGTAGTATCAAGGATACCCAGCGTAAGATTTTGCTCATTACTTTCTTGATTTTTCTTATTTCGGTAGCCCTTATCGGTTTTATTTCTCGTCGTATTGCCCGTCCTATTGTTTTGCTCTCAGAAGAAGCCACGCGTATTAAAAACTTTGAATTAGAAAGCAACGATGAAGTTAATACGGATATTTATGAGTTGCAGTTGCTTAGCAATTCCATCTCTTCCATGCGGATGAGTATGCGGGCATTTTCCAAGTTTATTCCTAAGGTATTGGTTGCCAAGCTTCTAAGAACGAATCAAACTGTTAAAATTGGGGGTAAATTGCGACGAATTACCTTATTATTTTCCGATATTGTTAATTTTACCAGTGTATCTGAACATTACCCTCCAGAAAAACTTGTGATCCATTTATCCGAATATTTTGAAGAAGTCACCCAAATTATCATGAAAGCTAATGGGACAATTGATAAATATATTGGGGATGCGGTCATGGCATTTTGGGGAGCACCTATTGCCGATAAAGACCAAGCCTTAAATGCTTGTCGGGCAGCTCTTTCCCTCCAACATCGCTTGGGCAACTTGAATCGCCAATGGGCTATAGAGGGTAAACCCATTCTTGAAACACGCATTGGCATCCATACAGGCGATGTGATCGTTGGAAATATGGGGTCTTCAGATCGAATGAACTACACAGCTTTAGGAGATACGGTCAATCTAGCAGCCCGTTTGGAAGGTACGAACAAAATGTATCATACACATATCATTATTAGTGAGGAAGTTCTCCAAGAAGTTCAAGATCACTGTTTGGTACGTCCTGTTGACCTTGTTGCTGTAAAAGGTAAGGCAAAAGGGGTAAAAATTTATGAATTGGTTGGTATTTTTCAAGATGACCCCGCCTTGCTACCAAGTGAAATGCAGGTTAACTACTGCAAACTCTTTACAAAAGCATTTCAGCTTTACTTGGAGCGCCGTTGGGATGCGGCCATCAGTTTGCTTGAAGATGTTAAAAGTCACTATGGAGAAGACTATACGACCATGCTTTATCTTGAGCGGTGTAAAAATTTTAAAGAAAACCCACCACCAGAAGATTGGGATGGCGTTGTTCATTTAACGGAGAAGTAATAGGAGGGGTTCTATCAGCTATTTAGCTATTAACCTGAAACTTCAGGTGGGTTATAGGCAAATCTCCTGGTGGTTTAAGATAAGCTTCTAAATCATTTAAGTTCATAATGTCGGTTGCACTAACGACCAGTTTTCGGTGTTTGTGTGCATTAAGGGAGACGCCATTTTGCATTTGATGCGTACCAAACGATATTCTTTCAACAGTTTCTACGATTTCTTGCTCACCCAGCATCTGTGCCATATAGTGAGCTGTTTCAGGATCAGAATTTCGAAAAATAAGCTTCGTATTAAATAGGCTTGTAAGAGATTGCGTTTCCGCAAGGCCATAGATCGCTTGAAGTTGAGAAATGTTCTGGATACTCGCAACAATACATCCGCCATATTTGCGGATTCCAGCCAAGGCTTTTGGAATACTTTCTTGCTTATTCAAAGAAATGAGTTCGTCGATCATGAACCATATCCTTCTATTTGAGTCTGGGTATGTGCTCATCAGGCTATTCATTCCAATACTCATTAAACCTGTTATTAAAGGGCGTAGTGTTTCCCGTTGATCGGGTGCTGAAGTAATAAAAAGCCAGCTATCATCCTTGGTATTCTCAATACCATCTCTAACCCACCTACGCACAGAAAAGGCCGCCTTATTTTTTGGAAGATATCTAAAAACTGTTAAGTAAGGGGTTAAATACGATCGAATAGATATGGCTGTCTTTTTACCTGAAGGGTCTAATAAGCTTGCTGCAGGTGTATTTTGCAAGTTTTGGTAAAGGTCGCTTAAGGAAGAGTTGAGCAGTAGGTTCAAAAGGTCTTCAACGGTTGTCATCCTCTTCTTTTTAAGATAAATCAAGCTCTCTGCAAATACAGTACGGGCAGCTTCTGCCCAAAATTGATCATTTCCTGTTTGGGGGATAAACCCTTGAGCTATCTCGTCATAATGATAAGGGGATTGGCATTCAACCCAAGGGTTCCAAACAACCGAGCGATCATCAAATGGATTGATTAATATATCTGTGTCGATCCGATAAAAGCGTCTGGCAAATTCACCTGTTGTGTCGATGACAATTGCTCGTTGCTTGTTTTCTCTTACCTGCGGGAATAATTGCATAAAGCAATTGCTCTTGCCTGTTCCCGTTGTTCCGCAAAACATAAGGTGCTGAGTCTCTGAATTTAGCCGCATGCTTACGTTGCCAAGATGAAAAGAAGAAACAATTTTCTGACTTTTCAACAGTTTTTGTAATGTCTCTGGTTTGACAATTTCTGTACCCGATAAGATTTCCTTTGTTCTGTTTACTTTTCCTCGCCACATCAAGCCTGCACAAACCATTAGGAAGAAAGCCATCATGCTCCATAAAGCAAGCCAAGCGTTCTTGATAAGCTGCTTGTTGATATCTTGGATCAACTGTTGGTGCCAAGGATCATTAATAATATCAATTCCTGTGTGCCCATCTTTAAAAGTATAAAACTGGGTCATTTCTCTTGTGTCTTCCTCTCTCATGAGAGGAAGACTTATTTTAAAATTAGCCCAATAATAGGCCATGGCTGCCCAACGCTCATAAGGGGTGTAGTCGTACCAGGTTTTTACTGAAAAAGTGAGAATGCCTACAATGAACATGGCCAATATAGTTTTACCAAAAACTTGTCGAAACATATGGAAACTATGAAGAGTAACCTGGCAGCCTTGGGTGAGGTCTTTCATAAGACTCATGGGATTGGCTCCTTAGAATATATGATTAAAACGATGCTGATGAACGATTTTCTTGGACGATGCCTAAAGCGTTAGGTTTGCTGGAAGAGGCTGTGTGTCTTTTGCTTCTTTCAAAACCTTCGATATCTTCCACTAAATAATGAACCGGGTTTCTGATTTTACAATATTTGAGGCCCGTATCCATTCCAGCACCATTGGCTTAAGGTCTTGGGTGTTATATTTCCTCGAACAGCAAGAGTTTCAAGGGTTAAGAAGAGTTATGCATGAAGGAGGACTCCTAAAATAGGGTTATTTTAGCAAAATTTTTACGGGACCCATTTTAAGCAATATTTAATAGTATTGTCAATATCAATCTAACTTTATGGTGAGGGCATATATTGTTATATGTAAATATATCTGGATGTGTAAAATTTTACGTAACTCTATGTAACACTAAATTCTAGGCAAAGTGCGTCAAAAAGACTGAAGTAAAGCTATTGATATTGACAAGTAACTTGTCTCATCATCGGTAAAAAACAAAAAGGTTTAATGGGAGACAGATATAATGTCTACTACAACACTACAGTCAACCCCTTTACAATTCACAGAAAGACAAGGCTTATGGAGCTTGTTCGCATCTTTAAGTCGAGAGCAGAAAGAATCTATTGGACTCTTACAGATCGGCACCTTTTTGGAATATTTTGACCTGATGATCTATGTGCATATGGCTGTTCTTCTTAACGAGCTTTTCTTTCCCAAAACAGACTCCCATACAGCGTCTCTTCTAGCGGCTTTTGCATTTTGTTCCACTTTTATTTTCAGACCAATTGGTGCTTTGATATTTGGGTGGATGGGAGATAGGCTTGGTCGAAAATCAACCATCATTTCGACAACACTCATCATGGCTATTTCATGTATTATAATGGCTAACCTTCCCACTTATGCCCAGATTGGTATAACCGCCGCCTGGATTATGACCGTGTGTAGGATAGCCCAAGGAATGTCCTGTATGGGAGAAATTATTGGGGCAGAAATTTATATTACTGAGAGTGTCAGACGCCCTGCTTCTTATTCTGGAGTCGCGTTTATATATGTTGCGGCGAATCTGGGCGTTACGGCGGCTCTCGGCGTTGCGGCGCTTGTCACGTCTTTTTTGTTTGATTGGCGTATTGCCTTTTGGATTGGAGCCTTTATTGCCATTGTTGGTGCTGTGGCCCGAACTCGTCTTCGAGAAACTCCCGATTTTCTTGCGTTAAAAAGAAAGCAAATGAAACAGTATGTTGCAAAATTGAATCGTGAAGAAGACTCAGGAAATCCAGAAAAATTATTCCACCAATCAGCACTTTCCTGGAAAGAACGTGCAAATTATAAAACTTTAATTTCCTTTTTTTTGATATATTGTGGGTGGCCTGTGTCTTTTTATTTGGCTTTTATGTATTTTAATCCCACACTTAAAGAAGACTTTGGATACTTTCCTGCTGATATTATAAGGCATAATTTCTTTTTATCCGCAATTTTAGTAGCTTCTGAGATTTTTTGGGCATCTTTAAGCGCCCGTATTCATCCCATAAAGATAGTTAAAGTGAAATGGATTTTTATATTGCTGTTGATGGTAACGATGCCCTTTTTAGTACTATCTATGAGTAGTCCTATGCATTTATTTTTTATACAGGCATTAATTCTTGTATTTTCACTCGGAAGTATGCCCTTAGATGCTGTTTTAGTTTATCATTTGCCGATATATCGCCGCTTTACCTTTGCAAGCTTTTTATATGCGTTATCACGAGCCTTAATATACATCATTACCTCTTTCGGACTGGTTTATTTGGGAGATTACTGTGGTCACTTTGGACTTTGGTTCATAACGTTACCCGCGGCAGCTGCTTTTCTCTACGGTGTTCTCCACTTTGAAAGTTTAGAGCGTAGATTGGGGATTTATCCTAACCTTTCTTGATTGGAGGAAAAGAGCGAGCGTTTGAATGGATCTCGGATAAATGCCAATGTCTTATGGCTTGCGCGATAGATTGCACTTCAATCTCTTCAACAATATCAGCATACTGGTTAGTCTGTGTATTAAGGATACAGGTTGTGATTTTTTTCTTATCAGCCTTGATGACTTTTCTTAAAAATAAATCACCCTTTAATGGTTCTAGAATACAAATACAGCCTTGATACAACGAAAATTGTTTTTCGGCAGTAATTTTTCTTCCCACCACAATATCGCTTTTTTTATAAATAGGAAACATTAAATCATCCTGAATTTTTAAAACATGAAAGGATGGATTGGTTGCAAAGGCTTTGATTTCATTTTGAATATGAACAGTATCGTTAGTAGGATGTTCCAGGCTTTCTAACTTTAGCGCCTTTGGTTTTTTGCCATAAAATATAAAATCAAAGCTCGTCTCGTAAGTATCATTTCCCAGTATTTGGGTAAATAGAGTTGAGAAGAGGTTAGAAAAGAGACGTGCCTTGGAATGAGTAAGATCTCGCTCACCCGACTCAAACGATTTGAGAGTACTAGCGCTTACTCCTGTCACTTCCTCAAACTGAAGTCTTGTCAACTTCAATCTGTCTCGTAAAGCTCGAATTCTTGTGCCTCGCTCTATGGATACTGTTTTTTTTGTCATATTAAACTCTTTTTGACCTTATGTTTGGTAAGTTGATATAAGAGAAACGAGAAAGCACTTTCTGCATTTCTCCTTCCTTCTATGGCTATAAAGAATAGAAACATGGATTTTGACCTATAACTTTCATTGCCTAGTACTTTCTCAATCCTCAACTACATTAAACAAGCTTCTGAAAAATTCATTTATTTCATGAGAGCACTTAATCCTTCCTGAAGCTACCTGTAATAAGAACAAGATTTATAATACCAGTAAGGTTATGTCTTGTAGTAATTTTTTGGCTATAGAGTCAATATGTATCTCTTCTGTAAGAAATGGTAAGACACTAATGCCCAAAGAAATTCTTTGTTTACCAAATCGCCGATAACGTTTATTGTGCCTGTAGGTCTGCTTGCAAAAAGGAACAAAATATGATTTTTTAAGTTCAATGTTGACACTTGTATCTATTGAATGATACTGTATAGATACAGGTAGCAATTTATAACTAGGGAGAATTCTTTATGTCTAAAATTGTACCTACTCAATCTTCCTCCCCAAATGAAGATAATAAGCCGAACGTTCTTGAAGACCCTCAGAAACAACCTCTCCATCTAAAGCTTGTGGTTTCCAATCCCAGCCTCCCTGAAAAGAAAGAACTTTCTAAGCCAAAAAACCTTATTAAAGGCTTTACAGTCGAAATTCAGAAAAGCGGCCATTTTAATTATAGTTTGACCGTTTGTGACTATTTTCATTTCTTGGAATGTGAAATTCTTCTGGAAATTCATGAGAATGATGAAGAAGAATTAGGTACAAGATCTGTCATCTGCTACTTCCCAGATACCTTAGGTGACGAATTAAGTGAACTTGTTTGGGAAGACGAAACGCTTTACAGCATGATCCTTGTTAATTTTCAAGTGAGGCTTTTAAAACACCTCCTGTTATTTTGTAGTGATTATAACGTTTTAAATCTGATTATTGACATGGGTAACACGCCTGAAAGCTATAATTTAGAAATTTGTCGATATATTGCAAAATATGAGGATAAAATCCCCACAGGATCGGGAGTAACAACACAAATGGTCATTCCAATCACCTTAAAAACCTTTGATCAGTGGCTCAAGCTTATGGACAAAGTCAGCCAAGATTTTCGGTGTAAGGTATGGAATGGTCAAAGCAGCAATCCTGTTATGCGAGCGTACATAAAATCAAATCCTTGCTTAAAGTTATTTTAACCTCAATTCGATATAAGGAGTATATACCCGTTTCCAATGATTTTGCCGGTTTTTGGCCACCGATCTGAAGCGGTCTTTTCATCCCCTATTTCTCCTTCGGATGAGCCAACTCTCGACTGCAAAACAGGGTCGAAAATCCCGCCCCATCTCGGGCCCAAAATTCCGAAAAAATCATCGGAAACGGGTATAAGCTTTAATAAATATCAAATAATATTTAATA
>Ga0116230_10006686_pt1 | contig 11372 bp, 10 predicted proteins | sample S1TSphfallax_3_FD_88678 | JGI IMG/M metagenome (GOLD analysis project Ga0116230, IMG submission 88678) | Host-associated microbial communities from peat moss isolated from Minnesota, USA - S1T2_Fd - Sphagnum fallax MG | ecosystem: Host-associated > Plants > Peat moss > Unclassified | place...
CTCGATCTGCCCGCCGCCGAGGTCTGCCTCGTGGCGGCGCACAACGGCGATCTCGCGGCGGCCCGAGCCTGCGGCTTGCGAACCGCGTTCGTGGCGCGTCCGAGAGAATACGGCGCCGGCCAGACGAGCGATCTCGAGCCGGTTGATTCGTGGGATATCGTGGCGCCGGATTTTCTGGAGTTGGCCGCAGCGCTCGGAGCCTGACGCGGAAGGCGTTACGTTTCGATCGTGCGCTTCGTGGGCACGGGACTCATTCATAGTATCGCCTGACGACATGCGACTATGCGAGCCGTTCCCGCGTCGTCTACCGCACGTTTCAGGAGATATATGTACAAAGTTTTCTTGCCCGCGATCGCCGCGGTCGCCATGTTGGCGCTTTGCGCACCGGCGATGGCCGCCCAAGATGATCCCGCAAATATCCAATCGCTTGCCAGCGCCTTCCCCTCGGGTCCGGATCACGGCATGCCCGACGGCACCGCCGGCGGCGATGGGGCGATGTACCCCGGCGCACCCGATCTGCAAGTCGCGAGCTCGCTCGTGACGGCCGGCGGAACACCGGGGAATTTCTCGATCGTCCAAGCGCTCACCGCATTTGCCGGCCCGACCGTCGCGAACGCCGAGGTCGCCAAACTTACCAAACAGTACGGCGCGCAACGCGTGTCCTCGTACGTCGCCGTGCAGAACTTCGCCGTGAACGATGCCGTGCGGATCGCGACCGCGGGCGGGATCACGTTTCCGGCACCTCGCTTGCACGGAGCCGCCCTCGCGACGCGCGTCGTGACGCTGGGACTGCTCAACGGAACCTACTATGAGGGCTACATGCTCGATCACGTCGTGTCGAACAAGATCCACATGGCCGTGATGTCCGATATCGATGCCAAGTACGGCACCGTCGCGGATGCCAACTACCACCTGATCTCCGATCAGGCACACTACGATCTGGCGCAGGCACTCGGCGCGACGTCGGTCGGACTCGCCGCTTACCACTAAGAGCGTTGGTCCAAACGACTCCGGCCCGGCTGCGCTTGTGCGTCGCCGGGCCGTTTTTTTGCGCCGCAGGACGTTTCCCCAGGTACACGTTTTGGGAATCGACCCTTCATGGAAGCGACCGAAGCCGCGCGTACCCCGTCCAGCTCCGAGGTGCCGAAGCGCCGCCTCGGCCGAACCGAAGAACAGGTTTCCATCGTCGGCATGGGCGGATTTCACATCGGCCATCCGTACACGCCCGACAACGACGCCATCAAACTGATCCATTCGGCGATCGATCGCGGCATCACGTTCATGGACAATAGCTGGGACTACAACGCCGGCATGAGCGAACTGCGGATGGGCCGCGCGCTCTCCGTGTTCGGCTATCGTGAACGCGTGTTCCTGATGACGAAAATCGACGGCCGCACGAAAGAATCGTTCAACGCGCAGCTCGAGGAGTCGATGAACCGGCTCTTGGTCGATCATCTCGACCTCGTGCAGTTTCACGAGAACATTCGTCCCGATGATGCCGATCGGATCTTCGCGCCGGGCGGCGCGCTCGAAGCCGCGGTCGCCGCCCGCGATGCCGGCAAGGTTCGCTACATCGGCTTCACCGGCCACAAAGATCCCGCCTATCATCTGCACATGATCGACCTCGCGGACAAGCATGGCTTCACGTTCGACACGGTGCAGATGCCCATCAACGTTTTCGACGCGCACTACAAGAGCTTCGCCGCGCAGGTGATCCCCGTCGCGCAAGCCCACGACATGGGCATTCTCGCGATGAAGACCTTCGGCGACGCGAACCTGCTGGAAACCGGCCTCGTCGATCCAATCGACATGCTGCACTACGGCATGAACCAGCCGACGAGCGTCGTGATCACGGGCATCGACAAGCCGGAGATCCTCGATCAGGCGATCAAAGCGGCGACGACGTTCAAGCCGCTCACGGATGCCCAGGTCAAGGCGATCCTCGACAAGACGGCCGAGGCCGCGCGCGATGGAAAACTCGAGCGCTACAAGACCTCGCACTTTTTCGACTCGACCTTCCAGAACCCGAGCTGGCTCGGCTGAGCGCACGCGGAAGATGAGGCGGTATGGCCGCCTCGTCTTCACCGCCGCTTCCGCGTCTGGTCATCGCCGGCGCATCGAGTGATGCCGGAAAGACGACGGTTGCCCTCGGGCTGATCGCTGCGCTGCGGCGGCGCGGACTCGCCGTTGCCCCGTTCAAAACCGGACCGGACTTCATCGACACCGCGCATCTGGCGCGCGCCGCCGGACGGACGGCGCGCAATCTGGATGCCTGGCTGACCCCCGAGGCCGCCGTGGGGCGCTCGTTCGCGCGCGGCAGTGCCGCGGCGGACCTTGCCGTCATCGAGGGCGCGATGGGCCTCTTCGACGGACGTCACGGCAGCGGTGACGGATCGAGCGCCCATGTCGCGCGCGTCCTCGCGGCGCCGGTGTTGCTCGTCCTCGACTGCGCGAAGGCGTCGTCGACGATCGGCGCGATCGCCTTCGGTCTCGCGCGATTCGATCCGCGCCTGCGTATCGCCGGCGCGATCCTCAACCGCGTCGCAAGCGACGCTCACGAGCGGACCGTCGTCGATGCATGCGTGAAGGCCGGCGTTCCGGTGCTCGGCGTGCTGCGGCGCGACGAACGGCTCACGATTCCAAGCCGTCATCTGGGTCTGGTGTCGCCGCAATCGGACGCCTGGGCCGAGACCCTCGATGCGCTTGCGCACACCCTCAGCGAGCGCGTCGATCTGGATGCGGTCCTCGCCGCGGCGGCGACGGCGCCGGCGATTGAGATGCCGCCGGAGGTGCGCGGGGACGCCGATCCGGTCCGCATCGCGTACGCGCGCGATGAAGCGTTCTGGTTCTACGATGAGGGGAGCCTCGACGAACTGCGTGCGGCCGGCGCGGAGTTGATTGCGTACGCACCGCTGCGCGATCCGTTCCCGGCCGGCGTTCGCGGCGCGTTCATCGGCGGCGGCTACCCGGAATCGCACGCGGCCGAGCTCGCCGCAAACGTCGGCGCACGCGACGGTTTGCGCACGGCGATCGAGGCGGGCCTGCCCGTGTACGCCGAATGCGGCGGACTGATGTATTTGAGCGAATCGCTCGAAACCGCCGCGGGAGCACACGCGATGGTCGGTGCGGTTCCGGCGCGCTCGACGATGTCGGACAAGCGCTCCGCCCTCCGCTACGTCGAAGCGCAGACCCTCGGTGAGGGGCCGATGTTCGCCGCGGGAACGGCCGTTCGCGGGCACGAGTTCCACTACTCGCGCACGCACTACACGCGCTCATCGCCCGCGTATGCGATCGACACGAGCGTCGAAGGTTTTCTCACGCCGTCGCTCCACGCATCGTACATCCACGCGCACCTCGATGCGCAGGCGGCGACCCGGTTCTGTGATGCGGCTCGCGCGTTCGGCGGATGATCGGTCGTAGCGCCCTCATCCGGCTCACCCGCCCCGTCCTCGCGCGCCGGCGCGGGACGCTCGCGCTGATCGGCTGTTCGATCGTCGTCGCCGGCGCGTTTCAGTTCGTGCCGCCGCTCTTGATGGGCCGATTTCTCGGCGTCCTCATTCGCGCGGCGCGCGACGGCGCGACCACGGCGACGCGCGCGGAACTCTCGTGGCTCTTTGCGGCCATCGCGGCCGGCGTGCTCACGATCCTCGGCTTTCAGTTTCTCGCCAACCGCTGCGGGATGTGGCTGAGCACCGTGATCGGCGTCGACCTGCGCACGCGGCTCCATCATGCGCTGCTCGGCATGGCGTACCGCGAGCGGCTCGCGCTCGACGCCGGGACGCTGCAAACGCGCATCATCGCCGATAGCGGCGCGGTCGAGCAATTTTTCTCGGTCGCGCTTCCGACGATCGCCATTCAGTTGATCTTCGTCGGCGGCGCGCTGACGCTGCTCGTGCTGCGCGTTCCGTTTCTCGCGCCGCTCGTTGCCCTGCCGCTCGCGATCCTCACCGTCGCGTCGCTGGGCCTGCGGCGCGCGACCGCACGGCTGATCGATGAGGGTGCGTTGCGCGCCGCGACGCTCTCGGCACGCATCGCCGAACTCGGCCAAGGCGTGCGCGCGATCCGGCTCTTCGGTCGCGAAGCACATCAGCACGATCGCTTCAGCGATGCGGCGAACGCGGCGGCATCCGTGCAGCGGCGACTCTGGACGTATGCCGGCGGCTATCAGCACCTGTTGATCCTCAACGTCTCGCTGTGTTCGTATCTGCTCTGGTACGTCGGCGGCCTGGCGGCGCTGGGACCGCATGGTCCGATTGCGGTCAACGATCTGATCGCGCTCGTGCCGATCGTGCTCTTGCTCTTCCAGCCCGTGTATACGCTGGCGGCGATCCTTGATTCGGTTCCGAAAGCGTTCGCCGCGGCGGACCGGATTGCGACCGTGATCGATGCGCCGCACGAAGCGATGCGCGGCCACGCGATCGTTCCGGCGCACGGCGCGCTGCGCTTCGATGACGTGCGTTTCGGCTATGTCGCCGGGGTCGACGTGCTCCGCGGGTGCACGTTTACGGTCGAACCCGGGGAATTCGTGGCGCTCACGGGCCCCAGCGGCGCGGGGAAGTCGACGATCGTGAACCTGATCGCGCGCCTCTACGAACCGCACGCGGGGACGATCCGTTGGGGATCGCTCGCGGCGGACGACGTGGACCCGCGCACGTGGCGACGGGCGATCGGCGTCGTCGCGCAAGAGACGTTTCTGTTCGCCGAGAGCGTGCGCGAGAACATTCGCTGCGGCCGGCCGTGGATCACCGATGCCGCGATCGAAGCGGCGGCACGAACGGCGCACGCCACGGCATTCATCGATGCGCTACCCGCGGGGTACGACACGGTGCTCGGTGACGGCGGCGCCGATCTCTCGGGCGGTCAGCGTCAGCGGATCGGGATCGCGCGCGCGCTCGCCGGCGATCCGTCGCTGCTGGTCCTCGACGAGCCGACCGCGGCACTCGATCCGCAGACGGAAGCCGCGTTTCTCGACGCGCTCATGCGCGCGCGCGGAAATCGCACGCTGATCGCGATCGCGCATCGTCCCGCGACGATCGAGCGCGCCGACCGCGTCCTGCAGCTCGCGGGCGGCGCGGTGCGCGAGGCGAACGCGGTCCGCTAATCCGGCGGCGGCAGCGCCGCATGCAGTGCGTCGAGCGCGGCGCCGACCGTGATCGCCGCCTCGGGCTTGCCGTGGTCGCCGATCGCTTTGCGCGAGCGGCCGATCGCGCGCCGGATCGCGCCGCGCTGCGCTTCATCGGCGATCCGCGGCGCGCGCAAGCGGCGCGCGTGCTCGATCCAGATCGCCGGATGATCGGACGTCGCTGCCGCGCGCACGATCCGGCGGTGCCAGATGACCGGCGGCGCAACGCCGTCGAGGTGCTCGAGCGCCGCCGCGAACGCCGCGCTGCGGCGCGCATGTTCGTCGTCGCCGTGATGCGGGTGCACGATCAGATCATCGAAGGCTTTGAGCGCGTCGGCGAGTCGCCGCCGCACGACCGCGTCGGTGCGAATCGGGAACACGAGCCAGGTCGCGGCGACGGCGCACACGGCGCCCGCAAAGATCGCTTCCAAGCGCACACCCAAGAGCGCGAGGGCGGGCCCCTCGCCGGTCCGCGAGAGGAGCGCCAGGATCAGCGTCGTCGAGGCCGCCCAGTACGCATAGTTCAGATCGCGGAGGAGTACGCCCACGAAGAGAATCGCGAAGATCGCACACGCCTCGAGCGGGCCGCTCGGCAACCAGAGTGCGGTGGCCAGCGTTGCGAGCACCGTGCCGCCGATCGCGCCGATGAATCGCAGCACCGCCTTGTACACCGCGTCGCCGCGCCCGAGCGCGCCGCTGCACACGATGAACGCGGTGAGAACCGTCCAGCCCCAGTGACCCGGGAAGACGAGAAACCCGAGCACGAACGCGAGTGCGATCGCGACGCCCATCTGCGCCGCCATGCGCGTCGAAACCGAGAGCCCCGTCGCCTTCGCCCGCGCGGCGGGTTCGGTGGCGACGGCTGCCGTTTCACGACCGGCGAATCGCTCTGCAAGCGCGCTGCATCCATACGCGAGGAAGCCCGCGCACGCGACGAGCCCGATGCGCACGAGGATGTTCGTGTGCTCGCCGGGCCCCGGTCCGGGGACGATCAAGATCGCGACGAGCGGAAGCGCGATCAAGCCCCCGAGCGCCCGCAGCCGGCCCTCGAAATTGCGCAGCCACACCGAGAGAAACAAACCGGCCGTGAACACGATGGCGCCGAGATACGCGTTGAGGTGAAATACGGCGGCGACGAGCGCGACCGCGAGCGCCACGACGGCGACGTTGAGCGCGGCGAGCAGCGCGCCCGTCGCGTGCCGCCGTCCGGCCCGGCGCGACATTCCAAGGGCAAGGATCGCCGCGAGGATCGCCGGCTGCGGTCCGCTGCCCGCGTACGCGCAGAGCACGTATTCCACGCAGAAGCTCACCGCGGCGGCAAGCACCGTCAGCAGTGCCGCGATCGGACGGAGGCGCGAGGTCCGCGTCGCCACCGCTGGAGCTAGCGGTTCTCCCAGATCCGGAAGACTTGGTACCGGCGCGCGCTACGGTCGATGCGCGAGCGGCGCGTGAGGATGTAGGTGTTGGCGGAACTGTCGTCGCGCAAGAGCGCGGTTCCAAGAATCCCGTGCTCCGCGTTCGCGGCGGCCTCGACGGCCTCTTTACTCCCGGTCTCGAAATGGTCGAACGTGATGATGTCGGTCGAACGCGCCGCGAACGTCGGATCGCCGCTCGTCGAGACGCAGCGGCACAACGTCAGCCGGGCCGTCTCGTCTTTGTCGACACGCGCCGGATGCTCGTCGGGTTCGTCCCACCCTTCGCTGAGCGCGGCAAACCCATCCGGGCCCTCGACCCAGATGAAGGCAACAACGCGCAAGCCGTCACGTGAGGCGAGCAAATTCGCCGAGACGATGGCCTCGGAAGCGAGGACGCGTTCGATACGCGATTCGACGCCCGCGACGACCGCCGACTGACGATCGGGTTTGGCGGCAAATTCGGCGATTGCGATCCACGTGTTCGCAACCAGCGTGCGCGCGACCGGTGAGCGCGGCCGGCGTTCGGCGTTCGGAATATCCCACGACCTTCCGGCAAACAATGATGCCGATCGGATGAGTTGGCCATGAATGCACGATTAACATCCAGCGCATGCGCGGGCGGGCGGAAAGACCAGCCGCGGGCGCTCCGGAAAGACCGCGTATGAATCGCGTCTTGCTTGTCGCTTGGGTTGCCGCTCTCGTCGCCGCGGCTCCGGTCTCCGCCGGCGCAACGGCCGGGAAACCGCCGCCGCCGACGCCCGCGCCGGTCGTGACGGCGGCGGCGAATCCGGATGTGGCGCCCGGATATTTTCTCGTGCAGGGGAGCCGGATCGTGAGCAAACCGTTCTCGAACGAGCGCGCATGCCAGAAGGCGCTCAAAGGAATCAAACACGATATGCAGCCCGGCAGCGACACGCTGGTCTGCGCGCACCGGCGGCCGTAGCCGCAGAGGAGCAAACCGGGTGATCATGCTCAGCCCCGCGGAGACGTTCATGGCCGTCTCCAACGCGACCGCGGCGATCGTCGAACGCGCCCCCGCGTTCGTGACGTATCGCGTTCGCGGCACGTACCATTTGAAAAACGACCACACCCTCGACCGGACCGTCGTCGTGCGCACCGAGGATGGCGTCGCGGTCGTCCACGACGCCGACACCGGCAAGGACGCGCTGCGGTCTCCGTTTCCCGCCTCTCCGACCTTCGATGCGCTTTCGAGCTTCGATATCTCCGGCGGCTGGACGATCGGCGTCGGATCGTCGTATCACGACTTCGACATGAGCGTGAAAAACGTACAGCCGCTGCATTACGCGTTTGAAAAAACCACCGCCGACGTGGTCTCGCGGGCGGTGCGCGGCTATGTGATCTCGTTTGCCGCCGACAGCACGCCGGCGCTCGGGCACCTGCACCTCGAGCGCGCGAACAGCATGCACGACGATCGCTGGTTGCGCGACATCTGGTACGATCCCGTCACGTTGATTCCGTCACGCATCGTGTGGGGCGGCAACGACGCGATGGATCTCGACGCGCGCTACGCCGTGGTGAACGACGTCTGGCTGCTCAAATCGTTGTCGCTCTCCTATGTCATCCACGCGCCGTTGTGGCTCGGCCGGGCAAGTTTGTCGTTTTCCGGCGATCTTTCCGACTACGCGTTCTCGACGACCGCACCCGATCCGCGGCTCGTCCCCGGTGCGGCGCCGCTGCCCTCGCCGTCGCCTTGATCGACGTCCACACGCATCTCCATCCGCCGCGGCTCTTCGCGGCGATCCGGCGCTGGTTCGCGGAGCGCTCGCCGTGGGCGATCGAGCATCCCGCGACACCGGCGGAGATCGCGCGGGTGATGTTCGAAGAGGGGGTCGAAGAATTCGCCTTCTGCAGTTACGCGCACAAGCCGGGGATGGCGCGCGATCTCAACGCGTGGCTGGCCGGCACGGCGCGCGAGCTCGGGCCGCGCGCCCACGCGCTCTGTACGGTCCATCTCGACGATCCCGATCCGCTCGGCGATGCGCGCACGGCGCTCGATGACGGCTGTATCGGGATGAAGATCCACGAAGACGTGCAGCAGCTCCCGATCGACGACCCGCGGTTCACGCCGGTGCTCGACCTGCTCGCCGCGCGCGAGGCGTTCGTGCTCGTGCACGTCGGTCCGATCCCGTGGCGCACCGACACGAACGACGGTCCCGCGCGTATCGCACGGGTGCTCGAGCGCCATCCCACGCTGCGGATCACCGTCGCGCACCTCGGCTCGCCGGATACGCTGCGGTATTTCGCGCTCGGCAAAACGTATCCGAATCTCTTCACCGATACGACGATGGCGCTCACGCATCCCGACCTGCTTGCACCGGTCGAGGCGGCCGACCTCGAAGCCGCGCACGCGATGATCCTCTACGGCAGCGACTACCCGAACATCCCGTATCCCTATGCGCGGGAACGGGAATCGATCGACGCGCTCGGCCTCAGCGATGCGGCGCGGCGTGCGATCTATCGCGAGAACGCGCTGCGGATCAGTCCGGCGTTCGGCGGAAGGCGATAAACGACGCCGCGAGCTCCGGATCGAACTGCGTGCCCGCGCAGCGGGCGATCTCATCGAGCGCGCGCGCTTCCGGGATGCCGAGGTGATACGGGCGATCGACCGTCATCGCGGAAAATGCGTCGATGATGCTCACGGCACGCGCGACATGATGGATCGCCTCGCCGGAGAGGCCGTACGGATAGCCGCCACCGCCGAAGAACTCGTGGTGTTGACCGACGATCGTCGCCGTTTGTGCGTAGGACGGCTGGGCGCGCAAGATCGCTTCACCGAATTCGGCATGCCGCTTCATCGTCGCGTATTCATCGCGAGTGAGTGAGGCCGGCTTGAGCACGATCGTCTGCGGAACGAGCATCTTGCCGATGTCGTGCAGCAGGCTCGCACGCAAGAATTCTGCGGCGTCGTCGCCGGTGAACCCGATGTGCGGAAGCCACTCGTTCGCCAGCCGGTTCACGTGGATGAGGTGCAGGCGTGAATACGGATCCTGCGAGAGGGCCGAATCGATGATCGGCTCGATGCCGGCGAAGTCGCCAAACGTGCGCAGGTCTTCGACCTCGCCGCCGACGTAGATCCCGCCGGCCTGCATCGAGAGGCGCACGCGCAGATCGGCGAGGGCCAGCAACGAGGCGCGCATGCGCCCTTCGTTCGGTGCGACGACGTAGCCGCAATTGATCGAGATCGGATACTGCGCCCCGCCGGCCTGATAGGAAAGCCCGCGCAGCCGCTCTTCGATCTCCCCGCGGATGCGCGCGATCCCATCGTCGTCACTGCGCTGCGCGACCACGACGAAATCGTCGCCGCCGAATCGGCCCACGACCGTGTCGGCGTCGTAGAGCGTCTGGAGCCGGTCCGCGACGAGCGAGAGCACCTGATCGCCCTTCGACGATCCATGCGTATCGTTGATGCGCCCGAAGTTCGTCACGTCGAAGGTGGCGATCAAGAGCCGCTCGTTCCCGAGATCGCGCAAGCGGTCTTCGATCGATTCGAGAACGCGCGAATGGTTGTAGAGCCCGGTGACGGGATCGATATCGCGCAGGTGCTTGACGCGTTGGAAAAGTTGTTGATTTCGGACCGCGATCGTCAAATAACGCGCGATCGCCTCGAGTAGCGTGACGTCGTTTTCGTCGTACGCGAACGCTGCGGTACTTTGGACCGAGAGCACGCCGAGCTTCTCGCCGTAGGCTTCCATCGGCACGAAGATCGCCGAGACGGAGTCATCGGTCCACGGCCGGTCGGAGTTGATCGGGTAGCGCGGCAGCCCATCCCAATCGGCGCGTTGCCGGTAGAGGATCGCCTTCCCGCTACGCAGCGTGAGCCACGAGCGGCTTTCCGGATCGAGCGCGTTATCGGGCGGATCGCGCCGGATCTGGCCGTGATCGTGGATGTACTCCATGCGCAGCGCTTCGCCGTCGAGTAAGGCGATGAAACAGACCGACGCATCGACGAAACGCGCGAGCATCTCGCACAGATGTTCGAAGAGTTCGCGCGGCGCCCGGTCCGCGGCAAGCAGCGTCGCCGCCTCGTTGATCAGCGCGCGATCGCGCTGATCCGGCGGGATACGGTTCTCTGTTCGAGCCGCCGCGATCCGCAATGATCCTCTCCAAGGGTAGAGCCGGGCACCCTATGTTCGGGGGGGTATCGGAAGGCCCTGCGCATCGAGCGGTGTCCCGACGAGGAGCGAGGTGAATTCGTTGTAACTGCGGACGCCGGCGGCGACACGGTTCGCGCGCAGGTACGTATCGTAGGCCCGCCATTGGAGCGAGTAGAGACGTGGCTGATAGTAACGAAGGAAGCGTGCCTGCGCAGCGTCCGCGTCGGCGCGCACTTGGGCCGATACCGGATACCGAGCCGTTACGTCGCCCGGGAGATAGCCGTAGATCCAGAACAGTCCCGAATAGCGGATCAACGGATCGTGCGAACGCAGGCACGTCAGGGCCGCGATCAGGTTGGCATCGCCTTCTGCGGTAAACCCGGCGACATGTCCCCATTCGTGCGCGAGCGCGAACGGCCGTTCGAACGGCAAGAACGCGGAATTGAGGATCGTCTCGTACGCGAACGGGTCGAACATCCCGCCGATCCCGGCGATCTGAAACCAGCGATCGAGGACGAACGAGGTTTTCGGCGTGCTGACCCGGACGCGATACGTATCGCCGAGTCGCGCGACGACCGGCAAGAAGTCCGCTTCCAGCACGGCCGTATCCGCGTCGCCGGCGGCGGCCATCTCGCGATGCGCGGCGGGCGCGGTCCGGTTCAAGCCGGCCACGATCGTGCGCGCGAAGGCGGCGACGCTGCGATCGTTGACGCGTAAAGC
>Ga0116230_10006688_pt1 | contig 11371 bp, 6 predicted proteins | sample S1TSphfallax_3_FD_88678 | JGI IMG/M metagenome (GOLD analysis project Ga0116230, IMG submission 88678) | Host-associated microbial communities from peat moss isolated from Minnesota, USA - S1T2_Fd - Sphagnum fallax MG | ecosystem: Host-associated > Plants > Peat moss > Unclassified | place: USA...
ACTCCCCTGAAGTGTTTTTACTGCCTGAATAAACCACCCTTAGTTCATGCCCATACCATTCGCCGCCTAGGCTAAAAATGGCAAAAACATTCTTTCGGCCAATGAGGTGAAGCAGCATGCACTGACAGGGCCCAGGTTTTTTGGCCTTTTGGGGGCGGGGTGGGGGGTGTTGGAATTTTTGTTGTTCCCAAAGTGTTCCCATCAAGTTCTCAATGGGTTCCTAATATGTTCCCAAAGTTCTCAACGTGTTCCCATCAAGTTCCCAATGAGTTTCTAATGTGTTCCCAAAGTTCTCAACATGTTCCTCAACATGTTCCCAATAGGTAGCTCCTCACTTTATCTCATACCCTGTGCCTTCATTTTTAGTCTTGTAACCTACGTAAGTTAAGCTGAAAGGAGGGGATTACAACATATCTAATTTGGGACTGTACAAAGTTTTATTTTATTTTGTTTGTGTGACGGGTCAATGAAAGATGCCCATTACAAAAGAAGAATAAATTGAGCCTTGGGTCTCCCCATAACTAATTATCATACTACCATGGTGGCTTGCTTTGGCATAAATTAAGCTATTTTTTTTATCTGTCTAAATTTCAAAAAAGTTGCATAAGATGTTTGGTGATCTTGAAGGGACGATACTAAGGCCCACTTTAGACCCACTTTAGACCAGGGTCCAGGGTCCAGTTTCTTAGGAACCAATTTGGACTGATTTGAAGCAAACTGAATCCTTGACTTGGCCTCTACCTTGGTCCCTAGCCTGATTCTTGGTTCTCCAAATCAGGAGCTCTCCTTTTAGCACTGTTTTTTGGTCCAAACCAATTGATTTTCCCTCCAAAACATTTTCCATGTAGGTTTATCCTCAATTTGCCACTTTTTGGTCTTGGACCCTCATCCAAAGACCTTGGGACCAATTTAAAAGCTTTTGACCAATAAGATTGCTTGAATTTAATTGGTCCTTCGACCTTGGAACCTCATTGAAAGTTGCCCTAAATACCGGTCCACCTAACCATTGTTAACCTTACAAAACTTTATCAATAAATACATCGCAATTCTTTAAAATGTATAAGAGAAAAATAAAAAGGATTAATTTATAAGACATGATGCTAACACAAAGTAGATGTCAAACTCTCTTTGTCTGAACAACAAATCACTTGTAGGAGGTCAGCCGTGGTGATGGGGGAGTGTCTTGAAGGGGTGGAAGTTGGGAAGTAGTTAAATTTATTATTACCACCCAACTTAAGATGGAGGATGTTTGCATCCTTTGTGATGTAATTGAGATTTTTTGACAAATAAAAATAACCAAAACAGAAAGAGAAGGGCCTTCTAGCCTTTTGAAATTCCACATGGCACTAGCACAATCATGTAAGAACACATTGGCTTGTTTGTTTAAAACATTCAAACACCTCAATTGCTAAAAGGAGGAAATGATTAGTGGGGTGTCAGTCGCAATAGCTCCTTTCTTTGGTTTGAATTGTTTCAAGGGCAGCAAATTTTTGGATTGTGTGTGTTGGATCAACAATGACAACATCAACTATGGTGTAAATTTCATCTTAGGTGAACACAATGTCAATTCATCAACGAGAAGAATGTAACGTGGTTGAAGGAAGTGCATGTAGTTGTTCTCGTCCCACATGGAAATCAACATCTCATACAATGGCAACAAAAGTGTCACGAACTAAATCAAAGGTGCCTATGCGTTCATTACCACGGGTGCAATGTAAAAGGAGGACACATGAAACATCGATGGGATGTGTGCACATGCATCAAAGGATATTTGTAATTGAAGAATGTGGTAATCCAAATCATGATTGGAACATTATGGAGAAGGATGGGGAAGATAATCGAAGGCTAGGAAGGTTGGTCAAAATATAAATCAAGTGCCTCCCCTAAGGCCAAAACATGATAAGATTCAAACACGATGGGTTTCAAATATCTTGTCAAAGAGCATGCTGGAAAAGGTATGATGGTGCAAACGTTCGGAGATGGAATTTTGAAGTCAAACCATTTGTTGCTCGTTGAATTGTTCAAAAGGAAAACGACATGGGCATGCTAGGGATGATAGAAGATCGCAACCCACCTTGAGGTGTTGTTGGAAAGGGAAAATGTTATTGTCAATTCATGTTAAGGTTTTAAAAAGGAAAGGACATTGATCAACCATAAACCTAATAGTTGTGATGGAAACTACAAAAATTCAACTCCTTAAATAAGACATTGGGGTGATGGTGATTATCAATATGAAATCAATGCCACCAAAAGCTATTGGGAGAGAGGCTTGTTTATGAGCTAAAAGTCCTTATTGGCTATCAAAATATCCTAGACCCAAAAGGCACCCAAACATTTTAAGGAGGGAAGAATCAAAGGAAGCAATGGATTCTATGAAGGTGGAAAATGGAGGTGTGCATCATAATAGATACGATGGTCGTTGCATGAAACAATGAGTTTAAATTCCAAAGGCTACTTGAACATCGCCCATTCTAAAGAGAAGATCAACATGTTGAACATCTTGTAATAAAACATCTTTGATGAAAGATGATGTGAAGGATGAGGTACCCAATGGAACCCACCAGACCCAAATTCCTTTGATGGGACGTTAAAAAAGGATGGGGTGTCAACGTTAGGCAATAGACCAAAAGGGGACCATGTTACACATTTATGAGGTTAGATAAAAAAAACCCTATTCTATGGAGTTTAGTTTGGAAATGTTCATATGCAGATGATATAATTAAGAAGGGGCATATGATGTGAATGTCATTTCCAATAGATGGAAATAAACAAAAGGAGAAATGGCTAGCTATAAAACATAAAACAAATATTGTCCCTCCTAAAGGATCACCTTGACAGGTTCCCATGAGAGATGGGATGACCATGACGTCACCTTTACGATTACAATGAATATAAAACAAAGGAGATTCAAAGCATAAAATGCACAAACAAAGGGGATGAATTGTATGATGTCCCCACCTAATGAATGAAGTTCTTAAAATATGATTCCTCTTGACACTGAATTGAGGCATTCGTCACATCCAAGTTAAAGAACCACCCAGTCGAGGTGAAGGTCAAAAATGCACATGATACCATGGATTACAACTTCATATCCACCTTGGTTGCAACTCCAAATTGGTGTGGGGAAAATTATGTTACAAACGCATCACGAAATTGAAGGCATAAAATGTGGCTTATGAGTCAATATAATGTTTCCTCTACGGCAATGGGACAAACTTCACTTGAAGGCTTGGTCATGACTGAAAGATGACCCGCTCCAAAGATATGTGTAATTCGACATGGGATGCGGCCTTGCACGATATGGGAACAAAATTAAAACAACTATGGGAATCCATTTGCAAAATACTTTGGGTGAAACAATCTTGAATGTGTTCAAAAACCACTAGGCATAAAGGTCGCTTATAGAAATGCAGCATGTGTTGGAATGCCAACTTGATAAAGTCAAACGAAAGTCTTGGTCTAATTCATAGTTTTCTATAAAAAATGGGAGGAAACCATTTGATTCTGGATGTAAAACATAGAGTGTGAAGGTGGTGTGAACGGATGTGGGTGTAGGAAATAATGGTGCCATAGCACAAACTACTCAAAAGTATTCCCTTGCACTTCCAAGGACAAAACTATGGAAAATGCATTTATGAGTTGAAGGATCATGTTGGGGAAAATGCATTGAATTCAAACTTGTCATTATCTAAGTTTGAGCCCATAAAAGAAATTCCTCATGTAAGTTTTCCCAGTCGCTTATTAGAAAATGTTTGAATCAAATTCACATTTCCTTATGCCATGTTGCCTTTCCATAAAGGGTTAGAACAAAACACCATTGGGATAACAAAAGGAGCAAATGCCAAGCAACAACATCATAGGGGTCTTGTGCTAGCTTATCTAATGGAAAACTAAATGCCACTTGTACATCACTCTGAAAAACAATAAACATGCAATTGTATAATCGAGGACGATGAAAGTCAAAATGGAAGGACCCAAAAACATCTAATGCCAAAACCCAAGCCCATGTTGATGTAAGCAGGTTGGGAGTAAATGAAGGTATTGGGTCAAGATGGTCATGTAGGTTTATATTAGATGGATTGGATGTCTAACAAAAACGTTGATGTTAGGTGACTACCTATTTCAACTTGGCAATCCTAAACCCTCTTTTGGCCTTTTGACCTTCATTGTTTGGTTACTTGTTGATGTTGGTGTTGTTATCATCGTCATCCTCTTCCTTTGTCCTAAAAAGTGATTGTTTTCATATGTCTTGATGTGCCCCCAAAATCTAAAAATTAGATTTACAACCAATCCTATTGGAATCGCAACTAGACTTACAACTAGTCTGTTTCTAATAAAAATTGGAATCAAACATGGGTCCTAAAACCCCTCTTTCCTTTTTTTAAAGTGCCCCTACTACAATTTTTTCTTCTTTGTGCTTCTTTGCCTAACTTTCTTTCTCCTCTTTTTACATGGTGCTAACTACTAAACACGGGAAAAAAAAACAATAGTAGTAACAACCAAGCTACCACCAACATTGCCATCACCACTCAAGTTCCAAAGACCCTATGAGCAACAGACCTTGGTAGCAAACCCTGTCATTGTTTTAAAGTTGTTTGAAACAAAGGTATCTTACAATAAGTTCATTTTTTGTTGTCAAAATTTTCAAAATTAAAAAGTCATGCATCAAATCAATAAACTAAAATTAAATTAATTATTTAGCATTCATGTGTTAAATCCACCAAGGTGTTACGATAATATGAATCACAATATATTACCATATATTTAATATATTCAAGATAATGTTTTTATTCTAGTTGGTTGCACAAGTTGTGACTTATAACCATTGCAATCCAAAGGACAAACCATGGATGTGTCAATGATGATGGGGGCATAATTTGTAGGCTAACACCTTAAAAGCAGGTTGTTCTCAAAATAAGTGCCCTTCTATTACATTTATGGCAAGCCCCTATTTGGGAACATAGAGCATTACATTGCATAAAGAATGGATTAAATTTTATTTATTTTTTAAATTGGGATACCTACTAGGTATCATGGGAAAAAAAAAGTAGTAGGGCAAGTTTTTCACTTTTTGAAATGCCTTATCGTTCATAGAAGACAAATTCCACTTGATAATGCACCTTCTATATGGATTGAAAATTGTATCCCTATGTTTTACTTTCAGGTATAAAGGTGAAGGGTTAAAAATATGACACAAATGTTGGATTTTGATTATCATTTGCTAGTATAATAAAATTTTGTATCATGATTCAACAAAAAAACCTATAGGCATTTATGATAATTGCGAAAATTGGAATTAAAGTTTTCAAAACACACTTTGTTAATAGATTCACCTAATGTTATAAGGAACTAAGGTAACTACACCCTAAATGGACAATGCCCCTTTTCGATCACTTATAATTATTGTGCTTAAAATTGCAACTGATTAACAATAATTAATCATGTATTAAAATTATTTGAAAATGGATTAATGTAGACCATTTATTTTCAATTTATGGTCCCATTTTAAAATGTAAATGCATTCATTAAATCATCAATTTTATCCACATTGAAATGCAAAGTAAACATTTATGTTATAATTTGGCAATTGTTTAATGGCAACATTGCGACACAATATCATTCACAATGCAATTACAATTGAGTCAAACATTGTTCATAATACGAATTTCTTTTAAAAATAAATCAACCTAGTTTCATGCATGGAATGTGAAAAGAATTGTCCAATTTGTAAACACAAATAAACAAGTTTGTGTACACATGTGCAAGTTTATGTGACTATTGCAACAGATAAAGATTTTTGTGATCATGAATTACCTTTGTGTGCAAGAATCAAAGTTTCAATTATAGATTTGAATTGAATGTTGTGTAATTAAAGTAACAAATATTCAAATTTTAATTTAGGCAAGGACATAGGTTTAAAATATGAGTGTGCATAATAAGAATAATCATTGTTTCCAATCGTGATTCAACATTTGATGTTACTTGGGGGTTTTAACATTTGAATTTGAAAATTAAACAATAAAAAAACTGTGGTTAATTATGATCAAGCCAAGTAGATAATTGATATACTATGTAAATTTTATGAGCAAACCCTACATGCATTTGTTCTATTGGGGGTTGATTGATTTCGGCTTCAAACCAAAATAACAATAGTGGTTTTTGGTGCAACCTCAAAGTTTCAAACTATAGCTAACAAGGTGATGAGAATGTCGACCTTGCTTCAAGTTAACCAACATGTACATAGAGAGTTGATGCCTTGTGACAAACACCTCATGGGTCAAGGAACATAATAGCAAGCAAACTTGCAAGTCGATTTGAGAGGAAAAAAAAAGGTGATGAAAAAAATGGCAATTCAAATGATTTTAGCTTGAAAGTAGCAATTGAAGTTATCAAAGCTAGTTACAAGCCACATTACTAGCCAAATGTTGAATGTGCTTGTCACATCATTACACAACCATTTACATGGACTTATGCAATTTAAAAAAACAAGAAAAACAAGAATGTTGAACAAAATAAAAGAAGATGAATTGGTCTTTTATGTGATGAAGATAGAAATGATTGTGCATCCACTTACACTTACACAACCTAGATTAAAAGTAGTACAAAGATTACACAAGAAATAAACACGTTGTTTTAACATGAGATTCCAAGATTGGGGTGGTTTAAAAGGTGTCATTTTGACTTATCATTGAAGGTTGCCCAAGGCTTAAAGGTTGAACGCCCAAAAGGCCTTTGTCTAGCGAATCTTGCATCCTTTTATGTTAACTTAATTAAAACATACAATGCACACCATTACAAACTAGTGCAAATCTCAAGACTGTGATGAATCGAATGTTCATGCGAATCAAAATGGAGGCACATTTGTTTTAACTTGAACTGGCTCCAAATTTGTGCATTTGATTACATTAGAAGAAAGGAAATGGATGTTCATGTTGTCTTGCATCAACATAACAAGCAAGTCACTTCCAAATTTGTATACTTTTCAAGGTAAGCAATTTTGTTGAAACTTCATTAAAAGCTTTGAATTCAATGCAACAATGGATATGTAGCCAAAGCATGACTACCGTTCTTTTTGAAAAGTGGTTTCGCATTTCATAACATCTATTAAAAAACATGACAAAAATATTTGTAGCATGATTAACATTTGTTAGTTTTAAATGGCCACAATTCACATATTATAATTGATGTTGTGCACAAAGCTTGGGGGTGGGTTTGGATTTGATCACTTTGCCATCACACACTAGCCACACACTCTAACCTTTTAACATTGCTTGTTTCAAACCTATCGAAACCACATTTAGAAACACTTAGGGACGTTTGGACACTAGCAAACAAGGGGAAGGGTGTTGGAAAAGAAGATTCACTACGTCAAAATGTGGTTTCTATGACTAAAACATGTTGCAACTATTGCCCAAAATAGTCGTGTAGTTGTAAGTGGACTTGAATCATAGTCATTTTGATGACTACAATCATAATTATGAATTTGTGACTACAAATATGACTATGATTACGATTATAGGTAATTATGACTACAAATATGACTATATGACTAATGTAACCATATTAAAGTAATCACTTGACCTTGTTCCAAAAAATTCAAAAATAAAATAAAAATACATATCAACATTTTCCATTGCAAATTTTACAATGACTAAAAGTTTTTCGTCACCAATCTTGCAACAACCAAAAACTTTCCATCTAAATTATTTTACATATGTTAGAATATAATATTATTTATAATAAATTAGGTTATTTAAGATAAACTATATAGGCTACTTAGGGTGAACTAATCTTAAGTGGGTTAAATTAGGATTGGATTAAGTTAAAATAATTTAATTTAATTTAAATTATGTTTAGTTTAATTCATACGAAATTAAGTTTAAATATATTAAAATATGAATGATTTGAATTAGATTAAATTAAGGTAATTTAAACTAAGTTAGATTTTTGATCACGATAGGATCAACAACTAAATTTTTTTGACTGCCATATTTAATGGGGGTTAACCTAGGTGGAAATAATTTTTTTCTTGTGTGAGTCTTGACATATGGAACCAATGCGATAAAATGGATGTTGACGTGATGTTCGACGCAAAATGATCATGTCACATTGGTTTTGATAACCTTGATTACCATTATTGGTACTCCTTCCACAAATGGGCTACAAGTTTTGCCTGACTTTAACCTTGTCATTGAGTTTTTTAGGGAGTTACATGCCAACTATCAAGGAGTCATGATCAATAAATTTTGCATTTTGTAGGAGTTTTAGCATAGACCCCATGAAAATTTGCAAGATGCATATGCCCAAATGTGACAATTGATCAATGTGATGTAAGGCATCACAAAAGCATAGGTAGTCCAATTTTGGTATAGCATTTTAGACAAGGATTTCAAGTCACATGTGTAGGATATCACGTTGAATCAACCAACACAATTGATCTTGGTATGAGTGTTCCAAGTTTTTGAATACATTGAATTCAACGTGATTAAGGAGAAGGTCATAACCCTCGCATTCAACAAGGATAACCTAAAGACATCCTTGGCATGCCCTTTGACCTAACAAGTATTTGTTCAACCAACCAAAGCCATATCATAAAAATGAAAGGGACCCAAATAGGAATCTGATAATAGTTCCTCATCATACTTTGGATAATTAAACGGAAAGGATAAATGTTGGAGATGTGAGCTTCATTGAAAGAAGGTTGCCTTAATCCTCCCTAAGCCAATACCACCCAACCCTAACCCCAATCAACCTTGTTTTCACTATAAGGTTTGTGGTCATAGTGTAAACCATTACTTCACATTATACCCTAAGCTTTGGCAAGACTAATCCTAGGCAGAAAATTTAGGGAAATCTCAAGGTCCTAACAAGGGCCAAAAAGGGAAAGGTGTGGCCAACAAGGGGCCTTCCACCAAACCAACTCCAAATTAGTTCAACACCATGGAGGCATAGTTTGCACAATTGGAGGCTTTGGTGATGAATATGGCATCCAACATGGTGGCATAGGTGAAATATAATGTGCATGTGTTAGGGTTGCCTCGAGATTAAAAAGACATTTCATTTCTAAGTTCAGACCATGATATTTTGTGGGGCTGAAATTTTAGGGTCATTGGCTCTAAATAATGACATGTTGAGTATTCCTAAAAATCATGTTTTAAAGGCAACTAGTGATGGAAATATAGTTAAGGTTTCAATAGCAACATTGACACAAAGGCAAGTGGCCACATGTTATAACCATGAGGCACTGATAAATGTACAATTGGATCCCCAACATGTGGAGGTTGAACACCAAATTCATTTACCACAATAGTTTGTGTTAATTGACATAGGGGTCCAAACATGATTGGGGTACCCCTTTAAAGTCTTGGGAATCCACTCCAAGGACTCCCAAATTCATCTTTTTCTTCACTTGTCCCATAACCTATCTTACAGTTCACCCTTTTTTCTCATGTCAAATGAAATAATTTTGTTCCAAATCTTATATAATCATCTAAAATATCTATTATTTTCACTTATGAAAGTGAAAATAGTAAAACTTATCCAATGTGGGCCATGTTCTATCGATGGCCAAAAATTCTTAGAAATTTGATTTTTTGGAACTTTTTACATTGCAATAGGGCATTGGTTCTTGTCACATTCATGCATTTTATACACATTAACATGTAAGGTGCTTGTGATAAAAATCTTGGGCCAAAAAAAATTGTTTATACATTCCTTATGAGTCCATGAACTTTTTTTTCTCATGAGACAAAATCTTGGGTTTTTTTCAACGACTTGGTAAGAATCGTTAAACTTGTTCAATTTTGACATTCTCTGCATAGAATTGTACCTTGATAATGTATCTATCTATGATTAAAATAAAAATTTCAATATGAATGTGTCATTAAGTTTCAACAACATGTTTAATGAAGGGGTCCGGTGAATATAAAATGAAACAATCCTTTTGGGTACCTCGACCATGCTTTGAGCCATAGTTCCTAACCCTATGGGAAAGTTTGGTTTTGGTGGTGTACCAATTACAATTAAGAAGATGCCTCATTCCACCTTTGCAACAAGGGCACCAACTATAAACAACAATATGTCAAACACCATTGTTTTCCACCATAATTTTGGCCATTCCCAATTTTCAACTACAATGACAAAGTTCTATTTAATGGCCACATTATGTGAAGATGGGAACATCATAAGGATGTCAACTATACCAATTGATGAATTAGGACTAATAATAACATCTTAGAATTAATCGACCATTTGTTGGGGAGGTGCCACCTTGGCATGTTGTAGCAACCAAATTCCATTGGCTGGGCATGCATTCTTTTTAGTGTGGTCAATATATGGTACATAATGAGGATGATGTTTTTCAATTGAACTTGGTGTTCTAGGACAAGATTATCAACCCCAAAAGATTTTGTTGGATTCAAATGATCAACTTCTGATGTCAACCAAAATAATAGTAGAAGGTATATGTAAATAGACGTTTTTTTAGGCCTTGGTAATTACTTCCAAAATGATGTTAATACTGAGGAAGGTAGGTTCATTGCTTTTAAACACCTAATTATTTTCCTTATTTACTCTACTTCAACTATTCACATAAAAGTAATAAAGTTCTGTATAAAATAAATAATATTCATCCACTAAGCAATGTTCTACCTTATCACCATTAGCCTTAGACCTTGGTGATATATAATGAAATACAACATAATAATTAGGGAAATGGGGTGATAACACCAAAAATTAGAAGGTATAGTACTTAGTGGCATGACGATAATTATGCCATGTATTAGAATTATTGTCATAGGGCAACAAAACATATCATGTTTCCCAAAGGGTTAAAAACCTCAAACCGTAGTATCTTTGTTTTATTATACGCTCCTTGGACCTTCCTTATCATCTACACCATGCTCTTACCACTTCTCCGCCTATTCCTAACATCTTAACAAAGTTGAAGAACATAAAACAAATTACATTAGAAAGTTCCAAAACATATACACTTTTTATTGCCATTTTCTCCTCCTCATTCTCCATCAACACATGGAAGTAAAATTATAATTATAAAAAACTAAATGGATTAAGGAGGGGGAAAAGTGGAAAAGAAGGAAAAAAAAGAAAAAGGTGGGTAGACCAAAGTGTTTGCCACCTTGCAAAACTAATAATAGTCCCCAAAATAGTACAAAATCAAAGAGAAAAAAAAGGGTTGAAAGAAAAAAAAAACAAAAATAGGGAAGGTTAGAAAGAAAGAAATGAAGAAGAAAATAAAACCATAACCCCATTAGACTCTCAAAAAAAGAATACCCAAAAAGAAGATTCTCCATAGAAAAGTAGGAGTTGCCTTATTCCCCTCCCCCAAATGTCATTTGACCCCTAATTGGCA